>Ga0272449_1000788_pt1 | contig 35768 bp, 34 predicted proteins | sample YNPCB0241_FD_198679 | JGI IMG/M metagenome (GOLD analysis project Ga0272449, IMG submission 198679) | Hot spring sediment microbial communities from Yellowstone National Park, WY, United States - YNP-CB-024-1 | ecosystem: Environmental > Aquatic > Thermal springs > Hot (42-90C) > Sediment...
TCCATAATGCTTCTCTTCCTCTCTTTCCCCGTAATGCCACCCCAATGGGGTCAGAGGTTTCTCCTAATGGTCTTCATCCCATGGTTCATAATCGCGGGCAGCCTCGTGGGGTATGTTGAAAAGACCTTTGTCCAAGTGCTGGTGGCCATTGTGCTGGTGACCTTCATCATTTACTTTCAAAGCATCCCGGCGTTCATGAGGATCGGGCCTGTAATCAGCCCTCTGGAATACGAGGATCTTCTCTCCATGCGGGTATTCATACCAGCTAATAGCACGGTCGTCTCGCCGAGACATCCTTGGAGATACTGGGTTGAATACATTCTTAACTCGAACAATGTGGGTTCTCCACAGGAACTGGTTCGAGAGGGGAAAACGGTTTACCTGATAGTTGATAAGAATTCCCAGTACCCGGGTGTTCCAACGGGTTTACTGTTGTATGAAGGCAGGGTTTTGAAGCTTTACGTTCTAAGACCTAGAAACCTCTTGCCTAGGTGAAAAACGGGTTCACGCTAGGATTTCAGCCAGAGTGTTCGAGTTAGAAGAAAAAGTGATGCAGGTGTATGCTACGACCTCTGCATCCGGGTTAATCTTTTATGCTCAATCATCATGCACCTATCCATTATAACCGTTAAACCGTTTTTCTCAGCGAGTTCAGCAGCCTGCGTGTTAACTATGCCTAGCTGCATCCATATGAATAGGGGATTACCGTGTTTCTGCTTTAGGCGAACCGCCTGCTCAACGATTGGATGAACTTCTTCAGAAGGCCTGAAGATGTCGACGACTTCAATAGTCTTCTGAACTTCCTCCGGGGCCTCGAGAAGGCTTTTGAAACACTTCTCGCCAAGAATCTCGCCTGCGAAAGGGTTGACCGGAATAATACGGTACCCGTTTTTCTTCAGGTATTCAGCCACCTTATAGCTGTCCTTACTCGGGTCTCTTGATAATCCAACTATTGCAATCGTTTTGCATTTAAGAACCAGTTTTATCTTTTCATCCATCAGTGTTTCCAACAGCATTGTCACCCCTACTTGTAGTGTTTGAGCCAGTCTGGTAAGTATTAGCTTTTCCCGGCGCGCGATGCCTGTGGCTGGTTTCTTTTTCAACCGTTAGACGGCGTGTCTTAAAAGAGTGTTCAAACAAGTGCCGTATGGAAGCATGTGGCCTTAAGAGGGTTGATGCATGCAATGCCTCAGGCTCTAACCCTGTATTTTTCCGGGTTCCTCCTGAATTCCTCCTCGCAGTGTCTAGAGCAGAAGTAGATGGTTTTCCCCTGGTATTCCAGCCTGCTGTAGGCTGTTTCAGGATCTATCTTCATCCCGCAAACCGGGTCGGTGACGGTTCTCCTCATCCTCCTCGTCTCCTCCGGCTCGTATTTCCTCAGGGTCTGAGTATTTAAAGCAACTATGACTGTGCTCAGCGACATGACTAGCGCGCCCAGCCATGGGGGCATCACTATGCCTAAGCCATGTAGGACGCCTGCTGCAAGAGGTATGGTGACAATGTTGTAGCCGGCTGCCCACCATAGGTTTTGAACCATCTTGGAGAACGTTTTCCGCGAAAGCTCAATAATCTTTGGAACATCCCTCGGGTCGTTTCTAACAAGGATTATGTCCGCGCTCTCTACCGCTACATCCGTGCCAGCCCCTATGGCTATGCCGACGTCTGCTGTGGCGAGGGCGGGCGCGTCGTTCACACCGTCCCCAACCATCGCGACCCTTAGCCCCCTGTTTTTGAGAAGCCTGATTTTATCCGCTTTCTCATGCGGCATGACTTGGGCGAAATACTCGTCTACACCAAGTTCCTCCGCAACCCATTTCGCGGCTTCCATAGAGTCTCCTGTGAGCATGTAAACCCTTATCCGCATTCTTTTAAGCTTCTCAACCGCCTCGTAGGATTCTCTCCTCACCTTGTCCGAGAGGGCGAACGCGCCTGCGAGCCTGCCGTCGACGAGTGTGAAAACCATTGTCTTACCCTGCTTCACCAGCCTGCTTATCTCCCGGTTTTCTAAAACCTTTTCAGCATCGCTTAGAAGGCTCAGGCCCCCGACGTAAACCTCTTTCCCGTCAACCCTACCGTAAACGCCTTTCCCAGGGATTGCTCTGAAACCTTCTGCTTCAACAGGTTGAACACCCTTCTGCTTCGCGTACTCTACAATGGCTTTCGCAACCACGTGTTCAGAGTTCAGCTCGACGCTTGCAGCCAGTTTCAAAAGCTCCTCCTCCGGGATCAGGGGCACAGTGTCGCTGACGCCGAAGCTGCCGAGGGTTAGTGTCCCAGTCTTGTCGAAGACAACGGCGTTAACGCTCCTGGCTGTTTCAAACGCTCTCCTGTCTCTCACGAGTATCCCGTTTTTCGCGGTTATCGAGGTTGAAAGGGCTACAACAAGCGGTATGGCTAGGCCGAGGGCATGCGGGCATGCGACGACGAGTACTGCAACCATGCTTTCGAAAGCCATACTCGGGTTTCCGGCGGCGAACCATGCTGCGTAAGCAGCCAGCGAGACTGTTAGCGCAACGTAGAAAAGCAGGGCTGCAGCCCTGTTCGCCAAGTCCTGGGTCCTTGACCTGGTTTCCTGAGCCTGCTTAACGAGCTTTACGACTTGAGCCAGGTAAGTATCCTCCCCTGTTTTCTCGACAACCATTTTCAGAACGCCGTCGCCGTTTATCGAGCCACCGATAACCCTGGACCCTGCTTTCTTCACAACCGGTTTAGACTCGCCTGTTAGAAAAGCCTCGTTCACGAATGATTCTCCCTCTAAAACAGTTCCGTCAGACGGGATTTTCTCACCCGGCCGTATTAAGACGGTGTCGCCGGGCTTAAGCTCCGAGACCGGTATGTCAACTATTTCACTGTTTTTTAAAACGTGGGCTGTCGTAGGCATTATTCTAACAAGCTCCTCGAGGGCTGTTGAGGCTCCGAGAACGCTTTTCGCCTCTATCCAGTGTCCTAGAAGCATCACGTCCATCAGGGTGGCGAGCTCCCAGAAGAACTCCATGCCGAGCGGAATGAAGACTGTCGCGGCAGAGTATGTGAACGCAACCGTTATGGCTGTGCCGATGAGCGTCATCATGCCTGGGAGCCTGGTTTTCAACTCGTCCACCAGTCCTCTCAGGAAAGGCCAGCCGCCGTAAACGTAGAGGGAAGCGGATAGGATTAGCAGGGCTTGTTTCTGCATGGGGAAAACCATTATCCTCCCCCCTAGGATCATTGTTTGAAACGTTTCTGAGAAAAGCAGGATTGGGGCTGTAAGGATTAGGCTTGCGATAAGCCTGTTTCTAAACTCGGCGATGTGGTGCGCATGATGCTCGTGCAAACCTTCTTCCCTTCTCGAGGAGCGTTGAAACCATACATAAGGCTTTAACGAAAACCTCGTTTCTCTAAGCAGAGGATGGTTGAAAACGCTGAGATGCTTGAAGCACGCTACGCTTAGCGTGGCTATAAAGCTCTAGCTGAGCTGCTCTATGAGGCTTGGAGATCCCCATTATACTCTCTCATTCATACAAGTGTAGCAAACCGCCTCTTGAAAGCCTTCTACATCTCCCTCTTTCTCACTATTCTTTCCACTATTTCCATAGAGATTGGCTATGCTCCTACTGAATTTTTTTACCCCATGCTGCTAATATCCTCTTATACTTCGAGGCGGCGGTTAGGGATATTTTTAAAGCCCTTAGTACACGAGGAAGGCAGTTTCTAACAGCTTATTCGCGTGGTAGTTTCGTGAATTAAATAATGTTATAAACATGTTTATGCCGACACTCCTTATTAGGTGAGAAAGAGGTGAAAGAGGTTCCTGTCGCCATGACCATAGCCGGGAGCGACTCTGGTGGAGGCGCTGGAATAGAGGCGGATCTCAAAACCTTTGCAGCCATGGGGGTACATGGAACTGTAGCAATAACGGCAATAACTGCTCAAAACACTCTTGACGTGTTTGCAATCCATGACGTTGACTTGGATGTTATAGAGACTCAGATAGACGTTGTTTTCGAAGACATGGGTATAAATGCTGCCAAGACTGGTATGCTTCATAGAAGTGATGTTATAGAGCTTGTTTCAAGAAAGGTTAGGGAGTACAGGTTCCCGCTGGTTGTAGATCCAGTTATGGTTGCTAAGGGAGGGGCTCGCTTGCTAAAGCCTGAGGCTGAGGCCTCTTTGAAAAAATTCCTACTACCTGTAGCGACAGTAGTTACTCCTAACGTGTTTGAGGCAGAAGTATTGAGCGGGATGAAGATCTCCACACTTGACGATATGCGGATTGTTGCAAAAAAGATAGCTGGTTTAGGTCCGCGCACAGTTATCGTCAAAGGGGGTCATTTAAAAAACGGTAGTGAGGTTGTTGACATAGCTTATAGCGATGGAGAATTTCGCGAGCTACATGGGAAAAGGATTGAAACGAAGACTACGCATGGAACTGGTTGCAGTTTTTCTGCAGCAATCACTGCTCAACTGGCTAAAGGCAGAGGGATTATGGAGGCTGTGGAAGAGGCGAAAAGATTTATCAAGATTGCAATAGAGTACGGGTTATGCCTAGGTCGAGGACATGGCCCTGTTAACCCTGTTGCATGGTTGGAGATAGCAGCTGAAAAATACATGGTGCTGGAAAACATTTCGAAAGCACTTGAAATACTGAAATCGTCTAAATACTTTTCAAAATTGGTTCCCGAGGTAGGTAGTAATATAGTCATGGCTCTTCCGAAACCCTATGCTAAGTCGTTGGAAGATGTTGCTGGAATCCCCGGTAGGCTTGTAAAATCCGGAGACAGTATCTTAGTATTCAAGGGTCCAGAATTCGGAGCCTCTTTCCACATGGCAAAAGTAGTTTTAAAAATAATGGAGTATGATCCAAGTTTTAGGGCAGCGATGAACATAAAGTATTCGCCTGAAATTATACAGGTTTGCAGAAGACTGAAAATGGTTTTCTCCAGCTTCGATAGAAGTGAGGAACCTGAAGACGTGAAGACTAAGGAGGGAGAGAGCTTGCCTTGGGGAGTTGGGAAAGCTATTGAGAAAATAGGAAGAATACCTGATGCTATATACGACTTAGGTGACATTGGTAAGGAGCCTATGGTGAGAGTGTTGGGCAGGGACGCCGTCGAAGTCGCTAAAAAAGTAACTAGGATAGCATCTGGAGTATGTGGTGGCTAGAATGGTTGACAGCAAGACTATTAGGAAACTTGTGTTAACCTCCCTGCTGGCCGCACTTGCTCTAGCGATTTCTCCAGTAGCATGGTTCACATGGGGACCCACTAAAGCCTTCCCGGGACAGCATACGGTTAATGTTCTTGCCGGAGTGATGGTTGGTCCCCTTTGGGCTTCAGTAAGCGCATTGCTAGTGGGTACGCTCAGAATAATGCTTGGAGTCGGAACAGTCTTTGCTTATCCTGGCGGAATACCTGGGGGGTTTCTAGTGGGTCTGTTTTACAGGTTTTTCAAGAGGAGAATAGGTAGCAGGAAGGCAATCCTAATTGCTTCTCTAGGCGAGCCTTTGGGAACAGTGCTAGTAGGCGGGACCCTCTCATGGTATGTGATAGATCCGTTTCTGGGGACAGGATTATATTCAAGATTCGAGACGCTTTTTGTATTCTACTCAGGATGGGCCCTTAGCTCGGTAAGCGGATGCATTATAGGAATTGCATTATCACTAACCCTTGAGAAACTGGGAATACTGAAACATGTTGATTGAAGTAAAGGAGATTTTAGGTAAAAGAATCCTTATACTTGGTGAGATGAACAGCGGTAAAACTCGTCTGACTGCGAAAATACTTGACGATGTTTTAGGTATTGTTGACCCTAAGAACATAACTGTTATAGACATGTCTCCTAATACTGTGCCCGGAGTTGGAGGAAGAATCTCCTTGTACTCGGGCAACGTGATGAAAGTCAGGTACTTAACACCAGAAGTCATAAGGGCCCCCCGGATAGAGGGTAGGAGTAAAGATGAAGTTCTAAACTTTGCAGAATTCAACAGAATGTCGATAGAGCCTCTGATCCAGGAATTCCTTTCTAAACCTACACGGATTCTCTTCATAAATGATCTTTCGATCTACTTGCACTCGGGCAACGTTTCTAAAATAGTTAAATGCTTAGAACTATCCCATACTGTTGTTGCAAACTCATACTACGGTGAATCCCTGATTGACGATAAGGGTTCAGGAATTTCTAAGAGGGAGAGAGAAAGACTGGAGGCTTTAATGAATAAATTTAGCCACGTTTTAAGAATTAACAATTCTATTCAGAAATTATGAAAGAAGATGCGGGATTAACCTGAATAAAGTATTAGCATGCTAAGTGTGATTATGAATACGGTTCACACTGTTGTTCGCGCTCAGGTCGGGCTTTAGAGTCTGGAAGCTGTCTGAGTTAAGCGGTGGGAGCGAAAGTAGCGATTATGCTCTCATGATTGTTGGCAGGGGATAAATATTAGATTTGACTTGGACACAGCATTATGTTCAAGACTCAGAGGCGTGTAAGAAACCTGCTTTGGGGAGCGAGAAAAGACCCACGTAATTGTTAAATAAAGCGTGCGTCGTCCAATGCTGATGGAGGATTCTCAGAGGACTAGGCTGGAAAGATCAATAGGCGAAATAGTTGGTGCATGCAGGGCTGTTTTCAGGGAGGAGCTGTGCTGCGTCATCTTGAAGGGGTCTCTGGTGACTGGCGACTTCATACCTGGTTACTCGGACGCTGATATTCATGCCTACGTTGAGAACAGGGTCCTGGAGGATGGTAAGGCGCCTAAGCTCGAGTACGCGCTCAGATTCCAAGAGGCAATCGGCCGGTTGAAGCCGGGGGATGCAGGGGTAAGCCAGTTCCAAGTGTACTTCCTGCCGGCTGAAAGGAGGAGAGAGGGGTGGAACCCGCCAGCATCAGGGACGTTTCGCGTTCTCTATGGTTGTCTCGTACCGGCGATGGAAATGCCTCCTTTAAACGAGTATCTTGAGAACGAGTGGGAGTACCTGGGGGAGGCGAGACAGTGTAGGCTGGACATCCTAGGCAGGTTCGTCGACAAGCCGGATTCCTCGCTCCCAGCGCGCGTTAGATGTTGAGACGGGTGAGAAAACCATCATGGCTTTCGACGAGAAATCGGATGTCGACGAGGTGGTGGTTCATCCGGTGGAAAGGAATGTTCAAGCCATAGCGTTCAACTATGATCGGAGAAGATGGAGCGTTATCGACGATTCGATTAGGAGCGACTTCTCTTATCTTGAAAAGGTTTCTGAAGGAGACTTTTATTTAACCAGTAGAACACTGCGTGACGATAAATGGATGGTTTCCTACATGGTGGACAATGGGCCTGCCCGCTACTACCTTTATGACCGTGACGCGGGGGAGGCTAGATTCCTGTTCACCGACCGGAAAGCCCTGGAGCAGTACGCTCTGGCGAAGATGCATTCGACCATTGTTAAATCGCGCGACGGCTTAAACCTAGTCTGCTACTACACTCTTCCCTTAGGCAGTGATCAGAATGGTGACGGCCGTCCAGACGCTCCCCTGCCGATGGTGCTGCTGGTTCACGGCGGTCCATGGGCTCGCGACACATGGGGTTTCAACCCGCACCACCAGTGGCTGGCGAACCGCGGGTATGCGGTTCTCAGCGTGAACTTCCGGGGCTCCACCGGCTTCGGGAAGGGTTTTGTAAACGCTGGAAACATGGAGTGGGGGCGCAGGATGCATGACGACCTGATCGACGCAGTCGACTGGGCCATCAGGGAGGGGATAGCTTCCCCTGAGCGAATCGCGATTTTCGGGGGCAGCTACGGCGGATATGCGACTCTGATCGGGATGACACTAACCCCGGATAGGTTTGCCTGCGGAGTGGACATAGTTGGGCCTTCGAACCTCGTAACACTCTTGGAATCCATCCCGCCCTACTGGAAGCCGATGGTTGAGCTTTTCGCTACGCGTGTCGGAGACCATAGGACGAGCGAGGGAAGAACCCTCCTGCTGGAGAGGTCTCCCTTAACATACGTGGAGCGGATAAGGAAACCTTTGCTAATAGGCCAGGGTGCTAACGACCCGCGGGTGAAAAGGACTGAGTCGGATCAGATTGTTAAGGCGATGCGGGAGAAAGGCATACCGGTAACCTACGTGGTCTTCCCTGACGAGGGCCATGGTTTCGCGAGGCCTGAGAACAGGCTTTCTTTCAACGCTGTTGCCGAAGCGTTTCTCGCAAGGTTTCTAGGAGGCTTGTCTGAACCGATTGGCGACGACTTTAAGGGTTCAACCATAACTGTTGAAACAGGCGTGGAGGAAGTGCCTGGCCTATATGAGGCCTTGAGAAGGAGGAAAGGGTAGGAGTCATTGTCATGATGGACTCAGCATAGTTTGCGCTAAGAAGAACACACGTATTTCCCCCGTGTTTTTTAAAGCGCGCGCTAAACGATGATTAAAGTTTAATAGCGTTACCAGGGTTTTTCGCATGATGCTCGAGTACTCGGTTGTCGCGAAAAGGCTGAGGAAGGTCTATAGAAAGGAGGAGGGTGGGTTCCCGTTTAGAAGGAAGAGTTCCGAGACGATTGTGGCTCTCGACGATGTTGACTTAAGCGTTAAAAAGGGTGAGCTTTTCGGCCTGCTTGGGCCTAACGGGGCTGGGAAAACGACGCTGGTGAAGATACTTAGCACGATCATTATTCCGGATGCCGGTACTGCTTTAGTCAATGGGCATGATGTTTTAAAAGAGCCTGGGAAAGTAAGGGCTTCCATCGGGGTTGTTTCAAGCGGAGAGAGGTCTCTTTACTGGAGGCTTACGGCAAGGGAGAACCTGGAGTATTTCGCGAGGCTCTACAAGGTTCCTGACGGCGTTGCTAGAAGGCGGATTAGTGAGCTGCTGAGCCTTATGGGGCTTGAGGATAGGGCTGACGAGCTTGTTGAGAAATACTCCGGCGGAATGAGGCAGAAGCTCGCTATTGCCCGGGCGATACTGCACGACCCTGAGGTTCTTCTTCTGGACGAGCCGACATTAGGCCTAGACCCCAGTTTCTCAAGAAGCATACGTGTTTTCATAAGGGAGGAGCTTAACAGGAAGCAGGGTAAAACCATACTTCTCACAACTCATTACATGGATGAGGCTGACCAGATGTGCGACAGGGTTGCTTTCATAAACAAGGGTAGGATAGTTGCTGTGGATTCACCGGAGAAGCTGAAAGCCATGATCGGTATGAACGAGGTTTTAAAGATGGTTGTGAGCAACCTGGATGAGAAAGTTTTAACCATGGTTAGAGGCCTACCGTTTATAGAAGACTGTGGAGTGGCTAATGCTGAGCAAGACGGCAGAACCATGGTTAGACTGTACATGAAGAATGTTGACGCTAATATTCAGGAGGTTGTGGGAGTCTTTTCTAAAGCAGGCTGCCGGATTTTCTCCCTAAGCATTGAGAAGCCGACTCTCGAGGATGTTTTCGTGAAGCTTACCGGAGAGGTGTTGGACGGTTGAAGCTGGATGCAGCGAGCATGGTTCTGGAGCTTAAGGCTGCGGTTTCAACAGCCAGGAAAGAGATACTGATTAACCTACGGTATCCTCTCTGGGTTGTTTTCTGGGCGATAATGCCGATTTTCTGGCTGGCACCCTTCGTATTCCAGGGACACGCCCTCGTCGGGGGAAGGTTCTCAGAATCGTTCAGAGAGCTCGCCGGAAGCTCCGACTACGTAACCTTCACGATAATCGGAAGCTCGCTCTATGCTTACGTCATGTCAGCCCTATGGGGGACAGGGCTCTCTCTGAGAAGGGAACAGTGGGGAGGAACGTTGGAGACAATCCTAATTGCACCCTGCAGCAGGTTCTCAATACTGTTTGGGAAAGCTTTGTCGGACAGCGTTTTGACATCCTTCTACGCGGCTGTTCAGTTCACCCTTGCCAGCCTCCTCTTCGGAGCCAGGATAAGGGTGGAGAACCTGTTTTTCGCAGTCTCAGCAGTATTGCTGATGATCCTGGCTCTTTACGGCATTGGGCTTATTCTCTCCGGTTTAATTCTAATGTACAGGGAGCCGGGTGCGTTGCTGAACTTCGTCGACACCCTGATATATACTGTCTGCCCGGTTAACTATCCTTTAAGGACGCTGATGCTTTTCTTCGGGGGCGTGGGCTACTATGTTGCTATGGTGAGCATCGTGTTCCCCTTGACGCCTGCTTTAGAGGCTGTAAGAGCTTTTCTTCTACCATCGTTCAACCCCTACTTGAACGTTGCAATAGCCCTTTCCTATCTTGCTGCAGTAACCCTAGTATTTCTAACCCTGGGCATGCTCCTGTTCAGCGTTGTTGAGAAAAAGGTTAGGAGGAGGGGTGCGGTTGAAGCCTACTGAGGGTGGTGGGGCATTGGGTCTTTTTGACGAGGCTAGGGTTGTCGGCGTCGTTTTGAAGAAGGAGCTTGTGCTCTACTTAAGATACCCGGTTTGGGTGCTTTTCGACGCTTTAATGCCTCTGCTCTGGGTTCTTTCACTAGTGATATACGGAAGGGCTCTAGTAGGCTCACCCTACTCGGAAAACCTGGCAAGGCTGGCTAACACTGGGGACTATGTTTCCTTCACGATAGTCGGGATGATTGTTTCAAGCTTCGCCTACTCAACCCTCTGGGGGATGAGCTATGCTTTAAGAGGCGAACAGTGGAGCGGGACTCTTGAATCAACCTTCCTAGCGCCGTGCAGCAGGTTTTCCATTCTTTTAGGAAAGGCTTTTAGCTCGATGCTGACAACCTCCCTATGGGTTTTCCTGCAGATAAGCCTAGTATCGTTAGTATTCGGCTTGAACGTGAAGTTCTTAAACCTGCCTTTCGCAATGCTCTTCTTCCTAGTCGCCCTGCCGAGTTTCATCGGCATAGGTTTCTCGCTCGCCGGTGTAGTTCTGGATTTTAAAGAGCACAGTGCTTTCGTCAATTTCCTAAGCTCTCTTCTAGGGCTGCTTCTCCCAATATCCTATCCGCTGAGCGTTCTTCCACCGGTCTTGAGATACTTCTCCTACCTGCTTCCACCGACTTACGCGATAGAGGGGATGAGGAGCCTGCTGATAATGGATTCAGGCTTGAACGAGGTAATGGGGCTTGCAGTACCGTTGATTTTCTTCGACGTTTTCTGGTTGTCGGCAGGGATAATGATATTTGCCAGAGAAGAGAGGCGGGTTTTGAAGAAGGGAACACTGGGCTACTATTAACTATTAGACTGTATTCTCCCGGTAGCTCACCATGTTTAGCCTCTTTAGAACCACTATGAGAGTAAAATATGACGCATTAAGCCTTAGTGCCGCAGAGGAATGTTGAATCCTAGGCTGTTTAAGACGGGTTCTTTAAACGGTTTTCGGATACGGCAGCTCCTCTCTCCTCCCTATCATCCTCCTCTTAGCCTTCAAATAATACACGTAGTTGCTTAGCGACACGTCCGGCGGAACCCTGTGGTCAACCATAGGTATGTATCCTCCTTCCTTCACAAGCTGCGAAAGGTTTTCAAGCTCCCTGTCTATTGCCCTCGGCCCCTCGATGAGCGCGAGCTTGTTAACTCCTCCCATTAGGAGAATCTTTTCCCCATATTGTTCTCTAAGCTTCACGGGGCTCGTGTATTTCGCTTCAATCGGGAACATGCAGTTTATCCCTGCTTTCAACCATCCTGGGACAAGCTCATCTATCTTCCCGTCGCAGTCCAGAATGTTTATTTCAACATCGTACTCTTTTAAAACGTCCGTCACCTTCTTATACCTTGGAACCATGAATTCTTCGAAAAGCCTGACTGAGAGAAGCGGCCCCATGTTGTAAGCCATGTCTTCCCACCATGTTGCGAAGTCAACCCTGATGTTTCTCAAGGCTTTTCGAATCATTTTTATCCAGAGGTTTACCAGCGTATCCATCATTTCAGCCACCCAGTCAGGATCCCTGTAGAAGGCTATTGAGATTCCCTGGACACCCATCAGGTTTCTCAGCCAGCCGTAGAGGCTTCCGACGCTTATGCCTAAGGGATAGTCTCTCTCCCTGTAGACGTTTATTATCTCCTCGTAGCTTAAAGGCATTCTACCCGGAGTATCCGGGTTGAAGAACGGCCTTATTTTCTCCCAGTCCTCCCTGCTTCTAATCGGGTACCTTAAGTATTGCGGAATCGTGGAGGTCCATTTCTTCCTAATGTAGACTCCGCCTAAACCATCGTCAATAACCTCCTTGTCGTCGAACTCCCTGATTTTTCTCGCCGGCGGCGGGGGCCATAGTCCAGTGTTCACCGGAAGCATGTCTATCGTGTCCCAGCCTTCAAGCATGAAAAAGTCTTCAACATCTCCAATAGTGTGAAGGTGCAGGGGTAGGCCTTCAGCATGCCAACGGTCTATTGTTTCACTCCAGTAGCCGAACTCATAGTCGGGAACCCTGTCAACCTCTTTAAACTGCAGTGTTCTAAGCAGTCTCTCCCTCTTGTTCATCACCCGGGCTACATTAATGTTGAAAATAAATTTTTCTTCAATGCTTAATCCCTTGTTTAACCCCTCCGGGTTTCGCAACGTTTTTAACTTGCTGGCTCATTGTTAAGCCTTAATGAGCAGCGAGTTCCTGGAGGAGGAGGCGCACAGCTTCCTAATGGGCTTAGCCTCGTACGAGAGGCTTGCGGGGACTCCTGGTGAGAAAGAGGCTTGTAAATACATTATTAGCATCATGGAGAAAGCAGGCTACGCGACGCTGCTTGAAGAGTTCACTGTTAAAACCTTCAGGATTCTGAGGAACGAGCTTCACGTTCTGGAGCCTTGGAGCGGGCAGATTGACTGTCGGGGTGTCGGGTTTAGCGGGTCGACTCCTGAGGAAGGGGTTGTTGCTCCTCTCCGATACGTTGAGACCGGCGACCCGCTGCTGCTGTCTGGAACAAGGGGAGAGATACTTCTTTTCTCAGAGTCGCTGCCGACTGTTGAAAAGCTGTTTGAGCTTTCCAAGTATGAGCCTTCAGGGATTGTTGTAAGCGAGGGCACTCCTTTCAGGAAGCCTTCTCAGGTTGATAGGCCTTTCGAAGTAAGCAGGAGGTTCAGGGTGCCTACTGTCTTCATAAGTTTTGAAGACGCGTTTAGACTCGTTAGAAACAATGCTTCCAAGGCTAGGCTGGTTCTCACGCAGGATGAGTTTGACGCTGACACTTGCAACATAGTGGTGGAGAAAAAGGGGGTTAAGTATCCTGAGGAGATAATTGTCGTCGGAGCCCACTACGATACTGTTTACGGCGTGAAAGGCGGTATTGATAACGCTGGCGGTGTTGCTCTACTGATGGAGCTGGCGAAATCCGTCAGAAGCCTTGATTTGAAAAGGACAGTGAGGTTTGTTTTCTTCTCAGGCGAGGAGCTTGGGCTCAAAGGGTCTTTCAACTATGTGGAGAAGCATAAGGATGAGGTTGAGAAAATAATGATGATGATAAACCTGGATGTGAACGGGGGTGCGATAGGCGGCTGTAACTCTGTGGTTACTGGTCCAGCTGAGGTGAAGACTTATCTGGAAATAATGTCGAAGGAGCTTGGCGTAAACCTCTCCGTGTCGCAGGATGTTTACAGTTCTGACAGTGTTCCCTTCTCCAACAAGGGAGTGCCGTCTGTAAACTTCTTCAGGAGAAGCGGTGCTGGAGTGTATGGTCATACTCCTGATGATGACGCGAGGTTTACAGCACCCGTCGGCTTCAAGATGATCGGGATGATTGTCCGTGAGTTCCTCATACGGATAGCTAACGCGGAAAGCTTTCCTTTTAAACATGAGGTGCCGGAGGACGTTAAGAAGAAGATTCAGGAATACCTTAAGAACAGGGGTTTCGAAGTGCCTGGTGCAACGTCCGGTTGAAAACCCTCCTGCCCCACCTGGGATGGTCTGAGTAAGATGGGGATTGAACGAGTAGAGGTTTACTCTGTGACTCTAAGGTATTTCGAACCCTTCCGGATAGCTCCGGGCTCGAGTGAGAAGAGCCGTAACATTGTGGTGAGGATAGTCACGGACTATGGTGTTGAAGGCTGGGGTGAGGCTTCTCCATCTAAACGAGTCACTGGAGAGACTGTTGAAACTGTTTTAGAAGTCTTGTCTAGGATCGCGCCTAGGCTTATCGGCATGTGTCCTCTCCGGGTTGAGCAGAACGTTGAAATGATGGATCGGGTTGTCGAGGGTAATCCTGCTGCTAAGGCTGCTATAGATACTGCTCTACACGATATTCTTGGGAAGACCGCTGGGAAACCGCTTTTCATGCTTCTAGGGGGATTCAGAACCCAGGTTTTAACCGATTTCACTTTAAGCATTAAGACTCCGAGGGAGATGGCTGCCGACGCTGTTAAGGCTGTTGAGAAAGGCTTCAGGGCTCTTAAGGTTAAGGTTGGTGTAAACCCTTCGGAGGATGTTGAGAGAATAAGGATGGTTCGCGAGGCTGTCGGAGAGGGTGTTGAGATAAGGGTTGACGCGAACGAGGGCTGGAGCCCAGACCAGGCGGTTGAAGTCTTAAACAGGGTGGAGAAGTTTAGGATACGGTTTGTCGAGCAGCCTGTGCCCGCTCACGATGTGAAGGGCTTGGCTAGGGTTAGAAGAGATTCTCCAATACCGGTTATGGCTGATGAGAGCGTTCATTCACCCTCTGACGCGTTGAGGCTTATCCGTGAGGAGGCTGTCGACATGATAAACATTAAGCTTGCGAAGAGCGGTGGAATATTGAAGGCTAGGAAAATATCCGACGTGGCTGAGGCTGCAGGAGTATCCTGCATGGTAGGGTGCATGAGCGAGTCTGAAATAGGTATTGCAGCCGGAGCCCATTTAGCAGCTGGAGTTAGAAACATAGAGTTTGCCGACTTGGACTGCGACCTTCTTCACGCCGACAAGCTGGTTAAGAAGGGCGGGGTAACGGTTTCAGGCTCAATGCGGCTTTTCCCTAAAGGAAGCGGACTGGGGCTTGAGGAGCTGGATGCTGAGATTCTCGGGAAGCCGCTTGCCGTCTACAAATAGTTTTATAAAAAAGTTTATGCGCGTCAAAGGCTGTTAGAATCAGGAAATGGCTTCAGAGTCCTCTAAGGCTAAGGCTAAGACTAGAGTCATCTGAAGGAGCTTCGCCCCTCGTTATTCTCTCAGCAAGGTCTCTTACTTTCGCCTCAATCCTGTTCACTACTTCACGGGCTTCCTCCAGACTCATTTCAGCAGGATCCTCGAAACCCCAGTGTTCAACATGCTTCACGTTTACGACGGGGCATTCTGAGCCGCTGCACACTATTACCGCAATATCCGCCTCAGCCTCCATCTCTCTTGTCAGCTTCCTAGGCTTCCTGCCTGAAACATCTATCCCTTTTTCCTTCAACAGTTGAACAGCCTTAGGGTTTATTTTTTCAGCGGGCTTTGGACCGGCGCTAACCGCAACCCAGCCTGGCGGAGGGTTTAAGTTGAAAAACGCTTCCGCAACCTGGCTTCTAAAACTGTTCTGCACGCATATGAATAAGACTTTCCTAACCATCTGGCAGACAGCGGCCCCACAGCTTTAAAAACGTTTTGAAAACCGGCCTCCGCTTAACGCCTTATGGCGAATCCTTTAAACTCTCCCTTATACTCCTCCCACTCAATCTCTACTCCAGTAACTCTTGCTCCCGGCGGCCCTTTTCTGCAGAAATCTATCATTCTCCTAACAAGCGTCTCCTCACCCTCGAAGACGGCCTCAACCCTCCCGTCTGGAAGGTTACGAACCCACCCTTTGACGCCCAGCTCGTCTGCAAGGCTTTTAGTCTCGTATCTGAAGAATACTCCTTGGACTCTCCCGCTTACATGCACATGGGCTCTAACCATCAATCCGAATGGTTTTTAAACGCGAGGTTTTTTAAAATTGTTTTTCAAAACTGGGCTAGGCTTGAATCAAGGTTTTTAAGAAACCTTCTGTAGGCTTCAACACCCTGCGTGAACTCTTCAACCGTAATGCTCTCCCTGGAGCTGTGTGCCAGGGAAGCGTCTCCAGGGCCCCATGCTATTTGCGGCCTACCCCATTTCAAACCAGTATAGTTAAAGTCTGATGTTCCAAGCTTCCTTACCAGAAGAAGCTCTCTTCCAAGGGTTTCTTTAACCGCCTCCCTGACCGCGTTAATCATAACCTGATCCTTGGCTGAAGCATAGCCGTCCAGGTAGTCTAGAAACTCGTAACTCACGCTCAAGGCTCCGCGTGCTTTCTCAACATACTCTTCCAAGGCTTCGGCGAAAATTCTTGAAAGCTCTTTGAAGCCCATGGGGGGAGGGTAGCGCAGGTTTAAACGTGCCTCGCTTGAATCCGGTATTCTAGAATCCCCGTATCCTCCTTTAATCATGGTTATTGAGACACCTATGTTTGAAAAAAGGTCTTTAGAGAAGGTTAGCCTAGTCTTAACGTGTTCAACAAGCCTCATGGTTTGAACAATAGCGTTGAAATCGTCAAGCGGGGAGGAGGAGTGGCCGCCCTGGGTTGAAACCCTTAAGCTGACGGTTGCACTCCCCCTGTACGCTACTGCCGCAGCCCTGATTCCAGTCGGCTCCCCTATGACCACGTAATCCGGGGCTGGGATTTCCTCAAGAAGCCTCCTAACCCCCTTGCTGTCAGACTCTTCCCCGACTACCGACGAGTAGACTAGTCTCAGGCTTCTCCCCGAGTAGCCTGATGCTGCCAGAGCCATCGCCGCTAGGGAAGCCTTAGCGTCAACAGCACCCCTGCCGAATAATCTTCCGGATTCAAGCCTGACTTCAATAAGCCCTGGCACAGTGTCCACGTGAGAGCAGAAAAGCAGCGTCCTATGTCCATCCCCCTTCTCCCCGAGAACATTGCCCGCCGGGTCTCTCCTAACGTTTTCAAAGCCGTTTTCAACAAGGAGGGAGAAGACTTCTCGCTGAGCCTCTTCCTCCTCCCCGCTTGGCGAATACTTGGAGAGGAGTCTAACCAGCGGCTGCACTGCTTCCAAGCCTTGACTCATAGCTTCTCATCGTTTCCAGAATGATGCTGCAAGCTTCGTCGACAAGGTTTAACGGTATGTTTAGCGGGGGCAGTAGCCTCACTACTGTTGGGCCGGCTGTTAACGCAAGGACTCCTTTCTCCTCAAGCATGTCTACGAAAGGCTTAGACCTTACTTTCAACTCGACCCCTATCATAAGGCCGCTTATCCTTATTTCCCTAACTATCCTTAGGTTTTTCAAGGTTTCAAGCTTCTCGCAGAATATTCTAGATCTTTCCTCAACACTCTCCCTGGTGACTTCCTCCCTTAAAAGCCTCATGGTTGCGGCGCCTGCTGCGCACGCTAAAGGGTTTCCACCGTATGTTGAAGTATGGAATCCTGGTTCGGCGACTGTTGAGGCTTCCTCGCTGAAAAACGTGATTCCAGCCGGGATCCCCCCAGCCACCCCCTTGGCTAAGAGAGCAATATCCGGCGTAACATCCTCCTTTTCAAACGCGAAGAATGTTCCTGTCCTCCTAAGGCCTGTCTGAATCTCGTCCAGTATGAGTAGTGCTCCCTTGTCGGAGGCTATTTCACTAGCCGCCTTCAAGTAACCGGTTGGAGGAATCCTGATCCCGCCTTCTCCTTGAACAGGCTCAAGAATAACTGCTGCAGTCTCCTCGTCAACCTTGTTTTTCAAATCCTCGGCGTCACCATACTCTGCGAATACAACTTTTTCGCCCATGATGTGCTCCAGCCCCTTCTTGTACTCAGGGTTCCAAGTCGCGCTTAGAGCGCCCAGCGTCTTACCGTGGAATCCTCTTCTGGCTGCGACGATCCTGCTTCTCCCTGTTTTCCTGAAGGCTGTTTTAATAGCTAGGTCAACGGCTTCAGCGCCACTGTTAACGAGAATCATCTTGTGGAAGAAACGGTGTGTGAAGCGCGACACTTCCTCCAGGAATTCGGCTCTAGCATCATTGTAGAACGAGCCGTGGCAGGAAGATATTTTCTTCAACTGGTTCATGATTGCCTCAACAATCACAGGATTAGAGTGTCCGAGTATTGCAACACCGTAGGCTGAAGTCAAGTCGATAAACCTCCGGCCCTTATCGTCGAAAACCTCTGACCCTCTCCCGCTTATTATCGCTATACGCCTCTTAACATAGGTTTTAAGAAGAAGCCTGTCCTCAACCTCATACGGGTCAACCATTTTTAAACATCCTCATTTGAATATGAGTGTTCCAAGGTTTTTCTCCAGCGCGCTTGAAACAGGCTTGTCAATAAGCCCGGAGGATATTCTTACTGAAACAGCTCCTTCTCGAAGCGCCTCCACGGCTGACTGCACTTTCCTCATCATGCCGTGTCCTATGCTCGGAAGAAGGACTGATGCTTCAGCCATCGTCAGCGACTCGACGAGCTTCCCGTCTATCAGCAGGCCCTCCACGTTCGTAAGATAAAGCAGGCTGCTTCCCAGTGCTGAAGCAACCTTGGCTGCGAAGGCGTCGCTGTCAACGTTAAGTGGTTCAAACTGCTTGCTTAAAGCTATGGGTGCTAGAACCGGGAGAATACTGTTGTCCAAAAGAAGTTTTAACAGGTCTACGTTAATCTTTTCAATCTTTCCAGTGAACCCGCCGTCCATAAGGATTCTCCTACCGTCTTCTCTTTTAACTAATATCTTTTCCTTCCTGTTGGCGCTAGCCAGAGCTCCGTCTACACCGGTTAAGCCGACAGCGTTAACGTTCATCCTGAGAAACTTAGAGACTACAATCTTGTTAAGCCTCCCCATCGTCATAAGGTAGACCTGCATCGTCTCCCAGTCAGTCACTCTGCTCCTCATCCCGCTTGCTGAAACAACGAACTTTGGCTCAATACCCATTCTCCTACACGTCTCCGTCACCTCTGCTCCTCCCCCGTGGACGAACACAACTTTCTCCCTCCTCGAGTATTCAGCCACGTCTGCCACTATCTTCTCTAAAACGTCTTCCTCAAGCAGTGCTCCTCCTGCTTTAACCACTATCATTTTCAACACTCACGCTGGATGCAGACCTGGGAAAGTTAAGCCCTCCTTCTCATCATAGTTAAACATTATGTTGAAACACTGGACAGCGTTTCCAGCCGCCCCTTTAACCAGGTTGTCTATGGCTGCGAACAGGATTACCCTGTTGGAGTCAACGTCTATTTCGAAACCTATGTCTGCAAAGTTTGAACCCATCAAATACTTTGGATCAGGCAGTCCATGCACCATCGTCGGATCCCTAACGAGCCTTATAAACGGCTCCTTGTCGTAAGCCTGCCTGTAACACCTCCATAAGTCTGGATAAGAAGGGAGTCTTCCAGAGGGACGCGTGTGAATAGTTACGAGTATCCCTCTCACAATGTTTACGGAGTGCGGTGAGAAGCCTACAACTATTTCCCCGCCGGAAGCATGCGAAACCTCTTGAATTATCTCAGCAACATGCCTGTGTCCAGCCGGCTTATAGGGCCTTACCACGTTATACCTCTCCGGATGGTATCCTTCTAGGGTTGGTGTTGAACCAGCTCCTGAGGAGCCTATTTTAGCATCTATGAATATCTGTCTCCTGTCTACCAGACCATTCTTAACAGGAGGCACGAGTGCCAGTATGCTCGCCGAAGCCATGCAGCCCGCTACTGCCACCAGGCTAGCTGTCCTTATCTCCTCCCTGTGAAGCTCCGGCAGACCGTAGACAGCCTTCTCGAGAAGATCAGGATAAGGATGTTTAAACCCGTACCATTTCTCGTAGGCGGAGGAGTCTTTAAGCCTGAAATCAGCTCCCAAGTCTATAACCTTCAAACCCCTGTCGAGAAGCGTTTTAACCACATGCATAGACTGGCCGTGTGGAAGCGCTGTGAACACGACTTCAGCATTAGCCACGTTTTCAACCCTGGGCTCCACGAAGCTAATCTGGCAAACCTTCCTAAGGTTCGGGTGAACCTTGTGAACAGGCATGCCGCTGAACCTTTTAGAAGTGGCTGCAACTATTTCCACCTTGCTGTGTGAGAGAAGTATTCTAAGCAGTTCTCCACCCACATAGCCGCTTGCCCCGTACACAGCTACTTTAACCAACTTACCTCCTAATCCTCCAAACCAGGTGTTTAAGAATCTTTTCTCCAACTTGCACAGCAGGACCCTTTTTCCTCCAGAGTGCGTAGGCTTCTCCAGGTTTAACGAGCCAGACGCATGCTGGATCCTTAACCGGGGGCTTACTATATTTTTCACAATCTTTTCAGATTAGACATGCGAGCCATCTGAAAGCGCGCGCTAGAATGGTGCTTTAGCGGAATAAAGAACTAGTAGAATATTAAATCAGTTTAAAGCGGAACAGTTTCTAGATGCTTCACGCCTCCCTAAGTAACCTAAGCCCATTCATCCCTAGTCGATGCACGCTAAAACGTTCAGAATAAAATGCTAGCTTGATTCAAACCTAAGTACACGTAAACCTCATCATACCCATCATCAACATCATTGATTTTGAGTTCCTCAGCGCTTCCCCGCAACTCGTAACCAGCAACTCCTTCAGCAATACGCCTCTTGATAAGTTCATTGCCTAAAGAGTTGATGAAATCCTTTAAGGCCTCAAAGCCAAAGCCATAAACCGCCTCTATAATCACCTTGTTCGCCACTTTAGATCTGAGCTCACATAGCAAACGGGTCTCTGGAATAAATATAACTTCTTTCCCCTTAGCTGCGTCCCTCACCCTCGGATCGTTAATGAATCTGCTGGCAATGACTTTCTCGCGTTTCTTGAGTTCTTCTTCAATTTCCTCAATAGACTTGCGGTGCTGCATATCGCGAGATACGACATTATCATAGAACCTTATTGTGACGAAGTCGACTTTAGTTTCCCCTTGGCTAAGCGCTGCCTGGAATAGACCTTCAGCCAGGTTTCCAACGCTTTTGGGATCACTCGTATATGCATCGATGAAGTAAAATATCGTCTTATTTCTCTCTCTTGCCATGATGCCGATGCAGCATTCCTTCGTAGTCTCCGTCCACCTTCTGTCCACGTATCTTTCACAATTAATCTTTACGTCCTCAAATTTGTCGCCCCATCCCCATACCTTCGCCGATTTCCTCGTTTCCATATCTTTACTCCCTGCTTCTCTTTTAATCTTCCCTCTCCCCTTTTTCTTCTTTTCTCTTCATAAATTTGTTTCAAGACCCTCGAACTTCTCACGATGGTCCGGCTTCTCAGATCCTATCTCCTCTATGAATTTTAAGTGTTCCTCCTCAGGGATTCATAAAATAGTAATAGGTTCTATCCTCCCTATAATACTCATGGATTTCAGGGGGACGGAAGCCTAGATCTTTTAAAAGGTTCCTTATCTCCTCTAATCCCTCCTTATACTTGGAGTCAAAGCGTATGTGAAAACGTACCCTATTCTGAGTAGCCCGCGCGCTAACATAAGCTGGGCAGCGTAAAAATGATTCTAATGCTGATAGTGCACGCTACACTCTTACCTTCTCGCTTTAGACGCGAGGTACTTGAGAATCTTCTCGGGAATGTTGATTCCAGTGGCCTCCATGCTTCCCCTGAACTCAGGCGTAGGATTAACCTCGTTAACAACATAACCCTCCCTAGGGCTCTCCATCACGTCTATCCCCACTATTTCTCCGCCTACTGCTTCGGCTGCTTTGAGAACTATTTCAGCCAGCTCGCTGGTTATCTCCGCCTTCTCGCTTTTTCCACCTATAGCTAGGTTTGTCTTCCACTGGTCTGGCGGGGAGACCCTGTATATTGCGGAGACAACTTCATCCCCGATTACTGTTGCCCTAATATCTCTACCGGGTTTCTCAACATACTCTTGAACATAGAAAACCTGGTAAAGCGGGAACATGTATAAACGGTCTTCAAGCACTGCTTCAGCAGTATACCTGTCCTTTATAAGGGAGATTAGTCTTCCCCAGCTTCCTATGACGGGTTTTAAAACCGCTGGGTATCCTGTCTTGTTGAAAGAGTCTAGGGCAGACTGGTAGGAGAAGGAGACCACTGTGAACGGGGTTTTCACGTTGTTTTTCACGAGCTCGACTGTCGTGAAGAGCTTGTTTCCAGCTATCTGCAGTGTTTTGAAGGAGCTTACTGTTCGTATTCCAACCCCCTCCAGGTAGCTTGAAAGGTGGAGCGACTTGAAGTATGATACGCATCTTAAGAGGGCTGTGTCAACATCCTGGATCTCAGGCGTCCTCCTGCCGAGTGTGAATGAAAAATCGTCCGCGTTCAGTCTTTTAAAGGGTATTGAAAGGTTTTCAGCTGCTTTGAAAAGCTCTTTCTCCTCAAACCTTATCTGGTCATAAAAAATGCTTAAAGGCAATTCCTACGCCTACTCGCCCCAGTCCTCGCCTGAGAGCTGAATCTTCCTCGTCTTAACGGTGTCGCCGCTTATCTCTATTATCTCAAGGTCTGAGCCGCATTCGGGGCATGTCACTACTTCACCCACTATCGCGTCTTCCGAGACCTCGAACACAGCTAGGCATTCCTCGCATTCCGTCTTCATGGAGTGTTGAAGATTCTTCATGTTCTTGCTTATAAATTTAGCTTTTACGCTGGCGCACCTCGTTCGCCCTCACTGTTGAGAGTCCCCAAAGCTGTATGAAACCGTTCGCCAAGGCCTGGTCGAACCTTGAAAGAGACGAGTAGGTTGCTCTCTTCTCGTCGTAGAGCGATTTCGCTGAGCGTCTTCCAACGATTACTGCCTCTCCCTTAAACAGTTTAACTCTAACCTCCCCGTCAACATTCTCCTGCGTGAAGTCTATGAATGCTTCAATAGCCATTCTTAAAGGTTCAAACCATAGTCCGGAGTATACGAGCCAGGCCCATGTTGCTTCAAGCCTCCTCTTCTCCTCCAGCTCAAGCCTTGTTAAAACGAGTTTCTCAAGATCCTGGTGTGCTCTTATCAGTGTTAAGGCTGCAGGAGCCTCGTAGACTTCCCTGGACTTTATTCCGACAACACGGTCCTCCATGTGGTCTATTCTGCCGAAGCCATGCGACCCAGCTGTTCTGTTAACCTGGAGTATTAATTCAACTGGATCAAGCCTCTCCCCGTTCAGACTTATGGGAACACCCTTTTCGAACTCTATCGTCATGTACTCAGGCTTATCCGGCGCCTCGGACACTGGTCTGCTCCAGACGAACGCTTCCTCAGGAGGCTCCACCCAAGGGTCTTCAAGCTCACCGCCCTCAATAGACCTGCTCCACAGGTTGTCGTCTATGCTGAACCTGCTTTTCCCAGGATCCATTTTAACACCCTTCTTACCCAAGTATTCAACCTCGTCATCCCTGCTTAATCCCCATTCTCTGACTGGCGCAAGTATTCTAAGCCTAGGGTTCAGCGACCTTATTGATACTTCAAACCTAACCTGGTCGTTACCCTTCCCTGTGCAGCCGTGGGCAACTGTTGAAGCACCCTTCTCCTCAGCCACCTTAACGATCTTTGAAGCTATCAGCGGCCTTGAGAGAGAAGTGCCCATTGGGTAAACGCCTTCATACAGGCCGTTAGCCTTTATGGCTTTGAAAACATATTTTTCAACAAACTCTCTTCTAGCATCTATTTTAACAACTTCTGATGCACCAAGCTTCTCAGCTCTCTCGACAGCAGCCTCAAAGTCTTCTTTCTGGCCGACGTCGACGATGACGGCGATAACATCCATGCCGTATTTCTCCATTATCCACGGTATCATGGTTGAAGTATCAAGCCCGCCTGAATACGCTAACACGCATGCTTCTTTCAACACGATCACTGTTTTTCATCCGCAAAAAAATCTTTTTAAGAGTTTCCCTACGCATAGGAGCTATGAGGAGGCTTAGGAAGCCGTTTGCAAACAGTATGATAATACTGCTTATAATCATGCTTCTCGCGGCCGGATGCTTGCTGCTTCATGCTTCAGCCGAGCCGGAGCTAAGTATCCCGATTTACAAAAGCCCTAGGGTAGACGGGGCTGTTTCATCAGGAGAGTATCCTGTTGAACAGCTCAGCCTACCATGGGTGAAAACCTATGCTGTCCATAATGGCAGCCACCTGTTTTTCGCAATGGTTTTGAACAATGCTTGCAGGACAGTCAACCTTCTTTTTAACACCGGTGTTTTAAACAGTACTGTTCTCACAGTTGGAACTACGAGGCTTGCTGTAAACAGGTCGGGCGTGTTAAAATATTTCTACGGGCATGGGGATGAATGGCTTGAGGAGTCTGCAGGCGACATTATCTTCAGGATTGTCAATGGAACTGTTTCTTGGACTATTGAACTATCCATACCTTTATGGAAGCTGGATGTTCATCCTAATACGCCTAGGACACTAGGGTTCGCCCTAATCGCTTCCGGAGTAGGGGTTAATTATTCTTGGCCTGCTGACGCTCTTCTAAGCAACCCGTCTAGCTGGGGAGTTGTCTCTTCTCCTGACAACTGGGCGACAAGATGCGACATCATGCTTGAAGGAGTATACTTGGATAAGGAGAGTCTTATCGCAGGCTCCAACTTGACTCTTGTCTTGGTTTTAAGAAACAAGGGGGATGCTGCTATTCCGGACTACTTGATAACCATCATGCTTGACGATGCTCTGCTTACGAACACTACCGGCAGCCAGCTTAGGCTCAAAACCCCTATGCTGGAGTCGGAGCGAGTACGCTTCGAAAAGACTATCACTAATGTTACTGCGGGTATTCACGTTGTAAAAATATGGGTTAAAGCGCTGAACGTGTTTTACGATTCGAATGAGGATAATAATTTCGGCCAGGCTAGTTTCACGGCTAGGCTTGCAAAGATAAGCGTGTTTAGCATACCGGGTGTGGCTGTAGAGCTTGATGGCAAACGCCAGGAAATAATGGATGAAACCGGGATTGTCTTCTACACTACGTACGGAACCAAGACCCTCAGGGCACAGGAGACGTATAGTCCTACTGAAGGGGTGAGGTACGTTTTCACCGGATGGAAACAGAAAGGCTTGACGACTCTTTCTCCAGAAATAGTGTTGAATGTTGAGGGAGACCTTGAGCTGACGGCGGAGTACCGGAAGGAGTACCTGGTTAACTTGAGCTTCGTCGACAAGGATAATGCTCCGTTCAACCCCACCTTCTATATTTGCATGTTTCCAAACAACACTGTTTACAACGGGACTTTAAGAAGCATCTGGATGACTGGGGGAAGCTTCAGGTTGACGATGGTTAAGTACGCGGGGCTGAATGTTCTCGACGAGGCTAGAATAGAGCATGTCGACGCCCCTAGGGAGATAAGGGTTTCATGCAGCATTGTAAACGGGTTCATCAGGATCGTGGATCCTTTTTCAATGCCCATAGAGGGTGCTGAGTTGAAAATAATATTCGCGAACAATACTCAGGCTAAATACGTCACTGGGCCAAGCGGCACTGTCAACATTAGCAGGGTTGCCGGCGGAGAGCTGACGGTTACAGTAATCAACCTAGGGTACTCGGCGACTGTTAGAGTAAGCTTCCTGACGGAGAGGGAGGTGACTATAAAAATACCTATGTCGATGAACGTGGTTCTCATAATAATCGGTGTTTTTTCAATAGTTTTAGCAGTAGTAGTGTTTAAAATACTTCGTTTGAAAGGGAGGCCGGCGCCCAGGAAAACTGAGGAATACGAGTTTGAAGAACTATAGCGTCACATCCATTCTACTCTTTCTTCAAACTGTTTGAAGAACCCAGTGTTTCCTCAAAGAATCTTCGGAGGTCTTCAATCGGCGTCAGCTCCAGCGAGCCCTCTAGAGTGGCCTCGCTAGCAACGGTTTGGCCTCCGCCCTGCTCGTAGGCCAGCCTAAGCGTCTCCAGGTTTTTAAACTCTGTTTCACCCGTGATGGTGAGGTATGCGAGCCTCACAAGGACCTCGGCGTCGAGAAGTATTCGGGGCTCCTTACGCGGCAACCTGAAGTTGAAATGCTTGAAACGTATAAAAATCTTTAAGCCCTGCTTGCTCAACCTTGAAAACCATCGTTCCACACGTTCAACATTTCCCCGTTTCGTCTACGGGTTACCCTGGTTTTCAGACGTGAGAATCATTAATGAAAAGGTTGGAGAAACACTTCGGAGGGCGAAGAGGTTATTAAGAAGAGCCTTGGAAAAATGAAAGTAGGCGTGGAAATGAGCCTTGTTCTTACGATTGACGTCGGCAGTACCAATATGAAGGGTCTCGTCATAAGTAGTGAAGGAAAGGTTGTTGACAGGCAGACTCGCGAGATAACGCTTCACCTGGAAAGCAGGTTTGCTGGACACGAGCCGAAAGAGCTCTTAGAGTCTTTCACCCTCATGCTGGGTTATTTCGGTAAAAAATACGGGGAGAGCATTGGAGCAATCTCCGTGACGGCTTACAACCATAGCGTGCTCCTCGTAGACAAGGATGGGGTTCCTTTAACAAGGGTGTTGACGCATCATGATACTAGGGCGGCGGAGGTTGAAAAAGAGCTGCTGGAGAAAACTGACGCGTACGAGCTTTACAGAGAAACCGGGGCTCCGCCGCTATTCGTATTCATGCCGTATAAGCTTTACTGGTTTATGAAAAGGAAGCCTGAAACCTTTAGAAAAGCAAGATATTTTTTATTCTGTAAGGATTACTTGCTGTGGAAAAGCGGCTTGACAACGGAGCCGCATATAGATCTTGCCACGGCCAGCGGAGGCGGGGTTGTTAATCTTAAAAGACTCAAGTATAGTGAGAAAGTGCTTAACCTACTTGGGGTTGATGAGAACAGGTTTCCAAGGCTATGCGAGGGTGGGAAAAGTCTAGACGCTGTTCCGTCTAGCGTCAGCAGGGAATACGGGTTTGCACCGGGCACGAGGATCGTTTTGGCGACGTTCGACGGTGCGGCGCAGAACTTCGGCCTAGGCTTGACTGAAAAAGGCACTGTTTTAAACATCGGGACCACCGGGGTTGTTAGAAAGCTTTCAAGGAGAATTGTTCTCGACAAGAGTCTTGAAATGCGGTTCTTCACCTACTATGCGGCAAACGGTCTCTACGCTTTAGGAGGTGCTTCGAACAGCGGTGGCGACTGTTTAAGATGGTTCAGGGATAATTTCGGCCAGGTAGAGACTCTAGCCGGCAGCATGATCGGCAGAGATCCTTACAGTATTCTGGACCTGGAGGCGGAAAAAGCTTCTCCGGGTTCAGAAGGCCTTATCTTCCTGCCTTTTCTCACGGGTGAAAGGTTTCCTTATAGAGACCCAAACTTAACGGGTGCTTTCATAGGCGTCACCAGAGGATGCAGTAGAGCTCATTTCGTAAGATCGATAATGGAGGGAGTGGGCTACGTTATTAGGGCGATTAGCGACGCGCTCTCGGAAAACTCGATAGGCCTGGGCGAAGTATACTTTGTAGGAGGAGGCTCAAAATCCAGAATATGGGCGCAAATACTTTCAGATATTCTCGGCTGTAGGATTAACGTTTTAGCTGGGGGTGAGGACGCTACCAATTACGGTGCAGCAGCACTAGCCTTCAACGCTTTAAACCTTGCCGGCATAGAAGAGTTTTCAAGTAAATGGGTAAGTATTAAAGAGAGAGTTGTGCCAGTTGAGAGGAACAGGGCTGTTTACGAGGAGAACTACGCTGTCTTCGTTGAACTAGTTCAGCTGTTTAGGAGCATTGGGAGAAAGGCTGGCGCACGTTTGAGAAACACTGAAACAAAACTTATATAGTTTCAGGTTATACTAAGCCAGTTAATAATGTATCCTGAAGGCATAGTTACAGCAGTAATAACTCCAATTAAAAATGATTTTGAAGTCGACAGGGAGAGGGTTGCTCCACTAATAGGATTCCTGGTTGAGAAAGGGGTTAAAGGCTTTTTCGTGCTCGGGACCTATGGTGAAGGAATGCTCCTAAGTAGAAACGAGCGTGAAAAGATGCTTGAGAAAGTGGTTGAAGCTGCTCCCAGTAGGGCGAGCATTATCGCTCACGTCGGTGCGGCAGACGTGGAGACCGCTCTCGAGCTTGCGAAGCATGCGGCGAGCCTAGGTGTTGCTGCAGTCAGCTCCGTAGGCCCGATATACCATAAGCCAGGCAAGGCTGGGTTAATCTCATACTATGGTTTTCTTTCAAGAGCCGGTGTTCCAGTAATGGTTTATAACAATAAGGGCAGGCAGGGGTATAATATTTCGCCGAGCGATTTTGAATCCATAACCAGGGGGGTTCCGAGCGTAATAGGCGTGAAGGATACGAGCTACGATTTGGAGCAGCTGCAGAATTACGTGGATATGTTTGGGGGAACTCATTACGTTGCGGGAGCCGGGGACTCACTGATAGCTGTGGCTTTTCTAATCGGAGCCAGGGCCCATGTCTGTGGAATAGCTAACGCGTTTCCAGAAATTCCTCTAGCGGTTTACGCTGCTGTAAAAAACAGGGATGTTAAGAAGGCTATTGAGCTTCAAAACATCATAAACAGAATTAGGAGGGAGTTGAGTAAATTCGGTGTTGAAACACAGGTTGTTCTCAGAGAAATACTTAGGCTGAGGGGAGTTGACGTTGGAGAGTCTCCAATCCCTTTGAGAAAGCTTACTGAGGAGGAGAAGCTTGAGGTCAAGAGGATCTCCCAACCCTATGTCGAGTATGCTGAAGGCTTAGGGTGAAGAGAGTGAAGCCCCGCGTAGCTGTCGTGAACTCCAAATCCTTTGGAAGGTTTACTGACGCTTTAACCAGGCTTGAATCCAGATGCTCCGTTGACCAGATTGAGGTTCCGAAGAACGTTCTGGAGAAAGAGTTGGCTGAAAAACTAGTTGGATACCATTTTATCGTGGCAAGTGTTACACCGCGTTACGGTGAAGAATTCTTTAAAAATAATGTGGACGTAGTTATGATTGTTCGGCACGGCATAGGTCTAGACAATATTGATTTGAAAGCTGCGGAAAAGCATGGGGTGAAGATCGTGGCTGTGCCAGGCTACAGGGAGAGGGAGGCTGTTGCGGAACATGCTTTGGCTTTAATGCTTTCCGCGCTTAGACGCATCGTAGAGGCTAATGATTCTGTTAGAAAAGGCGGGTGGCATGAGCGCGCTAAATTCGTGGGCAGAAACCTAAGTAGTCTCACAGTCGGCGTAGTGGGATTCGGCAATATCGGCTCTAGAGTGGCTGAAATCCTTAGAAAGGGATTTGGATCAAGAGTGATTGCCTACGACCCTTATGTTCAAGAGGAGAAGATGAGGGCTCTTGGGGTTGTTCCCGTCGGCAGCATTGCTGAGCTAATGGCTGAAAGCGACATAGTTACGCTTCACGCAAGTCTCAGCCCTGAGACATACCGTATTATTAACCGGAAAAACCTGATGAACGCGAGAAGGGGAATTATACTGGTTAACACTGCGAGGGGGGAGCTCGTAGACCAGGATGCTCTTGCTGAAGCCCTTGATAAGGGTGTTGTAAGCGCTGTAGCGTTAGACGTTGTCGAGAAGGAGCCGATAGAGCTTGACCACCCGCTTCTAAAACATGGTAACGTCGTGATTACGCCTCATATAGCTGCGTATACTCGGGAATCTTTAACCGCCATGGATGAGACGATAGTGGAAGCTATTTTCAACTATTTGGATAAGAAGCCGATTGAGGGTATTGTTGTAGATCCTAGGGAAAGCAGAAACCTGATGCTTTAACCTTTTATCCGCGTGGGCACATTGTCTCTTAAAGAGTTCAACCGGGTTTTTACGGCGATAGCAACATTATCATGTTTAAAATCAGTAAATGTATTAAGATAAGCATATTGACACGCGCTTCAAGCTCGAAAAGTTTTTAAACGTCAAATGCTTTTCCCGTGAGCATGAGCCTGAGTGGAAAGAATGTAGTTATAATTGTGGCTAACGAATTCGAGGATGTTGAGCTGCTATATCCTTTGCTGCGGCTGAGCGAGGAGGGAGCCAGCGTCACCATTGTGCCGGTTAAGAAGGGGTTGCACCCGAGGCCTTCTGCTGAGAAGCCGGTGTCCGGCAGATACGGGACGCCAGTGCCGCTTGAAGTCATGGCTCCAGGTAAGCGTTACGTCGTAAAAACGCTTGAAGAGATAAAACCCGAGGAGGTGGACTGCCTTCTTTTCCCCGGAGGGTTCTCCCCAGACGCGTTGCGAACCGACAGCAGGGTAATTCAGCTGGTTAGGAGAGTGAACCAGCTTGGGAAGCTGATAGCAGCCATCTGCCATGGGCCCCAGGTGCTGATATCAGCAGGCATAGTTAGGGGAAAAAGGGTTACAGCGTATAAGGCTGTTAGGGATGATCTGATTAACGCTGGTGCAATGTTCGAAGACGTTCCTGCCGTGAGGGATGGGAACATAATAACTGGAAGAGTTCCCGATGATCTTCCAGAGTTCTGCAGGGAGATAATCTCCTTTCTCTCTAAACAGTGAGCAGTAAAGCGTGTCTTCCGCTTCCAGTCTTCAAACCCGGTTCTCAGTCAGCCGTCTAGCCATTACTTAACCCTAGTCAGCATCCTCTTCATTTTCAACGCGTCTATTTCAAGCAGAGGAGACTCGCATATTATTATGAACGAGTATCCTTTCTCAACTATTATTTCCGCAAGCCTTCTGAAATCAGGCCCGTAGCCGCTTCCAAGAGGATGGTGCCGTTTCTCCCCGAAGCCTTTCGAGGTTGTCTCAACCTCTGAGAAGTGCACAACCAGGTTCTTCATCTTCTCGCTTCCAAGGTTCTTCTCAACCGTGTCGAGAATCTTCTCGTAGTCGCCGCGGCTCTTAACCGAGCCTCCCATTCTAGCGTGAATATGAGCGAAATCAAGGGTAAGCCTAACGTTTTCAAAAGTGTTTGAAAGCTCGATAAGCTCTTCAAGTGTTCCAAACTGGTCTGGTTTACCTGTTGTCTCGGGGCCGAGCTCAACGCTAATCTTCTTCATGCTCATCTTCTCCAAAACGTTTTTAAAAGCCTCTTTCTGAGCCTGCATGGCGAGCTCTCTTGGAAGACCGCTGTAGTAGCCTGGGTGGAAAGTCACGTGGAAAGCCCCCATCCAGGAGGCTATTTCAGCCGACTTGACGAGCCTCTGAACACTCTGTCTCCTAACAAGCTTCCTTTCTGAGGAAAGGTTTATCGCATACGGGCCGTGAAGAGTCAGGAGAACACCGTTCTCAGACGCGGCTGAGCCGAGCTCGACAGCAGGCTTCCTGCTTATTCTTAGGCTTCTAACAGCCTGGTACTCCATCGCGTCAAGCCCTATCTTCCTCAGGTAAGGCATCGCGTCAGTCCCGTGCGGACCCTTTAAAGGAAAGCCTGCAGGACCTATTCTACACGGGGATGACAATTACTAGTAATGAGTGTTGAAAGGATGTTTTTAAAGATTGTTTCGCAGGAAGCGGGAATCGAGTCTTATTCTGATGCTTCCACCCGGACTAGGTTTTTTCAACCATGGCCCTGTCTGCAAGAAGCCTATCGTAGTACTCGGCCCAACTGTCGTCGACAGGTCTGAACTTGAAGCCGTAGCTTATTATTCCCCCGTCCTCCTGTTCGAAGAGCTTCCGGAAGCAGGCTTCAACCATCATCCCTATGTGCACGTCCTCAGGCTTACAGTCCACTATTTGCGAGAGGACTCTCGGGCCCTCCTGAAGCTCAATCAACCCTATTATGTAAGGAGTATACTCCTCGAAGGTTTTAGAGCCTACGTGGATCACCGTGTAGCTGAAAACCCTGCCTCTTCCTGAGAACTCAACCTCCCTAGTTCTGCCTTTCCTCCGGCATTTAGGACAGATCTTCCTAGGCGGGAAGAAGCTTGTCTTACAGTTTTCGCAATACGTGCCGAGAAGCCTGTATCTTTCCCTAAGGCTCCTCCAGTGTCTAGGTACTCCGGAAACACTCATGCTGCTCACCTCCTTGAAAGAATGGTTACCACGGCGGTGGCGCCCGACCCGCCTACGTTATGCGCCAAGCCTACTTCAGCCCCGTCAACCTGTCTTCCACCCTCTGCCTCCCCTCTCAGCTGCTTCACGATCTCAACTATCTGTTTCACTCCTGTCGCGCCGACCGCGTGCCCACCTGCTTTCAACCCTCCGTCAGTATTAACCGGCAGCCTGCCGCCCACGTATGTTTCCCCCTCCTCATAAAGCTTAAACGCCTCTCCCTTGGCGCAGAAGCCAAGGTCCTCTAAGGCCAGTATTTCAGCTATGGTGAAACAGTCATGCACCTCAACCAGGTCAACATCCTTCCTAGTCAGCTTAGCCATTGCAAAAGCCTTCTCCGCAGCATGCACCGTCGCGTCCAGTGTACATATGTCTCTTCTCTCGAGAAGACTAAGCGTGTCAGACGCTTGCGCCACAGCCTTAACGATTATCGGCGTATCCGTGTATTTACGCGCCTCATCCAGTGGTGCGAGCAATACGCAGGCAGCGCCGTCTGAAATAGGGCAACAATCGTTTCTTCTCAATGGGTAGGCTACGAACGGGGAGGAGAGAACATCCTCCACGGTTATCCTGTTCCTGAAGTGTGCAAGCGGGTTCATGCTTCCATGATAATGGTTTTTAACAGCTACTTCAGCAAGAGTCTCCGGCTTAAGACCGTAATCATGCATATACCTGGTTGCTATAAGCGCGTAGACGCCTGGGAAGGTTGCTCCGAAGTATGCTTCCCACTCATAGTCCATTGCTGCTGAAAGAATCTCCGTAGCCTGGCTCGGCTCAACATCAGTCATCTTCTCGATTCCGCCGACAGCTACAAGGTCATACATGCCTGACGCTACAGCCAAGTAGCCCTGGAAGAAAGCCACTCCTCCGGAGGCGCATGCCGCCTCAACCCTTGTCGCCGGCACCGGGTTCAAGCCTAGGAACTCCGCTACAAGGGCCCCGACATGCTCCTGCCCCTCAAACATTCCTCCAGACATGTTTCCGAAAACAATGTACTGAACGTCTTTCCCACTGATCCCCGCCTCCTCAACAGCCTGAACCCCGGCTTCCCAAGCCAGATCCTTAAGACCCTTGCTCCAGTGTTCCCCGAACTTTGTTGCTCCAACAGCCACTATAGCAACCTCTCTCTTCAAGCATGGTCACCTCTCTTTGAAAAGCCTCCTGCACTTCGCGTAGGTCGAGTAATCAATGTATTCACGCTTCTCCAAGTAATACATCACAGGCGGGGCTAGCTTCCTCTTGGAGTCTATGGCTTCAGTAACCCTTATGCTGAAAGAGTCAGACCCGGCTCCTGAACCATAGGAGGTTAACAGGATCCTTTCCCCGGGTCTTGCAACATCCAGGACCGCCGCTAAGCCGATTAGGGAAGAGCCTGAGTAAGTGTTTCCGAGACGGTTGACCAAGAGCCCGGGTTGAAGCTTCTTCTCGTCGAAACCAAGCTCCTTAGCGGCTTTCAACGGGAACTTTGAATTAGGCTGGTGAAACACCACGTAGTCATAATCCTTCGGAGTGGTCCCGGTTTTCTCAAGCAGGCCTCTCGTGCAGCTTATAACATGCTCAAAATACGCGGGTTCGCCTGTGAATCTTCCAGCATGCTTAGGGTAGCTTGCGCCATCTCTCCTCCAGAAGTCCGGAACATCCTGAGTGTAAGAATATGTTGCTTCAACCTCTGCAACCACTCCTTCTCCAGCGCCCACGACGTATGCGGCTCCGCCTGCGGCAGCAGTATACTCAAGCGCGTCCCTAGGCGCTCCTTGAGCTGTGTCAGCCCCTATCGAGATGCCGTACTTTATGTATCCTGCCTTAACCATTCCTAGGCATGCTTGAACCGCTGTTGTCGCAGCTTTGCAGGCGAACTCTGTGTCTGCTGCTGTTAGGCTTGGCGTTAAGCCTAGGGCTTCAGCGACTGTTGCTGCTGTCGGCTTAACAACGTACGGGTGTGATTCTGATCCTACGAACAGCGCGCCGACTTCGCTCGGCTTAACCTCGGGCGCACGCCTCATAGCGTTTCTCGCAGCTTCAACAGCTATCGTGGCAGTATCCTCATCCAGCGACGGAACAGACTTCTCCTCTATTCCAAGACCCTCCCTGTAGGAGCGGGCATCATGCCCCCAGACTTTCGCTATCTCCTCAACCCTGATTCTCAGCCTGGGCACGTACACTCCGTAGCCGACTATTCCAACCCTCATGCTTAGCCTCAATGTTTGCGCTGCTTCGGAAAGCCGTATTTAACTTTACCATTAGATGTTTAGAAAACATCCGTCTAAAGCCGATTTATTTCCGGCTGTAAAACATGTTCGACGATTAACTGTCGCCTGAAGCCGTGGAGAAAGGAATACGCTGCATTAAGATTTTTTAAGAAGCGTGTTGAGACGAGTTAAAACGTGCTCCCTGCCCAGTGCTGCAAGCAGGTAGCCAAGCCTGGGGCCGCTTCCCCTTCCTATGAAAACCATGTAAAGCTTCTCGAAGAAGCTTGACGAAGGAATGCCGTGCTCACGGGCGGTGGAGTAAATAATGTTCTGAATCTCCTCACCGTTAAACTCTTTCAGCGAAGACAGTTTCTCTAGAAGCTCCTTGAAGGCTTGTTCGAAGCCGCTTAAATCCACTTCCGCAGGCTCCCTTTTAAGAACATACTTGCTGGCGTCTGCGAATGTTGAAAGCCAGTTTCCAGCAAGCCTGAGTCTGCGAAGCACTCTTTCCCTGTCTTCCACGCTGGCGTCTTCTTTCACGATGCCGGCTCTAACTAGGCTTCTGTAAGCCTCCTCAACCGGGTAGAACTGGACGACGTAGCTTGCAAGCAGGTAGCTTACTCTCAACGGCTTCTCAGCAGGGGTTTTCCCAACTATCGACGGATATATTCTCGCAGCCTCCTCCGAGCCTCCTTTGAAAAAGCTCTCCTCAAACCTGTCGAACTCCTCAACCAGCAGGTGCAGGTTCTTCAAATCAATGTTTCTCTGCATCATAGGCCTCTTAGTGTAAAGGTATTTTATCACCTCAGGCTCAAGAACCTTCAGCAGGTCGTGCAGCGTGTACGCGTTCCCCTTCCTACTCGACATTTTCTCACCGTTAACCAGGAAAAACTCGTAGACTAGGCTTGCCGGCGGCTCTATCCCGTAGACTTCCCTAGCTAACGCTTGGCCTGATTTCCAAGACCCCTCGTAATGATCCTTTCCAAACGGCTCCGCGTTAACCTGGAAAACCATCCACTGCGCAACCCATTCTAGGCGCCAGGGAAGCTTACCCTCTTTCAGCGTTGAAAAACCCTTGTGGCCGCAGCCCTTTATCACGTATTTCCCGGCTAAAACCCTCCCCTTACACTCGTACTCAACAGTCTCGCTGCCAAGGTCGAAGCCTAAAGCCGTCGTCGTTATCTTCCCACAGTTGCTGCAGACAGGGTGAAACGGCACCCAGTTTTCCTCAATGTTTCTCTGAAACCTGCTTAAAACCTTCTTGACTAGCATAGTCTTAGAGAGTGTAAGCTTAGTAGCGTCGAGAAACCTCCCGCTCGAGTAGGACTCGCTGTTACTATAGTTCTCCATCACTATTCCTATTCTGCTTAAGCCGTCTTGAATCACTGAGTTGAAATGCTCCCCCCAAGACCGGTGGCATCCAAAAACATCCGGTATACGGCTATAGGGCCAGCCCAAGTATTTCTCGAGGGTTGAAAGCTCCTGCTCCGTGAAAACATGCCACTCGCCACCGCCGTCGGGCGCTGAAGGCGGAATAGTCCTAAGCGGATCCATATCGTCATTGGTGTAGATCAGCCTCGCTGAAACACCCCTTCTTTTCACAGCGTCGTAGATGAAGAACGCGCGAATCTGGTCGTTCATGTTTCCCAAGTGTTTCCCCCCCGAGGGTGATCCTCCACTTTTAATAGTTACAATGCTCATCCTATTCCTCTTAGCGTGTTCAATCGCCGATTCAGCCACCGCATCGGCCCAGAACACAAAACCACCCTTGCCCTTGCTATCCGTATTCACTTGAAGCGAATTAGGTTTAAAAGCTCGGGCAAATAAAGTTTAAGCGGGCCCGTGGCCAAGCCAGGATAAAGGCGTCGGCCTCCGGAGCCGGAGAACCTGGGTTCAAATCCCAGCGGGCCC
>Ga0272449_1000789_pt1 | contig 35731 bp, 32 predicted proteins | sample YNPCB0241_FD_198679 | JGI IMG/M metagenome (GOLD analysis project Ga0272449, IMG submission 198679) | Hot spring sediment microbial communities from Yellowstone National Park, WY, United States - YNP-CB-024-1 | ecosystem: Environmental > Aquatic > Thermal springs > Hot (42-90C) > Sediment...
TATGGGTCCAGATCCTCCACGGATTTCACCTCCCCAGGAGGAAAGACCTGCTTTACAGCTTGGTGAGCTCCCTGGTCCTGTTAAGCCTGGCAGGTTCTTATTCCACTGGCCTGGCCTTCCTGGGCACGGCCCTTCCTTGGTTCGCATCCTGCCTTTTCGCCCTCTACCAATTCCAGCTATCCCGGCTCTCCGGGATGTGCAGGGGAGATCCCCACGTCGTCATGTCCCCGCGCCGGCCCATTCCGGTCAAGCTCTTGGCCACCCTCCTCATCCTCATAACGGCCGTCGGTCTCGCCCTGGGGGCCCTAATTCCCAGGTTTCCCCCGGGCCTGCTGCGACCCCTGCCCTTCTCCATGATAAGGCCCTTTCATCCCTCTCGGGGTTTTCGTTGGGTCAACCCCGGGTATCCCGATCTTCCCGTGAAACCCCCAGACCATCCGCCGGACTTCAACCCCGAGGCCTATTTCGGCTTCGCCCCATACCTCGACCTCAGGTTACGGGGCAAGCCGGCCGAGCTTCCGGTGATGAAGGTCAGGAGCTCCTCCCCCGCCTATTGGAGGGGTGTGGCCTTCCGCGATTATCACCACACCTATTGGTCTTGTGATGAGGAGAAAAGGTCTTTGGAAACCACTGAACAACCTTTCTGGTTGACCTGGGACCCCAGGGAGGCGCACCGGTGGACCGACAGGGTGGTGCAGACCTTTTACGTAGAGGCGGACGAGGCCAACGTCATCTTCTCGGCCTACCGGCCCCTTATGGTTTATTTCCCCTCCGACACCATATTCGTCTCCCAGTCGGGCATAATGAGCCCCTACCCCCTGAGCGACGGCATCATCTACAGCGTGGTCTCGGAGGCGATCCGGACACCGAGTGACTTCCCTGAAGAAGGGCGAGGGGTCTCTCCTGCGGCCTCCATCCTCCGCCCCTACCTCGAGCTTCCGGAGATGCCAGAAAGGGTTGTCCGCCTGGCCGAAAGCCTCGCCGCGGACGGGGGGCCGGATTATGCCACCGCCCTTCGGATCCAGGAATTCCTGGAGGACAATTACCGTTATTCCCTGGACATCCCCCCTCTGGAGGCGGGCCAGGACGCCGTAGACAGGTTCCTCTTCATAGACCGGGAGGGTTACTGCGAGCAATTCGCCTCGGCTTATGCCGTACTCTGTCGGCTGGCAGGCATCCCCGCCCGGGTGATCACCGGCTACGCCACAGGGGAGTACAACCCCTTCACCGGACTTTACGAGGTCCGGAGATCCGATGCCCACGCTTGGGTGGAGATATACTTGGAGGGTTGGGGCTGGGTCGCCATGGACCCCACCCCCGGTATGACGCCTCCCGAGCCAAGATCCTGGCTCGGGCCCCGCTTCATCTTCCGGGACCTGTTAGCGTGGATAGAGGCCAGGCTCTCCCCCTTTATCCCCCCCTTCCTCAAAAACTTACTGGTGACCGTGGTAAGAGGGTTGCTGAGGTTTCCCCACAACCTTTTGAGTCTTCCCTTCCTCCTGGCCACGGTCCTGGCTTATGCCCTGTGGAGGAGAGGCCGCGCGCTCCTCCGTCCCCCGTCCCGGAGGGATTTTCCCGCGGGGAGGCTGGAACGCAACCTGGCACTGTTCCTTTCCGCCATGTCCCTCCTGGGCCTGGATCGCAAGCCCTCCCAGACCTTCAGGGAGTACCTTCTCGGTCTTCCTCCCCCCGTCCCGGATAAGCTCCGTCGGGAATCCGCCCAGCTCTTCGAGCGCCTTCGCTATGGCCACGTCCCCCGGGAAGCGGCTGCGCTCGGGGAATTCTGCGCTTTACTTCTTTCCATTCTCGCCATGTCCTTGCGCGGAAGGGCTTCCTCCCTTTGGAAAAGGGCAACCTCTTTCATGGGCAGCATGTGGAGGTAGTTTATAGGGGGAACAAGGCGAGCTACCGACGAGCCTTTAGCCAGGCCATCCGTACCCCCTGGCCGATTCCGGACCCCTCAGATTCCCAGTTCCTCGTCCACACTTATTTCCATTTCCTGGTACATGGACCTGGGCACGTAAAGGGGCCTTCTGAAGAGGTTTTTCACGTCCGTCCAGCTGGATTCGGACCCATTGCTCCTCAGGATCACCTCGAGAAAGCTGTTTATCTTGGCGTCCAAGTTGTCCACGTGGTGGAGCACCAGGGCTTCCAGGGTCTTGGGCCTCTTGGGGGAGCCCCATTCCAATTCCCCGTGGTGGCTAAGAACTGCGTGCCTTAGTCTCATGGAGAGATCCGGGGGGAAACCCTCTATGGTCGCGATACGCTCCCTTATCATCTGGTCGCCCACCACCAGGTGCCCGAGGAACCTCCCCTCGTCTGTGTACTCCACGGCCACGTCCCATTCCAGCTCCCTTATCTTCCCTATGTCGTGAAGTATGGCCGCCGACAGGAGGAGGTCCCGGTCGAGCTGGGGGTAAAGGTCGCACAGGATCCTGCAGATCCTGACCGTGTAGGCCGTGTGCTCCAGCAAGCCCCCCCGGTAGGGATGATGGTAGTTCTTGGCCGCGGGGGCGGCCACGAAACCCCTCATGAATTCCCCGTCTTCAAGGAAGAGCCCCAGCAACTCCCTCAGGTAGGGGTTTTTCACCTCCTCGGCCGCCTTCCTTATCTCTCTTGCCAAAAGAGAGGGGTCGAGCTCCGAAGTCCTGATGAAATCCTCCAGGTCCACATCCTCTTCCCTGCACTTCCTGAGGGAACTCACTACTACCTGCTTGGTGTCTCGGAAGGATTCCACCCGGCCGACCACCAGAATGAAATCCTTTTCCGAGAACGAATTGCTCAGTTGACCTATCCCGTCCCATACCTTCGCCTCTATCCTCCCGCTCTTGTCCATTAACTCAAGGGAGAGGTACGGTGCGCCGGTCCTCGCCTTCTTTACCTCCTTCCTGGTGACCAGGAACACGCTCCTGACCTCCTGTCCTGGTTGGAGGTCCCTTATCATCTGCTTTGCCAATTCCCCTCCTCCTTCCTCCGAGACGCCCTTCCCCGCAGGCATCGTGGAGGCCGGGGTTGAGCGCGCATCTCATCCACCTCCTACTAGGGGATTCTAAACACGGGGGGCGACATATCAGGAAATTCAAAGGCTTTTCACAAGTCCCGGGAGGTCGCGGTGGGAGAAACCCCCTCGCAGGTGGTGAATAGTGCCGCTCCCATGCCCCGGGTGGGCTGAGAAGCCATTAAAGAAAAATCCCCTTCTCGGGGGACTCCTTCATGGTGGGCCTAACTGGATTCGAACCAGTGACCTCACCCTTATCAGGGGTGCGCTCTGACCAACTGAGCTATAGGCCCGCAGGAAAGAATATAGCACCCTGCGAGCCTTTCCTCAAGAACCCGGCGGGGTGAAGGCCGCGAGGATACGTACCCCTTGTTTCCAGATCCGTTCAACGCATTACGGGTGCGGCTTGGCTTGCGCACCGCGTTGACCTGCCCCAGGACCATCGGAGCCGCCTATGCGATTGCGGGGTTTTACACAATATCAACAACATGTTGTTGAAAATTATCAATACTACCACAATATGTTGTGCCGAGCCCGTGTTTTACCGCTCGATATAGCCCTTAGGGGGTGAGAAGTTGGCCTCCCCAGGATCTGGCCCACCCCCGTAGGTCCACCGGTAGCTCTTAAGGATTTCCCTTCCCTTGTATGCGGTCCACCGGGTGGGTAGGTTGCCGGGTCCGTCCAGGGTGGCCTCGACCTTCCTGCCGTCCGCCGTCTCCATGCGGAACTCGCCGTTCTCCCAGAACTGGCAGAGGTCGAGGTAAGGCTTCATCACCACGAAGGGGCATGACCCCGCCTTACCCATGGCCTCGTCCCCTGTGATCCTCCTTTTGGTTCTCAGGGAGGTGTTGAGCTCCCAGGCCTCACCCGTTTGGCGGTTGAACACGATCACCTTGGGAACTTCCACTTGCACCAAGCGAAAGGAGCCCGCACGGTACAGCAGGATTTCCTTGACCTTTCCGTCTTCCTCTATCCTCGCGCGGTAGGCCCCGTGGAGCAGGTTCTCCTTCCCCCTTTCCCTGGGTGCTTTGGAGTCTGCGCTCGCGCCGCACCCCGCGACGGTGATCGCGATCAAGGCGAGGCAAACCGTCAAGCTTACTCCTAAAAGCCAGTGTTGAGGATGACGGAAGTCCATAAGGGTTATCCCTTGAGCACCGCCACCGGCCTCATGCGCGCCACCCTGCGGGAAAGCCCAGCGCCCTCGCATATCTTCACGATCTCAGTGACGTCCTTGTATGCCTCGGGTGCCTCCTCGGCCAACCCGGAGAGATGGTCTGTCCTGACCTTTATCCCCCGGGCCTCTAGCCTCCTCTTCAACTCTTCGCCGCGGATCTTCTTCTTGGCCGCCTTTCTGCTCATGGTCCTGCCGGCGCCGTGGCAGGTGGAGCCGAAGCTCATCTCCATGGCTTCCTTGGTTCCCACCAGCACGTAGGAATGGCTCCCCATGTCCCCGGGGATGATGACCGGCTGGCCTACCGCCCGATAGCGTTCCGGTAGCTCCGGCCTACCCGCCGGGAAGGCACGCGTGGCGCCCTTCCTGTGTACCATGAGCGTCATCTCTTTCCCATCCACCAGGTGCCTCTCCACCTTGGCCAGGTTGTGGGATACGTCGTAAAGAAGCCCCATGCCCAGCTTTCTGGCCCCCGCACGGAAGGTGGCCTCGAAGGCCTCCCTTATCCAGTGGGTGATGGCTTCCCGGTTGCACATGGCGAAGTTGGCGGCGCAGGCCATAGCGGCCAGGTAGTCCCGTCCCTCCCGTGATTTCACGGGGGCGCACACGAGCTGCCGATCGGGTAACTTGAACCCGTATCGGGAAAGGGCCGCGTTCATCACCTCTATGTAATCAGAGCATATCTGGTGGCCAAGTCCCCGGGACCCGGAGTGCACCATCACCACCACCTGTCCCTCAAAAAGCCCCATCTCCTCGGCTAGGGGGCCCGTCTCCTCCACCACCTGTACTTCCAGAAAATGGTTTCCCGATCCCAGGGTCCCGGTCTGGTCCCTTCCTCGCTGGAAGGCCCTTTCGCTAACTTTGGAGGGGTCAGCCCCCGGATAACAACCTCCTTCCTCCATGCATTCCAGGTCCTCTTCCCATCCTATCCCCTTGGCCACCAGCTCTTTCACGCCTTTCCTCATCAAATCTTCCATTTCCTTCCTGGAAAGCTGTAGCCTCCCTTTGGTGCCCAAACCCTTTGGCACGCCCCTCTCTAAGTGATCGAGGAGTTCCTCCAGCCTTTTCTCGACCTCTTCCCAGGAAAGAGAACTCTTGATCAGCCTCACCCCGCAGGAAATGTCGTATCCCACGCCGCCCGGGGAAACCACACCCTCCTCTACGTCGGTAGCCGCCACGCCCCCTATGGGAAAGCCGTAGCCCCAGTGGATGTCGGGCATGGCCAGGGAAGCCTTGACTATCCCCGGAAGGCAGGCCACGTTGGCCACCTGCACCAGGGCGTTGTCCTCGTCTGCCTTCTGGAGTATTTCCCGGTCTCCAAACACCACCCCGGGAACCCTCATGCCCTCTTGTGTCCCCACTGGTATTTCCCACACGTACTTATCCTTCTGCCTGGCGTTTCGCAACAGGCCCATGTCTCACCACCTCTCGGGAAGTGGGGGTTAGACGTCGAAGTACACCTGGGCGATCCAGTGATCGTAGTCCCTTTCGAATTTTATCATGTGATAAGTGGGGGCTTTTATCTCCCCGGACACGAGGTGTCTTTCCGGGTCCAGATCCTCCCCTTGTAAACGAGCCCTGGCCCTGTACTCGCTTACCTCCACCACCTCCAGGTCCTTTATCGCCCAACCCTCCACCTCTACCAAGTACAGGACCTCCTGCAGGAAAGCCACCAGAAGCGAAGGCCAGTCCCTTCCGACTGCCTCGATCTCCCTGCTTTCATTGATCTTAACAGTACTGGGGTCGTAGATCAGCTGGAGCATCCCGAGGGAGGCGTTGCGCAATGCCTCAGCGGGCCCCTTTCCCCAGGCCCTCACCCCCACGTCGGCGGTGTGGTCCAGGATCTCGAAGTCAGGCGTTTCCGGCAACCCCTTCTTCCACCCCCTCCTGTGATGCGAGGTGAGCTATGCTGGAGACCCGGTCTCCCTCGTTCAGGGTCATGATCCTTACGCCCTGGGTGGAACGGCCCATCCTAGAGATTTCCTCGGTCCTGATGCGGATCAGCACACCCTTCTCGGAAACGGCCATCAGCTCCTGGTTCTCCCTCACCACCCTGGCGGCAGCCAGCTCTCCTTTGGCCAGGGAAGAAGAAACGGTCCTCACGCCTTTCCCTCCTCTTCTCTGCCTGGGATAATGGGATATGGGAGTTCTCTTGCCGTATCCCGTCTCGCTTATCACCAGCAGGTCCGCGTCCTCGTCGGCTATACCCATGGCGATGACTTCGTCTCCCGGCTCCAAGGCTATCCCCCTCACCCCCATGGTGTCCCTACCCATGGGGCGGCAGTCCTCCTCTGGAAACCTTATGGCCTGGCCCTTCCTGGTGATCAACACCAGGTCTTTTCCGCCGTCGGTCAACCTGGTATCTATCACCTCGTCCCCCTCCGACAGGGTTATGGCTACGATGCCGTTCTTCCTCGGGGAATCGTAGGCCACAAAAGGCGTTTTCTTCACCATCCCCTTCCGGGTGGCCATCACCAGGTAAGTGTCTTCCGGGTATTCCCTGGCGGCGATTATGGAGCATATCTTCTCGTCGGACTGGAGGGGAAGGAGGTTGACCAGGGCCTGCCCCCGCGAGGACTTGGATCCCTCGGGTATCTCGTAGACCTTGAGCCTGTAGGACTTCCCCTTGTTGGTAAAGAAATGTACGAAGTGGTGGGTGGAGGCCACGAAGAGGTGTTCCACGAAGTCGCCTTCCTTGAGGTTCGTGCCCAGGGTCCCTTTCCCTCCTCGCCTCTGGGTACGGTACGAGGCGATGGGAATGCGCTTTGCGTACCCGGCGTGGGTGATGATCACCACCACCTCTTCCTCCGCTATGAGGTCTTCCAAGCTCAACTCCTCGTACTCGGGGACGATCTGGGTCCTCCTCGGGTCGCCGTACTTCTCCTTTATCTCCTCGAGTTCCTCGATGATGATACCCTTGAGTTTTTCTTCGTTGGCGAGGATCTCCCTCAGGCGGGCTATCTCCTTAAGGAGCCCCTCATGCTCCTCTCTGACCTTTTCCCGCTCCATGGCGGTGAGCCTCTGTAGCCTCATGTCCAAGATAGCCTGGGCCTGCTCCTCGCTCAGGCCAAACTCGGACACCAACCCTTCCTTCGCCTCCTGGACGGTCTTGGACCTCCTTATAAGGGTTATAACCCTGTCCAGGTTGGCCAAGGCCACCAGGAGACCCTCCAGGATGTGGGCCCTCTTCTCCGCCTTGTCCAGGTCGAACCGGGTTCTCCGGGTCACGACCTCCACCTGGTGGTCCACATAGTGCTGCAGCGCTTCCTTGAGGTTGAGGATCTTCGGCAATCCTCCCACCAGGGCCAGCATGATTATCCCGTAGGAATCCTGGAGCTGGGTGTGCTTGTACAGCTGGTTCAAAACCACCTGCGGGGTGCTCTCCCTTCGGAGCTCCAACACCAGGCGCATGCCCGCCCGATCGCTCTCGTCCCTGAGGTCGGTGATGTCCACTATCTTCTTTTCCCTGACCAGCTCCGCTATCCTCTCCGCCAACTTTGCCTTGTTCACTTGGAAGGGGAGCTCGGTGATCACGATGCTGGCTTTCCCCGACTTCGTGGTCTCTATGTGAGCTCTACCCCGCACCTTCACTGTTCCCTTCCCTGTGAGGTAGGCTTTCCGTATGCCCTCGGTACCCAGGATCACCCCGCCGGTGGGGAAGTCCGGGCCTTTCACATGCTCCATCAACTCCTCCACCCTTATGTCGGGGTTGCGGATTAGGGCCACCGTGGCGTCTATCAGTTCTTTAAGGTTGTGGGGGGGTATCTTGGTGGACATACCCACGGCTATGCCGTCTGACCCGTTGGCCAGCAGGTTGGGGAAGCGAGATGGGAGCACCGAAGGCTCCATGAGCGAGCCATCGTAGTTGGGAACGAAGTCCACCGTGTCCTTCTCGATGTCCCGGAGTAATTCCATGCTGATGGATGAGAGGCGCGCCTCGGTGTACCTCATGGCTGCGGGGCTGTCGCCGTCCACAGAACCGAAGTTACCATGACCGTCCACCAGCTCGTAACGACAGCTGAAGTCCTGGGCCATCCTAACCAACGTCTCGTATATGGCGGCATCGCCGTGGGGGTGGTACTTACCCATCACGTCTCCCACCACCCTGGCCGATTTCCTATACGGCCTGTTGGGCGTGAGGCCCTGTTCGTACATGCCATAGAGGATGCGCCGGTGTACCGGTTTAAGGCCGTCCCTCACGTCGGGAAGCGCCCTTCCCACGATCACGCTCATGGCGTAATCGATGTAGGAGCGCTGCACCTCTTCCTCTATCTCTACGGTCCTTATCCTTCCCGAGAGCGGCTGAACCATCTCCGTCCTCCCGTCTTGGTTTGGTATACGGTCTTACCGGGTCCCCTTCTACACGTCGATGAACCTCGCCTTCTTGGCGTGCTTTTGTATGAACTCCCTCCTTACATCCACGTCCTCGCCCATCAATGTGTTGAGGATCTCGTCGGCCAGTATGGCGTCTTCGATGGTGACCTGTAAAAGGTTCCTCTTTTCGGGGTTCATGGTGGTCTCCCAAAGTTGCTCGGCGTTCATCTCGCCCAAGCCTTTATATCTTTGTATCTCGTACTTCTTGCCATCGAACCTCTTGAGTAGCTCTTGGAGCTCCTCGTCACTGTAGGCGTAATAGTCCTTCTTTTCGCAGATCACCCTGTAAAGGGGTGGCTGGGCTATATAGACGTAGCCCGCTTCGATCATCTCCCTCATGTAACGGAAGAAGAAGGTGAGGAGGAGGGTTCTTATGTGTGCCCCGTCCACATCGGCATCGGTCATTATTATGGTTTTGTGGTACCGAGCCCTGTTTATGTCAAAGTCCTCTCCTATCCCCGTCCCAGCGGCCGCCACTATGGCTTGTATCTCGGTGTTGTTGAGTATCTTGTGCAGCCTGGCCTTTTCCACGTTGATGATCTTTCCCTTCAAGGGAAGTATGGCCTGGAATCTCCTATCCCTTGCCTGCTTGGCAGATCCACCAGCGGAATCCCCCTCCACCAGGAATATCTCGCAAAGGGAAGGGTCCTTGGAGGTGCAGTCGGCCAGCTTCCCCGGCAGCGAGCTGCTCTCCAACACCGACTTTCTCCTGGTGAGCTCTCGGGCGTGACGAGCCGCTTGTCTGGCCCGGGCCGCCGAAATGGCCTTGTTCACGATGGCCTTGGCTTCCGACGGGTTCTCCTCCAAAAATTCCGAAAGCTTTGCGTTGACCACCGATTCCACGAAACCCTTTATCTCGGTGTTACCCAGTTTGGTCTTGGTCTGGCCCTCAAACTGGGGTTCCCTCAACTTTACACTGATGACTGCCGCCAAGCCCTCCCTCACGTCCTCACCCAGGAGGCCCTCCTCCTTCTCCTTGAGAAAACCCTTCTTGCGGGCATAGTCATTGATGACCCGGGTGAGCGAGGACTTAAAACCGGCCAGGTGGGTGCCGCCCTCGTGAGTGTTTATGTTGTTGGCGAAGGTATAGATCGACTCCATGTAGCCCTTGTTGTACTGCATGGCGATCTCCACCTGGGCGTTCTCCTGCTCCGCCGTGAAGTAGATTATCTTCTTGTGGAGCGGGTCCTTGTTGGAGTTTATGTGTCTCACGAAGTCCTTGATGCCTCCCTCATACCGGAAGACCACCGTCTCGGGGGGTTCCTTCCTCTCATCCCTCACCTCGATCCTTAACCCACGGTTGAGGAAAGCCATCTCTCTCATCCTCTGGGCGATGACATCGAAATCGAATTCGATGGTCTCGAATATCTCAGGGTCTGGCCTGAAGCATATGATGGTGCCGGTGCGGCTTGTCTCCCCCACCACGGCGAGATCCGTCACGGGAACACCCCTTTGATACCTTTGCTGGTAGACCTTTCCGTCCCTCCCTACCTCCAACACGAGCCACTCCGATAGGGCGTTGACCACCGAGATCCCGACGCCATGAAGGCCTCCAGACACCTTGTATACCTTGCCCCCGAACTTACCGCCGGCATGCAACGTGGTGAGAACCACCTCCGCAGCGGGCCTTCCCTGCTTTTCCATGATCCCCACGGGAATACCTCTGCCGTCGTCCACCACCGTCACCGAGTTGTCGGGGTGGATGGTAACCCATATGTTTCGACAGTAGCCCGCAAGGCACTCATCGATGCTGTTGTCCACTACCTCGAAAACAAGGTGATGGAGACCTCTAGGCCCGGTGCTTCCTATGTACATGCTGGGCCTTTTTCTCACGGCCTCCAGGCCTTCCAGTACCGATATAGAACGCTCGTCGTATATCTCTTCCTGCAGCTCCTCAGTCATCTCGTACCTCCATACAAGAAAAAACGCTGGTCAATAAGGAAATTATACCAGCTTAGGGGTTGAGGATGTTAAAGATGAGGTTTATGTTTAACTTTGAAGATTACCTCCTTAACCTGCCCCTTCGTTATCTTTGAGATCTCCTTCTTTATATCCTCCCTGGCGAAGAGGAGTTCCTGTAGCCAGGCGCTGGAGTCCACCGCTACCAGCAGCGTATCCCTCACTATCCTGTAGGGCTTGGCATGGGAATACAATCTTTCTCCCAGCATCCCTTTCCACGAATCTCTCACCAGTAGCAACAGGCGGAGCTCCCTTCCCAGCTCCCCGCCCGTGACCTCCTCCAGCAGTAATTCCTTGATATTTTTAAAACACACTTCCATCCCTTTAAACCGAACTTTTCCTAGTAGAGCGACTTCTCTAAGTCCACCACTCGGTATTTAAACAGTTGTTGGCGACGAACGGCGTCGGTTATTATCACCTGCTCTCTTCCCTCCAAGACCTGCAACACCTTCTCGGCATGGACGTCGTCCAGTTCGCTCAGACAATCATCTAGCAGCAATATCACCTTCATCCCCCTGGATCTCATCATCTCCTCTATGGACAACTTCCAGGCCAGCATTACCAACTTCTGCTCGCCCTGGGAACATTCCCTTCTCACGCTCCTCCCTTCCAGGAGGAAAATGACCTCGTCCCGGTGCGGGCCCACCAGAGTCTGTCCTCTTCTTATCTCCGCAGCCTCCATTCTTTTCAGAAATCCTTCTACATCTCCTTCGTTTGCCTGCCTTATGCTGGAGTAATACCTTATCTCTAGGTCTCCCCTTCCTAGCTCCTCCAGAATCCTGCCCATTATCTCCTTTACTTCTTTCAGTAGGCTCTTCCTATCCTCGACGATCCTTCGACCAAGTGATATCAAGAGGCTGTTCCAGTGGGCCAGTGTTTCCCTGGATTCGCTACCAGCTCTTATCCCCCGCAGCAGCTCGTTCCTGTGACGTACGACCCTTGCATAATCGTGCAGGTCCCTCGCATATCCCGCTTTCAACCTGGAGATGGCCGAATCCATCTCCCTTCTCCTCTCCTCGGGACCCCCTTTCACAAAGGAGATGTTATCGGGAAGCAGGGCCACCACCCTGGGGCTCCTTGCCGATGCATCCCTTCTGACAACCACTTCCTTTTTCCTCAGGAGAATCCTCCTGTGAAAGGTCTGGTTCCCATCACGGAAGAACCCCTTCACCTCACCCTCCTCCTCCCCCCACTTCACGAGTTCCTCTGGTCTTACAGCCCTCAAGGCCTTCTCCTCACAAACCAAGTGAACGGCCTCGAGGAAGTTGGTCTTCCCGAGGCCGTTCCTTCCTACCAGGGAATTTATCCCCTTATGAAGTTCTATGCGGGCGAATCCGTAATTCCTAAAGTTCCTGAGTTCTACCTTCTCTATCAACTTCACAACCTTACCGGCATCACCAGGTAGAGGAAAGCATCGGAACCCTCTTCTTTTATAATGGCGGGTTTCAGTGGTTCCGTCAGACCTATGTATACCCTCTCCCCTTCTACCGATGATATACCGTCCTCCAGAAACTTCCCGTTGAAGGCTATAGTGATACCCTCACCTTTGTATTCCACCGGCACTTCCTCCCAAGCCTCTCCCACGTCCTTGGAAAGGGTGGAAAGCCTCATCCTGTCCTCTTCCAGTTCTATCCTCACTGTGCTTCCTACGTGGGTTACCCTTCTTAAGGCGGAAAGGATCCTTTTCCTATCCACCAGGGTCTCTTTTTCTGTTTCCTTTGGTATAAACTGTTCGTACTTAGGAAACTTCCCTTCTATCAGCCTCACCTTGATAGCGTTTTCGCCTGACACCAGCGTGAGATAACTCCCCGCCTCACCGCCATATACGTGGAACTTCTGATTTTTTTGCGCCAGCCTGTTCACGCCCTGGGATATTTGTGAGGGTATTATGTAATTGCCGTTTCTCATCACATTGAAACCGTCGGTAACCGTCATCAGCGACAGGCGGTAACTGTCCGTGCTGACCAAGGTGATACCATCTTCTTTCACCTCGAGGTATATTCCGGTGAGCACTGGCCTCTTCTCATCCCTGGATGCGGCCCTGGAGACCTTTTCTAGGGATCTGGCGAGGGTTTCCGCGGGAATGTCATCCACCAGAGGTTCTCCCTTTTCCGGCTCAGCGGGGAAATCTTCCCAGGGCATGGTATGGAGTTGGAACCGGGACGAGATGCCCTCCACGGAGAGGAGATTTTCCTCCACCTCCATGGCTATCCTCTCTTCTTCCATGTCCTTAAGAATGTCCAAAAGAAGCCTGGCGCTGACTACGCATTTACCTTCTCTTTCTATATCGCAGCTGAGGGCCGTGCTGAAAAAGGTGTTGAGGTCGGTGGTTTTCAGGGAAAGAGAGTTTTCCTTGGCATCCAAAAAAACGCCTCCGAGTATGGGAAGTGATCCCCTTTGAGCGGAGAAAGGAAGAGATAGCTGGAGCCCATCCACTAAGTCTTCCCTGAGACACAAGACGCGCATGTTTAAACCTCCTTACCACGAATATCTTCATTCTTTATCATTTATTATCAGTATGGGATGTGACGAATGTGGGAAAACGGGAAACGGCCCCCTAAAGGGCTTTTTCACGTGAAAAGAAAATGTGGAAAACCTGTTCATGGATTGCAAAAGGTAGGTCGAAGTAACAAGTTTTAAAGATGAATGCGAGTTCGTCCACATGGTTTTGAAACGTTGTAAACCCGTTATCCACAAAGTCCTCAATTGCTACCTTTTTTCAGGCGGTTGGTTATGTTTTGGACCAGGTCGTATATCTCCTTCCTGGCGTGCATAAGGCTCTTTATCTTCTCCACCGAGTGTATGGCGGTGCTATGGTGCCTTCCACCGAAGGCGTTACTTATGGCGGGAAGGGAAGCATCGGTGAGCTCACGGCATAGGTACATGGCTACCTGCCTAGCGGTCACCAATGTTCTGCTACGGTTAGGGCCCTTTATGTCCTCAGGGGAGAGGTGGAAGTGATCGGCGGTCACCCTAATGATGTCTTCTATGGTGATCTCCACGGGCCTTTCCTCTGGTAATATCCCCTTGAGAACTTCCTTGGCCATATCCAAAGTTATCCTTTCACCCGTAAGACTGGAGTAAGCCACTACCCTTATGAGTGCACCCTCCAACTCCCTTATGTTGGACTCAAAAGAAGAGGCGATGAACTGTATGACGTCGTCCGGCACGTCCCTCCTGTCTAGGTCCGCTTTCTTCTTGAGTATGGCTATTCTGGTCTCCAACTCCGGGGGCTGTATATCGGTGATGAGCCCCCATTCGAACCTGGATATGAGTCGTTGTTGGAGGTTAGGTATCTCCTTGGCAGGCCTGTCGCTGGTCAGTACTATCTGCTTGTTGTTGTTGTGAAGCTCGTTGAAGGTATGAAAGAACTCCTCCTGGGTCCTTTCCTTATTACCAAGGAACTGTATGTCGTCTACCAGGAGCATGTCCGTGGAACGGTACTTTCGCTGGAAAGAAGAAGTCTTCCTGTCCTTAAGGGAATCTATGAACTCGTTGACAAACCTCTCCATAGGAACATAGGTCACCTTTATGTCTGGGTAAAGGCTCTTGGTGTAGTGGCCTATGGCGTGCATGAGATGGGTTTTACCGAGTCCACTGCCACCGTAGATAAGTAGGGGGTTGTAACAGGTAGGACTCTCAGACACCGCCCTAGCAGCGGCATAAGCAAAACGGTTACTGGGGCCGATAACGAAGGTGTCAAAGGTGAATCTGGGGTTCAACTCGGTGGAAGGGGTCTCCTCATCCAGGCTGTTCACGTCTAAGAACACGGGTTTCTTACCCCTTTTCTTAGTGCCTGAAAGAGACACCCTCACTTCTCGTATATCGGGGTACACGGCTGAGACCGCTTCCTTTATCATCCCGATGTACCGCCGCTCGACCCATTCCTTGGTGAACTTGTTATCCGTTACAAGACAGAAAACACCGTTTTGTATGGAATCAGGCCTGAGGCTGTTCAGCCAGAGGGAGGAGGGGACCCCCAACTGTTCCCCGAGTCTCTCCCTACACTCCTTCCAAACTTCCTCGGCCGAAACTGACATAAGGAGGTCTCCCCCTAGTTGCGTGGATGGTGAGGTTGCGGGAGCTATTCTATTACAGCCCGGAAAGGGATCGCAAGTAACGCTTCCCCCGTGATGATAGGAATATTTTTCCAGAAGGATCTCTGAGAACCAAGCCACCGCGAACCAGGTCTCTCACGTCACGGTAGGCGGTGCTTACCGACACACCAAGGGTAGAGGCCAAAGCGGGCACCACCAGGGGGCCATGCTCCGCCAATAAGGACAGTATCCCTACTTGCCTGAGGGAGATCCTATGGTCCTCCAAAGGAACGGATTCTCTTAAACGTTCCGGGAGTATATCCAGGCGAACGTAGGTGCCGCCTCCCACCCTGCTTTCCACCCAGAGCCTTCCACCCCTTTCCTCCATCTCAAGGGCCGCCAGGTGAAAACCAAGACCCGCACCCCTTATATATCTTTTTTCCCTGGCCTTAGCAGTGGTGTATCCAGGCTGCATTGCCAGGGAGATGTCCGGTATACCGGAACCCGTGTCCGACACTGATACGAAACCCAACCCCGGGTAGACCAACACAGATGCCTCGCAAGGCAAGGCATGTACGAGGTTATCGATGACCTCCTTTATGGCAACGGCGGGAGGGCTTATACCCCGGTCTTCGAGGGCGGATACCACGGCGAAGGACAGATCATGGGAGAAGTCCGCAAAGTCCAAGGGGGGGAACTCCACGGAACTGAACTCCCGTTCCCCCTCCTGGAGAAAGAGTCGAGTAGGAGGGGAAAGCACCCGGGTGGCGGCACCCCCATCTCGGTTCATACTACACTCACCATATCGGCCAAAGATTTCAAAAGCCTCGACAATATTTTACAAAGATCATGAGAATCAATGTGATAAAGTTTGAGAATAATATTTTTGACATTGGTTTCTACAATGAAATCGACAGGCTCCCTTACCAGCACCCCAGTGGATCGAGGCCCATCTAAGAGCACGAACACACGACCAAGTTTTCCACATGGTTATCAACAGCTGTGGACAAAATTGACGCCACCATTTCACCGGCGAAACCACGAGTGGAACGGTCCTTCGTTGACACCCATAAGGCCGGTGGATATAATTTGCGTGCTCTGGAGGAGGTACGAGAGATGAAGAGGACTTTCCAACCCAACAACAGGAGAAGAAAAAAAACCCACGGCTTCCGGGTAAGAATGAGGACCAGGGCGGGACGAAAGGTCTTGAAGAGGCGCAGGCTAAAGGGAAGGAAGAGGCTGAGCGCCTGACTTAATGGAACCCCTCAAAAAAAAACGGGACTTCAGGAGAGTTATCTACGGGGGACAGAGAATCAGGCTCAGGTACCTATCGGCCTACCTCGCCGCCAACGACCTGGGTAAGCCGCGTGTGGGTATATCGTTGTCCAGGAAGATAGGGGGGAGCGTTATCAGGAATCGGATAAAGAGGAGGATAAGGGAGGCCGTCCGGCTGGTATTGAAGGAGACTGGAAGAGAAGGGCTCTGTATGGACATGGTATTCTTCCCCACCAGGGAGGCGGGAATCGCCCCCTTCGGGGAGTTAAAAGCGGAGATAGAGGAGTTCATCCGCAGGGGTCGTGAACACATCTTCAAGGAAAACGACGGGCATATTGGCGGGAATGGATAAATGGGCAGGTAAAGCGGCTAGCCTGCCAGTCCACCTTTACAGGGTGACCCTTTCTCGGTGGATGCCCCCGCGCTGTCGTTTTCATCCTTCTTGCTCGGAATATTCTTATACCGCCCTGAGGAGACACGGGTTGGTGAGGGGAACATGGTTGACCCTTAAAAGGTTGTTGAAGTGCCACCCATTACACCCGGGCGGTTACGATCCCGTGCCTGAAAGGTAGCGTGAGGGAGAATGTGGTCTGAGATATGGAGGGCCATCGTATCCGGTCTTTTCTACTTGATGCAGTTCTTCCACAAACTGAGCGGTAACTACGGCATAGCGATTATCCTCTTGACGCTCCTCATTCGCCTCCTCATATTACCCCTCACCTGGAGACAGACCAAGTCCATGATTGTTCTCCAGAAGCTGCAGCCGGAGCTGAAGAAGATACAGGAGAAATACAAGGACGACAAGGAGAGATTGTCGCAGGAGATGATGAAGTTCTACCGGGAGCACAAAGTGAACCCGTTCTCGGGCTGTTTCCCCCTGATCGTCCAGCTCCCCATATTCATCGCCCTGTATACCGCCATCAGGACCTACCTGCTCACCCCACCCACCGCCCTACTAGGCAATGTCCTTCACGTGCTTTCTGGTGGTCCTGGAACCACGATTTTCAAGAATACCTCTTTCTTGTGGATAAAGAGCCTCGCAGACACCACCAGGATAGCGGACCCCCTCTTCATCTTGGTGATCCTCCTGGGTCTTACCACCTGGTACTCCCAGAAACAAGTGATGAAGGACCCGAAACAGAAAAACCTGCTGATAATCATGCCCTTGTTCACGGTTTTCATAGGCCTCAGTCTCCCGGCGGGGGTGGTCCTTTACTGGTTGGTGACCAATACCTTCCAAATACTTCAACAATACGGAATAGAGTGGTACGAGAAGAGGCACCCGGAGGAAGTCAGGCGTATAACGGAAAAGGCGGAGAAAAAGGCGGAGTTGCACAGAAAGGAAAAGCCCGAGAGAGGGGGAGGCAAGGGAAAGAAAGAAGAAGTTGCAGCATCCAGGGGAGGCGGAAAGGCAACGGGAAAGAAGTCGGCCAAGGGAAAAGCGGTTTCACAGACAGGCAAAAAGCAGGCGCAGACGGGAAGTAAAGTCCGCAAGCCGAGAACGCCGCCCCCTAGGAACCTGGGCGGGGGGAAGATTTGACGGAGGTAGGATATGGAAAACGCCCCGGAAAGGGTTACACCGAAGAGCCTGGTGGTGGACATCATCAACATCCTGGACTTGAGATCCAGGATCACCTGTTGGGAAGACGAGGAGACCATTCACATAGACATATGGGGCGAGGATCTCGGGCTGCTCATCGGCAGGGGGGGATCCACCCTGGAGGCCCTCCAGGAGGTGGTGTCCGCCCTGGTGAGGAAGCGCTTCGGTGACCGCAGAAAAGTGGTAGTTGATGTGGAGGGATATAGGGAGCGTAAGAGGAAGAAGCTAGTGGAGCTGGCCCAGAGGATGGCAGAAAAGGTCAAGAGGACGGGAAGACCTGTCAAGTTGAACCCCATGGGACAGAAGGAGAGAAAGGTTATCCACGAGGCGGTTAAGGAGATCCCAGGTTTGGAGAGCCACAGCGAGGGAAGGGAGCCCAACCGCAGGGTGGTTATCAGGCCGAGGACGGGCAACGAAAGGGCCAGAACCGCTATTCAGGGAGAAAGGCGGGCAAGGGGACCGGAACGAGGGGATTGAGGGGTCAAGACACCAGAAATAACTCGATGAAATTCGTGTGATTATGCCAAAACGACTTAATTTTATCTTTTTGGCAAAACAACTCGGATGCGAGGGCGAAGTAACAGTGTTTCGATAAAAACCCCCAGTTTTAGGCCGCCCTTCTCAGGGATTTGGTACCCTACCCTAGTGATACCCCTTGAGCACCCGCACCCACCGTTTTATTGTTATCACCGAGACGGTAAATTTAACCTTACTTTGTAGAAGTTCAAGGTAAAAGCATGAAAAGCGAGCTACCTGCGAGTGGGATTCGAGCCTTTTATTAGGTGGGACCTGCGCCATACGCGGACTGTATCATAGCCACCTGTATGAGACAGGAAAGGCCCGGATTAGCAAGGGTTGTCGGGGCTGATAATCCAAGACGGTAAATCAAAGGAAGAAAGCCCGAGGCGAGCGGCGATAGGGCTGAGTATGGCCTCGCCAAGGAGGAACGGACGCCGGGAGAAAGATGTCGATGGGCGAGTGTTTCACGTGAAACAGGGTGAAATTGTATCAGTTAAATCGGCGGCTCTCTTAGAATGTCATTTAAACTCGCTCGTTGTTCGGGGGATCAGTAGATGTATGATGCGATAGTCAACCCTTCGGATCGTGGGCCTGCAGGCATGCCGGTGAACGCTGAATTCGCCGATGGTTTGGAGCGCTATAGGCGAGAGAGTCTCGAGGCTCGGCTGGGAAGCTTGTTCAAGAAAATCGGCTTGACGGTGGATGACGAGAGAATGGGAAAGATCTACTGGTATGCGTCCGAGTTATGGAGATGGAACCGGGCCTACAACCTGGTATCGAGGAAATTGGAATGGGAGGGATTGGTGGAACTCATATTGGATTCCCTGACTCCTCTGTCATTGAAGGGCTTGTTTAGGCCGGGAATAAGGGTCCTGGATGTGGGGGCGGGAGCCGGAATGCCAGGTATACCCCTCCTAATCCTATCTGATGGGTTTGAGTTGGACCTCTTGGAACCGATAAGGAAGAAGGTCACCTTCATGCGCCATGTGATAAGAAGCCTCTCCTTGGAGGGAGCCAAGGTAATCCCTGAGAGGGTGGAGAGCCTTTCCCAGAGGAAGGGATCGGGAAACACTTATGATATCGTTATTTCCAGGGCCGCCATGCTGCCCGGGGACTTCTTCAAGAAAGCCGCCCCCCTGCTAAAGGAGGGCGGGAAAGCCTTGGGTTTTGCCGGTCCAGGGGAAGTGAAGGAAATAAGGAGGGAATCAGCTACATGGGCCCAGAGGGGCTTGGAGATGGAGGGGATCAAGTCTGTGTCCAGGTTGACCGGAAAGGAAAACCACTTGGTGATAGCGAAAAAGATTTAAAAACCATCAGAGATGATAAAGGCTGGCGGGGCTTCCAGTCCCCCGGTACCCAGTAACGGGAGGCGAGAGGCTGGATTGGGAAAGATAGTCGCCATAGCAAACCAGAAAGGGGGCGTGGGAAAAAGCACCACTGCCATAAATCTAGGGGCTTACCTGGCCCTGGAGGGTAAGAAGGTCCTAGTGGTGGACTTAGATCCCCAAAGCAACGCCACAAGCGGCCTTGGAATCCCTCCTACAGCCCTCCAGAAGACCGTTTACGAGGCACTCGTGGAGGAAGTACCCGTGGAGGAGGTAATCGTGGAGACCTCTACTCCGGGGCTCTACCTGGTGCCATCCTCCTTGAAGCTCGCTGGGGCAGAGGTGGAGCTGGTGTCCGTCTTTGCCCGGGAGACCAGGCTGAAGAGGTCGCTGGAAAAAGTGAGGGATGATTTCGACATCATTCTCATAGATTGTCCTCCCAGCCTGGGCCTGTTGACCGTAAACGCCCTTACCGCCTCCGACGAGATACTCATCCCGATACAGTGCGAGTATTATGCGCTGGAAGGACTGGTCCTGCTCCTTAAAACGGTGGAGAAGATAAAAATACACCTTAACCCCGACCTACGAATAGGAGGCATACTCCTCACTATGCACGACCCGAGGACAAAGATCTCCCGGCAGGTGGTGGAAGAAGTAAGGCGGCAGTATCCCGATGAAACCTTCGACACCGTGATTCCCCGCAACGTCCGGTTGAGCGAGGCGCCCAGCCACGGGCTTCCCATCCATCTCTACGATCCGGCCTCCAGCGGGGCCATAGCGTACAGGTGTCTGGCTAAGGAAGTGATGAGCGATGTCTAAGAAAGGACTGGGAAAGGGATTGGGGGCTCTCATAAGCTCGAGCACCAACGCCGAGCAACCCAGGCACGAGATGATACCCATCGACAGCATCCGGCCCAACCCTCTGCAACCGCGGCAGAGGTTCAACGAGGAAAGCCTGAGGGAGCTGGCGGAATCCATAAGGGAGCACGGGGTGATCCAGCCCATACTCGTAAAGCCCGTGGGCACCCACTACGAGATACTGGTGGGGGAAAGGCGTTGGAGAGCGGCCAAGATGGCGGAGCTCAAGAGCATACCTGCCATAGTGAAGGAGGCCGAGGCCGACGAGTCCTTACAGATCGCCTTGATCGAGAACCTGCACCGGGATGATCTCAACGGGATTGAGGAAGCAAACGCCTACCGGCAACTCATGGAGGAGTTTGGCCTCACCCAGGAGGAGATCGCCAGGAAGGTGGGGAAAAGCCGGTCGGCGGTGGCCAACGCCCTCAGGTTACTTCAACTTCCACTTGAGGTTCAGGCTGCTGTCGTGGCGGAGCAGATTTCCTCAGGACATGCCCGGGCACTGCTAGCGATACAGGGTGACCCCTTCCAGTTGGTACTACTGAACAGGATCATAGAGGAAGGGCTTTCCGTAAGACAGACGGAAGAATTGATCCGTAGGCGCCTAGAGGGGAGGATAACACCAGCCAAGAGCAAGCCCATAGTGCTTCACGAATTGGCGGAAAAGCTCTCCGACGCGTTGCGCACCAGGGTTAAGGTCTTGAAGGGGAAGCGAAAGGGCAAGATAGTCATAGAGTTCAAGCAGGAGGAGGACTTGCACAAGATAGTGCGAGCCATCGTATCCTCGGAAAGTACCCCACCGGGAGGCGACCCGGAGGAGGAATTAAAGGCCACCTCCTTTTATGGGAAGATGACTAGCGATTGACTCCGATGTCTATTACCCTCCCCACCAGGTGATTCAAAGGTCATACTTCTCCATGGCCAACTTTATCAGCCTGGCTACCAGTTCCTTGAAGTCCATGCCCGCTGCCTCTGCAGCTATGGGAAGGAGGCTGGTCTCGGTCATGCCCGGGCTGATGTTGAGTTCCAATACCTGGGGAACGCCCTCCTCGTCGATGATCATATCCACCCGTGAAACATTCTGGCAGCCCAGGATAAGGTGGCAGCGTACCGCCACCTCCAGCGCCCTTTCCGCTGTCTCCTGGTCGAGGCGAGCCGGGCAATAATACTCCGTCTTACCCGGCGTGTAGCGGGAATCGAAGTCGAAAAAACCTTCTTTGGGAACGCTTTCCACCAGGGGCAGCGGCTCCAGTTCGTCGTTTCCCAGTATGCTGGCGGCCACCTCCGTTCCCTTTACGAATTTTTCTAGCAAGATACGGTGGTCGTAATGAAGGGCAGATTGTATCGCCCTGGGAAGCGCCTCAGGCTCGCTCACGACCTTGACCCCCAGGGCGGAACCCTGGGCCACCGGTTTGACCACCAGGGGAAAGCCGAGGCGGTGGGCGACGTCGGGAAGTGCCTCCACCGCCCCCATCTCCCTGAGGGTATCCTCGGTGAGGACGTGGAAGGGCGGTGTTGATATGCCGTTTCTGGCGAAGATCTCCTTAGAGAGGACTTTGTCGAAACCCAGGGCGCTGCTCAAGGCATCAGGTCCGGTGTAGGGGATTTCGAGGATGTCCAGGAGGCCCTGGACGGTGCCGTCCTCGCCGAACTTGCCGTGGAGAGCTATATAGGCCAGGTCTGGCCTCATACCCTTGAGCTTCCTGACCAGGTCCGGGTCCACGTCCAGGGGTATGACCTCGTGGCCCAGTTCTTCCAGGGCCCTGGCCACCCTCCTACCGCTGCGCAGGGATATGTCCCTTTCCAGGGAACTCCCCCCCATGAGCACGCATATCCTCATATACTTCCCCTTTCGCAAGATCCCTTGCTGACCGCTCCTACGTCGAGGCCCAGGCAGGAAGCGAGGGACAGCTCCCTCTTTACGACCTTGGAGAGCCTCTTGATTCCCTCCCATATCTCGTCCAGCTCCGGGTAGCTGAAGTTGAGCCGTATGAAGTTGTTGCCCCCGGGGGGAGGGAAGAACCCGGTGCCCGGCACGAAGGCCACCTTGTACTCGAGGGCGGAGGCCAGCATGTCCGATGAGTTGATGTAATCGGGCAAAGTTACCCAGACGAAAAGGCCACCCCCGGGCCGAGTCCAGGTGATTTCCTCAGGGAAGAACTCCTCCAGGGCGGATAGCATTGCGTCCCTCCGTTCCCGGTATATGGTCCGTAGCTTGCGGATGAGGCCCCTCCAGTCCCTTTCTCGGAAGAACCGGTGAGCCACCCTCTGGGTAAAGGAGGAGGTACACAGGTCGGCCGACTGCTTGGCCAGCAGGACCTTTTCCAGCACGGGCCTAGGGGCGGTCACCCAGCCGATGCGCATACCTGCCGAGAATATCTTGGACAAAGTTCCCAAGTAAACCACCCTTTCGGTGTCTAGGGACCTCAGGGCAGGTATGGGCTCACCCTCGTAGCGCAGGAGTCCGTAGGGGTTGTCCTCGAGGATGATGAAGTTGTATTCCCGGGACAGGGACAAGAGGGCGTGCCTTCTTTCCTCCTCCAGGGTGATCCCAGTGGGGTTCTGGAAGTTGGACACGGTGTAAAGGAACTTGGGCCTGATGCCCCGGGAAGCCAGGCCCTCGAGGGTTTTCTCAAGGCTCTCCACCACCATCCCCCCCTCGTCCAGGGGGACGGTGTGGATCACGGGCTGGTAGCTGACAAAGCTGTTAAGGGCCCCCACGTAGGTGGGCCCCTCCATGATGATATGGTCTCCGGGGTTTATGAGGATCTTCGCCAGAAGGTCCAGGCCCTGCTGAGCGCCGTGGGTGATGACGATGTCCTCCGGTAGGGAGGGGATGCCCTCTTCGGCCATGACCTCCACCAGGTCGTGCTTCAAGGGAACGTAACCGTCGGTGGGGCCATACTGGAGGGCACCGGGGCAGTCTTCCTTGAGGACGCTGTTCACCGTCTCCAACATGACCTCCGGGTCGATGGCCTCGGTGTATGGAAGGCCCCCGGCGAAGGATATTATGTCCGGGCGGGCGGTCACGGCCAGCAGGTCCCGCACCTCGCTGGAAAGCATCTGCGAGGTCCTGCTGGCGTAATGATCGTAGAAGGGGTCCACGGTTATCTTGGCGCACATCTTGTCTCCAGAGGGAATCAGGTTTCCGGGAGACCCGGCACCCCGGCGCCGTATGAGTTGAAGTATAGCACGCTAGATGAACGAAAGCGGTTCCCGAGATTTGGTGCTTCCCCCACCCGTCGTCCGGTGCAACGGGGAAGGGCTCAGGGTTGCTGCGGCCTGACGGAAGTTCCTTGTCGAGGCCCGAAGACGGGGTTCGCCGGGTAAGGATGGAAGGCAGGCCATTTTCATCTCCGATCATCCTCGCTGCGCGGTTTCCCCTTAGGGAAGAAGGTGGCAGCGGGACCCTATGATAAAGGACCGGTGGAGAGAGACCGATACTTATGAGGCAAAACCGGCTCCGGGGAGAGGCGGGCCGGCGTCGGGCGAGCAAGCCCCGGAAGAGACTCCTGGTTCCAGCGGGGGGCGACCCATGGAGCAGAGAGACACGGGTTTCGAGCTGCTGGTAAGGCATCTCCAAAAGGCCCGGGGGCTGGACCTCAACCAATACAAGCCCAACTACCTCCGGAGGCGCATCGGGGTTCGCATGAGGGCCAGGGGGTGCCAGGACTACAATTCTTATCTCCAAGTCCTCCGATTGGAGCCGGAGGAATTCTCCCGCCTGGTGAATGACCTCACCATCAACGTGACCGAGTTTTTCAGAGACGAGGACGTATTCGAGGGCCTCAGAAGGGAAGTGATCCCTACCCTGATCCGCGAGCGAAGGGAGATGGGCATGCCGAGTCTGAGGATGTGGAGCGCCGGTTGCGCCACGGGAGAAGAGCCCTATTCCCTGGCCATCTTGGTCCATGAGGCGCTCTCCCCGGAGGGTGGGACGGAGGATTGGAACGTGAGGATCCTGGCTACCGACCTGGATGAGGCCGCCCTGGCCAGGGCCCGCCGCGGGCGCTACGGGAGCGTGAAACTCCTGGAGGGAATGAACCCCGAGGATTATTTCACCCGGGACGGAGAGGACTACCTAGTACGGGAGGAGATATCGAGGATGGTGAAGTTCATGCGCCACGACATAGCCTCCCGCCCGCCCCTCCGCCACTTTGACCTCATACTTTGCCGCAATGTCCTGATCTACTTCGAGAAAGGTAGACAAAGGAAGATATTGGAAGGATTTTGCGACGTGCTGAGGAGGGGCGGCGTCCTGGTGCTAGGGAAGAGCGAGGCGATCCTCTTCGGCGAGGGTTTGCCACTGGTTCCTTACCAACGCAGGCTGAGGATCTACCGTCGCACCTGAGGGATATGGACCTGTGTGAGACGGGATGAAGGGGATCTCCTTCTAAAAAGGGAAGGCTATGATGCCGAAAAGCTAATAAGGTCGATCACCCGGGTGAAGCATCCCTTCGCGGAGGGAGGCCGCAGGAGGGCGGTAGGCCCACGGGAGCGGGTACGCGAAGGAGGTGCTAAGGGAAGTAAAGAAATTCTGTTAAAACACCTTTTCCTCACCCGGGGCCAGCGGCCGGAGGTCGGGAGGTGGATGAGCCAATGAGGACAGGAGGAAGCGGGGGGAGGCTTTACAGGAACTCTTCCCTGGTCTGCTTCGTGCTCCTTCTGATGGTAATACTTGCTCACTTCATCTCGAGTGCTGCCCACCTCTCGGAAGGAATCGGCAGGGCGGAAAGGGCTTACCAGTCCGCGAGCAGGGATGAGCCAGCCGAGGCGGCGGAGGCGGCGAAGGAGGCCGGGGAAGCGATGAGGGGCGCCCGCGCCCTGTCAGTCGGGCTTTTCTTGGCCGCCTTGGTGTTGGCCCTGCTGGCAGGAGGCCTCTTCTACCAGTGGCTCCGTGAGGCCAGCCGGGAGATCACCAACCAGATACACAGCGTGGCCAGCGGGGACGGGGACCTGACCAGGAAGCTTCACACCAGCAACCCAGTGCCCTTCGGGGAGTTGGTGGATTCCACCAACCACTTACTGGCCGCCCTCAGGGGTTCCATCGCCGAGATAAGCAGGATCGCAGGGGAGTTGAGCAACAGCGCCGAGCAGATGTCGGCGGTGATCCAGGAGATGAACGCATCGAGCCAGGACATCACAAACACCATCGCCCATATAGCCAAGGGAGGGGAAGAGCAGGCCAAGAGGATACTGGAGACCTCACACACCATGGAGACCCTGAGCGCCGGCATGCAGGAGATCGCTGAGAAGGCGGAGCTCTCCAACCGGGCATCGGAGGAGGCCATCGAGATAGCCCAAAAGGGGGCGGAGGCGGCCGTGGAGACCGCCAATGCCATGGAGGTCATAAGGCAGGCCGCCGAGGCGGTGGTGGGTGCCACCTCCGGGTTGGAGGAGAGGTTCATGCAGATAGGAATCATCGTGGACGTTATCACCAGCGTTGCGGAACAGACCAACCTGCTGGCGCTCAATGCGGCCATAGAGGCGGCCCGGGCGGGCGAGCAGGGCCGCGGCTTCGCCGTGGTGGCCGAGGAGGTCAGGAACCTGGCGGAGAACAGCAGAAAATCGGCCGAGCAGATCGCCAACCTTATAAGGGAGATCCAGGCGGGAGTGGGGAACATGAGGGAGGCCATCGACTCAGCCACCACCCAGGTAGTGGGGAGCACGGAAGTGGCGGAGAAGGCAGGCCGGGCCATGCAGGAGATAGCGGTGACCATCCAGAAGACGGCAAAGTACGCTTACGAGATAGCGGAGATCACCCGAAAGCAGGCGGAGAGGAACGAGGAGGCACTCAAGGCCATCACCGAGATAGCCAGCATAGCGGACGAGACTGCAGCCTCCTCCGAGGAGGCCTCCGCCACGGTGGAGGAGCAGACCGCCTCCATGCAGCAGATGGCGGCGGCGGCCTCCGAGCTGGCGGGCATGGCGGAGAAGCTGCACAGGCTCGTGGGCGGGTTCAAGGTATGAGGTTTCCGGTCGGATGGAGGGGCGCATGTACTACGGAGACGACGAGAGGACTTTGGGGGAGGAGTTCGGGCGTTTCCTGGTCAAGGTGGCGGCTGTGGTCACCCCCCTGGGGGTGGGGGGGTGCATAGGCATCTCCTATGCCGCCTCCTCCCTAGGGTGGAGCCCCGCCCTCAGCGGCGCCCTTTTCGGCTTCCTCCTCACCCTGGCGCTGGTGGGGGCAACGGCCTTCTTGTTGGGGAAAGAATACCTATGGCCCCTGCGTGAGCTGGCATCGGTGATCTCCCGGATGATCCAGAAGGACTTCACCACTAGGGCTAAGGTGGCCAAGGGCGGGATGATAGGTGAGTTCGCAGAGGCGGTGAACGGGCTGGCGGACACATTGAGGAAGGTCATAACCGAGCAGGCCGAGATGGCCGATCAACTCACCTCCGCCAGCGAGATGATGTCCAGCGTGTCCCGGGAGACCACCAACACCGCCCAGGACACCACCAACACGGTAGCCCAGCTGGCCAAAGGGGCCGAGGAACAGGTGAACAACATCGTAAAGGCCCAGTCCATGGTCAACGAGATCGTGCAGGAGATCTCCCAGGTGGCCGAAAGGTCCCAGGAGGCCAGCGGTTTCGCGGGACTGGCCCGGGAGACGGTGGAAAAGGGCGTCATGGCGGTGAGGCGGGTCACCGAGAAAATGAGGGAGATCAAGGAGAAGGTGGACGCCTCCGCCAGCGTGGTGAGGGAGCTGGGGGAGCATTCGGCCCAGATAGAGCTGATAGTGGACGTCATCACCAGCATCGCCGACCAGACCAACCTGCTGGCACTCAATGCGGCCATAGAGGCGGCCCGGGCGGGCGAGCAGGGCCGCGGCTTCGCCGTGGTGGCAGGGGAAGTGCGCAGCCTGGCCGAGGGGTCGGCCAAGGCGGCATCCCAGATCGCCAACCTGGTCAGGGAGATCCAGAGGGGAATAGAACAGACCATCCAGGGGATGGAGGGCGGTACCCGGGAGGCGGAGGAGGGCAATATCGTGGTCCTGGAGGCCCAGTCCATGCTGGAGGAGATAAGAAAGGCTTCCAACAGCATCGCCGAGAGGGTCAACGAGATCTATCTGGCCACCCAGAGCATGAGGGAGAGGAGCGACAAGGTCATCGAAGCCATGGCCACGGTGGCGGGCATATCACAGGAATCCGCGGCCTCCACCGAGGAGGTGTCGGCCTCCATCGAGGAGCTCACCGCGGCCATGCAGGAGGTGACGGCGACCGCCCAGGAGTTGGAGGAGCTGGCCACGAAGCTGAAGGAACTGCAAAGGGAATTCCGGATATGAGACCCGTAGGACCACGAGGCTTTGGTGGGGTTCCCGGTGAAGGGAAGCCACCGGTAGAAGGCCCTCAAAGGCAGACGATCCCATGACGACAAATATTTAGGAAGGTAAAGCCGGAGGGATGGCGAGATGTCGGAGAGCGCTAGGCCCATCACGGCGGAAAGGCAGCTGGTGGTCTTCTCCCTGGGCAGGGAGGAGTTCGCCGTGGACGTCAACCAGGTTAGGGAGATCATCCGCATGGAGGAGATCACCAGGATGCCGAAAAGCCCTCCCTTCGTGGAGGGAATCATCAATCTCCGGGGACAGATAATCGCCGTCATCGACCTGGCCAAGAGGCTCAACCTCCCCTCCACTGAGAGGACGGATGCTCACCGCATCGTGGTGGTGGAGACGGAGGACCTCAAGGTGGGGATGATAGTGGACTCCGTGTCAGAGGTGACGAGCGTAGCTGAGGAAGAGATCGAGCCGCCCCCCACCCTGGCCTCCGATGCAACCACCCCCTTCATCCTGGGGGTGGTGAAAAGGGACAAGCGGCTCATCATACTCCTGGACCTTTCCAAGTTGCTTTCTCTCGAGGAGATCGCCGAGCTCAGCTTCTGAGGAGGTAAGGAGAGGGGATGAAAAAGCAAGAGAAAACGGAAAGGACCGCCCCGACGGTCATGATCGTCGACGACGCGCTCTTCATGCGCATGATGATCCGGGACATCCTCTCCAAGGACGGCTTCGAGGTGGTCGCGGAGGCGGAAAACGGGATCGAGGCGGTGGAGAAGTACAAGGAAACGAGGCCGGACATCGTGACCATGGACATCGTGATGCCGGAGATGGACGGCATCGAGGCGGTCCGCCAGATCATGAAAATCGACCCCAATGCCCGCATCCTCATGTGCAGCGCCATGGGACAACAGCCCCTGGTGGTGGAAGCGTTGGAGGCGGGGGCCAAGGATTTCATCATCAAGCCCTTTCAGCCCTCCAAGGTCATAGAGGCCGTGGAGAAGGCCCTCAAAGAATAGGGGTGCCCCACCTGAGCGGCAGGGGTGGAGGTGGAGGGATTGTCCCATAGCAAGATCCGCGTTCTCGTCGTCGACGATTCCGCCCTGGTGAGGAAACTCCTCCGCGACATACTGCTCTCCGATCCCGAGCTGGAAGTGGCGGGCATGGCCTCCAACGGTATAGAGGCCATAAGGGCGGTGGCGGAGCTCAAGCCGGACGTGGTCACCATGGACATCCACATGCCGGAGATGGACGGCATAACCGCACTGGAATTCATCATGAGGAAAAACCCGGTCCCGGTGGTGGTGTTGAGCGCCCTGGCTCAAAAGGGCGCCGCCCCCACCCTGAGGGCCCTGGAGCTGGGGGCGGTGGATTTCGTGACCAAGCCTTCCCATTTCCCATCGGCAGTGAGGGAAGTGAGGGAGGAGGTTCTCCTCAAGGTAAAGGCGGCGGCGAAGGCCAAGGTATCCCTCCTGGCCGAGAGGGAACGGAAGGCCGCAGGAGCGAGCAGGAGGAAACTGCCTACCCGCGGCCCGGGTGCCCGGAAGCTGGTGGTGATAGGCGCATCGGCCGGCGGACCCAGGGCCCTAGCCGAGATAATCCCCATGTTCCCAAGGGACTTTCCGGCCTCCATCGTCATCGTCCAGCACATGCCCGCACAGTTCACCCGGCCCTTCGCGGAAAGGCTCAACGGCGTAGGAAGGCTGCCGGTGAGCGAGGCCGAGGACGAGGACCCACTGGAGCCGGGGCGGGTGCTGGTGGCGCCGGGGGGCAAGGATACCATCATCCTGAGGGAGCCTTCAGGGAAGGGAAGGATACAGCTGATGGACTCCGCGAACCGTGCGGGGGCCACGCCCCGCATCGACACCACCATGATCACCGCCGCCGAGGCCTACGGGAGCGAGGTCATAGGAGTTCTCATGACCGGCATGGGCTCCGACGGGGTAGATGGCCTGAGGAAGATCAAGGAGAGGAAGGGGGTCACCATCGCCCAGGACGAGGAGACGTGCCTGGTCTTCGGCATGCCCAGAGTGGCCATAATGAGGGGAGTGGTGGATCACGTGGTCCCGCTGGAGAGGATCCCGGAAAAGATCATGGAGAGCCTATAGACTTGGCGGGAGGTAAGCACGGGCCGCGTGGGAGGCAGTAACTACGGGTCGAGTTACGGGTCGAGGCTGCATGGAGATGGACGTTTCCCAGTATAAGGAGCTTTTCATCAGCGAGGCCCAGGAGCACCTGGAGGCCTTGAACCAGGCGCTCCTGGAGTTGGAAAAAGACCCGGGCAACCCCGACGTTCTCACCGAGATCTTCCGCTCCGCCCATACCCTCAAGGGCATGGCTGCCACCATGGGCTTCGACCAGCTTACAGAGCTGACCCACGAGATGGAGAACGTCCTGGAAGGACTCAGGAGTGGGGAGATCGAGGCCTCACCGGAGATAGTGGACCTCCTCTTCGCCTGCTTCGATACCTTGGGGGCCATAGTGGCCCACATAGCGGAAGGCGAGGGCAAGCCGGTGGACACCCAGCCCCTCATGGAGGACCTGCGGAGGGTCTACGAGGGGGCGGGAAGACCCACCCCTACTGTTCCCAAGAGGGATAAGGGGAAAGCCGGGGGCAAGGCCGAACCGGTCGCCCGTCCGGTGGAAGGGGAGAGGAGCATACTGGGGGTCCGGGTTTTCCTGGACAAGGACTGCGTGCTCAAGTCCGTCCGGGTTTTCATGGTGACCAAGAAGCTCTCCGCCTTGGGGGAGGTGCTCGGATCCGTCCCGCCCATGGAAGAGTTGGAGGAGGAAAAGTTCGAGGACAGCTTCGACGTCTTCGTGTCCACGGGGGCCGACCCCGAGGAGATCAGGAAGTCCCTACTCACCATCGCCGAAGTGCAGGAGGTGGAGATAAGGGTCCTGGAGGAGGGTGAGGTTCCGGCCGAGGCCGCCCGGGAAGGGAGGGCCTTGGAGGCAGCCGAGGCAGCGGAGAGGAGTGCAGTCCCCCCCTCTGGGACGGGAGAGGGAGTGGACAGGACCAGGGCAAGCGAGGAGGCCCCACCAGCTGCCGCTCACCCGGTGAGAACCCAGAGCATCAGGGTGAACATATCCCGCCTGGACAACCTCATGAACCTAGTGGGGGAGCTGGTGATCAACCGGACCCGCCTGCAGGAGATCGCCTCCTATCACGACATCCCGGAGCTCAAGGAGGTGCTGGCCCAGACCGCCAGGCTCACGGCGGAGCTCCAGGACGAGGTGATGAAGACCAGGATGGTGCCGGTGGAACACATCTTCAACAGGTTCCCGAGGATGGTGAGGGACCTGGCCAAGAGCCGGGGCAAGGAAGTGGACTTCATCATGGAGGGCAAGGAGATCGAGTTGGATAGGACCATCCTGGAGGAGATAAGCGAACCCCTGATGCACCTTTTGCGCAACGCGGTGGATCACGGCATCGACTCTCCCGAGGAACGGGAGGCGGCGGGAAAGCCCCGCCGGGGGACCGTCAAGCTGTCGGCGAGGAGGGACAGGAACTACGTCTCCATAGAGGTGAGCGACGACGGCAAGGGAGTGGACTTCCAGAGGGTTTTCCAAATCGCTTTGGAGAAGGGGTTGGTCTCCACCGAGGAAAGGTTCGGGCTGGGCCCTGAAGACGCCCTGAGGATCATGGCCATGCCGGGATTCTCCACCGCAAAGGAGGTGACCGGGGTCTCCGGCAGGGGGGTGGGCCTGGACGTGGTGAAGAACAAGGTGGAGTCCCTAGGGGGGATGCTGGTTATGGAATCCAGGCCTGGGGAGGGAACCACCTTTTCCTTGAAGCTCCCCCTCACCCTGGCCATAATCCAGGCGCTGTTGGTGAAATGCCGCGGGCAGACCTACGCCATACCCCTGAGCGTTATCTCGGAGACGGCCATGGTCTCACCCCACGAGGTCCGTTCCGTTTCCCAGCAGGAGGTCATATTCCTGCGGGAGGAGGCGATCCCCATGGCGAGGCTGGACAGGCTCCTGGACCTGCCGGAGGAGGAGGCCCGGGATGAGTTCCCGGTGGTGGTGGTGGAGATGGCCTCCCGCAGGGTGGCGGTGGCCGTGGACGAGCTGCTGGGACAGCAAGAGATCGTTATCTCCTCCCTGGACAAGATGCTTAAGAGGATCAAGGGATTCGGGGGGGCCACCATCTTGGGCACCGGCGAGGTAGCCCTTATACTGGATATACCGAGCCTTCTCAGCTGAAGGATCCCCGGGTCCCGGCCCTGAAAGGAGGACACATGGTGACCAGGAAGGAGCTCACCCCCCTACAGCTGGATGCCCTCAGGGAGGTGGGCAACATAGGATCGGGCAACGCGGCGGTGGCCCTCTCCGCCATGGTTGACCAAAAGGTCCTTCTTAGCGTGCCCAGGGCTTCGCTTTTGCCCCTGGTGAAAGTCTCGGAGTTGGTGGGCGGTGCGGAGACGCCGGTAGTGGGGATTTACCTTCGCATAAGCGGTGATGCCACAGGCAGTATGCTGTTGCTCCTGGAGGAGAAGAGCGCCCAGGAGCTGGCCCGCCTGATGTGCCCTGGAGCCTGCGGCGAGGACTTGGACACCGTACAGCAGTCTGCCCTCCAGGAGACAGGAAGCATCCTGGCGGGTTCCTACCTGAACGCCCTGGCGCAGATGACAGGCCTTCTCCTCAAGCCCACCGTGCCGGGGTTCGCCATGGACATGGCGGGAGCCATTATTGACTTCATATTGGTGGAGATCAGCCAGAGCGAGGATTACGTTCTCGTGATAGAGACGGAGTTCGACGTGATGGAGAGAAAGATCCGGGGACACCTGGTGCTCTTCCCGGATTTGGGTTCCCTGGACCTAATCCTTGGCAGGCTCGGGGTGAGCGGTTAGTGGAGGAAAAACAGGTCAGCGTGGGGGTCGCCGAGTATCACGTCACCCACAACCCCCATACCCTGGTGTGCTTCGGGCTGGGCAGTTGCGTGGGGATTGCCTTGTACGACGGCAGGAGGAAGATCGGGGGCCTCGCCCACGTGATGCTCCCCGATAGTAAGGCCATTTCCAGGAAGGGTTCCCCCGGCAAGTTCGCCGACACCGCTATCCGCTCCATGGTCAGGGAAATGGAGAAGTTGGGTTCCCGCAGGAAGGACATGGTAGCCAAGATTGCGGGGGGAGCTTGCATGTTTCACATCCCGGGGGCCAGGAACCCTAGGAATGTCCCGGGGCCATGCCTGGGAATGCAGATCGGGGAGAGGAACGTGGAGGCCGTGAAGAGGATTCTCGAGGAGATGGGCATACCCCTGGTAGCCGAGGATACCGGGGGGGATTACGGTAGGACCATGCGGTTCAGGGTCTCGGACGGGAAGGTGACGGTGAGCTCCATACGACACGGAACCCGGGAGCTGTGAGTTCTCGGCCATGGGGGAGAGCGAGGGTAGTTCAGTGGATATATCCCGCGAGGCCATAGCCGACCTGGCCAGCCAGGCCACCCGGCGGGTGGGGGGAGTGGCCGACCTTTACCTACCGCCCGTGGAGGGAATCGCCCTTCGCCTGCGAAGGGAGTTCGTACGCGATGGCGTGAAGGTGGAACAGGAGGGCGATGCCTGGGTGCTGACCCTGTACATCAGGGTGGAGTACAAAGCCCACCTTCCCGCCGTGGCCGCCGAGCTTAAGAAGCAGGTTAAGGATTATGTGGAAGGCCTAGCGGGGGTCACCGTGTCCGAGGTGGAGGTTTCGGTGGAAGACGTGGCCATGCCTTCCTGAGGCGCCGGTTACGGGAGAAGACGGCCTCAAGGGAAGCCCATCCCGCCCCGCTCGTACCCGCCATCTTGGGAGCCTGGCTGGAAATATTCCTTCACCGCGTCGCCCATGGCGGCTGCCAACTCCGAGGTTTTCCTCGGGGAGCCCGGCAGTTCCACCACCACCGCGGGCATCCTCGTCTCCCGGAGGATGGGGAAGGCCCGGGGGGAGGGGTCGGGGAAAGCCCCCAGGACAAAGACCAGGTTCCGGTGCAATAGTTGGGACAGCCTCTTCCCGCGGGGGGAGGAGTAGTTCTGCGTCCCGAAGTAGTGGATTCCCGCCTCCCCGCCGGTACGGACGCCGAGGACCAGATCGGCCCCCAGCTCGTTGGCCAGGCGAGCCCTCCCGCTCTCCGGAAGCGGGTTGGTGCCGCCCCCCACCAGCATGATGTGGGCGCCCTCCCCCCAAAGGCGTTCCGAGATGGCCAAAAGCAGGCTCTCCGCCGCCACATCCCCCTCATCTGCTTCCAGCACCACCTTTTTCCCGGGGATTCCGCTGCGCCCTTCGTCCAGCAGGCTCTCGAAGATCTCGGCCACGCTGGTCTCGCCCACCGCCTTGCGTAGCCTCCTCAAGGCCTCCACCGTGGTGGGCCCCACTATGCCGTCGGGGGGAAGCCCCGTCTCGTGCTGGAAGCGCCTCGTCGCCGCATCCGTTTGCCTCCCGAAGATGCCGTCCTCCCTGCCCGCGTTGAAGCCCAGCCGGTTGAGGAGCATCTGGAGCTCCTTCACGTCGTCTCCCCGGAAGGGGGGGTGACGGAGGTACAGGAACCTGTCGCCCAGGCGGAAGGAGGCCTCCACCAGCTCGTTCCAGGTGGTCTCGTCTACCTTGCCCGTCTCCCTCAGCCCCCGGGTCCTCTGGAAGGCTTTGACCGCCTCCAGGGTGGCCTGCCCGAAGCGGGAGGATTTCAGCTCCTCCTCCCACCCGGGGACTTCGTAGCCCAGGTGGCGGAGACGCTTCTGGACGTCCGCCACCGCCTTTCCCCGGTCTCCCAAGCCTATGGCCTTCATGACTCCCCCCGATGAACCGGAAGGGTGAACTTGAAGGAGGAACCCTTGCCCTCCTCGCTCTCCACCCAGATCCTGCCCCCGTGGGCCTCCACTATCCCCTTGGAGATCACCAGGCCCAGGCCAAGGCCGCCCGCGGAGCGGGCAGAGCTGGGTTCCACTTGGTAGAAGGGGGTGAAGAGCTTGGCCCGCGCACTCTCGGGGATGCCGGGACCCGTGTCCCTCACCTCGAATTCCACCATCGCGGGTTCGGTGGACTTCCTGGCGTAGACCGTGATCTCGCCGCCCTCCGGGGTGAACTTGATGGCGTTGCCCAAGAGGTTCTCGAGGACCTGGTGTATCCTCCATACGTCGGCGCTCACGGGCGGAAGTCCATCCTCGATCTCGTAACTCAGGCTGATGCCTGCTTGGGAGGCGCGGCCCGCGTATTCGGAGACGGCGTTGACCACCAGCTCATCCACGGGCGTGGGCCATTTCTCCCCCACCAGCCTTCCCTCCTGGAGCCTCGACATGTCCAGCAGGTCGTTGATGATCTTGGTCATCTGGTCCGCCCGGGCATTGATGATCTTCATCTTCTCCAGTTGGAAGGGGGTGAGCTCCCCCAGCTCCCCGTATAGGAAGGCGTCGGCGTAGCCCTTGATGATGGAAAGGGGGGTCCTCAACTCGTGGGAGGCGATGGCAATGAAGTCCGACTTCATCTTGTCCAGGGTGGAAAGCTCCATATAGGCCTTCTCCAGGACCTCCTGGCTCCTTTCCACCATGGCCTCCAGCCGCCTACGCTCGGTGAGGTCGTGGGCTATCCCCACGATGCCCACGAAGCGCCCGGAACGGAAAACGGGCCCAGAGCTTATCTGGACGGGTACCACCTGGCCATCGCCCCGCAACAGCAAGGTTTCGAAGAACACCCTTTCCCCCTTGCGCCGCAGCTCCAGCATCTGGGAAACCTTCTCCCGCTCCTCGGGGGCCACGATGTCGAAAGGCGACCTGCCGTAAAGTTCCTCAGGCCTTTCCAGGCCCAAGATCTCCAGGAACTTCTGGTTGCAGAAGGAGAACCTCAAGCTCTCGTCCAGGGCGTAAAAGCCGTCGTTCAGGCTCTCGATCAGCATGTTGAGGTAATCTGTGGCCTCAGAGAGCCTCCTCTCCAGGTTCACGTACTCCGTGACGTCTTCGTAGAGGAGGAGGGCCTCCCGGAAGTTCCCGTTCTCATCGGTTATCGGGTAAAGCCTCACCCGGTGGTAATGATCCCGCTCCCCCACCCTTTGGTGGACGCGGGACTGCTCGAAGGCCTTTCCCTCCACCAGAACGCGGTGCAGGATGTGCTTCCAGTCGGCCCGGAACTCCTTGGGCACTATGTCGAGGACCGCCGGGGACTCGCCCTCCGCCAGCTCCCTGGCGCACACCTCTCCGATCCATTCCTGCATCTGTCGATTGCACCTTATCACCCTGAAGTTCTTGTCCAGCACCGCTATTTTGACCGGCACGGACTCGAAGACGCCGGACTCCCTCTCCTTGGCCTCGAGAAGGGCCTCGTACTCGGCCTCGGGGGCCGAGACGTCTTCCAGCGAGACGAGGTATC
>Ga0272449_1000791_pt1 | contig 35685 bp, 26 predicted proteins | sample YNPCB0241_FD_198679 | JGI IMG/M metagenome (GOLD analysis project Ga0272449, IMG submission 198679) | Hot spring sediment microbial communities from Yellowstone National Park, WY, United States - YNP-CB-024-1 | ecosystem: Environmental > Aquatic > Thermal springs > Hot (42-90C) > Sediment...
TGGAACTGAAAAATAAAGTCGCCATTATCACCGGCGCCAGTGGCGGCATCGGTCAATGTATTGCGCTAGAACTGGCCGGTGCCGGGGTACGGACGATGTTGGTAGGGCGTTCGGAGCAGAAATTGGAGGCCGTGGCTAAAGAAATAATCTCAAAGGGCGGCGTTGCCACGTGGTATGCCATAGATATCCGAGAGGCGTCTGCCGTAAACGACATGGTCAATGAAACCCTCAAGCGCTTTAATCAGATTGATATCTTGGTCAACGCCGCGTTTTGGGGCCCACCTGCCAGCCTGGAAGACACCACGGAAGAATTCTGGGATCAAACCTTGGATACCACGCTCAAAGCCGCTTTCCTTTGCGTCCGCGCCGTCGTCCCCCAGATGAAACGACAGGGATATGGGCGGATTGTCAACATCGGTTCACGGGCGGGAAAAGTGGGCGAGGATAACCGAACCGCCTACTGTGCCGCTAAATGGGGCTTAGAAGGATTAACCGCCGCGCTTTCTGAGGAACTTCGTCGCTATAATATCCACGTGCACTTAATCTCCCCTGCGGCCACCAATACGCCTTGGTGGCGAGAAGTTCCTGCCAACTTAACCCCGGAAGTCATCGCGAGGATGATCCCGCCCGAGGTGGTCGCTCAAGCCGTGCGATGGGTGATCAGCCTGCCGGATCAAGTGCATGTCCCCGACCTACCCATCTATAATTTTCAGAATCCTTTTGAGGGGAAAAACTCACCCTTTGAAGGGCTTTCGTAAATTCTCAAAATATAGAGCGCGGAACGGTGAGCATGTGAGCCCACCGTTCCGCAAAGGAGAAAGGAGGATGCGGAGACATCCTTCAGGATTGTGCTATCGGTGATTTAGCCCGTCCCGGTACAGTACCCACACGAATGCGTGATTTTTGAACTTCGAGCAGCAACGCCACAAGGATGATAAGGCCGCGCACACCCGTGATCCAGAATGGATCAACCTCCATAATGTTTAAGCCGGTATCCACCACAGAGAGCAGTAACACTCCAGAGAATGCCCCCACAATGCTTCCTGCGCCGCCAGAGAGCGCAACCCCACCGATGACCGCCGAGGCAACGGTTTCCAAGGTCATCCCCTGACCCAACGTTGGTGTCGAGACCTCCAGCCGTCCCAGAAGCATCCAGGATGCCAAGCCCGCCATGAAGCCGCCGATCATATAGGCCTGTGTAATGGTGCGTTCGGGTTTAAATCCGGAGGCTCGGGCGGCATCGCGATTCGCCCCAACGGCATAAAGTTCACGCCCAAATCGGGTATATCGAACGAAAAATTCAAAAACCAGAAATAGAAGAAGAGTAACCACAACCGAGACCGGAATCGCCCCGATTCGTCCGCCCCCCAACCAATTAAATTCCTTGGGAGTTCCCGGCATAATCGCCCCCAGACTGATCACATAAGCGATTCCGCGCAAAAATAACTGCATCGCCAAAGTGACAATAAAGTTATTCATACGCAACCGGGTAATCAACATCCCATTGATCCAGCCGATCAGTGTTCCCAAGATCAGCATGATTGGAATCACAATGAAGGGAGAAAGTTCCCAACCAATCCCCCCGGCTTGGGCAAGGGTCATTTCGCGATAGGGTAACATGAGCCAGGCCGCGAGGACGGTAAGCAGAGAGACAATCCCCTCGGCAGAAAGGTCGAAATTTCCGCTCAAAAGACAAATGGTTTGACCAATGGTTAACACCCCCAGAACGCTGGCGTGCAAAAGCACATTAATCAAGGTGACACCGCTCAGAAATTTTCCCCCCGTTCTAACGGTGAAGAAAATAACCACCAATATAAGAATGAACCAGATCATTTGATCAAGGATAAACTGAAGCCACTTGCTTCTGGTCATGAGCATTGCCTCCTTCAATTGCCAGCAGGATATTCTCGGGGGTGGTATTGGGATCATCCGCTTTGAACTCAGCGCTGATGCGCCCCTTATACATCACCAGGATGCGATCACATACCCCTAGTAGTTCGCGTACTTCGGATGAGATGATCAGAATGCCAATCCCCTGAGATGCTAGTTCATCCACAATGCGATAGATATCTAACTTGGCACGGACATCAATTCCCTGCGTAGGCTCATGGAGGATAAGCACGGCAGGGCGGGTGGCGGCTAACTTGGCAAATACGACCTTCTGTTGATTGCCGCCGCTCAAAAGCGCAACCCGTTGCTCCGGTGAGGCACAGACAATTCCCAGAGCCTCAATATACCTTTGAACCAGGGTGCGCTCTTTGACAAAACTCACAAATCGCAAGGTGTTGATAAGGTGATGCAAGATTGTATAAGTGATATTCTCACGCACCGGCCGAATTCCGACCAAACCGAACCGATAGCGGTCTTGAGGCAGATAGGCCAGCCCCTGGTCTAAGGCTTCGCGCGGCTCACGTGCAGTAAAGGGTTTTCCATTCACCCAAACCTCGCCGATTCCGCGCCGCTCCAGCCCAAAAAGCGCCCGACCCAACGCCGCCGCGCCGCTACCCGCAAGCCCGGACAAACCCACAACCTCGCCTTTATGAACCTTGAAGGTAACATCCTCATAATGGCCACGTCGCGTCAACCCTCGCACCTCAAGCACAACCTCGTCTTGACACGTGGATCGGCGTTCGTAATCGCGTAACTCTTCACCGACCATGAGGCGAATCAAACTCGGAACATCCAGGCTGCTGACCTCATAAGTGCCTATAAGTTGCCCATTGCGCAGAACCGTGACGCGATCACAAATTTCAAAGACCTCCTCCAGATGATGGGAGATATAAATAAACGCCACGCCCATCTTCTTTAGAGAGCGGATAAAGCCAAAAAGGCGTTCAATCTCTGCCCGTGCCAGTGCCGCGGTAGGTTCGTCCAAAATGATAATGCGCGCTTTACTAAAAAGGGCTTTGGCAATGGCCAGCATGGTCTGTTCAACGACCCCAAGCCCCTCAACCTTCTGGTGAACATCCAAATCGAGCCCCAATTGGCGCAAGCGCTGCTCGGCATCGTGAAAAGCCACGTTCCAATCCACCAACCCCAAACGATTTACGGGCAAATTGCCGGCCAGAATATTTTCGGCGACCGTCAAACTATCCATCATTCGAACTTGCTGAGGCACATAGGCAATCCCCGCCTCTAGGGCGCCGCGTGGGGTTACATTGGTGATCAAGCGCCCGTCAATTCTCAGTTCGCCGCTATCCATGGAATGTAACCCCATCAGGATTGCCATCAACGTTGATTTGCCGGCACCGTTCTTGCCTACTAGGCCGTGAATTTCCCCTTCAAAAACGGTTAAGTCAACGTTATCCAGAGCCTGCACCCCCGGAAATGTCTTTGATATGCCCTTCATTTCGAGGATAACTTTTGGTGATCCGGTTTCCATACCCTTACCCCTTTATCAGAATCACTCCACCTGATGGAGTGGATCTTTCAAACCGATGGTGGAACTCGCCAGAACTTTGCGGATGGCTACCCGACGCAAATAACGCACCTTCAGCGCATCAATGAACATCGCAAAGAGCAAAAGAGCACCTCGACTCACCTCAATCCAAAATGGCGATACTTTGGCAATATTCAAGCCGGTGTCAAGGATTCCCCACAGTAATACCCCACCAAATGCCCCAACCAGATTACCCCGCCCTCCAAAAAGACTGATACCGCCAATAACGGCAGCCGCTTGAACCGGGAAGATTAAACCGGCGCCCGTGCGAGGGGTCGCGCTGTCCATACGACCGGCATCCAACAAACCGGCCAAGGCCGCACAAAGCCCACTGACAATATAAACCAGCGTGATCACGCGCTTGGAATCAATCCCTGCCGCCTCTGCAGCCTGACGGTTAGAGCCCACCGCATACATATCACGTCCAAAGCGCGTATATTTTGTGACCAGATAGGCGCAGAGAAAGGCCACAATCACAAAGAACATCGAAACCGGAATGGCTAAAAATTTTCCATTCTCCATAGGGATTCTGAAAAGCGACCCACCGCCCAACCAGTTAAATTCGGGAGGGAGAAAATTGACACTTTTACCCGGGGAAATGGCATATGTGGCTCCTCTCAGGATCATCAACATCGCCACCGTCATGATGAAATTATTCATGCCCAAACGGGTGATAAAGACGCCATTGAACACCCCAATTAGTGCCCCCACCAATAACATGATTAATATTCCCAGGTATGGGTTCAGTTCTAACCCGAGCCCACCATTCTTTTGACTGGCCAACAAAAGCGCCGCTACCATAGCCGTGAAGCCCATGGTGGATTCCGAGGATAGGTCAAAATTTGCCGTAATAAGGGTAAATGACTGGCCAATCACGAGTAACCCCAACGGGGCAACGCGAGAAAGGATGTTGACCAGGTTATAGGGGGTGAAAAAACTCTTCGAAATTAACGAGAACACCACCAAGGCGATGACCACAAAAACCCAGATCAAGTTATCCACCATAAACAAGAAAACACTATTGATCTTTTCTTTGTTCATCGGCCTGAACCTCTTTGCAAAATACTCAACCTTGCTACAATATCTTTGGTGGCTATGGGCGGCAATAGCTGCCGCCCATAGCACACCCGCCCTCAAAGGTTATTTGGCCTGGTTTCCCCACAAAGCGGGGTCCGAAGCATTGTCTTTCGTCACGCTTGTGGTGGCCAGATTCATCATGAAGCCCGTCTCTGACTTAACAATGCGCGCGGGCGACCATAACGCACCCTCTTTGACCACCTCACCCTCGGCAATGGGCTCACCCTTCAAGGTCTTTTCGATGTAGTCCGCAATCACAACCCCGAAGTCCGGCAGAGGCTGGCTGGAGGCCTGATCGGCATAGCCATCGCGGATGGCCTGGAGCATATCCGGGCACGCATCCACACCGGTCAGGAAGATATGACCCGGCTCACCGGCTTTGAATTTCTTCCCCAACTGTTCCAGCGCCGAGAGCACAACCTTCACACCCACACAATCGGAGTGCATGTAGATACCGTCAATCGGTTCGCTAGAGACCACATCGAGGGTAGCCTGCGAGAACTTTTCGGCTTTCCACTCTGTGGGCTTGGCAATGACCTTGATGTTGGGGTAATTCTTGATCACATCATTGAAGCCGGCGCCACGCAGTTGAGCCACGTTTTGACCCAGGTCTCCCTGCAGTTCAAGCACCGTACCCTTGGGCTCACCGTACTTTTCGGTCAGCAATTTGACCATCGCCTCACCCGATTGTTTGCCCGCCATATAGTTATCGGACTGCACCGTCATGTTAATTTCGCAACCAATCGGGGCACGGTCAATTGTGAAGAAGGGGATCCCAGCATCTTTGGCCTTGTTCACCGAGGCGCAGATCGCCTGACTATCCACCGGCACCACCACGATGGCATCCACACCCAGCGAGATGAAATAGTCAATTTGGTTGGCCTGTGCCGAGGCGTCAAAGTTGGCATTGGTTGTCACCACGGCCCAATTCTTGCCTTCGGACCCCTTGACCATGCCGTTCATAATGACGCCTTGTCCACCCGTCAATTCAGGCGCCCCATAACCGATGGTGATGCGCTTCTCGGCCGTCTCTTTAACCACCACCGTCTTTTCAACCACCACGGTCTTTTCGACCACTTGGGGCTCCCCAGGCGCTGGTGTGGCCGCAGGCGCACACGCCGCCAGAACCAGGGTCAAGAGAACCAAAAACGATACAAGCGAGATTGCCTTTCTCATGTCCTTCTTCTCCTTTCAAAAAGTCAGGTTGGGTAACTAAACTGGATGGTGAGGATCACAAGATCGTCTCTCATACAATTACCAAAAACGTATCACCTCCTTTCGCAGACCACAAGAGAGTAGATTGCTACGTATTTCCGTTCTCGGGGAAACTATCCAAAACCATATTTAAACCCAATAAACCTAGCGGTAACCCCCTGAATACTATTTCAATCATAGCATGTACTTTGACATATGTCAATATCATTTTCTAAAAACCTCCCGCATCACCTCACCCAAAGATCTGGCACAGGTATTCCCCCTTCAGGTTCAAAAACCGGCCAGGGAGCTTGAAAAGAAGGGATTTCAATGCCTCTTTTAGAAAGCAAGACCAATTCCTCGACTTTTGCCCCGGTAATTGTGATAAACCAATCAAACGCCTGGTTAACCTGCACCTTAGCGGCGGTTGAATGACGCAAAGCATCTACCACTACATACCCTGTGGGGCCACCCTGAAAGTGATGACGCCATTCATCCACGAATCCCAGTTCAGCATATTGGCTCTTCTGCCATTCTAAAATCTCTGCAAAAGACAAACCCGGTACCAGCCGGTCCAGCAAATGCGCTTCCAGGGTTGCCGCCGCGCGGTAGGCACGCTCAACATTCCCAGGTGGTTTCCCGAAATACACACTGCGCGAGACATTGGCATGTAATCCCCACCGCCTAGCCGCGGGGTGTAAAAGGACATAACGCTCAATTTTTTTGTCCGTAGGAAGGGGATGGCGGTAACGGAATATCCGCTCATCGCTCCCCACAATAAGCACATCCAGTTCAATCCCTCGCTTTATGCACTCCACGTGAAGATTTCGCGCTACTTCCTCTTCACTTTGACCTGGACGCAGTGACTGTGCGATCTCACACAGTATGTCCCCCACTTGTTGCCCCAACCACCGGCATCGCGCTAGTTCTAACTCGGTTAGGGGATCGTGCAAGAGAGATAGATCTCGATTGACTTCGACCGCACCCTCATAAGGTGTATCGGCAGCCCACCTTTCACCGATAAGATCCCTCGCGGCAAGCCGGGGGTCGCCGTGATACCAGTGTAAACTCACTAATTCGTACCCCTGCCCCGGCACCTGTTCCTCAAAGAGGCGCAGTGCATCCATGGAATGCGCTACGAGATAACATTTTTGCGGGGTTATCACTAAATGACCCACACCGATATCGCTGTTCTTTAAAACATGGTTATCTCCCCCACAGGTGATCCAAGCAAAATGATCCCGACGCGAAATGATCACCCCATCTAAGCCACGTTCCCTTAACCAGGTTTGAACCCGTTCGCGTTTTATTGCCGCGTCACGGATCACCCGCGGATCATTTTGGGAGAAAACCATCTCATCCTCCATGTCCCTCTCCGTTCAATCGCCGCAACAAGGGAATGAGCGTGGGATAAATCTCCTTATAGAGTGAATAACGACGTGTGTGCATAGCATGGCGTTCAGGTTCAGGGATGTAGCGGGCAGTTATTTGGAGCGTATTTTCGGCTACTTCAGCCAGGTTGGAGAAGATGCCTGCCCCTTTACCTGCCAACATGGCTGCTCCCCAGGAAGCCGCCTCGGTGATCCGTGGCACGACAACAGGAACGCCGGTTACATCGGCTTTTAGTTCTAGCCACCGTTTAGAACGGGCACCACCCCCAATCGCCCGTAATTCATTAATCGCTACTCCCCCTTCGCGGAGAATCTCCAGATTCAGGTTGAGTTCATAGGTTAAGCCCTCTAGAATGGCCAGCGCAACGTCCTTCCGCGTGGTGGCAAACGTAAGACCCAATACGGCGCCCTTTGAAGTTGTATCCATCCACGGCGTGCCGCTACCCGCAAAGTGGGGCAACACGAGTACGGGCGAGGGAGATTCGGGCAAATCGCCAAAAATCACGTCATAAGCATCCAGACCCTGCTCATCGGCATCCTTTTTGAGGTCAAGACAAAAGGCGTCACGATACCAACGCAAGAGCAGTCCGCCGCTGTGATTAAGGGTCATCGCGAGATAAAGACCGGATAGCGGGTGCACGTAGCAGGAGATGTTTGCGCGTGCTAGCGCTTCACCAAGCGCAGGCTTTGCCAAAGCCACTTCGACAACTTCTGCGGTACCGCTCGAGACCATTGAGAGCCCCGGCCGTACTAACCCCACCCCTAATGCCCCACATGCCTGATCATGTCCTCCGCTGACGACTACAGGCCGATTCGATAATCCCCAGGCATCTGCCAGATCGGAACGCAAGGGAGCGATAGGGGTTCCGGAATCGGTAAGGGGCGAGAGACGTCCGGGCTCCAGATCAATGGCCGATAAGATCTCCTCTGACCATTCGCCTTGTTCCAAGTCATAAAGTTGAGTGCGAGATGCTAAACATCGGCTGATCCCCACCTGCCCGGTTAATCGGTAAATCATGAAGTCCTCATAGAGGACGAAACGATGCGCTGCCCGCCAGATATGAGGCTCGTGCTCTTTTATCCATAAGAGTTTGGGCAGGGTGTTGATGGTATGAATGGGCATTCCCGTACGACGAAATAGTTCATGGCGACCGAAGCGAGCCTCAATCCAGCGATTCTGCGCATCTGTGCGGGTATCCATTCCCAGGATCGCCGGGCGGAGTAACTGCCCGTCTTTATTCAAGGGCATCACGGCCTCACCCTGTACCGAGAGGCCTATTGCTCTTACCTCCCCGTGTGCCCTGGTCTTATGGATGACCTCTGTGATGCATTCCTGCGCGAGTGACCAAACCCGATCGGCATCTTGCTCAGCCCATCCCGCTTTGGGATAGAGAATCTCATATTCCCGCCGCGCACTGCCGACAAGTTCGCCGCTATCGCGAAATAGGACCGCTTTGCAACCCGTTGTGCCGATGTCCAAACCCAGCAGAAGCATCTTCAATTACCCCTCGTGGACGTAAACATCCCATCCAAAGTACGTCTCGAACGCCTCGGCCAACGTAGCAGCCACATGTGAGCCGTTCATGGCCACGTGATGCTCAAACCCATTCTTGCAGATGTATTGGAGCAGTTTTTGAAGATTCGGAACGCGAACCACCGCTCGGCTGCCAAAGGTATCCAACGGATCATCGGTTAACGCCCCCTCGCCCACGTAGGTGCGAATCATTCCGTTGAAATCGTCTGTGGTAATCCGGGCAAAGGTCACCGGCCCGGCGGGCACCCGCCCTGCAACTGCACCATACGTGTTTTCTTCGCCCAGGGTGGTTCCCAATATTTCAGCAGTCTTAATCTCGATATCGGGTAAGAAGGACTTGGCCCAATTACCACAATGGAAGAAGACACAGCGGTCAGGATCATCCCCATAATTGTTGTTCCAATCTACCAAGGCGCTTGGTCGTCCAGAGGCGAGTTGCAGCGCATACATCGAGAGGACACCGGTGATGTCCGCCTCACATGCGCTGGGCATTAACTTCTCACTCATCATGCTCATCAGCGTACAGACATTGACGCCGTAGTTACGCTGCACCGAATTCCAGCATTGGATGGCCGTAGCCTGCAAATCGTTTTCTGCCATCCAATCTGAGATCACAATCCCTAATTTCGCCATTCGCACCAACGATCCCCCCGGAACACCCTCCGCCTTGGCGTATGAACGAATCTCCTCCAATTTGGTCACCACGCGCGGATCGTTGTCCGCCAATTTGTTGGCCGCGGCAAACACTTCCGATAGATCAATCGTAGAAACGCTGATCCCATAAGCCTGGAGCAGTTTTTCGCTGAAACGCACGGTGTTAAATGCGTTTGGGCGTGCCCCTACCATTCCCAGGCGTGCGTTCCGCAATCCTTTCACCACACGACACACCCCGACGAAACGACGCAGATCTTCCTTAAAACTCTCGCTCAGCGGGTGTACTGTGTGCAATCGCGTCAGTGAAAATGGAAAACCGTATTGGCGCAAGTTGTTGCATACGGAGATTTTGCCGCAAAAGGCGTCGCGCCGTCGTTCAAGGGTGAATTGGGTGAGATCATCGGGATACGCCTGAACCAGGATGGGCACCTCAAGGCCGGAAAGTTTAATGGTCTCAGCAACCCCTTTCTCGTCTCCAAAGTTGGGCAAAGTTACCAAAATGCCGTCAATGCGATCGCGATTTTTACGAAACAGATCCGCACAAGCCTTGGCATGGGCATACGTCTCGACCGAACCGAATTTGGTCTCGTTTTCATCCAAGATAACGGCTTCGAGGTCGAGTTCATTGAATAAAGAGAGAATATCGCGGCGCGCCTCGGTGACCAGACGATCAGGGAAGAAATCCCGATTACCAACAATCACTCCCAGTGTTGCTCGACTCATTTTTTCCTCCTCAGGTGGCTTATTCAATAGGCTCGTTTGCCAGTTGGTCAATGGCTCTTAGCAGGTCACTTTCTGAAATGCGTTCTTCGAACCACATGTCTTGTAACTGCCGCAGACGATAAATCATGGTGGGCTTGATCTCCACATCTTGGCAGGTAATCGGTTGGTCTCTAGGGATGGGGCGCAAAACCCGCGCCCCTTTGGCTAACCCAATCGGCAAGAGGCACTCCGATTTGGCCCGTTCGTAAGTATCAATGAGGCTGTAGAACGTAGTGCCTCCAATACCATCCAATACGTCGCCAGGGACAAGATCGCGCTTAGCCACCGCAAACACCTCCGAAACCAATCGGTCCATCGGGGTCATATTGGACTGGCGTCGAATGGTGAGTAGCGCGCAGGTTAACGGCACTTCAATACTGCACAGGTGATACGGACGGAACAGCGTGTAATAAGGGCCGTCCCCCATATCCCGCAGGATGAGGGCTTCGCGCAAGCGTGGGTGATCCGTGCGCACAATGACAAACACCCCCGGTGCAATCGGTCCAACCCCGTAATCCACCACCCCCATTTTTTCCAACACACCCCCATCTTCCTTGAGGGCAAATACCCGATTGAGGGTATCGCGGGTGGCATGGGGACCATGCATCCCGCGCACGTCGGGCAATAAACCTGTGGCGTTGGAAACCGCCGCCATTTCAATCATGGTTTTGCTACCGTCAATAAATTCCACCAACATGTGGGGGTTCAGTCCACGGCGCGCTGCCTCTTGAATGATGGCAGGATCGGTAGGTGTGGCATGACGGTCGAGGGGGTTGTTTTTGCCCTTCCCTGCGGCAACAATGGTGAAGCCCAAAGCACGCGCAAAATCGTAGATTTCCTTGCATGCCGCTGGCTCGTCTCCGGCGGCCAGGGCATATAAAATACCTTTTTGGCGCGCATACCAATTTAGAATTGGCCCAACCGTAATATCTGTTTCCACGTTCATCATGGCAATATCATGACCACGGCGGGCCGCACGCAATGCCGCACTCGCACCTACCTCTGGCACACCGGTGGCTTCCAGAACCACATCCACTTGTTCCATATCGGTTACCACCCGATAATCGCGTGTAACCGCGTGATTGCCAGCGCTTACAGCGGAGTCGGCTTCAGCGGGCGTTCGAACTTCAACCACCTCACCCGGCACGCGACCAATACGATAAGCCTCTTTGGCCTTCTGGAGGTCAATATCGGCAGCGATGACCACATCCACGCCTTTCATCATCGTGGTTTGCGCCACCACATCGGTACCCATCTGCCCGGCACCGATTAAACCGATTCGGACCCTTTTACCTTTTGCAGCCAAGTCTTCGAGGTCTTTGTAAAGTCCAATCATCGAATTACTCCTGAATCAAAAGTGATGATCACCTTCAACGCATCCCCACTGGCAGCAACGTGAAAGGCCTCATTGATGCTTTCAAGAGGAAAAACATGGGTAATAAGTTCCTTCCAGGGGATTATTCCCCGACTAATGGCTTCCAATGCCTGTTGATGAAAAGTCGGGTGATATGAGAACGCCCCCATGACCTGAATTTCACCGTAGTGAATAAGATTGGCGTTGAGCACGGTATTGGGGCGCTCTTTCGGTAAACCTCCGAAAAACACCACTCGCCCCCTCTTTCGCACCGCTTCGACCGCTTGAGCTTGAGTCTCCGCGATGGGATTAGCGCAAATCACAACATCTGCCCCACGTCCGGCAGTCATCTCGCGCACCCAGGCTACGACATCCTGATGGGAAGGATCTATGATCCCATCCGGGTCAAAAATTTCGGCCCGTTGTCGGCGCCCGGCATGGGGTTCTGACACCAACACCCGCGCGCCCCTGGCCTTGGCTACGATGATATGAAGACATCCAATAGGACCCGCCCCCATAACCAGCACCGTATCGCCCAATGTTGTGCCTGCATGAGCATGCGCTGCCAAGACCGAACTGGCAGGTTCGGCCAGCGCCGCTTGAGGAAAATCGAGTTCGGGCGGCACACGATGCACAACGCCGTTCCTAAGGATCTCCTGGGTCAACACCATATATTCGGCAAATCCCCCATCATAACCCGGGGTGATACCAATTAAACGCAGGTGGTCACACAAGTTGTAGAGACCATGCTCACAGTAATAACATTTCCCGCAGTGGACATCCGGAGCAACCGCTAAACGGTCGCCAACCTTAAAGTCGGTAACACTTCGTCCCACCGCAACGACCTCCCCCGCAATCTCATGCCCTGGAACGAGGGAGGGGCTGGTGGTCTGAGGGCCCTCACGCCACCGCCTCAAATCCGAGCCGCAAATGCCACATGCCCTAACGCTTAGAATCACACCATCCTCAGGGCATTCAGGCAGCGGCACCTCGCACAATTCAAATGTCATCACATCGGATAGAAAGGCCGCTTTCATAGTACCTCTAGGAACGTAAAATGCCTTGCTCGCTAAGTTTTTTCCCTACCGCACCACCGGGATGGGTCTGACCGAATTCCTCTTTGGTGTAGCCACGCGCCTGTAACAGAACGACACATAACGCGTCGCCCCACGCGGCGTTGACCAGTGAACTCCCCGTCGCAATCATCCCATAAGGATCAACATCAGGGGGGGCTTGCACTCGAACGACAATGTCACTCAACTGTCCCAATGTTGAAGCGGGATTTTCGGTCAAGGCAATCACCTTAGCCCCGCGTTGCCGCGCGATTTTTGCCAAATGGTTGATTTCCGACGTCTCACCTCCTTTCGAAATGACCAACAGTACATCTTTGTTTGTAACGGCGCCACCACCCCCATGCTGGGCATCACCCGGATGAATAAACAGAGCCGGTGTTCCACAACAGGAAAGCAAGTGAGCCAGACGGTAAGCAACTGCATGGGAAGTGCCGGCACCTGCCACCAACACATGGCCCTCACAGGCAAGTAACGCCTGCGCAGCCTTTACAAAACTCCGGTCAAATTGAGGGGATAGAGAGGCTACTGCCTCCGCTTCTCGTTTGATCACCTCTTGTGCCAATTCAATCAGAGCATCATCGGATAAGTTGTTCGAATCGGTCATTTCGTTAATCACCTCACCAATTGAGATGCCGTCACATGGTCGGTTATCAACACGTTAATCAACCTCCCTCGAAGCGCCCCCCGCAATACGTCTATCTTTTGAGGGCCACCCGCCACACCTACCACGCGCTTGATTTGACGCAGTTGCTCCAAAGTAATTCCAATCACCCGTTGATCTACCTCTGAGATAATCGGATGTCCCCAGGCGTCAAAGAAGCGCAAAGCAATATCACCCACCGCACCCTTTTTCAAAAGATCATCCAGCATATCCCAAGAAAGGATGGAACCATCCCGCATGATCACCGAATCGGGGGTAGGGGCGCCGATCCCAACATAGGCCACGCTTATCTGCGAAAAAAGGCTAAACGCATGCCGCACATGACTATCGGATAAAATGGCTTCCTTGACTTCCACATGGTCAACGATTCCGGGCGCCGGCAAAAGGGTCAAGCGACACTGAAGAAGTTGAGCCAAGCGCCGACACAAATCCGTAGCGTGTACTTCCGATTCGGGTGGCCCAAGCCCTCCAATGATTTGAACCACGTGGGCACCCGGCGTGGGACGAGGTTGCAGGGCAGCGACCATGTAACTCAGCGTAGTGCCCCACGAAATTCCGATTACGTCGTTATCCTGCAACGTACGCAGTAGATAATTTGCCGCGGCTATCCCCAATTCGCGTGAGACCAACGCCTGCGATTGGGGATCGCGGGCCTCAACCACAAGGGCTTCACTCAACTGATACCGATTTTCCAGTTCTGCCTCAAGGTCGGGGTACAGCCCCGGCGGAGACATGACGGTGATTTTCACAATCCCTCTCTCGCGCGCCCGTTGAAGCAACCGCGAAACCTTGGAGCGCGAGAGTTGCAAACGTTCCATGATCTCGTCTTGAGTCAGGTTCTCTTCGTAGTAGAGTTTGCTGACCTTGGTCAGTAGGCGAAGATCTTCTTCTTGTTTAGGCCGGGGCATAGGCGAGAACCATAAATGAAAAATTTTTCAATAATAAAAATTTTTTCATTTTCTGCAACCATTATAGCAAGAAAAACAAGAAAGTCAAGATAATATTCTGAGATTCAGACATGAGTTAGGACAGTAGGGTGAACAATAACAGCAAACGAGGCCAAAGCATCCTTGACAATGGCCTGCCACTCACGGAGCAGAAGCCACCATGTCCGTTTGAGCAAGATAAACACATCCAAATAGCGCCGCCATTTCTGGCCCGTCTTGTGCGGAACGAGATCAACACGCTCCTGCGGCTGGATCGGCAGTCCATACAGCCGGTCTGGCAGGTTTTCTCCGATCAAGAGAGCGACGGCATAAACCAACAGCCGCATTGCCACCATCTTTTCCATGTTCTCCTGCCGCTTGTTCATCCGCGAGAGAGAAATCTGCCCGGCGCGCTCCGGCTCGAGGCTGCTCGTCGCCCACAGCGGTTCGGCCAAGCCCTTCTTCCACACGCCAATCCGGTTGACGCACACGTTCCCTTCGTACCCTACACCCCAGGGTGGATCACCGTTTCGCCGGGCGAGAGCGCTAACACCACTTCCCTACCCTCTGAATCCCAGAACCTCGGCGGGTAGCGGCTCAGGCGGATGACAAACATCACCCCTCATCTACCAGGTTGAGCAACAACTCCAGGTAACTGAACCCCCGCTCCAACATCCATAAGCGTTCACCCAGCCGGTCTTTCAATCCGGCCAAGGCGCGGACATGGGCCAGGTTGCGCGACGACAGGCCGGCGGCGGTAGACTTGGACGAGTAAGTGAGCAATCTGCATGGGATGGCCCGCCCGCGATAGGGCGTCGCCAGCAGCAGCATCCAGAAGCCGCGCGCCTTGCCGTCTTTGAGCGTGCCAACATACGCCGTCTTCCAGGCTTGCGGATGCTCGATCCTGGTCAGGCGCTGATCAAGAACGCCGCTGGCTCCTAAAACAGGCGCCGCAGTGCTTGGCGGGGATCACACCGTTTCGAGAACCGCTGGAGGCGTTTATAGCTGGCTATTTGCTACCACCCGTGTGCACGACAACCTTGCTCAAACGCAGTAAATGGGCAGGCAGCATTGCCCTGCCAATCTCGGCGTTTTACTAGATGCTCAGACCATCGTCAAAAGAGTCTGCATGAAGGGACGGTTTTATATTAACCCCTCTCCGAGAAACCACTTACGAGAGGCGACGGCGGGATTCGAACCCGCGGTCAGGGTTTTGCAGACCCTTGTTAGACATGTTGGGGTAGCAACAAGGCTACCCCAACCAATACACTATTTAAATTTTACCATTCAAAGGGCTATATTTGTGGTGGATTTCAGCCAATTCTTTTTTACTCCACCGAGCATAATATCGTGCAGTGGTTACAATCGTGCTGTGGTTGAGTAACTGACTTGTTTGGGTTAGATCTGCTCCGGCTAATAAGGTGTCTCGAGCAAACGCATGGCGGAATGCGTGTGGATTATATCGTTCATGTTCCACACCGGCAATTTTAGCCAATTTGTCCAAGACACGTCGAATACTTCTGCGATTCATAGCATGACCGCTTTGACCGATGAAAAGTGTGTCATCAAGAGGATGAAGGGAATTTCGATATGTAATCCAAGTCTCAATAGCCTGTGATGTCGTAGGCCCAAAGAAGAGCCAAGAATAACGACCGCCTTTATCAAGAACGATAGCCGTCCCTGCCTTAGTGTCCAAATTGGTGAGGTTTATTTTAGCGATTGAACTACACCGCCCACCAGTATCCCTTAGCATTAGCAAAATTGCTATATCTCTTGCCCGTTCCCAATCATTCTTTAGGCTGTTGGCAGCATTGAGTAAACGTTCAAAAGTCTGTTGAGAAATGGGCTTGGGATCGGGTTGGGGTTCTTTGATATTTTTAATTGCTATCTTAGGCAAATAGCCTCTTTCATTAGCCCAACGAAGAAAATGCCGCACCGTCGTAATAACCGTTCGAATCGTAAACGGAGAAAGCGAACCGTTGACCTCTCGTTTTCCCCGTACCTTGGTCTTGCGAGTCAGGAGCCAGATCCTAAACTGGTCAATAGTCGGTTGGGAAATTTCATGGATCTGTTGTTGCTCGATGAAACGCTTGAGAAAGCGCAGTTTGGTGAGATAAGCAGCAGGAGTCTCGTTAGTTTTCCCTGCGCATACCTCAGCAATGAATTGGTCTACTAAGGCATCTAGGTTGAGTTGGGGAGATGCGAGCGCAGAGTTCATCCGAACCTCCATGGTGTTACGTGAGATTTGATGGTTTGATTGAGGTTGGATTTTGCCACGCTTTTTCATCCCCTTAGATCGCATTTCTGCTATACTTATTACCGACTAAACAACTTCAGCCCCGCCGCTGGCTTCGGCGAGGCTGAGGTGCAACGCGGTCGGGGCGCGTTGCGGCAGAATCTAGCATAGCAAACTTTTGCCGCCCGCGCAAGTTGACCGCAATGCGCGGGCAGGTTCATTGTTAGCAATGGAGGGTGGTCAGATGATCGGTAAAATCCCAAATATGCGAATCGCACCTAAAAAGGGATACGGGTATTGGACTGTTATGGATTGGAGTAGCCTCAACCTCGGTAAAGGTGATGACTTTGGTAACGAGAAAGATTGGGAAACGGCTATCCAAATATTTGAGGATCGCATAAAAGGGCGTTTTATTGATGCTATAGAAATCCTGAAAAATGAAGATGATAACAGCAAGACGCGCCGCTTTGGATTTGCAATTATGTCTCTCATATGTCTTTTAATTGAAACCCTGGCGCAGTTTTACGAAGGAGAATCCAGCAGCCAAGGCATCAGTAAAGGGGTTTATACAAATTTTTTGTCATTTAAATCTTTGGTGCTTAAGAACCTCTTCGAAGATCATAATGACGCCGTAAGATTCTACGAAACTGTTCGTTGCGGGCTTCTTCATCATGCTGAAACGGACGATACGTCTCTTATAAGATATAAAAACCCCAATAAACCAGATTTACCTTTTGAAAGATACAAGACTGGATTAATCGTTTACTGGTCTCCCTTTTATGATCTACTAAAGCAGGAGCTCGAGGCTTACACCAGCAAATTGAAAGACCCCCAAAACAGCGATGACCTGTCCCTTCGAAAAAACTTCAGAAAAAAGATGAACCACATCTGCGGGCTTGAGAGCTAGACATGATCGGCATACTCGCATACGGTTCTTTGGTTACGGATCCCGGTGACGAAATCAGGTGTTGTTTAGATCATCGGATTGAGGGGATATGCACCCCTTTTAACGTTGAATATGCCAGACGAAGCAGGACTCGAAGTGGTGCTCCTACGCTTGTTCCCGTGCCGGAAGGCGTAGGCAGTCCTGTTAAAGGTGTAATTCTTGTTTTGAAAGCAGCGATCACGGAAGAACAAGCCAAAAACATGTTGTATCGGCGCGAGATTCACAAGATTGGCTTGAAGAATGAAATCTATGATCACGAAAATCAGACGAAAAAGAAAGATGGACTTCTCATCAAGACATTGGATAACTTTTGTGGCGTTCCAATTGTCATCTACACCTCGCTCGAACCGAACATTGAAGAAATTTTTAACCCCAATCTTTCCGATAAGAAAAAAGCAGAGATTTTGGCAGAGGCAGCGATCAATAGCATCACATCTGAAACATACAAAGACCACAGAGATGGGATTTGGTACCTCTACCAAAACATTCTATCGGGTATCATTACGCCGTTGACAGAACCGTACCAGAACGAAATTCTCAAACGGGCTAACGGGGCTACCGATTTATCGTCCGCCCGTGACCACTTTGCCCGTCAAAAGGGCGTCTTTTAAAAACTTTCGATGTTGGAGAAACGGATGAGCGAGTCGCTGCAAAAATTTCAAAATCTGCTCCGTGAATTATTTGAATTCGACATGTCCGACCTGGACTTCGGAATTTATCGCATCCTCAATCATAAACGAAAGGTCATTGAGAAATTCATTCAAGAGGATCTACCAAAAGCCATTTCTGAAGAGTTGAACCGTGGGGCATTAGGGGAACAGATACAAGCCCAAAGGGCCTTAGAAAAAGCAAGGGAAAGAGTGCTGGAAGCTTTAGGGCATGAGGCTTTAGACGCCAACGGTAACTTGGCCGAAAAATACCGTGACACCAATATTGGCAAAGCCTACCTGGAAGCCCAGGCACACGCCAAAGGCAGTCACTCTACCGAAGCGCTTGAAGCAACGATCTACAACCACCTCTACACCTTCTTCTCCCGCTACTGGCAGGAAGGGGACTTCATCTCTAAACGCCGCTACTCCAAGAAAGAACGCTACGCCATCCCCTACAACGGCGAGGAAGTTTTCCTTTACTGGGCCAACCATGACCAGTACTACGTCAAGACCGGCGAGTACTTCACCGACTACACCTACAAAGCCCCCAACGGCGTGACCGTGCAGTTCAAACTCCGGCAGGCGGATGTGGAGCAAAACAACGTCAAAGGTGAGAAACGTTTCTTTTTGCCCATACTGGATAATATGGTTTGGGAAGAAACGACGCAAACCCTCACCATCCCGTTCCAGTTCCGTCCGCTAACCGAGCAGGAAACCATCCGCTACGGGCAAAAAAATCAACAGGACACAATCATAGCAAATGCGATTCAAGAGATTCCGAAACGCATAAAAGACCCCAACGCATTGGCAGCATTAACCTTAGAACGGCGCCGTAAAGAGGACGGCACGGTTGTTTCATACCTTGAGCATCATTTGAGACAGTACACTGCCCGAAACACCCGCGATTTCTTCATCCACAAAGACCTACGGGGGTTTCTCTCCCGCGAACTGGACTTTTACCTGAAGAACGAGGTGCTTAACCTGGAAGAGATGGAAGCGGCCGGAGAGCAATTAGCCGAAGGCTGGTTCCAGATGCTGCGCCTGATCAAGCGGATTGGCAACCAGATCATTGACTTTCTGGCGCAGATCGAGGACTTCCAGAAGATGCTCTGGGAGAAGAAAAAGTTCGTCACCGAGACCTTCTACGTCATCACCTTGGGAAACATACCGCAAGACTTTTACCCGGAAATTGCCGCCAACGACGCCCAGTGGGAAGAGTGGCGGGAATTGGGGTTTGTGGACGGGAAACCTGACGATCCCCTCTTCTTTTTGCAGGCCTATCCCACCCTGCCGCTGGATACACGCCGCTTCTCTCAAGAGTTCACCGAACGTCTGCTGGCAAGTTTTGAGAACCTGGATGAACTAACCGATGGACTGCTGGTGCACTCGGAAAACTGGCAAGCGCTGAACCTGTTGCTGGAAAAGTATCGGGAGCAGGTGAAGTGTATCTACATTGATCCACCCTTCAATTCCCCTTCAACAGAAATTCTGTATAAGAATGACTACCCTCATTCTTCTTGGCTAACGTTATTGCAAAACAGGATTGCAATTACTCAGGCTTATCTTGACGAAGGAGTTTACGTTATAGCGATTGATGAGAATGAACAAGAAAGGCTAGGGATGTTAATTAGAAACACTTGGTTGTCGGGTTACAAGATAGTATGCGTATCTATACGCCATAACCCAAGAGGAATACAGGGTAGGAATTTCTCCTATTGTCATGAATACGCTTATTTTATTTATCCATCTGACGAAAGGGAATATATCGGAAGATCAAAACGTGAAGAAACTGACATCAGAAACCTCCGCGATAGTGGAACCGAATCAGATAGAGCAGATGCAAGAAATTGCTTTTATCCAATAATTGTCATGAACGGGCAAATAATTGGCTTTGGTGAAGTGGCCAGTAATGATTATCATCCCGCGGGATCTAATGAGAGACTACCTGATGGAAAGGTGTTGGTTTGGCCCATTGATACGAGCGGCCGGGAAAAGAAATGGAGATATGCTCGACAATCAGTTGAACAAATTCTTGACAATCTTGAAGTTCGTGAGACACGAGGTAAATATGAAATTTACTTTGCCAAGGATATGGGTACAGTCAGAACCATCTGGGATGATGCCAAGTTTGATGCAAGCGAATATGGCACAAAACTGCTCCAACAAATGTTTGGCACGAAAGACATAGATTTTTCTTTTCCGAAATCACTATACACCTTAATCGAGACAATCCGCATTACTACATCAAAGATTGGGAGTCTAATTCTTGACTACTTCGCCGGCTCCGGCACCACCGGCCACGCCGTCATCAACCTCAACCGCGAGGACGGCGGGCGGCGCAAGTTCATCCTGGTCGAGATGGCAGATTACTTTGATACCGTGCTTTTACCGCGCATTAAGAAAATCACCTTCACGCCGGAGTGGAAGGACGGCAAACCCAAGCGCATGGCCACTGACGAAGAAGCCGAACGCAGCCCGCGCATCGTCAAGGTCATCCGCCTGGAGTCCTACGAGGACGCGCTCAACAACCTGACCTTTGACGAAGAAAGCGGTCAAAAAGCTCTGCAATTCTTCAAAGACGACTACCTGCTCCACTACATGCTCAAGTGGGAGACGCGCAAAAGCGAAACCTTCCTGGACGTGGAGAAGTTACAAACGCCATTTTCGTACAAACTCCGCCTCTATCGCGACGGCGAAACCCACGAGCGCCCCGTGGACCTGCCCGAGACCTTCAATTACCTGCTGGGCTTGGACGTGGAAACGCGCCGGGTTTATGACGACAACGGGCGGCGGTATCTGGTCTATCGTGGCACGCTACGCAACGGACGGAAAGTAGCGATCATCTGGCGGGAAACCCAAGGGTGGGGGGAAGAAGACTACAAGCGTGACGCAGATTTTATCCTTCGTCAAAAGCTAAACGCAGACGCGGATGATATTTTTGTCAACGGGGATTCCTTCGTTCCCGGCGCACAGTCGCTCGATCCGCTCTTCAAGGAACGCATGTTTGCAGGGGTAGACAACTAACCATGCCACGTCGTACCGAAACCACAATCACGACCCAAGGCCAATCCGACGGCACACAGCAATACATCAAATTAGAAAATCGCCTCGTTTTACTCGCCTGGCTGAACAGCCTGTTGGGCTACAAGAGCAACCGTGAGTTGTTAGAGGACTGCAAAACGGTTGCCGAAGGGTTTGGGGCGGATGGACGCAGCTTTCTTTACCATCATCTGATCGCACGCGGTAGTCAGGTGAAAATTACCGCAGAGAAGTTGGCGGAGTACGACGAGAACATCCGCCTGCACCTCGAAAAAATTAACCGAGCCCGTACCGAAAAAATCACTCTGCGATATTTCCAGTATCTGGCAGCGCTTTATACCGAGATTGTCCTTGACCGCCTCTTTAACGCAAGACCACAGTTGTTAGCAGACCTCAACACTTTTGTCGCCGAACGCAACCACAATCGCCTTCCTTCCGAACCGAAAGATGAACCCTTTGATGACGGCGATCTGAACAAACTGGCATACTGGATGGCCACCGGTAGCGGCAAGACCTTGCTTTTGCATCTCAACTACTACCAGTTCTTACACTACAATCGCGAGCCGCTCGATAATATCCTGCTCATAACCCCCTACGAGGGGTTGAGCGCCCAACACCTGGAAGAACTGGCAGCCTCCGGAATTCCGGCCCGCCGCTTTGATCTGAACGGCGGTGGTCTGATGACGACGGATCGTAATACCGTCCAAGTGATCGAAATCACCAAATTGGTCGAAGAAAAACGAGGAGGTGGTGTGAGTGTACCGGTTGAAGCCTTTGAGGGCCGCAATCTCATCTTCGTGGACGAAGGCCATAAAGGCTCCGGCGGTGAAATGTGGCGCAAGTATCGCGATGCACTGGGTGCAACGGGCTTCACCTTTGAGTACAGCGCTACCTTTGGACAGGCCCTTTCGGCAGCGCGCAACGATCCATTAACGGCCGAGTATGGTAAAGCCATTGTTTTCGATTATTCCTACAAATATTTCTACCAGGATGGTTTTGGCAAAGATTTTCGCATTCTAAATCTAAAGGATGAAACCGATCGGGAACAAACCGATCTTCTGCTTTTAGGCAATTTATTGTCGTTCTACGAGCAACTACGGTTTTATGAAGATCAATCTGATGTTCTACGCCCCTACAACTTGGAGAAACCGCTTTGGGTGTTTGTGGGAAGTACGGTCAACGCCGTTTATACCGAGAACAAGCGGTCGCGAAGCGATGTGCTGACCGTGGTTCGTTTCCTACATCGTGTACTAAGCCAACGTGAGTGGGCGGTCTCTGCGATCAAAACGATCCTCGATGGCAGAACCGGGTTAACGGATGGAAATGGACAAGACATATTTGTCGGGCGATTCCCTTTATTACGTAGCGACAGCTTAAGTCCGGAAAACCTATATCAAGATATTCTGGCACGGGTCTTTCATGCACACGGAAACGGCGGCCTACATTTATGCGAAATTAGGAGCAGCCCCGGCGAATTAGGCCTCAAGGCGACAAACGCAGAAGAGTATTTCGGCCTGGTTTACATCGGTGATACAGGCGAGTTTAAGAAAATGACCGAGACCAATGCGCCGGAGATCATCCTAGAACAGGATGCCATCGCTCATTCACTCTTTGAGCGCATCAACCGCGCCGATTCCAAGATCCTCATTCTTATCGGCGCCAAGAAATTTATGGAAGGGTGGAATTCTTGGCGGGTGTCCAGCATGGGGCTGCTGAATATCGGCCGGCAAGAAGGGTCGCAAATCATACAACTCTTTGGCCGAGGTGTACGTTTGAAGGGACAGGGTATGAGTCTGAAGCGGAGTACGGCCTTGCCCGGTCGGCATCCACAATACATCCATTTGCTCGAGACGCTCAATATCTTTGCCGTGCGTGCTAACTACATGGCGCAATTCCGAGACTACCTGGAGCGCGAAGGGATTGAACTTGAGCCGATCATAGAACTTCCCTTGTTCACCTGGACCAACCAACAACATCTCCAACGCGGCTTAGTTGTACCGCGTACCCCGGATCATCGCAGTTTTGTGCAAGAAAAAACCCTACTGCTCGAACCGGACCCAAGCATTAACATACGCGTTGACCTATCGGTAAAAGTCGAGGCGGTACAAAGCACAAATCAGGGGGTCTCTAGAGTAATGAGCCAAGCAGGGTCGTGTAAACGAGTCCCATCTGAGAGCCTAGCATGGGTAGATTGGCAGTCGGTTTATCTTGACCTCTTGGCGTACAAAGAACGTAAAGGATTGACCAATCTGATCATCTTGCCGGATGCACCTCGTCGTGTGCTTGAGAATGGTTCATTTGAACTGGTTGCCGACGAAGCAACATTCTTCCCCCGTTCATTTGAAGACCGTTCGCGACTTCAAGAAGCCGTTGTACATTTACTCCGTCGCTATGTGGACAAGTTTTACCAGGTGCAACGGGAACGCTGGGAAGAGCAGATCATGGAGTACCGCGAACTTGACGATAAGGATCCCAATCTTCAATTGATTGTACATGAAGGTAAACCCGCTTATTTGGTGAAAGTAAAGTCCACCGAACGAGAATTAATCCAAATGATTGAAAATCTAATTGCTAAAAAGGATGAACTGTATCAAAGAGAAAATGAAGGCCTGCCTCGAATTTACTTTGATCGTCATATTTACCTGCCGCTTCTACTTGAAAACGACCGAATAAAGATCACCCCACCGGGTCTAAATCAAAGCGAAAAGCAATTTGTGCAGGATTTGCGTGATTTTTGGGAGCAAGAAAGGAATTCTTTATTGCAAGGTACAGATCTCTTCCTTTTGCGAAACTTGAGCCGGGGCAAGGGTATTGGTTTTTTCGAGGAACGCGGTTTCTACCCCGATTTTATCCTGTGGGTAATTGATGGGCAGGAACAACATATCGTTTTCATCGAACCTCATGGAATGATCTACTCCAAACCGTATGCTTATGATGATAAAGTGCGTTTACACGAACGTTTGCCGGAGTTAGCGGCGGAAATCGGCAAACGCAGTGGACGAAAAAATGTCCGCCTGGACTCTTACATTGTATCGGCGACCCCTTACCCTGACCTCAAAAGGAGATATGACGATGGCAGTTGGGACCTAACCCGTTTCACCCAAGCGCATATCCTTTTCCAAGAACGCCCCCGGTTAGATGGGGAACCGTATGACTATATCGAGATAATCCTGAGGAATATTTGCTCTCATCCGATCACACAGTAACTTAACTTTGAAGTTCTCACAGAGAGACGGATTCAACCATTTCCTATAGAGCACCCACGTTGATCGGATGCGCAACCAGCCCTATAGATCCTAGTAATGAAAAAATCCGGCTCAAACCTCTAATAGAAAAATTAGGGTTACGCCAAGGTTGCGTAACCCTAACCAATGGTTTTTATGGGCTTGCCCGCAAGTCATCTACCCAAAAACGTTTTCACCATCCCCCTAACGGCATTTCTGGCAACATCATCAAAAGCGGTCCCAACAACCAAGATGTTGACACCTGTGCCTATAAAAGCACGAAAGTTCTTATCGTTAATCCCGCCCTCGGCTAACGTTGGCACGTTGACGGACTTCAAAAGGGCTTCTAAGCGTCGCCGTACTTCGGGATGAATTTCACCCGCTGCAACCCCTTCGTAACTCATACCCGTCATTAAACCAATCATATCCACCCCGATATCCTGCATTTGTTTGGCGATTTCGGCCACTTGTGCCGGCGTTTCCGCAGGTATGCCAAACAAATGGCGATCTGCCGGATGCGCAATGTAGGCATCCACGAGAAGCCCATACTTGTGACATATGTCTACCATTTCCCGCAGGTCATCCAGGGTGGATTTATGGGTGTGAATCCCATCCGCGCCGGCGCGAGAAAGTTCATATGCTTGTTCTTCGGTAAAGACGGTGGGTAACACTTCGGTAAACGATCCCGGTACACCTACGGTGATGTAAATGTCCGGTCCAACAACGGCTCTGACACCCTGGGTGACCTTAACCATTTCTTCTAGGGGCACCTCGTGGCGAATATCCTCCGCATCGTGCATGTTGGTTACCCCCTTGTACCCCCGGGCAAGCGCAACAGCCGGATGATTGGGCTCGAGCAACCGAGCACCCGCTTGAACGGCAGCCAGAGCAAAACGGGCATCGTCACCCGTAATGCCGGTCGCTAAAATCGTCGTACCGCCATGCTCCTCAATGGCATCCTTCACCTTCTTTAGTGCAGTTTCTCGTTTGCGATGCATATCTCCGTAGATCATTTTTATCCTCCCCGAATCTAGGCTAAGGTTTCGACGATTTCCTCACCCTGTTTTCGACTTGATAAATTGAAGACAACGGTCAAAGCACAGGCTACACCCATTGAGACGAGCATGGCGATTAAGAACCCAAGCGGATTATTCGATACTGTAGGAGCAATGATTGAAGGCACATAGGCCGTTCCACGGGCATTGAAGAAACCACAGAACGCCCCTCCCACCATGGCGGCGAATAGCGCCGTGCCAAAAACACGCTTATCGGAGAACATGAAGGGATAGGCAGCCTCGACAAATGTCCCGAAACCAACATTCACCAAAAAGCCGGGCAACGCCAATGCCGCTTCAGATTTCTGCCGCGGGAACAGGACATTGGCCAAGGTAATGCCCGCTGACACCATGACCAGACCGGTCATATCAATGGCTCCAAGGAAACTATTGCCTTGGGTTTCCATTTCCAGAAGAACAATGGGCAGTATTGCGGCGTGATATACCCCGCCGATGATGGCAGGCCAGATCAACAATCCGGCTACGGCTCCGGCCAGGATGGCATTGTAATTAAGCGCCGTCTGGATCAGACCACGAACCCCATTACCTAACCAGAGCGTGACCGGAGCAAGTAGGAAATACACCACAAATCCTGCCGTTAACCCGCCTATTGCCCCTGCGACCAGGCTGGCTGTGGTGGCAGGAAAACGCATCCGGAAGGACCAATTGAGCAAGTAACTGGCGAGAATTCCGGCCCCGATCCCTCCAACAATGCCCCCCAATATCCCTCCTTCTCGGGATAATACACCCGCGACCACGCCCGCTACGATACCTACTTCCTCGAGGCCTGAAACTTGCTTAGCGGCTACCACCGCCACAATAACCGGCAAGGCCCCAACCAACAGATCAAACAAAGGCCCGAACGATTCGGAAAGGAATGGAATCTTCCCGATGGCTAACACCAAGGCCATCGCAATAAAACCGGGCAAGGACCCCATCATGATGCTTCGGAAATGAATTCGTTTCCACACTTCTGAGGTCTGTACCTCGGTAACCTTGCCAATAACAGGCGTGTATTTCACTTTCCAGTGACCGGCAAGGGCGGAAATATAACCAATTGCTCGTGTTCGATTAGTACTACCGGTGGTTCCCGAAGCTGCAATTACATTGGCCCCCATGGCTCGTGCGTCTGCCATGGAAGTACCGCCTGTCCCCACAACCGGGATTTTGGTTTCCGCCGCGGCTAATATGACTTCTTTATTGATGCCTTTGGGATCGGCGCTTACCAAGATCAGAGCGTCTATTTCTCCCCTCCTAATTTTTCGCGCCAACTCCTCACAATACTCTTTAGCCTTTTGATTGGCCTCGGCCAGCGGCAGGCTTTCACCCGGTTGTGGCCCATCTTCCATCATACGCCAAACAGAAGCAGTGGTTACCTCGCTTACGCTATCAAGTGAAGTCGAAGCCCCTACAAACACGATGTCGGTTACCTCAAAACCAGCCGCTTCTGCCTGTTGGATAATCTCCCCCAACAATCCCTTTGGATCTCGTCCCCCTAGAACAAACAGATGCCCTCCTGAGCTTCCAATGACGGCAAGTCTTTTCATGACCCTTCCCTCCTTATCGAGTGGTTTAATGGTCTATTGGTTTATACTTTAATAACCAAAATGCTATCGGTCAATTTTCAAGTTCGGTAGGAAACGATGTCGAATAATTTGGTCTTGAATTCCAAAATTGGAAACTCCCAATTCCAAAACGCGGATTTGGAAAGTGCTTACATTCTTAGTTCGTGGCTCCGACGGAGCGGGATAGAGCGTCAAACCATTTTAGAAGAGTTGAAACTCCTGACCGGTTTTGAAGATGATATTGGCGAGAAAACCTTTAGGCAGTGGACAAGCTTCGGCGAATCTTCCAAACGCGTTAGCGGCCTAACGCCGGAAATTCGAGGGCAACGCTTAGTGGCCTTGGTCACATGGTTTTTGCGTGAACATCGTCATCGCTCCCGGCCTATAATGGCATCGGGTGAATTGCGACACTTGATTAATCTGTACCCCGACATACCGGTCAAAAATAAATTACAACTTCGTCGGCTTTTACATGAACTTGAAATTCACAACGGTGAACGTGAGGCGAATTTTTCTTTTGCTACCGATTGGAAAGGTCATCTCGCCAGTTGGCCTATCTTTTGCTTTGTGATTGACCCCTATTGGTGCGTAAGGGCAACAACTTGTTATGAGATGGCATTAGCAGGTTATACAGAAGAAGACATGCGTCATTGGAGTTGGTGGCATCGTTTGCTGGCAAGTAAGGGCGGTAAGCCCAAATATCTCCCAAACGGACCACGCTATTCCTTGCGCGGCCCATATGCTGAGGCCTATTACCAGTATCAGATAAAACGTTTCTGGATGTCAACAACCAAATTCAGGGAAAATCAAGATCCCAGGTATAGTACATTGTTGGAAATATTACAATCAACACCTAGGTTCAATGAAGTACTTAGTGCGGCTCTGGAATTAAGTGATCAAACCCCCTTGTTTGGAATACCCGTTCCTTTCTTTAGGGAGGATGGCACATTATTATGGATGCTAGAAGTGACCACGATCATTCCAAACACACCCGATTATCAACTGGTGGTATGGGCACCGCTCAACGAAGAATCGGCAGAATATCAAGCCCAACTGCGTCGTTGGGCGGACGAGAGTGGTATTTATCGTAAAAAGGCTTATTTCATAGAAGAGTTCGTGGATTGTTTTGATGATAAAAAGAAGAAATTCGCCTTTGGGTTAACGGGGACTTAAGAGAACCAACATTATTGCGAAGTTCTCTCACCCTCTAAGTAAAAACGCAATCCTCACAAAACGGGTGACAGACAGAATAGCGATTATTCTCGACAATCCTATTCAGAAATGATCACACTTCCCTATTCTCCAAAGTTAAACATCTCGGCCTTGTCCGCCGTCTTTGATGAAACGACCAATGCCTACAAATATTATTGGTTCTTGGCCATTTTAGACCTGATCCGTGAAGGGTGGGAAGACGTCATTCCTTTCAACCGATTGGTTGCCTACATGTTGGCCAATGCATGGTACCCTTTGGTCTATTTCAGGCTCTCCTTCGGCAAGCAAGACCAGATGGATAGGGTCATATCCCTTGTAAGAACACACTGCGGACTGGTGCCCAATGCCCCTCGCCAACAGATCATCGAGTGCGTGCTCGATCGTTTGAACAAAAGGGACGATATAAGTCGGACGATTTATTCGCTACTGAATTTCGTACCCTATCGCTTTTTGCGTCCCTTCTTTGCCCAGACCCTACGAAGGGCCAAAGACTGGGTTGTAAACCGCCGAATCCGCGCTTTGGCCGAGGCATCTTATACAGATGCATCACCCTGTATGTATCGTTTCATTGCCGAACCCGTGAACGGAATTGAACTTCATCCGGCTTGGGTGGACTACATAAAACAACACCTCCATATCCTGACCGGATTTTGTTTATGGCACTTGACCCACTATTTACAGCGGAACAACCCGAATGTGCCGAATATTGCATACAAACTGTTCGAACCCCAAGCCCGTGATCTCCGTATAGCGCGGGATTTCTGGGCTTTTGTTATCGCCCAAGCCGGGCCTTTACGTTGTATTTACTCCGGAATGGAAATCCCCCAAGACGGTTTTTCATTGGATCATTTCTTGCCTTGGCGTTACGTTGCCCATGATCGTTTATGGAATCTCGTTCCCACGCTCAAAGCCGTCAACGCCTCAAAACGAGATAGCATCCCCGATTTGGTCTACTTTGAACCGTTTGCCTCGCTTCAATATCGTGCCGTTCAAATTGCCGCCCACAGTCCGCGAAAGGCATGGTTGGATGACTATCTGCTCCTATTCCGGGTTGACCGCGCCGCCAAACTTCAGCATATAGACTTCGATACCTTTCGTGAAACCCTGCGCCGTACCCTGCTACCGCAAATAGAAATTGCAGCCAATATGGGCTTTGTCACGGGCTGGCGCTATGAAGTCCCGAGCGAAACAATCATAAAATAAATTTTGCGTATACTAATATATAGGCCTTTCAGCAATATGGTTGGGGAAGACAAATAAAACTGTCATTAATTTCTGTGAATCGGGTTATTATTTTCCCGTAATTCTTTGTTTCGAGATTTTCGGTATCTCCAAATGAATCCATCCTCCTTAGAACTAGTCGATTTTGCGGTAAATCACTCCCTTGACAGTTAAATTCAACCCTTACTTTACTCACCAACCGTGCACCGGAGGTGATCCCATGAATATTAAAACGATATTGGGACTGACAGACGATGCCCTAATCGGAGAAACATCCTCATCGGAATACTCAACAGAAGGGGGAACCCCCACTTTCGACCGTATTCCGTTTCGGGTCAAAGCGGGTAAACGTCCCAACCTGAATACTTTCGTAATAGCGCTGCGTCAAAACGAAAACAGAGCCCACTATGGAAGAATAATCGCCGGAAATGAGCTGAATCTACGGGCCAGGCCCGGAAGCATGCAGAAAGACGATGCCTACGGTATGCGGCGTACCGATATTCGTCCATCAGAGCAATCCCCCGATCTGGTTAGGATAATGGAAATCGAAATTCTGGGTGAAATCGTCGTTCAAGACAAAAATTCCTGGATCATCGCCGAGGCAACCCGATTACCCCATACAGGACAACCCGTCTATGAATTGCCTGCGGCGATGATCCCCAGGCTCCTTAACATTCCGGAAAACAATGGTTCGGAAGAACCCGTCAGCGACTTTGGACTTTATTTAGGGAATATCGAGTCGGGTGGAAGTAGAGTGCCGTTCTTTCTACCCAACAACGCAATAGCCCGACACATCGCCGTGTTGGGTAAAACGGGCGTCGGAAAGAGCTACGCCGTCGGTGTACTGATGGAAGAGCTGTACAAGAAAAACATCCCAATACTCTCATTTGATGTGTTGGGAGATACCGAACAAACCGCACGTGAGCTCGGGGGAAAGCATATTATTGCCGGTACGGATGATTTTAAGATCCCTTACTCCATAGTAGGTCTTGAGGAGTTTTTGGCTTTCATTCCCAATCTCACAACCGACCAACGAGAACTAATAGCAACTGCCTACGGTATCGTTTTTGACGAAGCCCTTGAGAGGCTTGAAAGAGGTGAGGAATTAAGAATCTCTTATGATTATTTCTTGTCAAAAATCAGCGATATCGGTAACTCCATTCAATCCAATGCTACCTCAAGGGCAGTTTTACGGGCTCAAAAAGCCCTTAATCGTAGCCCGCTTCTTACGGACAAACCGGTTAACTGGACCGATCATTTGGCCACTTCACCACTCATAAACATCTACGTCGGTCACCTAGGCCAATGGCAACGGAATCTCGTTGTGGGTGCAGCAGCCCGAATTCTTCAACGTCTCCGACGCCGGAATCGTATACCACCGTTTGTTCTGATTATAGACGAGGCCCATTTATTCCTACCCGGCGGAAGTGACCTTCCGCCCTCCACCTTGGTTCTGCGAGAGATGATTCGTACGGCTCGGCATGACTCGGTAGGCGTCGTGTTGCTAAGTCAAAGCCCTTCTTCGATGGACAAGCAAATTTTGCTCACCTGTAATACGCGAATACTCTTTGCATTGGATCCCGAAGACTTACGCGTAGTTGCCGGCCAATTAGGTGATCTACCGGAAGAAACTATAAAGCGCATTCCACGAATGCCGCGAGGCACGGCGGTAATTACTTCCGGTATGGACATTATGCGTCATCCGGTCATCGTTAGGATACGCGAGCGATCTATAACAACCCATGTTGCCGAGACACCCGATTTACGTGAGGTCGTCGAAAAATGGCGCAAGGTCCATCAGAACCCATAGAAGAACTGCAGATAATTGAAACCATATCGGATATATTGCAGAAAATAGCCGGCGATATAGTTGGCCTATCCGTCCGCGACCTACGGTTACAACTACGTGCACGGAATCTGTTCGTTACCGATCATCGGTTAAGGCATATATTAACCCGGCTAGTCCGAGAAGGCAAAGTAGAGAGACGTTATGCATCGGAGCACAAAGGAGGGGTCTTTTATAACCTTCCCGGTCGAGGCATTTCCCAAATATCCCTATTCGACCTGCAGATCGGCCGCGACGAAATCGAACGGGAAGAACGTAACGGTCTTGATCTCTGGTCGGGCGATGAGGCCGAGCGTGAACGCATAGCCATATCCGTCATGGAGGAAATTGCCAGAAGCCATGCGCTTGAAGAAAGTTATGCCAAACTTGTCCATGATATCGCCCTCGATCTTGCTTCCGAGAGTCCCGTTGATCTGATTCTAGAAATCGCCGATTGGGTGACCAACGATCTAAACAGACTGGCAACAAGGATTAGAACCTTTGGTTCGGATACCCAAAGTGAAGTACAGCAGTTAATTAGGGAATTGGGCTTCAGGCGGCAAAAGGCAGAGAGTTTCTTTCAGCGTCTCTGGCGGTTAGATCGTTCGATAGGACCTATAAAAGGAATTCTCGATCTTCCGACCGTACCGCAGATGCTTATAGGAACAAGGGCCACCTTAGACAATATATCGGCCAGACGGCGACTAGAGGAAAGGATTGTCGGTGAAAGGGTAATAGAAATCAAACCGGTACCCGAGAACCCTCATAATGCCGTGGTTGGGACGGACGCATCGGTGGGCGACATCATGGTAGAACATACACGTGGTAGCTTCATACCGCCAACCCCGGCCACCTTGTTTATTTCGGCAGGTGCCATGAGGGTACTTGATCGGTCGAATTCCTTCAGTTATTGGGATTATGACCTAGATCCACGCGAGCTTCGACGGTACAAAGATTTAGATGCAGCGGTGGAAGGATTGTTGATATCACCGCATCTACGTCGAGAGGTCATTACCGACTTTCGCCATTTACGTTCTGCCGCAATGGAATTACGACAGTATTCGGAAGAACTGAGAATTGTACAACAACAATCCAAATGGCACCCAATTAGTGGGGTACCCGAGATGCAACATCCACCGGAAATTACGCTGTTAATTCGTGATGGTCGGATTTTTCCGCTGGTACACCGTTTGGATGATTACGACGGTGCCAGTGCTCCCGATGATATTTTGTATGGCGAGGTTGTACGACGGGAAATCCGTGCTTTCCAGAGGGTCTTTCATAATACGGCGGGTATCGGGCGTCTGGGCACAATTTATGCGGGAACGGTAAAATCACCCGAATATTCTTGGTTTGCAATGATTACTTTTTGGTATTTACACGCTAAATGTGGGTACCACGACCTGGCAGATGCTTTTTATCGCCCGCCCCTGAACGACCAAGCCGTTATGCACCTTTTATTCTGGGGATTGGCCGAATCCAAACAGAATGAAGTATTCGACGATCCCCGGAAATCGTTTATAACTTTTCGCGCAATAAGAAGATTTTCCGATATAGCCTTTTTCCCCCATCCGAGACCGCTTACCGATGATACGGGCAAAGTGGTAAAAATCGTTCAAGAGGATGATATAGGCGACTGGATTGATTACATTCAACAACATATCAATGAGGCGAATCAAAGATACGACCAACACAAACGTGGAATACCCGCATTGACCACCGTGGATGAATATAAACCCTTTATTGACCTGTGCCACCGCGCCGGAGTTGCGATGTTCTACGCAGCCCCCGCCCGTATGTACAGGACTACCTTAAACGATAGAGCACACTTCCTGATGCCCCGTTGGGAAATAGCCGTCGACCTCCGTACGGAGGACATTCAGTCCGAGATCAACCGCCGTGTCATGGGGCTCATGGCTTGGTTGGTAGACCAGGACGGCTTAGTGCCCGACGATTCGCACTCCGCCGAAGGATTCGAAGAAGTTGTCGAGGGTCTTCCGCTCTTTGTCCCAAGCGTCGTGGTAGAAGCCGACCGAGCAGTCAGGTACGGGCGGGATCGACACGTTATGGATGCCCAAGACGAACTCCAAAAATTGGTTGCGGATATCCGGTCCGGACGGCTAATTTCGGTAAAACCATGAGCGATGAGAAAACCCAACGGCTCTTAAGAGCCGGTACCGAGTTATCGAAATACGAACTTGTGAACACGGAATTGCCATGGAGAAAACACCGAACCCCCTACCGCGTATTTCTGGCCGAGATGTTGCTTGTGCGCACCCGTGCCGATATAGTGGCAAAGCATTTCGAGAGAATCATCCTAAGGTATCCAACAATCCAAACGCTTGCGTTTGCCGATGAAAATGAATTAAAGGCAATGTTGCAACCCTTGGGATTACGCAAAAGGGTCCCTTATCTGATCAAAGCCGCCCGTTATATCTATGAGTATCATAATGGGAAGATACCGGATGACATGGAGACCCTGCTCAATGTTCCTGGGGTAGGGGTATATACCGCTACGGCCATCTTGACGTTTGCTTACGGGAAAAAGCTGGTTCCCGCCGATGTGAACGTCCTGAGATTTGTTTCTAGATTAACTGGTCTCAAAATGACCCATGAGACCAAAGGCTCTCAGGAGCTCCGTGATCTTATACCACTCTTGTCTCAATCCAACACAGGCTTATCGGCCGAAAGCCTATTGGACTTTACAAGATTGATCTGTAAAGCACGAAAACCTCGATGCAAAATTTGTGTATTGACGAAATATTGCTCGTATTATAAGGATAATAATCCCGTGGAGTCCTCCTAATATGAGATCGAATAATGCCCCAACACTCATAGACCTATTTTCAGGTTGTGGAGGCGTAACCACCGGGTTTAAGCTCGCAGGATTTAAGGTGCTGGCGGCAGTGGAACTGGACGACGTTGTAGCGCAAACATACCGCCTCAACCATCCGGAAGTCCGGTTATACGAGGAAGACATCAGGAAGGTTTCACCCGAGGCAATTATGGAGCAATGTGAACTGCATCCCGGCCAGCTCACCGTGTTAAGTGTCTGTGCTCCCTGCCAGCCCTTCAGCAAGCAAAATCGTTATAGAAGAACCGATAGTCGGGCTTCACTTGTACTGGAAACCATCCGTTTCACCGAAGTATTGCGTCCCACGTTTCTTTTTATCGAAAATGTTCCCGGTCTTGGTCAAAGCCCGGATATTCTCGACCTATTATTAGGTGGACTAACGAAACTCGGTTACAAAATGTCTAACCCAACGGTCGTGGATGCGGTGAACTACGGTGTCCCCCAATTCAGAAAGCGTTTCATTTTGTTGGGTACCGACCTTGATATAGAGCTGAAAATTCCGGAGGCTACACACGCTTCACCCGAAGAAGCCGATCGGCTGGGAAAGAAAAAATGGCTTACGGTAAAAGATGCCTTTGATGGTCTTGAAGTCCTACAGGCGGGTGAGCGAAGTAAAACCGATCCCCTACATAAGGCAAGGAAGCATACGCCTTTAAGCCTAGAAAGACTGAGATACATACCGCATAATGGGGGTAGCAGAGATAGCCTGCCGAACGACCTTCAACTAGCATGTCATAGAAACGGGAAAAATGTGGGGTTTCACGATGTTTACGGCAGAATGGATTTCAATAAACCCTCCAACACCCTGACCGCTGGTTGTACAAACTTTACCAAGGGGAGATTTGCCCATCCCATATACGACCGCGCCATAACGCTACGAGAGGCTGCACGTCTGCAAACGTTTCCAGACTCCTACCTATTTCACGGTAACTACGAGCAAATCTCTGCCCAAATAGGTAATGCCGTACCGGTAAAACTGGCCGAGGTGTTTGCACATTACTTTTATGACCTGTGGAATAAGCGAGAACGGCAAAGCGGAAGCAATAAATGAACGATTTTAGCCGATTGTGCTTTGTATCCGTAAATGAACAGAGCCGGGCTGGGTAGCCCGGCTCTATTCCCGCTGGGTCACGCAGGCTAGCCCGCATAGGCGGATTGCAAGGTCAGGAAGGCGCGCACCATGCGTTGTGCTTCACCCGCTCCCTTGCCCTGGTAGCCCTTTCCATCCAGGTTGGCAAACCAGCGCAGGTAGTCCTGCCCGTCCTTGGTTTTGGCAATCTCCGCCAGCGTCTTGCCCTGGTATTTGCCCGCTGGCATGACGAACTCGGCGGGATTGTGCAAGGCCGCCGCAGGAACGGGTTCACCCGCTTCAGGTTCGAAGCCCAGTTTGCGCAGGTCTTCGGCGATTGAATCGCTCCGCCCTTCCAGTTGGGCCTCGCGCTCCGCCGCTGCCTGCACCTGCCGCTCCAACCGCTCACCCGAGGGCAATGCCCACTCCGGTAAGGTCGGCGGGTTGATAATGCGCCGCTTCTCGGCATCGTAGTCGCACCACTGCTGGGGCAGGAAATACAGGTAGCGCCCTAACCCAAACGCCGCGCACGCCCGTTTGAAGGCCTGCGCTACCGCCGTGGTCACCGTGTTGGCTTCCTCCGCCGAGGCCTCGCCAACGTCCTCGCGGGTTACGCCCTCAATGGTGATGGCCACCTTCGCCACCTGTCCGTTCGCCGCCAACTCAATATGGCTCGACCAGCCCGGGCATACCAAGTCCAAGCGTTCCTGGTAGCGCCGAGCAT
>Ga0272449_1000794_pt1 | contig 35660 bp, 34 predicted proteins | sample YNPCB0241_FD_198679 | JGI IMG/M metagenome (GOLD analysis project Ga0272449, IMG submission 198679) | Hot spring sediment microbial communities from Yellowstone National Park, WY, United States - YNP-CB-024-1 | ecosystem: Environmental > Aquatic > Thermal springs > Hot (42-90C) > Sediment...
GGAAGCCGATGGATCGGACTTTCCTCGTTTTTTGGTGGTGAAGCAAACCCTGCAATTGCCCCATTGGGGTGGGGGAATGTCACAGTCCATGAGGCAGGTTTTCAAGGCGGACTCCGAAGGATTGGCCCCAAATCGCGTGACGAGGCCCAAATATTGAGGCTGTTGGGCTAGGATAGACACAAGGATTACCACTGATCGGGGGTGTGATGGAGAAATTTGTGGTAATGAAGCATTTGGGTTTCGAACAACGCGTATATCGGAACCTTTAAAGATTGGTGCTGACACTTTACCGGACTGGAGGATATCTGCCGTACCCTCCTAAAAGTTGGCGAGTTGCAAATCATTGCCTCCAATTGTTGACGGTTCTGGCACCAAACCTGGGGCTGGCCAACGGTTCCACAACTTTTTGCAGACGGTGCCCTAGGATTGTCCCCATTCGGGTAGGTCGTTAGCCACGTCGGGCTGTAGCACGTATCGGTTGGTATTGCCTTATCCTGCGTTACCGCGAGGTTTCCTCAGGGTAGTGTCCCTACACTCACGAGCAATGCTGGAAATGGACTGCTACCGTAGCGGCCGCCGATTTATGAGCGGGGGCCGGGTCCACGGCTTACCCCTCGGTCTTAATCCGTCAAAATCCCTCAAAATAGGAACTTCGGGTCGAGAGTTCATCGCTTTCTTTGTGGGACCTTCGGAGACGGGGGAGGTAGCTACCTGATGATCCCTGTGCAAGAAATTCTTTGTTGGTTGGATGAGGTAGCTCCGCTCCAGCTTGCCGCGGAGTGGGATAACGTGGGACTTCTCCTGGGCGACCCAACGCAACAGGTTAGCCGGGTAATGACCTGCCTCACTCTGTCGGAGGATGTGGCAGATGAGGCCGTGGAAAGTAGTGCCGGGTTGGTCATAACGCATCATCCAATCCCCTTCCGTCCTGTGTCGAAAATTTCCACCTTAGAGCCGACAGGAAAGATCCTTTGGAAACTGGCGAATGCCGGCATTTGTGTGTATTGTCCCCACACGGCGTGGGATTCGGCCTTGAAGGGAATAAACCACCAATGGGCCGAGCTGCTGGGATTAGAGAACGTTCGGCCACTGGCCGAGGCCCAACCCGACGGAACCGGTGTGGGCCGGCTGGGGGAATTGTCGGTGCCAGTTACTTTAGGGAATTTTGTAGAAAGCGTGAAAGCTTTTTTGCGGTTGGATCGGGTTGGTGTAGCAGGCGAGCGCAGTCGAGTGATTCGACGGGTCGGAATTGCCTGCGGAGCCGGCGGAGAGTTAATACCGGCGGCTATCACCGCCCAATGTGACACCTTGGTTACCGGAGAACTCAGCTACCACCGAGTACTGGAGGCCAAAGCTCGGGGTTTAACCGTGGTAATGGTGGGACATTATGCCAGTGAAAGGTTCGCCATGGAATATTTGGCCCGGTTGTTGGCCGATGCGTTTCCTAGCTTGACCGTGTGGGCCAGCAACAAGGAAGGGGACCCAATTTGCTGGGTTTAGTTTCGCGAGGCGTTCGACAGCCCGAACTTCTGCCCGGTCTTCTTGCGGGTCGGAGTTTGTGGCCACCTTGGGCCCGTTTTCGAGAGGTCGAAGCATTTTTCCCCCAGAATCCTCCCCCGACTTGGCTGATCGTTCGGTGCTTCATGCCACAAGTTGGTCCACGAGCTTTCCTAGTTTGCGTAAACAGTCTCCTTTAGCCCGAAACGGTTTTCCTCAAAGGCTTAAAGACTTTGGCAATCCGGGTCTAGCCCAGCGTAATCCCAGCGATTAGGGGCAACATTTCAAGCCCGGGGACACCCTCATAGGCTTTCAGGGGGTAGGGCTTATGCGGACTGTTTCGGTCAGTCCGAGACTTCTGGAACGTTTTTGACTTTAATTGGGTTTTTTGCAGCTAAGCTTATCGGCATTTAGAACGTTCTTGGCCGATCTAGTCTTAAGAGCAACGGCCGATTTTCCATCCCGCCCCGCCCCCACTGTAAAGAGGTTTTGGGGGGAAGCCCATAGGGTGGAATATGTTTCGGCCACCACGTTGGGGGTCGGACGGTTGGCACTCAATCCCGCCGGGGAGGAAACCGAAATGCGTGCGGAAGGAAAGGAGTTGCTGCTTGCGGGATTCTTTTCATTTTTGGCGGCAGGAATCGTCGTTCTCTTCTGGTCGGGGGCTGGGGTACCCCGAGAGGAGTTTGCATTTCGCCCTGGCGGACCAGACGTCCCCCGCACCCGGTATTCGGGGGTAACGGCACACATCCCACCCCAAAGGATGCCTGAGGCGGCAGTCCCCAGGTCCTGGGCCTGGGTCAATCCCGCCGGAAATGGCCAGTCCCTTGGGGGAAAGGAGTGGACCAGCAACTTCGATTCCCGTGGTCTCGTACCTGGTGCTCCGATCTCGCCCGCCCCGACAGTCTCCCTAGATCCGCCGGGTTTTGGCCCCACTTTGGTGCCGGAGAGCTTAGTGGAGCAGCGATTATTCGGCCCCTACGGCAGCAATCATGGGTTTCAGCAGGGGGGAGTGCTCCCGGAGTCTTCAGGTGACCTTTCAGAAACAACCCCTGAAGCATCCCAGATTGACATATTGAACCCGGAGGGTATGGAAGGTCCAGGGACGCCTATCTTCGCAATGGGGCCGGAGGAGGTTGCCGAGGCTTCGGATCGAGCGGCCGGCGACAGCCCGAGCCTAACCGCTAATCTATCCGGCGAGGAACCCGCAGCAGAAAAAGAGAAAGTCAACAAAGTCAACATTGACTCTTCCTCGCTTGAGACCGCGGCTCTCCAGCCGGAGGTGGTGCAGAGCGGAGAGGCCAAAGGCGGGGAAAGCCACACCACGACGGATGATTCTTCGATCCCAATGGGGGCCGAAGGCCAAGCCTGGACCCAGACGGGGGATCACGTCTCCGCTGGGGTATCTCCCGCCATGCCGGGCCAAAACGGAGCGGCTGAGGACCGGGGCAATAACGAAGGTAGCGGCCAAGAAGATGTAGGCTCCCCGCGAGGTTTGAGCCCCTGCCCCTCGGAACCAATTCCCGGATTTCGCCGGTGTTGCGAGCCTCGGCCGGGTTGGGTTCCCCCCTGTGGTCTTCTTCGTTACTTGCGGAGGCTCCTGGAGTGCCGGGCCGGGAGACCGTTAGCCGAGGTCATCTGTCATCACTTAGGGGATTTGGCCGAGGCAGTTAGTCAGACTTCTGGCAGCCAAGTGAAGGGGCAATCGCCAACGGGGCCAGAAACGGCCTGGGAGGAGGCGGGCTTCGAGAGGAGCTGTTGCTTGCTTACAGGGACCTGCGGGGTAGGGTCGGGGGAGGATACTGACGATTCCGATAGGGCGAAGCAAGCCATCGAAGAGCTTGCAGCTCTGCAAGAGGAGCTTTTTCGCACGGCAGAGCGGGTCGGTGAAGGAGAGGAAGCCGTAACGCTGCGTCGGGCTGGGTATGCCTTGGCCCGCCGGTTGCCACTTTGGCGGGAGGTAGCTGCCGGCAACCCTTTTGCCCATCGAGTGCTCCAGGTGGTCGAAGAATATGAAGCCACTGGATCTTCGGAACAGGCAGCCAATCTTGCCCAGTTACTGGCGGGCAAAGACAGTGGTAATGGTGCACTTGTACATCAATTAGAACAGTTTTTTCGTAACAGCAACCTAAGGTGGGAGGTAAGTGAAAATCTTTTGAACCGGTGGATCCAGCCGCAGCCGGTGCGAAGCTTCCGGGTCCGGGATGTCATCCTCGGCCGGCCTGTGATTGGTGAAAGCCGGTCCGATACAGAAGCTCGTTTTACCCTTGTGCCGGATGCTGGTCGACTGCGGTGCCGGTTGGTGATCACCGGCCGAGTGATATCGGCTACCCAATCCCTTGCGGGGCCAGCCGTCTTCTGGGATCACTCGTATGGGTCGTTTGTCGGTTGGAAGGAGATCGAGCTTACCGACCAAGGGCTGAAAATCAGTCCACCACAAGTTCACGCGGACCAGCGAGTGGAGCTTCGCGGACTGCGGACGCAGTTTGACGGAATTCCCCTTTTGGGGCCACTTGCCCAGGAGGTAGCTCTCTCTCAACGCGAACGAAGTATGCCGGAAGCGAAGGCTGAAGCCCGGCAAAAACTTATTGCCCGAATAGTTCACCAATTCGAGACCGAGGCGACCCCGAGGTTGGTGCGGCTCCAGCACCTTTTAGAAAGGCGGCTTCTTCAGCCTGCCCGCCAGTTGCGGCTGGAGCCGGCATTGGTGGAGGCAGCTACCTACAGTGATCGTTTAGTGGCCCGGTGGCGGTTGGCCGGGCAAGACCAGCTCGGCGGGCATACCCCGCGACCGCGGGTGCCGGAGGGTTCCCTGGCAAGCTTTCAGATCCATCAGTCGGCCGTCAATAATCTCCTGAACCGATTGGAGCTTTCCGATCGGGCCTATACTCCTGCCGAACTTCGCCAACAGATTGCCGATTTGCTCGACAGTCCGGAGCTTTTGGAAAGTGGTGAGGCTCGGAATGATGTCCTTATTTGGTTTGCTTCTCCCGACCCGATTCAAGTAACTTTCGATCAAGGTCAACTCCGCATTCGGTTGGCAGTGGCCCGGTTAGAGAAAAAGCCTCACGTGTGGCGAAATTTCCAGGTTCGTGTGGCCTACAAACCTGAGACGATCAACGGAGAAACCTTCCTGGTTCGCGACGGAGTCATCACGCTGACCGGAGAAAGTCTTTCGGTAAAAGATCAAATCACCTTGCGAGGGATTTTCAGCAAGACCTTCTCTAAAGACCGTTCTTGGCCGGTTCTGCCCCGATGGTTTCGGGAGCGACCTGAGCTAACGGATGTTCAGCTGTGCCATTTTGTTATGGACGACGGCTGGTTTAGTTGGGCCGTCAGAGGAGAGTCGGAAAAGGGCCAGTCTTTGCCGCCGGCGGGCACAGTGCGTTTCGCTACGTCGGCCTCCTGTCCTGCGAAGTAACCGGCCGGGCCTGCCTGGGGTTCAAGAAAAAGATTAAGGGCTGCAGTTCCGGTGGAAACTTTTAGCCAACCCGCTTGGCCCCCAGGTCGAAGTTTGCCTCTGTCCTGTCACAGATCGTTTTGGCGATGAGGGTTAGTTCTTGTTTGGCCGGTTAGTTATTCTTTGGCCAGATTTTGCGGCTCTTTGGGAACGGATCCGTTCTTCATCAGTTTGTTGATGGGTTCCCAAATCCTTTTCAGCAAGGGTACCAGCGGAAATCTCGAATCCTTTTCAGCTTGAGAGACTGTCTTCAGAAAAAATCCTGATTTACCGAAGGCGGTCGGCCTGCTTCGCTGGACCCATATGTCGATTCTTAGGGGTATTTGAATGGATTGCGAAGTTTTAGGGCCATTTCTTCCGTGTTGAGACCTCATGAGTTGAACGCGTTCCGGGTTGTTGGCTTGCGTGCAAAGGCCTTTGGAGTTCTCCGGAGGTCCCGAGCGGCCAATTGACGGTTTCTTTTGCCTTGCCGGGGGTTAACGGAGAAACTTTCCAACCAAACAAAGCTTCCGAAACCTGGGTGGGGCCTATCCCGGGGCGGAGACCGCCGCTTCTGGATCTCCTACTGGGCCGATTGTGGATCTGTAACTCGGGTTGGTCTTGCCACGAACGGCAGTCAGCCGATCAATAAGAGGCCGAAGACATTTCGCTTGTACACCAGTAAATTTGTGATCTTCGGTATGTAAGAGGAGGTGGACCACTTGGTTGGGGAATAATGCTTACTATGGGTGGCGTCTATATGATCAATGGCAAGCTATTTTCGCGGGTCTTTAGGAGTTTCCCAATTCAGGGGTTCACTCGAAAATGGAATCTGCGAATCATTAACCGATCAATTTACGATGCGGGAGGTCCTTTCTGGAAAGGAACGGTTTACCAAATTCGGATTTTCTTGCAGAATTTAAGAATGAAGCTCGGGAGGGGAGACAGCGGCCAACGGAAGTTGTTTGGGGCCGAGAATTTGTCCAGGCAAGCTGAATGTAGTCCGGGGTCTTCCAGAGGATACACGGGCAATTTCGATATTGTTTCCGATTATAATGTTTTTTAATCGGAAAATTTCGGTAGCACCAAAAAGGGCAACCTGATTTGTCCTTAATGACGGATCCGTGGGAAGGTTAATGGAGGATTTTGCGGACTTCAAGGTGATGGGAGACTAACCTCGAAAAGCGAAAAATTGTCCTTTGTTTGGAGGCGAATATGGCAAAGTCGAGTGCTCTTGAACAAATTCGATTGAGTCGGAAACGTGCCCGACTTCGGGCCCGAGCTCGGAAAAAAGATCCGTTATTCGTCGGGGGAGTACGTCCAAGGCCGATTTATATCGACTATAAGGACGTCGATTTCCTCAAACGGTTTATCAACCGGCAGGCCAAGATTATTGGCCGACGGAAGACCGGCTGCCATGCCGTGACCCAGCATGCAATTGCTCGGGCAATCAAGCGGGCCCGAATCATGGGGCTTTTGCCCTTCGTTCCAGAGTATAGCTAGTCCCGTTGCCCTCCTGGGATGCCCTGATAGCTCCTGGTAAACCGTCTTACATAACCCCTGGGCACTGCACCAAACTTCCTCCGTTTTTTGGCATCTAATTCCAGGAAGCGTGAGCAAGTTTTCCTCGCGGTTCAAAGCACCCTATGCCGCCGGAAAAGATAGCATTCCCCTTTACATATTCCCCTTTTCTGCCAAGGCGTGCGGCGGGGAATCGTTCCGGCAAAAGCGACGGGCTGAGAGTTCGAGTCTCTGCCAATTTCGTGCGGTTCCCTGGCTGACTTTCTCGCCCGGTCTACGAACCGGAAGGTTGGCCCGGGCTGGAGGCCAACGCCGGCGGGGCCTGAGAAGGATCCCTCTTCGGTGGCCGGAAGTCTACTAGGCGGCGTTGGGGTGCCGGTCCGGCGACATCGATCACCCGGGCAATTTGCAGCCGAAGTTGCCACAGCTGCTGCGGCCGTAAATCGCGGAATCGGATTTGGCCGGCAGGTTCCTCCCCACCTCCATGCTGGGTTTCCCAAACGGGGTTAATTCTGAGCTGTCGGCGAACCATCGATCCAACAGCCCATCGTGGTTGATTTAGCACCTTGGTCAAAAGGGTCAGATATTCAGTATCCTGCTGGCCTCGGCGGTAAGCTTTGAGCCGAAGGGATGGGACTGGCCCTTTCAGCCCTGCACTTTCCCCGGGATAAAAGAGGGCAAGTTCGTCATCTTGTTTCCAGGATTCGGCCCGGCCAATTGTCTGCCAAGGAATGATCCCGTCGCTGCCCAAGGTCCAGGAATCCCAGCACCAGCCGGCCGGGGTTACGTTGCTCTCCGCTACCGGGTTCGTGGTGCCGTAGTCGAGCACAATTTGGCCGAACCGTTCCTTTCGCTCAATCACCAGGCGGTGGTAGCTGCGGAATACTCCCCCGCTGACCACGTTGTAATCGAGGACATGGTCCAGGAGGTCTCGCTGCCATTGAGGCCGAGAAATATCGCAGCGGAATACCAGCCGGGCTTGCGGTTCTTTCGAACCGAAAGCCTTCATACACCCCTCGTGAAAAGCCTCCCCAAAGAATCGCAGGGCCCAAAAATCCTGGGTGTCTGCAGGTTCGTCCAATAGCCACGGGGAGGACCCTCGGGACCAACCATTCCGCTTGTAGTAGTTCTTATTGTTGAGGAAGCACTGGAAAAGAGTGTCGTGCCAACCCCGCTTTTCGATGTGCTCGGCGAACTGCCGTGATACCTCCACAAAGGCCTGCCGATACTCCGCGGAAAACGCCCGATCTGCCCAGTAGCTTCCGTTGTAATGGGGGTCGATAGGAGTGGGCCAATTTTCATGCAAGGGGAGGTAAAAGACCTCTACGGGCACCCCACGACGGGGCAGGTCGGCAAAGGCACTTCCATCAAGTAGAGGGCCGAAACGACGGTCCCACTCTTCCCACTGGAGCTGCTTCCCATCCCAACCGGGTGCACACCCGGCAGCCACCGTGCCTCGCTGGGAGTACGGCAAACGATTAATCACTGTCCGATGCTCGTGAGCTAGCCGATAGTAGTCCCGCTCGTTGGCCGGCAGACCGTAGCAGTTCATCTCCGGGATAAAGCTGAGATAATCCGGTAAGGTGAAATTCCATACAGTTAGGAGAATATCGATTCGCAGCACTTCGCTTCCTGTGCGAAGGAGAAGTTGCCCAGAGTGTCGGCCTGGGGGGATATGGTGGGGGATGTAAAGCTCGCACAAGAGGGTGCTAGCGATAGCAGGCACACTCCCAGCAGTTCCACCCAAGTTGGTGAGTGGCAGATCCACTGGCCCGCTCAGAGGCACCACCGGATCGCCTAGCGGACCTTCTTTGGTGTTGACGAGCCACACTTGACCAAAACGAGCTCGGATCCCGCGGGCCGGGCCGTCGAATACCACATTGGGACGCACTCCTCGAACCTCACCGAAGAAAACCATCTGAAATGCCACAAACTCATTCCGGGCTGCTTGAAGGGCAATCACCCTCCGACGAGCATCCCACAGGTGATTCCGGAGGAGATACCCGACGTCTTGGGTTGGGATCATTTGGCCGGTGATCGGGTGGACTTTGTCCAATTCGTCCACAATGGCTACACCGGCCCGGCCGATGGGCGGAAGTTCCCCAATTACCCGGTGTAGCCTCTCTGGCTGGAAGGCCAAAGGTGCCTGAGCTTGGAGAGTTGCAGAGGGATTGTCCGGCGGTGCGACTGTTGGAGACTCCCAGCCTCCTAGCGTGGGAAGGGAGGGGACCTTATGTGCGGATAAGACTGCCGAAATCCGTGCTGGCTGGCTGATGTTGCCCGCGGCATCCACGGCTTGGATTTCCACTTCCACTTTTGCTCCGGGAGAGAGATTGAGATCCCGAAGATGCATAGTGACTTGCTGGCCCGGCTGAGAAGCCACCGGCACGAGGTACTGGGGAACTGGTTCTCCGTTTACCCGAACAAAGAATCCAAGAGTTCGGCCGGGGGGTGGGTCTTCGGGGACCCTCCAACGGATGTATGCTTCCCCGGCGGGCAGGCCTGTGGCTTCGGCTTTTAAATCCGCTGGTGGTGGCGGAGGTACAGCGTCAGCCGGGCCCAACCGCACCCGAAGGTAAGGAGCACGCTCGGCTGGTCCATTGCGAGAGAAGACAAACCGGTTGGGGAAAAGCCGAAACTCCACCCGCTCTCCTTCTCGCTGCCACTCTGTGCCTGTGTCATCGAAAAGGAGAATGCCATGGCTAATTCCCGCCACTCGAGCAGCCACCACAAGAGGGTCAATGGGAATGATCTGCCAGCCCTCTGCGTCTGGAGGAGAGGCATCTGCCATCCGCCACAAACTTCCACCTTGGCCTAACACCACGGCCGTTAGGTCGCTTCCGGGATAGGCCCACGGGACATTCGGGTATTCTCGCCAGGCAAAGCAGGAACTGCCCTCCTGCGGTCGATAGGTCGGAGAGTTCCCTTCTACCCATGGGGAACTGATGGAGCTTGCCGTCACTCGCCATAGACGCTCCTGGCCGGCCAAGCATACATAAAGCCAGGCTGCCTCTATCACTCGGCCCTTAAGAGGTATCGGATCAATGTCCACTAGGGACATCTCCTGGTAGGATTTGAGTTTGAGTCGCGGAGCACCTCCCAAGTTGCAGAACACCTCTTCGCCGTGGGAGGAAACCCAGGTGTCCTGGATGATGGGAAGATGAATTTCTTCACCGGCGGAGGTGCATGTTACTAGTGAACTTGCGGACAATGCCGTCACAAGAGAAAAGCCCAAAGCTAAGCGGGATCTCATAGCCGGCTCCTTGTTCCCGCGTTGGAAGAAAGGTTGCAGTATTTTGGAGGGACACATCTCTGGAAAATTGTGACCGGTTCCGGCCCCGGGGACTCTCGAGGGGAAGATTCTTGAGCACCACCCAGAGCCCTTCGGGCATCGGGTCCCCGGGTTTTGATTCTCATTAAGAAATGTGTAGGAAGAGCCGGCCGACGTCAATGCCCCACGGCGGGAGCTAAGCTCGGAACCCCAAGAAGTGATTCCGGAGAAAGGAGGGGAAATCGTGGCCGCGGGGCAGACTGATGTCGTTCAATTTTCCCCCACATTAGTCTCCCCAGCCAGCTTCGCATCCGGTAAACCGACTGGGCGATGCCCGCCATCCCCAGGAGCTGACACTCGAGTCGCGATTTCCAGAAGGTATCCACCTGGCCGAGAGCTCTCACAAGATTTAGCGGATTGTAAAATCCGGCATATCCTAGGATCACATTCAGCTGCCGAAGAATCGGGTAGTTACTTGCTGTGGCCACACAGTGGTTGCCGTCGTACTGATATTCTTCGATCGGTTTTCCGCCGACACTTTCCAGCACTTTTCCTTCTTCGAACAGTTTCTCGTAGCTTTTGCTTCCCACAGAGGGGGTCAACAAAGTGATCTGGCAAGTGAGGGCACCTGCCCGGCGAAGGAAATTCACTTGGTTGAGCAGACCGTAGAGTCCCTTCCAGCTCCAAAGAGGTTGGCCGTCGTGGTGGATGATCATCGCCATGGGAGCAATCCCTGCCTTCCGAAGCAGGGAGAAAACGGTCCGGGTTCGTTCTGGCCCTTGACCTTTTTTCACCAGGGTTCCTGTGAGATCTTCCACTCCGATCCATAGAGCCCGCAATCCTGCCTCTCGGGCAAGCGGGATAAGATCTTGGTTCTTATGGACGTCGAAGACGGTTGCCTCGGTGGAAAAGAAAATCGCATCCCGAAATGGCTGCCCCTCCACTTTTGCCTGGGCCATCGTGTGAAACGTTCGCTCCACAAGTTCCCGATCGTTAAAGAAGTTGTCGTCAGCTCCGAAAAATGTCCTGATCCCTGTGAGGGTTTTTACATACGTGATTTCCTCCACCAGCGACTCGGGACTCCGCGTCCGAAAGCTAAATTGGTTGTATGCAGGAATAGGACAGTAATGGCACCGGAAGTGGCAACCCCGGGTGCTAAGGATGGTTAAGATCTTCGCATATTTTCCGAACTTCTCGGGGGGCAGAGCCTCGTCTGAAAGCTCGCGATGGTTATGAGGCGGTTCGAACAACCCGAGGCTTGCAATTGGCAGGGGAAGCTCGTCCAAATCCTGCAAGAGCCTCTGCGGGCCTGTGTAGATGAGACCTTCCGGGGGACCGGGTTGATCCTCCGCCCGGTAAACTAGCCCGGGAATATCCTCTAACAGACCTCGAGCACGCACCCGCTCGAAGGCCCTACGCAGAGGTTCCCCAGGCAGGCGGTCTTGCAAAATCCGATCCAGTAGTTCCAGAAGAACGTATTCCTCCCCGCAAACAACCACATCAGCACCTCGGGAACCATCGGGACCCAGTCCGTAGAAGTCCCAGGGTTGATAGATCGCCTTAGGACCTCCGGCGAGAATCAGCGGCCGGCTCTCTCCAAGTTCCCATGCGTCCTCGATCAGCCGATAAGCCTCGGCACTGTGGATCTGCATGCTGGACACCAGCAATAGCTCGATAGGATCACCATCGAGCAAAGCCCGGCTCGGGCGAACTCGCGGATTCCAGCTCTGAACTACCACACGGATCTTACGAAATCCGGCGGCATATAAAGCTGCCGGTACTGCCCGAGCAGCACCCGGGATCAAAATGCGATCGTGGATAAAGAATGGGCCCAGGCGGGTCCGTGGGTCAAAAGCGTAGACGAAAAGCACAGGGATCTCTGCCACACCTGGGTAACGGGATATCTGCTCACACAACTGCCGGAAAGCACCCGGCTTAACAAATCGATCCTCTTTCGGTCGTTGCGGAAGTTCCACTTCCCTAACTCCTCAGTTTTTCCACCATAGGTGTGCGGATGTGTGCGGAAGGTTATAACTTGCTTGGTGCCGCACTCCCCTTAGTCCACATTGCCCCTATTTTTATTGGGATTCCGTGCCCTTGTAGCCTCCAATCAAAAAAAGCTTCCCGTCACGCCCAATCTCATTCCACCTGACCTACCCCCAAAGCTCGCTGTTTCTTTAGGAGGCGATGCCCTTCCGAATTTATCTTCCACTATTCCTCCAAAGAGATTTTCGGGCAGCCCCCAAGAGCTTCTTCTCTCAAGGGGTAAAAAAGACAAAATGCGATAACGATGGCCCGCTAAGAATCTTATTCGGCTAGGATTTCCCCCACCCGCCGCTTGCCGCAAATTTCACCCCGCATACATCAAGAAAGTTTTGATCCTCCTTGGTCTAGAGTAACGATCACCTTCTTACTATACCTTTGTACCCAAAATCAACTCGGCATCAGTTCGGTAACTTACCGTCCGATTAAACTTCTCCGTGTTCCTAAATTCCCGAGTTGGTTCTGCTTCAGCCTGCGAAAATTCTAAAACCACAAGAAACACCACCACAGGCTTACGGCCTCATTCTATTCCCTGGTGATCAACACTCAACAGATTGCGATTATCCGCTGGCAAAGGGCTAATCTCCACAGCGAGCCAATGTCAACCCTTTGAACGGAAAAGCGAAGTGTTTAAGGCCCCAGAACAAAGTAAGGTATCTAACGAACGAAGAGATCAAGCCGAGAAATTGTCCTTGTGGTCGATTTCTTGGTTTTCTATCAGGCTCTACAACGCTGGCGGAACCCCAAACCGCCCTTTTCACTGGGAACTACACACGACTTCTCATTTGCCGATGCACCCACCATATCGCCAACCGCGGCTAAGTCGGCCCTCACAGCTAAACACCGTAAGGGTTCTTTTAACATCTGGAAAGTCTACTCTCGGGGCAATTGCTGGACAAGGTACAAAACCCAAAAAAGTCAGGCGTAGTTGCGACAGCAATACAGGATCGGAAAGTGCAAGTTTGCAAAATTTCCCAAAAGCATATTTGGAACACCCATTGGCTCGATCTCAAGGACTGGCTCCCGTAAGCTCGGTAAACGCTGCTTTCGAGCCCCATGAACGAAAAACAATTTTTCGGTTTCTCAAAGACAAGTTCCGCCTTATGCTTCTTTCCTTGCTTCCCAAGTGGTGAGATCTGCCGACAAAAGCTGGGGTTGATCTCTCCCGATAATGGCGGAAATGCTGCCTAAAGTCCGAGCTTCCCCTTGAGATACCAACTTTTGGACGAAGGCCTACCTTCCCAAAACCGTCAACTGTTGAAAAAGAACGATATCCCTTTTACATCTCAACTTCCGAACAGGGTACCCGATCGGTTCTGAAGATTTTTCTAGCTGCAAAGGAAGGCGGGGCGAGGCTGGAGGCCGCTGCTGGTGGTCTGGTTGGGGAGTTTCCGGTCAGTTATCCTGATTGCCGAGGTTGCGGCCTTCGCGAAGCAAGATTCTGCCCGTTCTTGCAGGCAAATCGAACTCCGTAACAAGTGGCACAGATTCTGGATTCTTCAACGCCGCAGGACCGATAAGCCGGGCTTTCCCGCTAGGTACGCGGATGCCACGGGCATCCTTCAAAGTGGGATTGACCACTGCCCAGCCGTCTTCGAATTCTCGGGCATAGATGTATCCTTCGGTTCCCTCCCATCGTTCCATGACTCCCACTGCCCGTCCCAAATGGAGATACTTTGGATCGAATTCGTCGAGCCAGTAAAACCGGGAATATCCCCAGACAGTGAAGTTCATCGCTGCGTTGCGGATCCGGTCGTTGTAAGCTTGAAGAAAGGAGGCGATGGCATACCAGAGGACTTCCCTAGCCTGCCGGCCGGAAGCGTCCGCAGCCTCCATCCGCCGAAAGTCCTCGGCCTCCGAGATCACCGGCCCATGCACATTCATGAGTGCCCGGACATTCTTGAGCTGGGCCAAGGTCTTTACTTGTCGAAGCCAGGCCTCCTCGGAATGAAAGACAAAATTACCTTGTCGGCCAAGAGTCCCCCATGGATGGACAAATGCTCCCTCTTCCATGGCGGCAAAGACCGTCGGAGATCGCCGGTCCAGTTCTTCCCAACACTCCGGAGCACTGGCCATATATCCGAAATTTAGGACCAGCTGAAGGCCCCGCTCCCTGAAAAACGGGATGGCTCGGTCGTAAAAAGAGTTCATGTGCTCCCGAAAAAGTTCGGCCTGGTAAGTTCCATCCCGCACATAATCGGCGGGATCGTCCGGCTTATCCGGATTACCTTCTAGATGCCAACTCCCCAACCAAGGCATCCGATAGCCGCAGTTGTCGGCGAAAATGCCATCTGTGCCTCTGCCGAGGGCTGTGTCTCCACCCCAGAATTTGTTCCAGGTTTGTTCCAGCCAGTATTGCTGCCAGTTGGGATTGCCGAGATTCATCAGCCGTTCGTTGGGATACGGTCGGCCTTGAAGCGGACCGCGGTAGCGAACCCCGATCGCCAGCCAGCGGTCGGGGGAATCGGGGCCGTGTTCGCGACAAAGCCATTCCCATCCCTCTCCAAGTTGACCCCACGGCGACGTGTCGTAAAGAGCCGGGCCATTTTGGTAGACGTAAATCCGCAACGCGGGGTTATGCCGCTTCAGCGTCTCCCAAGTATTTCCCGCTTCGGTAGGAAAAATCCGGGCTCGCCCAAAGCTCGCCGAAACAATCAGCACGTCAAACCGTGCCGCTTCGGCCGCCGAAGGCCACCCTTGTGTGCCCCCGTATTTGATCGCATAGGTAGGAATAAACTTGCCCGGAGCAAACGGAGGCTCCTCCCCGCGGAGCGGGCAGGGAAAGAAAGCCACCCCTAGGACTCCCATTCCCCACAAAGCCTTCACGACGGTGGCTCGCCAGGCTTGGAAGAAACACATCGGAGGTCTACCTATTCGTCTGAACACTCGCATGTTGCGTAAGTTCAGCTCTCACCTTGGAGGAACCTTGCTCGGCAAATATGGGATCACACGGTAGGCCGATAATACCACTGCGAGCAGTCCGTTGGAATCCAAAAATGGAACGGTTTTAGCGGCAATCCCCCGAGTTCTTGGCACCAACGATCCAGGAAAAATTCCGAGGGCTGAAAACCCCGGGTGTTAGCCGAAGCTTTCCAAAAAGAAGAACTCGGATCGGGGAACTCTCGGAAAGCCGTGCGGGCAAAGCCGGCTGATTCGGTAAGCGGTTCACTGTCTTCTTTGTGGGATCATATCCGGTCGATCCGCAGTCGTGTTGTCCAAAGGGGACCTCTTAAGAGGCACCAGCCAAAGGCACAATCAAGTAGTTCTCCGGTTAGCCGGGTGGCTTAGGACCCTTGGTCCAGGTATTCTCCTCCTAAAAAGGGGTAAGGAGGTACTTCGCACCGGGGGCATTCTCCGTGGTCGGTGGAATTTTGGGAAAATTCGTTGAAGTTTGCGGGCCGAAAGACCGATCCCAACAACACCGACTATTTGCTCGGCATTTTGCGAAAGGCCGAGGGGCAGGCCCCATTTGGACCGGCTAATCCCTGGGAAACGAACGGGGAATTTTACGGATAAAGTTCTGCTCGCTGTTCCAGGAGGTGGTGCTTACTCCCTATCGGGAGGTGGCTCTGCGGGCCGGAGATAAGCCCAGTTTGACGGCAGTCTGGGTAATCTGCAAGCTAGAGTTAAGTTGGAGGGTGTGGGGAAACCCAGGGTTTCGGGATTAGGGATTAATTGGAGCGAGAAATCTCTTCCGTTCGGATGAGGTATCACAGCTAATGAACCTAACCGTTTTTACATCTCCCGACGACAGAAATCCCACATCTTGGCCTGCTTCAACCGGGGAGCATGTGACGGTTCCCTTGCGGGAGATCCTTCCCATTCTCGTAGATGCTTGTCTGACCCGTCGGGCGTGGATCCGGGATTTCCAGGATGAGCCGGTGACCCTCTCGGCCGATCTGTATGAAGTCCTCCAAGCCTACCGCTTCATCCGTAAAGCCTCGGCGTAAACTAGCGGATCCGCGAATGACTCCGCCCCCGCGGACCTCTCCCGTCCTTCTCTTAATCTCTCAATTTGTAGGCAAATGTTTAGCAAAGGGAAACTCTGAGTACTTCACAGTTTGAACGCTTAAGCCCCCATTCCTGGAATGGGTCGCATTGTCTTTGCTCCCTGAGTATCGTGTCTGGGGCTGCTGAGAGATCCCGAAGAAGTTGGCCAAAGGTTCTCTATACGGCCTCCTGAAACTGCGGGTGTGGAACAAACGACGCAAAAATCCTTCAACCGCTGGCTCTCAGCCCCGGCCCTTCCTTCCTCCCCACCATCCCATACCCATCGTTGGAAAGCCTCGTGGCAACCGATACTCGAGGCACAGTTGCTAGTACCCCCAATGGAGGAATCGGGGGAATCGTTTGCCATCATTCTTTGACCGGCGGGAGTCACATCTTTGGCGAGACAACCGCCACTAAAAACGTTGACAGGTTTTAACCCATGCGCCTAAAAAGAGTTATGGCAACTATACTCCACTCGGGTTAAGGGTGGCGAGAGGAGTTATCCCACACCTACTTCGGTTTGGGAAAGTGTTACGAGTTGGCTTTTCTGCCATCCGTCTTTCTGCCAGCAGCCCCCCGACAAGCACCCACCGAGATTTCTCGGGCTCCCAAGAAGGTCATTCTGCCTCGTGCTTTGGTACCCACGTTTTCTGAGAAAGTGGAGATAGTTGTGGCAGGCCTGTTCCGTTTGTGAAGGGTAATAACGTTCGATGTCTCAAATCAGTAGCGTAGATCCCACAAAGGCATTGCACCTAGAACAGCTCGGGACCAAACGCAAGTATTGCTATTACGCCGAGCACAGTCGCCTAATGCTCTTTAAGGCCGAGGAGCGTGGCACGGGCGAGGACTGGGCCGAGAAGAGTTGTGGCGAACTAACCCAAGTACTTGGCTTGCCCCACGTGGTTTATGATCTGGCCGAGGAAAAGGGGACGGGCACACCGGGCGTAGTTTGCGAGACGTTTGTCCCTCCAGAAGGTGCCCTCGCACTCGGGAACGAGTTATTGCTGAGAGGTGACCCTAGTTATCCAGCTAGCGATCGGTACAAAATTCGCTCCTGTCCGGTTGACGCCGTGGTCGAGGTTGTTCGCAGTTTAGGGCAACCCCTGAGGTAGTTCTTAACCAACCTGCTAGAAGAGGTGGAAACGGCTCTCGATGTGTTCGTAGGACACATCTTGTTCGATGCGTGGGTAGCCAATCAAGACCGCCACCACGAGAATTGGGGGACCGTGGTGCTCGGAAGTCAAATGCACTTAGCACCGACATTTGATCACGCATCATCGCTCGCACGGAATCTGACAGACAAAGAGCGGTTGAACGACTTCAAACCCGCGATAAATACCGAAATGATATCAAGTTTTGTTCGAAAAGCCCGTTCGGCCTTTTATGCAAGCGTTCAGGACAGAAAGCCGTTAAGCACGATGGAGGCTTGGCGTGCATTCTCGAGTCACGCTCCCCAAGCCGCAGAAGCTTGGCTAAGAAGACTGGCCTCGGTCAAGGTCGCGACCCTCGAACAGATGGTCGCAAACATCCCTAGCTCGCGTATGTCGGGGGCCGCAGTCGATTTCACCGTAAAATTGCTGGAAGAAAATAGGCGGTGATTGATATTTGGAGAAAACCTACGAGTCAGGTTCTTTTCGTGGCTTGGCATTCTGGGGAAGGCCCCCTTGCCCAATGGGCCGCCGTCGGGCGGCTAGAGCACACCCCTAGAGGCTACCGGTTTGTATATATGCAAGGGGCACGAAAACTGAGAGATTTTGGGCCCTTTCCAGGAATGAGTGATGTGGAGGCGGTACGAATCGGAGGAATTATTTCCGTTCTTCGCAAACCGGTTGCTGGCACCTTCGCGTCCTGAATATGAAGCATTTTTGCGTTGGGGCGGATTCGACCCCGATAATCCCCAGATCCCCTTGCCATTTTGGGGGTAACAGGGGGCCAGCGGGTCACTGAGCGGGTTGAGGTCTTCCCCTGTCCCATGAAAGATGCCGACGGATGGTATGTGACCAAATTTTTCCTCCACGGAATCCGCTGGATGGCTCCCTCAGCTCAAGAGAAAATTCGCCGCCTTCAACCTGGGGAACGTTTAGCTCTGATGCTAGATTTTATGAATCGTCACGATCCATGGGCTGTGGCCGTGCGAACCGACAGGGACGAAGATCGATTTATGATCGGTTATGTACCTCGTTACTTGGCATATGACATCAATCATTTCTGCCGGCAGTGTAGACCTGATTCAATAACGGTGACCGTTGAGCGGGTGAATGAGGATGCTCCTTTAGACCACCGGGTTTTATGCCGCATGCGTGCATGTTGGCCCGATGATTTCCGCCCATGCAGTGGGGAGGCTTTTCAACCTTTGGTAAACGTTCAAGAAGTATCTTCCGTGTGTCAGGAATGAGATCGCGGAAATTGTTGCCGGGAACACCTTACGCGATTGAAGTTGTTATTGGTTATTTTGGAATGATTTGCTCTTGTATGGGGGATCGACACAGCGACAAATGTTCTACCAAAGTCCCCGGGGAAAGGCCTCCGGCTAGGAACCGTCACCCCGCAGCAACCCCAGGAGATCTTCCAGCCGGGATTGCAACTGGTGGTGTCCGTCTTCGGGCTGGTGTGAAGGCACCTGCGGGTGCTCAGGGAGGAGATCTCTGAACTTCGTAGCAAAGTGCGTCGGCAGAGCAAACAACTGCGGGAACCAAACGCCCAACTGGCTTGCCTGAAAAGAAAGTTGTTTTGCTCGACCAACAATTGGCCGAGGAAAGGGCCCGCCGGGCTGCAGACTCGCACGAGACTTGCTGCACTCCTTCGCGCATGAACCCCCTTACCGCAAACCCCCACCTGAGGCTCTCGGAAAAACTCCTAGCCAAAAGTTAAGGGTATTCGATGCATCATCGGGCCGATCCCTCCCGCATGGATTACCGCAAGGAACATCAAGCCGCCCGTTGTCTTTTCTGCGGCGGCCCGGTGAAACGCTGCCGCCAGGGCCACCCCCGCTACACGGAAGATACGGCCCCCTGCAACCGGTGGTCACCGAGCCTATTCTATCTACCGCCGCTGCTGCCCAAAGCAGATGGAAGTGGCCGATCGTACACATTGGATCACACAGCCTTGGTCAGGCCAAATTGGGTTTTACTGAAGGAATTGGTGACCTGCAACCGGCGGGAGCGAATCTTCCCCCTTGCGTCGGGTTAGCTCGTGCCCATCGCTTGTGCGGGGATCAGTCCCTCGTATGACATCCACTCCAAATTAAAGACCGGCCCCGCCCGTGGTTCTTCCGAAAAAGAGCTTCAGGAATCGCAGCCAAAAGGGCCGGGCTCCCAAGCGCGGCATGTCCATCTTTCGCATCCTAAAACAATAGGCCTGCGCCCCGATCCAAACAATCCTCGATGCCCTCACCACCGAAACCATTCCTGCCCTACCCGAATGCGAAAGTGCTGCAAATAAATATCTGAGGTACATCAGGGCAGTTGATTATGGGAAAGCATTGAGGACGAAATGGATTTTGTTTCCCTTGTGGGGGAACGATTTCCATATCCCCGTTACTGCCGGGAAATAAAGCCAAGAGCCGACAATGCTCTGGGGGGCACCAAAAGAGAAGGCCATGATGCCCTAAAGAAGTCCTCTTTGGCAGGCCCTTCCTCTTCCGCACCTCACCCTAGTTGTGGGAAAAGTCCGCGGTTGATACTGAGTACAGACGTACAAGTCCGACAAGTAGAACGGGGGAACCAGTTCGGAGGGCGGCTTGCCGGAGCCGGTGCCTCTGCTTCGGCTCTTTTTTGGTTTGGCTTTAAGGAGGCTCCTTACCATTGCCGCCCTGGTTTCTTGCTCGTTTGGGAACCTTTCCTTGAGCAAGCCTGGGTAATGCTTGCCGGTTAGCCTTATTGCGAGTTAGGGGGGCCAGGGAAGTTTTGAGCAGGTTTGGAATCCACGATTTCCAGGGCTTGCAATTGAAACGAGCCGGATGATGGACAGGCAAGTTCTGTTTTCCGTTTTGTTACTGGGCGTTTTTGCTCCGGCTGTGTCCAGAGTGACTCGCCCGAGCCCACACTGGAGGCCTCTGCGGGTGAGAAGCCTCCCGCGGAAAAGGATGTGATTTATCTCCCTGCCTCGGTGCAGGAGTTGGTGGGGATCAAGTTGGCGGGGGTGCGGTACCGGAAGTGCCCCACCGTGTTGAAGGCATTAGGGACAGTCCAAGCCCCCGGCCGCAAACAGCCATTGTAAGTCACGCTTTTTCGGGAAGGGTGGCCGAGATCCACGTAGAGGTGGGCGACTGGGTCAAAAAGGGCCAGGCCTTGGTCGTTCTGGAGAGCAAGGAGGTAGGAAAGGCAAAAGCCGAGTTCTACAAGGCGTTGGCTGACTGGGAGCTGGCCAAGGTCAATTTATCCCGAGAAGAGCGGTTGCCGAAGGAGGGCATTGGCGTCGGAAAGAACTTTATCACCGCGGAGGCAGATTACAAGGTCGGCCAGGCGAACCTCGATGCGGCGGAGAAAAGGCTCCTTGTTTTGGGCTTCACCGAGGAAGAAGTGAGGCAGATGGCCAGCACCCATCAAATCAACCCCACCCTTACCCTCTATGCACCCATTGAGGGCAAGGTGGTCGAGCTCAATGGAGTTCGCGGCCAGATGGTTGACCCCGGTACTCCGATCCTCATGCTGATTGACCCGCGAGTTCTCTGGCTCGATGCGGAGATCTACGAAAAGGATATCGCTAAGGTCAAAATCGGGCAGCGGGTGGAAATCCGTACCGTAGCTTATCCCGGAGAGGTCTTCACCGGGAAGATCACCTACGTGAGCGATGTTGTGAAGCCAGAAACCCGCACGATCACCGTCCGGACGGAAGTCTCTGATGAGTCCCAGTTGCTTAAGCCAGGGATGTTTGCCGACGTGGACATCGTCCTCGATGAGGGGGAGAAGGCCCTAGTCGTCCCCTCGGCTGCAATCCTCGAAGAAGGCGATCGGAAAATTGTCTTCGTGAACGAAGCGGACCACTTCGTGCGGAGGGAAATCACCACCGGGGCCGTTTACGAGGCCTGCCACCAAGTCCTCAGCGGCCTGGAGGGGGGCGAGCAGGTTGTCGTCGAAGGGAATCACCAGCTAAGGTCGAAGCTCTACGAAGAGTTATGGAAGGCTGCTAGTGTGGACTGAGCCTGAAAACGGGCTGACACCATGATTGGTGCAATCATGGATTTTGCCTTGCGGAACCGCCTCCTCGTGCTTCTCCTGACGGTACTGGCTTGCCTTCTTGGCGTGGTTGTTTATCAGCGGATGCCGAAGGACATCTACCCGGATTTGAATGCTCCTCTCGTCAACATCATAACCTCTTGTCCGGCAATGGCCGCCGAGGACATTGAGCCTAGGATCACCTTCCCCCTGGAAAGCTTAATGAATGGAAGCCCCCACGTCACCAGGGTCCGCTCCCAGTCCACAACGGGTGAGTCGGTGGTCACGCTCGAGTTCGACTTTGACACGGATATTTATTTGGCCCGTCAGATCGGGGCGGGAAAGTTGGAGATGGTAGCCGAGCAGCTGCCTGCGGGAGCATCCCGCCCTATCTTGGGGCCCGTTTCCTCACGGATGGGTGAGATCTTCGAGTTTGCCGTCGTGGGCGAGGGTGCTAACCCGATGGAGCTCCGCACCATTGCCGACTGGACCATCCGTTACCGGCTGTTGGGTGTCGAAGGGGGTGTCCTTCGTGGTCAACCTGGGCGGATTCGTCCGCCAGTATCAGATCTATTTGAAGCCGGAAATGCTTCATCATTACGGAATCACCATTGCTCAAGTGAAGGAGGCGATCGAGAAAAGTAATCGCAACTTCTCCGAAGGAATCATTACGAAAAAGAATCAGGAATTCCTTATCCATGGTTTGGGCAGGCTTACCTCCTTGGCCGACATTGAAAATACGGTCATCACCACAAGAAACAACGTTCCCGTTTACGTGGAGGACGGTGCCGAGGTCAAAATTGGGGGAAATTCCGCAGGGGGATGCCGGTTTCAACGGCCAGGAGGCTGTCTCGGTATGCGTGCAGAAACAATATGGCGGGGACACGCTCAAGACTATCGCCAACATTAAGGAGTTCCTCAAGGAGGTTCGACGCCACATTCCCGAAAATATTAAGCTTATCCCTTACTATGACCAGTCCAAGTTGATTTTGAGCTCTCTCCGGCACGTGGAAATCTCTATGCTGGAGGGCGGACTTGTGGTAGTACTGGTCCTCCTGTTGTTCCTCGGGAATGTGCGCGACTCTTTGCTTGCCTCCCTGACGATTCCTATATCCGTTCTTCTTGCTTTAATTCTTATGGATCTTGCTGCCATTTCCCTGACCGTGATGGCGCTGGGTGGCTTGGCCATTGGCATCGGAAAGATGGCAAGTGGCACCGTCATCATGGTCGAAAACATCTTCAAGTATTTCCAAAACCCCATAAAGAGTATATCACCGCTTGAGCTTACATCGCGGGGAGCGAAAGAGGTAGCCTCTTACTTGTTTTCTGCTAATCTCCTCATCATTTTGGTGTTTTTGCCCCTTTTGGCATTGGAGGGAATTGCCGGGAGAATGTTCCGGCCCAGCGCCTTTGCCCTTATTGGTGCTCTTTTTGGCTCTTTAGTCATTAACTTGACCCTCCAACCAGTCCTGATGTTTTTTGTACACGAAAAACAGACCTCCCGATAAGGGAAAACCGATTCATCGGTTTTGCCACTCGGGTCTATCTTGCCGTTCCGGAGGCCTCATTCCGTTACAAGGCAGTAGTGCTTATTCTGGCCCTGATGATTCTCTTGGTCGGATGGATTTGTTATCAGAATCTGGGCAGTGAATTCGTCCCCTTCGTGGACGAGGGGGCCATCGTCCTCTCCACGGTGATGCTCCCCGACACATCGCTCGAGGAACCGGTTCGCATTGGCAAAAAAGTGGAGCAGATTCTCCTATCTTTCCCCGAGGTGCTCTCTGTCTGCCGGACCACTGGAATGGCGGAGGAGTCCGAACGAACACGTTCATCCGGTAAATCACAGCCATTTCATAGTCGAGCTAAAACCGCGCGAGCAAAGAGAACGTGGATACGTCGAATTGACTCAGGCTATGAGGAAAAAGCTCGACGAGATACCCGGGATCGTCTATATCTTTGAGCAACCCATTGCAAACAAATTGGCCGAGATGTTGAGGGGTGTGGAAGGGACGATTGTGGTGAAACTGTTCGGCCCCGATTTGGACGTGCTCAACGCGAAAATACAGGAAATCTATGAACTGATGAGGCAAATTCCGGGCATTGCCGACCTCTAAATTGAACGGACCGCTGGCATTCCGTTGATTGTCGTCAAAGTTGATCGCGAATCTTTGGCGCGCTGCGGAATCAAGGTAGAGGAGGTTGGCGACGTAGTGGAGACAGCGCTTAACGGCGTAGTGGTTACCGAGGTGCGGGAAGCCGAGAGGATCACAGAGGTCCTTTTGCGTTTACCGGACAAATACCGTCAAGACGAAGAGACGATCAAAAACCTCTTGATCGACATTCCCACCGGAAATCGCATACCCCTTTCGCAACTGGCGCACATTGAGCGAAGCGAAGGGCCTCAGACCATTTTCCGGGAAGGGATACAGCGACGGAAAATTATCCTTTGCAATGTGGTGGGCCGAGACATCGGCAGCTTTGTGAAAGAGGCCAGAGAACCCATCGCCCGTTCCGTCTCTTTGCCCCCGGGGTATTACTTTACGTTCGGGGGTCAGTTCGAAGCTCAGCAACGTACCATGAGGCAGCTTACATGGATGATGGTCGTTGTGGGGCTGCGTGTGCTGGTGGTGCTATTTGCGTCTTTGGGATCGCTGCGGCAGTCGCTCTTATAGCTGCTTAATATTCCCATGACCCTTGCCGGGGGCATCGTCGCCCTCTACTTGGCAGGGCAAGCCTGGAACGTCTCGTCCGTGATCGGCTTTATCGCACTATTTGGCATTGCCTTGCAAAACGGCGTGGTTCTGGTTGGGAAGATCAATGACCTTCGCAAGCAGGGCATGCCGCTCCATGAGGCCGTCGTTTAGGGGCTGTCTATCGCTTTCGACCCATTTTGATGACTGAACTGATCCTGATTTTGGGCGTCCTGCCTCTTGCCTTGGGGACTACCTCAGGCTCCGAAATCGACCGACCCCTGGCTATGGTCTACGTCGGGGGTTTTGTTGTAGCGATTTTCTTCGAACAAATCGCTTTGCCGGTCCTGTACGAGATTTTCGCGCGTCTTAAGAAGGAACCACTATTTGCGCCGGTCGAGGCCTCCTAAGCCACGGAGGGCTCCGGTCGCTCCACAGGCTCCAAACCGCCGACAAGAAGCATTCCTTCAAGTTCTACACAGCGGAGCCAGAACTCCCTTAGGCTCTCGAGATAGTTCAGGTTGACCTCGAAGTATGTTCGTTGCGCGGTAAGAAGGCTCAGGTACCCAAATTCCCCTTCACGATAGCCAGCCCGAATCATCTCGAGGGATCTCTGGGCGTTGGGGAGGATTGTCTGAACATAGGTTTCCACGCGCTGTCGGGCGATCACGTACCGCTCGAAGGCCTCGGCAAGCCGCTGGTAAAGGCTAAGCTCAACCCGACGCAATTCCTGCTGTGCAGCGATCAGATCGGCCTGCGCCCGGACAATCCGGCCCTGGCTACGGTCGAAGAGCGGAAGAGGTAGACTCAGTTCAACGTCGGCCACCGTGTAACGGCTAATCGTATCATACTTTACTCCTGTAGCCGATCTCGATATTTGGTACGCGCATCGAATATTGGCGCGCAAGTTCGCACTTAGCTCGCTCTATGTTGACCAATGCTTGCGCCCGCTCCGGACTTTGCGCCCAAAGGGTCTCAAGAAGTTCCTGGGGGTCGAACTTCGGCAAATCCGTCTCAATCTGGCCGGCCAAAGGAGTCGGTTCCATATCCGGCCGACCGAGTACCGCTGCAAGTCTTCGCCAGGCACCCTCGAGAGCCTTCTTAGCTTCTACCAGATTGAGCCGAGCCAACTCGGCCTCCATTTCAGCCTGCAGTACGTCGGCCCGGGTCACTTCCTGAGCCGCTTGAAGGTTTTCCGTGGCTTGGACACTTTCCTCGGCGATTCCTACCAACCCCTCGTTGATTTCCACCAACTTTTGGGCCAAAAGCACCTCGTAGTAGCCGGCGCGCACATCATTGAGTACCCGGCGTCGCTGGATCTCCCAGAACAGACGGGCCTGTTGGACCTCGTAACTTGCAACTTCTCGGGCCAAACGGATCTTGCCGGCTGTGATGCTTTCTTGCCGGATCGCTCCCCCTTGAAATCCCGATCCCCCGTCGTTGCCGGCGTCGTCTGCGATATACCCGATCGTGGGTTGGGGTAGCGACCTGCTTGGAACCGATTGGCTTCGGCGGCTTGAATGGCCATCCGGGCCTGCACGAGCGTGGGGTTAAACTTGAGGGCCATCTCCTCAAGGTCTTGGAGAGTCAAAGGAGTCGCCAAGGGCTCCTTTTCAGCTTCCGGAGTGACGACCTGCGTCTGGTCGGCCTGCGGCGGACGTGGGGGGAATCGCGCGACCCCGGTGGGGGTGGAGGGAGAGGCACGGCGTTCCCCTCCGGCGGGTGCGACAACCCTTGCACCTCCTTGGCGGGTTGGGCGGTTTCTGCCGCAACTGGTCTCCACTCCAAACCCGGAGGACGGCCCTCGGGGGAAAATCCGGGCTCTGCGCCAAGGGCCTCCCACCAGGCGAGCGGGTGTATTGCCCATAATCCGGCGGTCAAAACCGCAAAGGTGATAGCATAAACAGCACCTCGGCCTTTTTTGAGGGTGCAAAAGTGGGCTTATAACCCAGGCGACCCATTGTCACCTCTCCGTTCCCTCGGCGACCTAAGAAACCCCGGATTTCCTTCGCCAAATCCCGAGGCCTAACCCGGCGTATGCACCCCTGGGGGATGCCGGGGCATTGGGCACGCGTTTGTCCGCAGTTCTTTCGCTTCCTTTTGGGAAGTCTATAACGGTTATGCCGGCATTGCCGGTCCTGCAGAGTTAATCGATCCGGAAAACTAGCAAAACTGCAGTGGATTCTCTATCCCCCTTTGATAATGCGTTTGTGGCTGCGGTTTATTGAGCCTTTTAAAGACCGGGTGTAAAACCCGGATGGCGGCCCGCCCGGAATGTTTATTTAATCGCTCAAGTGTGTTGAAGCCCACGCTAGGGCGAAGGGGAGTACGCGGAGTGGGCCGGGTACGGGCTACCTTTGCTTCCTGGCCGGCGATAAAAAATGAGAGGACGGCTACCGGTAAGCAACAACCATTGAGAGCCCGCGGTGCACCGATTTTTATCGTGGCCTCCAGAATGGGTCAAATGGTGGAGCCAACTCTTCGAGAGCTTCAAAAACGAAAGCGATGATTGCTGACACACATCGTGCCTAAACCAGCGAGAAAAGGGCGGGAAACGACCAGGACATTCCGGACCTTTGGAAGCCAGCTGCTCTCCACGGAATCCGGCGGTACGCCGACGTACCGACGCCCGGCCCTCCATTGGACGGCTTCCCCCGAAAGGACTAGGGCGATGCATTTACGGATGCCACGGTCGGGCTAGCCGGCTATTAAACACACTCAGCCGAAGATCGCCTTCTGGATGAGTTTTTCCGGAAACGGCCAAGTAGGGCCTCGCTTATCACCTTCAAGGACCGACTGAAAGCTGGGCGGGAGGAATTCCTCGCGGTGTGTGAAGGTACGGTGCGTACAATGTGCGGGTAATTGGCACGGTTGCTCGCGGGGAGGCCGAGCCCAAAAGGGATATGTCGGGCTCGATCCTGGCCGCACAGTTTTTGACCTAGCAGTCCTGAGGTACTATCTGGAGCGGCTTCTGGAGTGCCGGGTCCTTGTGGTCACGGAACGTAATCTTAAGGCCCGTGTCGAACGGCGTATGCTTCAGGGGGCAGTGCCACTATGAGAGATTCCAAAAAAGAGTCCGGGATCATGTGCAAGCGATTGCCGCCCGGTGCCTTTCCTCCAACTGGGTTAGCCGGTGACATTCACAATCGCTCCTTGTCTTTTCCTGTGCCGAGAGGGACAAAACACTCATCTCTCCGGTAGGTTAAAATCGGTTCACTACCCGCTGAGCGCAAGCCTTCGGCGCAATTCCTCCGAGGATAAACAAGCGTTGGGTTTCTCTGTCCAAACTTCGTGATTGGGCCTGTGTCCCTGAAGGGTTTCAGTAAGGGTAACAACAGCGAGAACCCTGTCGGCGGTGATCATCGTATTAAGTGGCCGTTCTGTCTATACCGTGACGAACCTTGCAAAGTTTCGGATAGCCTGTCCTCCAGCGGCAAATTATCGTGAGACTGCTTGCATTTTGGAGAGAGCAAATGTAAAGATTGCCGCAGATGGGGCCACGGAGCGGTAGGCTGCCTGTTTTTTGAAATGGTGATTAACGCACTTAAGGAGAGGCTAATTGGTTTCCGAGGTATTGGAGCCACCGCACGACGGGGGAGACAATCATGCAGCAACTGTTATTTAAAAAGGTCGAATATCCCCTTCACAAACTCCTTGAGGACATTGCTTTGGGGGAGATCGGTCTTCCTGATATTCAGCGCCCGTTTGTCTGGGAGACAACCCGCGTGCGCGACTTATTCGATTCGATGTACCGTGGGTACCCTATCGGCATGTTACTCTTCTGGGAAAATGGCTACGCCGGTGAGCATCGTAGCATTGGCACAGACGCAAAGCAGAAGGCACCCCGCCTATTAGTGGTGGATGGCCAACAGCGGCTCACAGCCCTTTATGCCGTAATGAAGGGTGTCCCTATTGTGGATGCAGACTTCCGGCAGCGGCGGCTGCGAATCGCCTTCAACCCCCTCGAATCGAGGTTTGAGGTCAGCAACAGTGCCATTGCGCGCGATCCCACGTGGATTCCGGATATTACCGTCCTCTGGAACCCGGAACTCCACCTACACCAATTCATTACAGACTTTTTGGCTCGTCTGCCAGAACATAAGGTACCCGCAAACCAAGGCAAGCACATCGTCGATGCTATCCAAAAACTAGTTAACATTATTTGGTATCCCTTGACGGCCCTCGAAATTTCCTATGGCGCGAGCGAACAAGAGGTCGCAGAAATTTTCGTGCGAATAAATAGTGGCGGCCGAACTTTGTACCAAGCCGACTTCATTTTAACGCTCATGTCCGTTTCTTGGGATGAGGGCCGAAAAGAGCTTGAAGAGTTCTCCCGGCAGGCAAGACAGCCCGCCTCCCACAGGGAGTCCTCGCCATATAATCCTTATTTTCAACCCAGCCCAGATCAACTTTTGCGCGTCGAGGTGTCTTTGGCCTTTCGGCGTGCAAGCCTAAAAGACGTGTATTCCATTCTGCGGGGCAGGGACTTAGAAACAAAGCAGATTTCCTTAGAGCAACGGGAGAAGCAGTTCGGTCTTTTGAAAAAGGCGCACGCCACCGTGCTCGACCTTCGGCATTGGCATGAATTTCTGAAGGTCATTGTGCGGGCAGGCTATGTCCATCCGCTCATGATCACCTCCCAGAGTGCCCTGGTTTACACCTACGCCATTTGGTTAATGGGCAAAGAGAGATTCGGTTTCGACTTTCACAGGCTGCGCAACATCATGGCTCGTTGGCTTTTCATGAGTTTGCTAACTGGTCGTTACTCGGGCTCGGCCGACACTCGAATGGAACTGGACCTAGCCCTGCTTGACAGGGCGGAAAGTGCTGACGATTTTGTTCGAGTGTTGGAACAGGAAATGGCGGCGGCATTGACATCTGACTTTTGGGAGGTTACCTTTCCAACGCAACTGGTCACTGCCTCAGCCCGGAGCCCTGCGCAGTTCGCTTATTTCGCTGCGTTGTGCATTTTGGATGCACCGGCGCTTTATTCCACGATGAAGGTTCGGGAATTGTTATCTCCCACTGGGTACGGGAAAAGAGAGACGCTGGAGCGGCATCACCTCTTCCCCCGAAAATATTTGATGAGCCAGGGTATCACCTCCTTGCGCGAGACCAACCAAGTGGCGAACTATGCGTTGCTCGAAGCGTGCGACAATCTCGACATTCGTGCTGAGGCACCCAGGGACTATGCGCCTCGTTACGAAAGCCGCTTTTCTCCGGACGAGCTGGAACTCATGTATCGGTACCACGCCTTGTTTCCGAAATGGTATGAAATGGACTATCAGGAGTTCCTCCAGGAGCGACGCAAACGAATGGCCGCGATTACTCGCGAGGGATTTGCCAAGCTTGCCGATTGGGCGAGCTAAACCTGGCCTTAGCATGACAGTGTGTGCGGAAAGATTGTGGTTTGGATGCTTAAGGGCGGTCGCCCGGAAAAGCGAAGAACACTGAGTTGCCGGGGATAGGCATTACCAGGAAGCTTGGCGCGCCTTTTGTCGCGACAATGTAAACGGTCTGATTCAAGTGCTTTTCCTAGGAAAGATCGTTCAGCCTTGGATTAGCGAATGGGTAGCCTTCTTGATAACATCCTTGTCGGGGCACAGCGGGGGCTGAAAGCTTGGGTACCGGACGTTCGTCGACCGGAGGACATTGTGGGCCTGCTGGTCATTGTGCGGGCAAACGTCCAGGATAGCCGGCGGGGTTGTTGAACGCCGGGCGATGAGTCTTTGTCGACGGACTTATCTTTGACTCCGGAGATTGGGCCTGGCTGCTGGCAACAGGCGTACCCTTATCATCCTGCATGATGTGGGCCTGTCGACGCTCAATTCACGGGCAGATTCCGGTTGGACGAGGCGAGAAGGTTTCTTTAGGGGACTGCGGTGTGAGGTACGAGCCGGGAATGCATTACCGCCATAGTACACGCCTGCGGGGTGCAACTACAGTCGGGCGGGAGTAGATTTCGTCACCATCTGCACGCAGGACCCGGTCTGTCTCTCTAGTCGGGTGTTCGATGGGCACGTGAGGCTGAAGAACGTTGGGCGGATGGTGGGGGGCGGATGGGAGAGGCTGCCGAAATGGTTCTCTAATGTGGTGTTTGGTGTGTTTGGCGTTATGCCGAATCACATTCACGGGATAATTGTTATCACGGATGGCATATTGGTAGGGGGAGGCCTGGTACCTGCCTAAAAAAGGCAAACCACGATGAGCGGTCATACGAGAACCGCAACGGAGCACGGGGCAAGCGCAAATGTTGACAAAACCGTTGGGAATAGCCGGACAACCACAACCGATTCTCGGGCCACAAGGGTTGCCGCTCCGAAGGGGCTGGCAGGGTAACCACAACGGATGGTGAAGGGGTGGCCAGAAGGCTTGTCCGAACGACTGGGGATGAACCGGCGTCCACGTCGGACCAAAGCTTTACCACGAGGGTTGCCCATGGGATGGTGGATCAAATGACAGCCACAACGGTTGCCCCTATGGTTGGGGGCGAAGGGTGCCGGAGCGGACGAAGGCGATGGGGTGGGAGGAGGTTGCGAGGAGGGCGGCGTAGGGATCGAAGCGGTGTTCGGGTGGGAGGGGATAGATCGCCAAATCGGCGTCTTTTCCCGGTTCTAAGCTTCCCAATCGGCGTTCCCATCCCAGGGCCACAGCTGCATCCAGCGTGGCCATGCGAAGGATCTTAAACGGCGGGATCGTGGGAAAGCTCCGGCCGACTTCGCGGAGGTCTTCCATCAGATTCAGGTCCGGGCACGAGGCTCTGCTATCGGTGCCGAGAACCACGCGGATATTCCGCTCCAAGGCTTTTTCCAAAGGATACGGCTCGTGGCTGAAGTGTGTGTGCGTCCGCGGGCAAAACACCAGCGATAGGTGCTGATGGTGGGCCAGGAAATCCAGATCTTCATCGGCGAGGTAATTTCCGTGGACAATGAGGCCCCGAGGTGCTTTGGCAAGGCGGCCGAGGTAGTCGATTGGCTTGCGGCCGCCAAAGATTCCTTCCCTCCATAGGCCGCGGCTTTCCAGCAGCTCCCGGAAGGGACCTTGGCCTTCGCGAAGAAGCTGCAGTTCTTCACGGCTTTCGGCAAGATGAAAGGCGATGGGAAGTTCGTGCTGGGCTGCCTGCTCGATGATCTTCTCCAAGATGGTTGGGGCAACCGTATAGGGGGCATGAGGAGCAAGGCCGGGGGAAAGATCCTCCGGAAAGGGCTGCTTTAGGAAGCGTTCTATTTGCTCGAATGCTTGGGCGGCTTTCTCCTGGAGGGGGGCGATGATCTCGAGGAACACCACCCCTTTGGCTGGCATTGTATTTGGGGAAGCCGAGTCGGGGGATGGCATGGGGGCGGCCTGTGCTCTACGGATAACCTCTTCGAAAAGGTGACTCCCGTTATAAGGCTTCTGTACAGATTTACCGTGGACAGTTTGGAGAGGTGGTTCAAGAGAGCAATCGGAGGTTCGGGTACCTTCGGCGGGTCGAATGTTGAGGTGATAATCTTTTGGGGAAGTTCCCGGCTGGGCGATGTCCCCGACGGCCGTCACTCCGAAGCGAAGGCATTCTTCCCATCCCTTGGTGAGAGCTTCCGGCCGATAGCCCCCCCGAGCTTGCCGATGCTCAATCACCTTTTGGATCCAGCTTCCCAGGGATCCTAACTCGGCCGGAAAAGGGCTCGGGCAATCACTTAGTTCCAGATGAACGTGGCAATTGACGAGGGCTGGCCAGATCACAGTTTCACCGAAATCAAGAGGGGCAACTTTGGGAGGCAAGTGGGAAAGCATCTCCCTTCGCTTTCCCACGGCCGCGATTTTCGACCCTCGCAGGAGGACAAGTCCGTCTTCGATCGGGGGCTGGGCAATGGGAAGGACCCAGCGAGCGGTTAAGGCCAGGAAATTTTCAGATTTGTGCTGGGGGCAACTTTCGGACATGTAGGAAGCTCGGTTTGTGCACTGCGTTCACCGGAAAATGTTACCGATCCACTACCTAAGGGGAGCGGTGGGAAACGGTTCGGTGATTTGCCTAAGCTCCGACGGTTCCTCCTAAGTGTGGACTTTAGATCCCAGCGGATAGCTGCCCGCGGAAGATTCAAACTGCCTCAGCGGTACTCGGCTCAACTCTTGGTGCTCCAGGGAAGGACTCCCAGGAACCGGTTTCTTAGGGGGAATATTTCCCTTCCGGGGTTACCGTTTCGGGGATCTTGGCTTTCCAGCCGAATGCCCACCACCAAAGGGCCAGGGCGAGGATGGCGGCTCCGATTGGTAAGCCGTAAGGATATGCTTGGGGTGAGAGGATCGGGAACCCACTTCCCAGGTGGACAAAGACCCAGTGGAGGGGCGAGTCAGCCCCGCCGCGAGCGGCTAGGAGCATCCCCCCGTTATAAACCGCATGAAACACGATGGCCGGCCAAAGACTTCCGCTTGTGACCACAATCCCGCCAAGCACGATTCCCAACAGGAAAGCAGAAACTTGTTGAACCAGTAGGGTGTGGGCCACCGCAAATAAAAACGCACTGAGGAACACTCCTTGGAGGATACGTCGAGCACCGAGGAACCCACCCAGAACCAGACCGCGAAATGCCAATTCCTCACATACCGCAGGAACAAGGGCCAAGTAGAAGAGAAGCTCCCAATGTGAACCTTTGTCTACAATCGCTTGGATCTTTTGGAGGAAACTTGTTACGACTTCTCCGGGCTGCCATAGTTGGAGGAAGGCTTGTTGCAAACTGGCTCCAACCGGTTGAACAAGGACAGCCAGAAAGCCGGCGGCAATGATTTTGCTCGCTGCACATCCCCTAAGGTTCAAAGCCACCAAGGGAGTGCGGCTAAAAAGACAGGCCAAGAGGATCGCTGGGAGAGCAAAAGCCAACAGTTGGGCAGCAAGTTGCATCCTGGCGAAGGCCTGGAACGATTCCGGCATGGGAGCTCGGAGGCTCCAAATCATTTTGATGACCAGAATTGCAAAGGCGGCCAGAAGGGCTTGGCCTGGGGGCACCCGAATCCCCCGTTGCCACCACATCCGGCGAAGAAGCAGGGGAAGGGAGATCACCTCGGCCTCGCGGAAAAGGATATTTTCCGAGTGAAATTGCCGGACTGCCCAGCAAAGAGAAAGGGCACAAAGGGCAAGGGTTACCCCGAGGGCTGGGAAGAGATAAATCCATCCTTGCTCGATCTGACCTGACAGAAAACTCTTGAGGACCAGCACAACTCCGGAAAGGGGGATCAAACTTGTTCCCCACGAAAGTTCCACCCCGGCAGTGACCGGCAGGAGCACAAGAGGCATTGTCAGCAAGACTATGGGCATCAGATAGTACTGGGCTTCGCGTGTGCTGCGGGCCTGAGCGGCCAAGGCCAAGCTGAGAGCCCCGAAGAGAAGACTTATCGGAAGGAGCACGAGCGATAGCCATGCCACAGCAGTCCAAGGGGGCGGGCCGAACTGGGGTAGGCTTGTCAAAAGAAGCCAACCGCTCACCATCATGCTGCCCACGTTGGCCAGTGCGGTCAAGGCACTAAAGAGGGTCACAGCACATAGTTTTCCCAAGACGATTTCGGTTCTTTGAGCGGGACTTACCAAGAGGGTTTCCAACGTTCCGCGTTCTTTCTCGCCGGCACAGGCATCGATGGCCGGATAAAGGGCCCCGGTGGCAGCCCAAATGATCAAAAGAACAGGTAGCAACCTGGCCCAGAGAGCTGCCCCTCGTCTGCCCACGGAGACAGCCACATCGGCCACGGCCACAGGAAAGGGCTCGATCAGTTCCTGGGGGATACCCCGGGCAGCAAGCTGCCGTCGACGACACTGTTCCCGCCAGCGGTCGAGCACCGCTTGCACCCGGCCGTAAGCAATTTGTGATCGATCACTCGCGGTGGAATAGAGAATCTCCGGACCGGGAGGTTGCTCTCCGCCGACCGGCAATGATCCGGGACGGAGATCTCCGCCACTGTCCCTGCTGGGGGAATCAGAGGCGATGGGGGTTTCCGAACCTTCAGACAACCGACTTGGCCTTACTCCAAAACATCCAAAGCTAGGCGGAAACCAAATCGCCACATCAACTCGGGCGGAAGCGATCAGTTCTTCCACTTGCGATCGCAACTTGTCCGGTTCTAAACTCGGAGACAGTCCCAGTTCTACTGGTCGGAAGACCCGTAAGAGCCGTTGCCGACGTGGTTCCGAAAAAAGGGAAGGATGAAACAATGTGGCATTTTGTTCATCTACAAGTGGCGGTAGATCCGGACATTTGGAAACATGTTCCATGCCTACGATTAAGACTCGACAAGGTTTTTCTTCCAGGAATTGAGCCAACTGGTAGACTGTCAGTGCTAAAACGGGGTAAAGCACCAGGGGCAAAATGAGCATCATCGCGATCGTACGGCGATCGCGGAGATGATCGCGGATTTCTCGCCCAGCTACAAGTACAATGTTTCTGACAGTCATAGATGCAGTCGAGAAATGTTACAAAGCAAGGTACTTCTCAACGGTCGGCAGGAGTTTCTATCACCTTATGCTTTCATGCTAGCATATTGCCGGGTGACATTCCGGCGAAAGGCACCTGCTTGCCATCTCCGCAAGTTCCCACGAATTGCAACGGAAAGCTGAGACCTGCTGCATATAGAATCCTTGGTAAACCAGATCAAACCGCTGAGGCCCTCGCCGGTGTTAACGTGTCGGCTTCATTTCCACCCGAATACGACGGGGACCATTGACCTCCCGCACTTGGAGGATAAACCTTTCCTCGCTCTCTTGACCTCCGTCTTCCAGCGGAATCCGGATTTGATGATGCCCCGGGAGAAAAACTTGCGGCGGCAAAGCGGCACGTTTGCGATTCAGGCCAAAAAGTTCGAGAATCACATGGAGATCACCACCTGTCTTGTTGTACATATCCACTTGAAAAACTTTTGCCGGCGGGTTGGAGACGAGCTGACAGCTTCCAAATTCCAACCCCGGCCAACGGAGCTCAATCGGCCGATCGATCGCCATTGTGATATTTTCCGGTTCTTCGAAGCGGAAAAGCCAACGGACGGTATGCCCACCCTCAAAGGCATGCGAGGGAGCCGTTATCTGGAGGGTGGACGCGAATATTTCCTTTGGGCCCAAATGATAGCGGAATTCGAACGGATGGATTCGGAAACCTGGCGGCCCACTTACTAGAAGAGTTCCTCGCACCGGAAAATCCGCCGGATTGGTGAACTGGATTTTCAGACTCTGGGCGGTTCCGGGATAGGGTAGGAGCTGGCTTGGCTCAAAGCGGCAATCTTTCTGCCAAGCAAGAGCCCAAAAGTCCTGGCACAGGATGAATTTGGGAAGGGGCCCGACTGGAAGAAAAGTCGGATCTCCTTCGGGGGAAATCTCCTCAACTTGGCCCCAGGGATCGATCACCCTCCCCCCGTGAGGAAGGGTCAGGGGGATCGAACCGGGGTCCTTGGACCAGAACACCACGAGCCCTTCCCCCTTCCGGGAAAAAAGCCATCCGGTTGCTTGGGGCCCCACGGGTAGAAGACCGACGGGTTTTGCCTCTCGCAGGAGTTCCGTAGAGATCCACCATGGCAGGAAAAGTTCTCCTGGACCTCCCGTAGGTGAGCAAAGGCTGGAAAGAAGTGTTTCGTCCAAGCTGAGCAAGATCCAGGAGGAATCAGCCGCCGCCGCTTGACAGATCCCTTGAACGAGCTTGGCGGCCAGTTCGGAGGTAGGGGCATCCTCCGAGGGGGTGATTCGGATGGAGGCTAAACTCCGAGGAAGAGATCCCGCATGGGCAAAAATTCCACCGACGGAGGGATTCCCCCGTAGTGTTGTCGTTTCTTCCGAGTCTCCTTTCGGTTTGGTGCCTTGCCAATTGGCCACCCGGCAAATTTCAACTCGGAGGTGCGGGGGGAAGGACTTTTGAGGATCCGCTCGATCACCCTTTTGATCAGGAAGCTTTTCGCCAAAGGGGATGATTGCTTGGCGGATCGGTAATTCCGCGGTTAACCCGTGGGAAAGGCGAAGAAACTCCGCTTCGGCTTCCTGCTGAGAAGAACAAAGAGGGTTGGCTTCGTAGCCGAGTTGGAGCCAATGCATTTGGGAGAGCACT
>Ga0272449_1000796_pt1 | contig 35655 bp, 32 predicted proteins | sample YNPCB0241_FD_198679 | JGI IMG/M metagenome (GOLD analysis project Ga0272449, IMG submission 198679) | Hot spring sediment microbial communities from Yellowstone National Park, WY, United States - YNP-CB-024-1 | ecosystem: Environmental > Aquatic > Thermal springs > Hot (42-90C) > Sediment...
ACAGGAGAAATTTTAGCACCATTTGCTTTAGCATTTTATGTTGCTGGCTTTATGAGAGGCTCTCATACTGGACCACTAATGCCTGTTAAAGCAAACTCAACAATATCATTTTTTGATGGCCCGCCAGTAATATCTTGCTTGGCATTTTCAATAAAAAATGGAAAATTGACAGAAGGTGTAGATTGCTTCGATCATCCATTTTGGGATTATGTTAGAAGAAAAGCATCTAAAAAGGCAATTGAAATAAGAAGACAAGGATTTTATGGTGCAGCAATGCTTCCAATGTCAGAATTAGAATATGGCGGAATAGTTGAAAGTCTAAAGAAGCTTGAAAGTAGATTCAAGATCAGAAAATAATTAATGATAGTATGCGAGAAAAGCTTAAAGATTCATTTTATTTTTTTGATTTTACACTTTGTTTTTTCTTGAACTTATTATTAATCTAAATTTTCAGAATGTCTAATACCTATCAATTTAACAAAATTCACTCATATCTCAAAGCTTCAATCGGTTGAAGCTGAGCAGCCTTTCTTGCAGGCAATAAACCAGAGATAGCTCCGATTAGTGTGGAAAAGATTAATGCAAACAAAACTAATTCAGGAGTTATTATTGTAATGTTTTGTCCACGCGAAATACCGATAACATTAACACCCATTTCAGATATAATTCCAGATGCAATAAATCCTAAGAAAACTCCAATTAGTCCGCCAACAAAACCTATTATAGATGACTCAAACAAAAACATTTTCATAACATCAGAATTTGTTGCTCCTAATGCCTTTAATGTTCCTATCTGTCTTGTTCTCTCTATCACAGACATGTACATTGTATTTGCTATGCCGATTGCTCCAACTAATAACGATATTGCAGCTATTCCAGCTAAAAACAAATTTACTGTATTAAGTATGCTTGAAATTGTTTCTTGTATAGATTTTGCTGTTATTATTGTGAAATCTTTTGTTTCGTTTGTTACGTGCCTAGAAAGCATAAGCCTTTTTTCAATGTCTTTAGAAATTTCATCTAAATTGTCCAAATCACTTACCTTAAACAAAATAATAGAAAATTCATTCGAGCTTACATTCAAAACATTTCTTGCTGCATTTGTTGTAACAAATATTGCATTATCATACATTATTCCACCAACCATACCACCAAACCTTTCAAGAATTCCAACAACTCTAAATGTTTTGTTATTAATAGAAATTTGTGAGTTTATGGTTATAGGTTTCTTAAAAATTTCACTTGCAACTCTATTTCCAATTACAGCAACATTTTCATCACCCATAGCTAAATGTCTTCCTTCTTCCACATCAACCACAGAAATCTCTTGGAATGCTAAAGGCTCAACACCATATAATTGCAAGGAAATCTTTTCTCCATAATATTGCACTTCGGTTCTGCCTGCAATTATTCCGCTAGCTATCTTAATTCCTGGGGTATATTTTATTGTGTTAAAGTCTTTATCAGTAAGTTTTATTGTTGCGCTTGTTATTCTTGGAGAAACTATGCGTTGATTTGCTCTCATTGCCCTTTCAAAACCAGGAATAACATAACCTACATCACTTCCCAATCCAGCAAGCTGAGAAGAAATGGTTTGTTGCATTCCTGCTCCTATGGAAAGAATGCTAACAACAGCCGCTACCCCTATAACAATTCCAAGAATTGTTAGCCAACTTCTCAGCCCTCTTTGCGAAAGATTTTTTATAGAGAATTTTAAAATATCCAAAAACTTCATAACGATAACCTTAATGTTTTATCTTTTTCGTATTACCTTTCTTAGCTTAATTATTGCTATTATGCAAACAATTCCTATTATGCCAATTATTATATAAGTTGTAGAGTTTGTTTGTGGATAAGCCGGAATTCTTTGTCTAGGAGATGTTGCGTTTATAAATCTTCTCTCAATATTAATAGGAACACTTTTTTCTAAAACTCTTCTTATCCCCAATAAATCTGTATAAGATATTTCCACGATAAGATTATCTGTTGTATTTGTAAGCACTAATTGAAAGCTTGCTAAAGTATAATCTCCTGCATTTAAATTTCCTATTACATTAGAAGAGCTTCCTAATACTCTAAAAAATTTTTGCTGAGGAATTTTTATTATGGTTGAGTATGCTGTTGTTGGACCAACATTAACTACTGCTAATGTTATAGTGTTTTCAGAATATTCTTGCATGCTTACTTCAAAATCAGTTTCTCCTGAAATTTCAATTCCTGTGACAAAATTTATTGATTGATTTATTCCTGATTTATCTGAATACCAAAGAGAAATATTAATCTGATGTACTCCAGGAGACGCTAGAGGGTTTGTAACAATCTCTGAAAAAATTTCATAAGAGGAATTTGGTTTTATTGATGGAATCACGATCCTGTTTGTAGAGCCGATTGGCAAAAGCGCACCATCAATGCTAACCCAATTAAATATTATATTTTTGATTTCATCTCCTTTATTTGATATTATAAAGCTTAGATTTACTCTTTCTCCAAGTTTTAGTGTATTTGGTTTTATTGATTTAATCTCTAAAATTGCTTGAGAGGCAATATTTATTATTGCAGTCGGGTATATTGTTTTGCAAGTATTTTCTTTGCAATAATCTATTATGAAGGTAATATAGTAAAGGCCAGGAGAAGCATTATCTAAAACAGAGAATTTAAATATTGCTGTATTAGTTGAACCAGCATCTAAAGAGCCGAGCTCTTTTATCCATTCGTATTTTATTGGGGCATCTGTATTTATTTTCCATAGTGAGATCCTTTCTGCTGTAGCAGTTCCTACATTTTTTAAAACTATTTGTATATATCCATCATTTCCAGGTTGTATTGCGCCGGGATAAACATTTATTGTAGCTTGTAATAAAGGCTCTCCTGTAATAGAAATTGCATTTGCGCAAAATTGCATCATTAAAAATGACATCAAAAATAAAATTGTTGGGTTTTTCATTTTTTATCACCTCTCTTCTTTTATTATTTCTCCATCCTTTAAATATATAATCCTTTTCGCATATTTTGCTATATCAAGCATATGAGTTACAACTACAATAGTTTTTCCTTTTTCATTTAGCTCAACAAAAAGCTCAGCAATCTCTTTTCCTGTTTTTGAGTCAAGATTTCCTGTTGGTTCATCTGCGAGAATTAATAAAGGATCATTTGCTAAAGCTCTTGCTATTGCAATTCTCTGCCTTTCACCTCCAGATAATTGAGATGGCAAATGCTCAGCCCTTTTTTCCATTTTTACAATTTTTAGTAATTCTTTTGCTCTATTCCTTCTTTCTTTTTTGTATTTTTCAGAAATTATCATCGGCAGTTCAACATTTTCTATTGCAGTTAATATCGGATATAAATTAAAGAATTGAAAAATAAAACCAATTTTCTCTGCTCTTATTTTTGATAATTCCTTATCATTAAGCTTTGAAACATCTATTCCATCAAATATCATTTTTCCTTCTGTTGGTTTGTCTAAACAGCCAAGTAAATGCAATAAAGTAGATTTTCCTGAACCGCTTGGTCCAATAATAGATACAAACTCACCTTCTTTTATTTTCATGTTTATTTTTTTCAGTGCATGTACTTCAACATCATCCATTTTATAAGTCTTGCTAACATTTTTAAGTTCTACAAGAGTTTTCATTTTTTATCCCTCTTTTCATACCTTCTTTAAAGTTCATTTCTTTTTAAATTCTTATTATATGCGATGTTTGCCATACCTGAAGCCGATTTTGCCCATTGGGCAAAGTATTCTTGGATAGGCAATTTTTCCTGTTTCATTATATTGCTGCACAATGTAATTGAAATATTCTTCACTCAAATATTCTTTGCTTGTCGATTTATACAAATCTATTAGTTTTTCCACCGCTTCTTTGTATTCATTATAATTTCCTTCTTTAATAGCTTGTATTATTTTGTTTTGCAACTCTTTTGTTTCTAATCTCGTTCTATATCTTTCAACAATTCTGTTAAAATTTTCTTGTGTTAATGATGATATTATAGTATTTTTCCAGGCTTCAAAATTGTTGTTTTTTATAGCTTCTTGTATTGTTGCTTTTTGTTCTTTGGTTAAGGTTGTTGGCAAAAAAGCTAATGAAACCCCTAAAGTTAAAATTATTCCAACAATAAATGCTATTGAGATTGTTCTCATATTATTTCATAATCGTGAAACCATATATAAATGTTTGGTGAAACCATCCAATAGGGTTTCATTTGCAAGAAACTTTTAATATTTATTTTTCAATAGTTTATTCATGAAATCAAAGAAGATTATGCTGTTAATTTCTTTAATAGCTATTACAATATTTTTTCTTTTGATATCAATAAATGTTTATGAAACATTTCAAATTGCTGAGAAAAGAGAATTGGAGCAGCCATTCTTTATGTTTAGGTTAAGAATGCCAATATATTCATTATTCCTTTTTTCAACATCATTAATAATTTTTGCAATCTTTCTTTCATATTATATCATATCTAAAAGATTGGAAGAAAATATTGAAAAAAAGTTTAGAGTTATTTCAAAATTTATAGCAAAAGATAAATCGAACAAAATTTCTTTTAATGATGAGAAACAAACAATTCTTAAATTCTTGAATCCATCTGAAAGAAAAGTTATTGAGGCATTAATTGAAAAGAATGGTGAAATTTTCCAATCAGAGATAACAAAAATGCAAGGAATGACAAAACTAAAAACACATAGAGCTGTAAAGGAGTTAGAAAAGAAAGGAATAATAAATAGAAAAGTTTATGGAAAAACATATAAGATTTTTTTGGAAGATGATGTAAAAGATATTCTGCTAAAATTTTGAAAATGTCAATTTTAGAAAATAGCAAAATTCAGATTTAATAATACTTTTTGATAAAACTTAATTATGGATTGGTGGTCTATATCAGCGGATGATGCAATAAAAGCTTTATCTTCTTCTAAGGAAGGGCTAAACGAAAAAGAAGCAAAGAAGAGAATTGCAATTTATGGTCTAAATGATATTCCAAAAAGAATGGAAAAGTCAGGGATTAGTTTATTATTTTCTCAATTTAAAGATCCTCTCGTCTTATTACTTTTAGCAGCATCAATAATATCATATATTACAGGAAGCATAGAGGAAAGCATAATAATAATTATTATTCTTTTTATCGATTGTTTTCTCAGCTTTTTTCAAGAATACAAATCCGAATTAGCGTTAAGAAAAATTTGTAAATACCTGAGATATTGGTCTAAAGTTCTTAGAGATGGAAATCTTATGCAGATTGATACAAGGTACTTAGTTCCTGGTGATGTAGTTTTGATTGAAACTGGAGACAGAATACCTGCTGATTTGCGATTAATAGAAGCAAACAATTTGGAAATAGATGAATCTATAATCACAGGAGAATCTTATCCTGTGCTGAAAGATGCATCAGTAATATTGAAAGAAAAGATAGAGCCACAAGAAATGAAAAATATAGCATTTATGGGAACTTTAGTCACCAATGGAAAGGGCAAAGGGATAGTTATTTCAACTGGAATGAAAAGCACTTTTGGAGAAATTGTCGGTTATCTCAAATCTGAAGAGCCATTGACAAACTATCAAAAGAATATGAGAAGGTTGGGCGAATTTCTTACCGGCATTGTTATTTTAGGAGTAATTTTTATTTTCATTGTAAATTCTTTTACTGGAAAGAAAATATTAGATTCTCTTCTCTTTTCTTTGGCTTTAGCAGTTGGTATAGTTCCTGAGATGCTGCCTGTAATTATAACCATATGTTTAACAAGAGGAGCAACAAAAATGACAAAATTTGGAGTAATAACTAAAAAGCTTGCTGCAATTGAAGATTTAGGTAATATGGATGTTTTATGCATAGACAAAACAGGAACAATAACACAAAACAAAATCACATTAATTGATTATATTGATTTAGATGGTAAGAAAGATGTTTATATTGTAGAAATAGCTTCAACAGCTTTGTCTGTAATAGAGAAAAAGGGAGGATTTATAGGAAATCCTATAGATGTTGCTATAGGCGAGTTTGCAAATTCATTAAAAATCAAAAGGTATGAAGCTGTAGAAAAAATCCCGTTTGATTTTACAAGAAAGAGAATGAGCAGTGTAATAAAAAAGGATGATAAGCTTTTATTAATATGCAAAGGGTCACCAGAAAGTATAATATCAGTTTGCTCAAAAATGAAAAAGGAAGGAAAAATTTTAGATTTTGATAAGAAACAAATTGAAAAAATGCTTGAGGAATTATTTAAAAAAGGTTATAGAGTAATTGCTGTGGCTGAAAAAATTGTTGAGAAAAAAGAAAATTATACCAAAGAAGATGAAAACAATCTGACATTGATAGGTTTCTTATGCTTTTCTGATCCCATAAAACCAGGAATTAAAAAAATCATAGACAAATTCAAAAGCCTAGGAATAGAGGTAAAGGTTTTAACAGGAGATAATGCATTAATTGCTGAAGAGGTTATGAAAAAGGTTGGGGTTGAAATCAAAGGAATCTTAAGCGGAGCTGAAATTAATTTAATGAATGAGGAAACTCTTATAAAAGAAGTGGAAAAAAATAATTTATTTGTCAGATTAACCCCAGAGCAAAAGGTTAGAATAGTAAAAGCTTTGAAGAAGAATGGACATACTGTTGGATTTTTAGGTGATGGCGCAAACGATGCCCCAGCTTTAAGATACGCAGATGTAGGAATTTCTGTTGAGAATGGAGTGGATGTTGCTAAAGAAGCATCTGATATAATTTTGACAAGAAAAAGCATTAAGATAATTCTGGATGGAGTAATAGAAGGTAGAAAAACATTTGGAAACACGACTAAATATATATTGAATACACTCTCTGCAAACTTGGGAAATATGATAAGCTTAGCTATATCTTCGCCTTTCCTAAATTTTTTACCTCTTTTACCGTCACAAATCCTTTTAACAAATTTAATAAGTGATGGTCCATTACTTTCAATCTCAACTGATAAAATAGATGAAGAAGAGCTAAAGAAACCAAAACATTTGAACTTCAATTTTATTGGAAAGTTTTGTGGATTGTTAGGTGGAATAAGCTCTATATTTGATTTTGCTACAATGACTTCATTTATTTTGATTGGAGTTAGTGTTTCAACATTCAGGACAGCTTGGTTTTTAGAATCAGTACTTTCAGAAATACTTATAACATTTTCAATAAGAACAAGAAAAAGATTCTATAAAAGTAAGCCGAGCGAGATTCTGCTTTTATCATCAATAATTTTTGCTTTGATAACATTGATAATAATCTATTCTCCGATTGGAGCGCTATTTGAGTTTGTTCACTTGAACCTATACTTTTTGTTTTTGATATTTTTGATTTTATTATTATACTTCAGTATTGTGGAGTTCCTAAAGCAAAAAATTTATGAGAGGTTTTTGTAAATTTTGTGAATTCGAGATTTCAAAAATTTCTTTATCATTTTCAACGATTTCTGCTCATTTTAATAAAAAGTGCAGGGGGCAGGATTCGAACCTGCGAAGGCACTATGCCAGTAGGTCTTGAGCCTACCGCCTTTGACCGCTTGGCTACCCCTGCTCAAAGCATAAAAATAATTTTAGCAAAGATTTTTAATTTGTTATAAAAAAGCTTTATTTATGTTTAAGTTTGCTCATTTGGCAGATATTCATTTAGGTGCTTATAGAGACAATTTTTTGAAGGAGGCTAATTTAAATGCTTTTCTTAAAGCAATGGATATTTGCATTCAAGAGAATGTTGATTTTATTATAATTTCCGGAGATTTATTTGATAGCAATTTGCCAGATATTAAAATATTAAATTCTGCAGTCAAAAAGATGAAAGAGGTTAAAAATAATGGTATTGAGATTTATGTTATTTATGGTTCTCATGACTACTCTCCTGTTTCTGCATCAATGATAGATATTCTTCATTCAGCTGGCCTTTTTGTAAAATTAGAACCAAATTTCATAAAAGATAAAAAAACAAAAGCAAATATAGCAGGAATATCTGCAAGAAAGGCAATAGTGGATAAACAAATAATGCAAGAAATAAAATTGCAAAGAATAGATGAAAATATTCATATTTTTGTTTTTCATGCTGCTATAGACATTTTCACAACAGAAAAATTTTTGGAGCCATTGCCTTTTGATATATTTCCTAAAGGTATGGACTATTATGCAGGCGGCCATTTACATAAAAGAGATATTAAAAAGATAAATAATTCCTTAATTGCTTATCCAGGTCCACTTTTCGGATATGATTATAGAGACTTAGAATCTACTGCAAAAGGAGATAAAAAAGGTTTTTATATAGTAGAGTTTGATAGTCATGGAATAAAAAATTATAGATTTATTGAGATAAACGTATGTGAAATAGATTTTATAGAATATGATGCCGAAGGAAAATCTTCACTAACAGTTGAAAATGATTTGATGAATATTTTAAAAATAAAGTCATTCAAAGACAAAATAGTTTTATTAAAAATCAAAGGAAGACTGAGTTCAGGGAAACCAGGAGATATAGATTTTGAAAAGATAAGAAAAGATATCTTAGAAAAGGAAGCAAAAACTATTTACATAAACAGAAACCAACTTATAGGAAAGGAAGAAGAGAATATAGAGATAAAAGAGGAAAACCCGGAAGAAATAGAAAAAAAAATTTTTGAAGAATTTTTGAAAAAAATTCAATTCAAGAATAAAATCCTTTCAGATTCAAAAACTTGTTTAGAATTGCTAAATGCAATAAAAGAGGAAAATATAGATGAGAAAAAAGCAGAATATGAAAAAAGAATTGTTGAAAAAGCGTCTAAAATACTTTTTAGCTGAGCTTTATGATAATAAAAAGATTAGAATTGAAGAATTTCAGATCATATAAAGAAGAAGAGATAGAATTTCCTTTAGGAAAAATATTGTTTGAAGGAGATGTAGGTTCAGGAAAATCTTCTATTCTTTATGCAATAGAATTTGCTTTGTTTGGTTTAGGAGAGATGAGTGGAGATATGCTTATGCGGGTTGGAGAGGAAGAAACATCTGTAAAATTAGTTTTTGAAATAAATGGAAAAGAATATTCTGTTTTTAGGTCTTTAGCAAGAAAGGAAAAAGGAATAGCTCAAAAAGAAGGATGGATACTTTATGATGGAAGAAGACATTTTCTTTCTTCCACAGAAATGAGAAAAAAGATTTTGGATATTTTAAATTTTAAAGAAAGTGTAAAGACAAAATCATCTTTTATATACAGATATGCTATTTTTACTCCACAAGAAGAAATGAAAGAAATATTAAGAATGAGAAGCGAAGATAGATTGCAAACCCTAAGAAAGGCGTTTGGAATAGAGGATTATAAGATTGCAAAAGAGAATGCAAAATTGATTTTAGATGAAATAAAATCTAAGATAAGATTTTTGGAAGGTGAAATAGCTGACTTAGATAAGCTTATGAAAGAAAAAGAAGAAAAAAGAAAAAGGCTTGAAAATATAAAATCAGAGATTGAAAATCTTGAAAATAAAAAGAACTCAGTTTCTCAGAGATTAGAAGAAATAAAATTAGAAATAGAAAAGCTGGATAAAATGTATGAAGAAATAAGTAAGATAGAAGTCCAGCTACCTCTTTTAGAAAAAGAGGTTAGAGAAAAGAAAAATATAATCCTTGAAAAAGAGAATGAGAACAGAATTTTAAGTAAGGAAATAATTTCTATTGAAAAGGAATTAGAAGAAGGAAGAAAAATTGAAGCCATAAGTATAAGCGAAGATGAATTGAGAGAGAAGATATTTGAAAATATTAAAAATAAAGAAGAAACTATAAAAAAGATTTCCGAAATAAGGCTAATAATAAAAAATTTTGAAAATCTTTTAGAAAAAGGAATATGTCCAACATGTGGAAGAGTTGTTGATCCAGAAGAGTTTAAAGAGAAAATAATCTTGGAAAGAAAAAAGGAAGAAGAAATTTCCAAAGAATACGAAAAAATAAAAAACGAAGAGAAAATTCTAAATGAGCTAAGAGATAAATTAATTCAATACGAGAAAATTTCAAAAAGATTAGAAGAATTAGAAAAAAGATTGAAAGAAAATAAAGAAAAAATTTATTCTAATGAAATAAAAATATCTGAAACAGAAAAAGAGTTGAAAGAGCTAGAAAAAAATATACTAGAAAAAAGAATTTTAGTTGAAAATAACAAAGAGCTTTATGCAAAAATTGAAGAGAAAAATAAAGAAAAAACAATATTTGAAAAGCATTTAGAAGAGATAATATCCCAAATAAGCTCTTTAAAAGGAAATTTGAAAACATTAGAAGAAATTCTAAGTGAAATAGAAATTCAGATTGATAAAAAAATGAGAAAAAAAGAAGAAAAGGAAAAATTAGAAGAGTATGTAATATGGATTCAAGAGTTATTTATTCCTGCTTTAGATATGATAGAAAAAAATGTTTTGCTAACAATAAACCATGAGTTTAATGAAATATTCCAAAAATATTTCTATATGCTTATGGAAGAAAGTGATATAAGAGTAAGAATAGACGAATCCTTTTCTCCTATTGTTGAGCAGTTTGGCTATGAGATAGGAATAGATTCTTTGAGCGGAGGTGAAAAAACTTCTTTAGCTTTAGCTTATAGGTTAGCATTGAATCTAATGGTAAGAAAAGTTTGTACATCAATGAAAAACAATATTTTAATTTTAGATGAACCAACAGACGGGTTCTCAAAGGATCAGATATTTAAAATGAGAGAGGTTTTGAATAATATTGACTGCTCACAAATTATAATAGTTTCTCATGAGAAAGAATTGGAATCTTTTGTTGATAAAATATTCTATGTTGAAAAGATTGGTAATATTTCTCATATAAGAGAGGGCCCATAGTCTAATGGCAGGACACCGCGTTCGCAGCGCGGAGATGCGAGTTCAAATCTCGCTGGGTCCATTTACAAATATCCTTCAATTTTTTCCTTTAATACAATCTTAGGATCTTTTTCAGCCTTATTCAAATTTTCTATAAAGTTAGAGAACATTTCATTAAAATCAATTGATATCTTCCTCTTTCTCTTATATGGATTTGCAAAAGAAACAATTTGCTGATAGACAAAAGGATGCCACTCCCCCATTTCTTTAAGCTTTTCTGCTATTGATTTCATGAGAGTAAATGCTTCAATAACCTTTTCAGCTCTCTCTTCTCTTATTTTTATTGCTTCTTTAATCTTTTCTTCAACAAAGAAATCACATTTTTTAACTATAGATTCTAAAGAGCTACCAGAAAATCTTTCCATTTTTTCATAAGCAATTCCAAGAGTAACATAATATGCATTTTCAATAGAATCTGTAATTATTGGGTCATTTTCATAAATTTCGGGATTTGTGGTCAAATACTCTCTATAAATATTTAATGCAACAAAAGATTTTTCTCTTATATTTAACTCTTTTTCTATGTTCAAATTCATCATCAGCTTTGCAAGCTTTTCAGGAACAACTATTACCGGGAGCTTATCTATTCCAATCCTTTTAGCAGCTAAAAATCTGTGCTGACCATCTAAAATGATGTACTTCCCATTAATTTCGCAAACAACCAGAGGAACAATAAAGCCAATTCTTTCTATTGATGAAACCAAATGCTTTATATGATATTCGCTTGGCTTTCTCTGATGCTGAATTACATCAAGATTGTTTATATCTACAATTTTAAACTTAAACTTCTCATTTTTTAGCGGTTCTACGAATTCAAACCCATCATCAAATTCTGCTCTTTTCATAATGTTTATATTATTTTTTAATTCTTAAAAATTTAGAGATGGACATGATTTACCACAAAGAAATACATTCTATAATAAAAATTTTGAAAACTGAAACAAAAAATTTCAAAAATCATCTAATAGAAGAAATCAAAGAAAAAACAAGAGATCCATTTAAAATTTTAATTTCTTGTTTGCTAAGCTTAAGAACAAGAGATGAAATAGCCGCGAAGGCTTCAACAAAACTTTTTTCCTTAGCAGATACTCCAGAAAAAATGGTAAGATTAAAATTAAAAGAGATAACTAACGCAATAAAGAATGTTAATTATTATAAAACAAAGGCAAAAAGAATAAAAGAGATCTCTAAGGAATTAATAAAAAATTATAGAGGAAAGGTTCCTGAAAATTTTGAAGATTTATTAAAATTAAAAGGTGTTGGAAGAAAAACTGCAAATATTGTAATTACAAACGCCTTTGGAAAATATGGAATAGCTGTTGATACTCATGTACATAGAATATCGAACAGATTAGGAATTGTTACAACAAAAAATCCAGAAGAAACAGAGATTGAGCTAAGAAAAAAACTTCCAAAAAGATATTGGAAGGATTTTAATAATCTTATTGTTATATGGGGACAAAATATTTGTTTACCAAGAAACCCAAAGTGCGATATATGCAAAATAAAAAAATATTGCGAATTTTTTAAAACAAAAAATTTTTAATTTTTTGTTGTAATAGAAATGCGTTTATGGTCTTTGCATCCTAAATATTTAGACGCAAAAGGATTAGTTGCTGTATGGAGATTGCTTGCTAAAAAAGTTTCAAAAGAGAAACAAAAGGATACAAAGTCGCTGGAATTAATAAGATTCAAAGAATTTAAAGATTCGACAAAAGCAATAGAATCTTTATAACTATGTTTTCAAAAAGCAGAAAAAGAAATTACAATTTTGATAAAAAATTTCAATAAAAGTCCTTTATCAAAAATAATTCCTGTTACAGATAAACAAATTGAGTTCTAGTTTCAGCATCTTTCTAAAAAGATTAAAGAAAGAAGTTATAAAAATATTTATGAAAAACCAAGAGAAAAAATTATTAAACCAAGTCCGATATTCTATGTAGTAAAAGGAGAGATAGAAAAATGGGAAAAGGGATATAAAAATCGATAAAAAAGTTTCAAATCACTCCTTTTCTATAATTTTCATAATCTTGTCTAAATTCGAAAAAAGCTTTTTCAATGAACTATTATTTTTTACTCTAAAATCTGCATATTTTAATGCTTCATGAAATCCAAGTTTCTTTTCATTTTCCTCTTGCTCCAAAAACTCTTTCCATGTTTTTGGATCTTTCCGACTTTTTCTTTTTTTCAATCTTTCAAATCTTATTTTTTTATTTGCATATATTTCGATAACATAAAAATCTTTGAAAACACTCTTAGGGAATTCAACATCCTCCTTTCTTCTTAATTCTTTTAATATTATTTTTTCATGTCCCGAAGAAAGAGCTTTTTCAACAGCAAGCCTTGCAAAATAATCAAATCCAAATTTTTCCCTATACTTTTTTGCAATCATTTGTAAATTTTCTCTCGTCGGCTCTAAATTTTCCTCTCTCACCTTTTCATGAACAAGCTCAGAATATGATATTGGTTTATAACCATATTTTTCTTCTATATACTTCGCTGCAGTATCTTTTCCTGCCCCTATCAAACCAACTATTCCAATAACCTTCATTTTAACAACCTGCACAGCACGGACGCTCCAACCTGGCTAAGCTACCGCCCCCTTAATGGGGCAGGGGAGATTCTCAAAAATTTTGAACTCCCGACCTTCCGGTTATCAGCTTCGCCGCTGTGCAAGCATGCGAGGGGCAGGATTCGAACCTGCGAACCCACTAAGGGACTAGGTGCCTCAAACATTTTCTGAACTTCGCCCTTAGTTTCCTAAGCCTAGCGCCTTTGACCACTTGGCTACCCTCGCTTAATTATTTATTAAAAAACCTAATAAAAATTTAAACACTTAAAAAATTGCTTAAAAATAAAGAAAACAGAAAAAGAAAAATTTATATATCTCTTCCTTGTACAGTTCCTCTTTTGGATGCTTTGGCTCTTTCTATTGCTTTATCTATAAGAGTTGTTACCTCTTTATTCAAAGCCAATATTGCATCTTCACTAAATCTCATCTTTTTCTTTTTTGCATATTCCTTTACTTTCGATCTTACAACAAGAAGGTCTGCCATTTTCTCTACCTCTTTTTATATTTTTACATTTTCGTATTTAAATAGGTTTTTATAGATTTAAATTGTGCTCCGTTAGTCTAGTCCGGTCTCTTATGCCGGAAAAGGATGCAGCCCTCTCAAGGCTGAGACCCGGGTTCAAATCCCGGACGGAGCATCAACCAAATTTGACCATTGGTGCAAATATTAGAAGCGTAATTAAAAATGATAAGAAGTATGTAATAGAGCCGAAAAACAACATTCTTAAAGCATTCTCTTGAAATCCTATCTTATCCTCTCCATTCTCAATAGTATTTACAAACTTAGCCACAAGCAAAGTGGATTCAATAAAATATAAAGAGCATATTAGTTGAAATGCTCCTGGAGTTATACCAATCTTTCCAAAAACAAAAGGCAAACCACCTAAATAGGTTTGAGTTTCAAGTCCGGCTGCAGTTTTTGATACATAGCTTAAAATTCTTATTATTATTGTTGCAATTGTTACAATTACTCCTGCTACCAAAGGAGTTAAAAAGAACCCCTGAAATCTTAGGGAAGATAAAACATCACTTAACATATCTTTAATCCTTTCTTGGGCTATATGAATACTTCTTAAATATTTTGATATATTTAACATAGTCATTGCTGCTACTTGTACTCCTCTTCTCGATGCATCTGCAACAACTCTCATAATAGATTTTATTAATGTTGATGGATATCTTCTTATTGCTCCATATTCGCTATCAAAAACAGCCTTACTAAAACTCATTCCCAATCTTTTCATGTTTTTTAGAATATCACCAAAAAACTCTTTTATCTCTAATTCTCCGATAGAGTTTATGAGTTTCTGGATAGCAACTTCTATTGGTATTCCAGTAGAGACATAATTTCCTAGTTGAAACAAACTTTCAGAAAATTCTTCTTCCATATTTTTAATCTTTTTTCTAAACGAAACCTTTTGGAAAGAAGAAAGATAAAAGAAGAAAATTAAGAAAATAATGATACCTAAAGTTACTATTATAGATTCTAAAAGCTTTTCTCCCCCAGCATTTACATACAAAAAGATACCGGAAAATATTATTGGAAAGGAAAAGAGTAGCGCAAAAACAAAAGATGAAAATATCTTATATTTTTTTCCAATTCTTATTGCAAATTTTCCTGGTGGTGGGAGATTAGGATTTTCTGCAAAAACTATTCTTGATACCGTCGCTGGCCTTCTGTGAGATATCTCTGAGATGAAAAATAATAAAATTAAAGGTAATATCACATTATATCCTAAAAACAACATCTCCGATTTCACATTCATAAATATTCCTATTATAGGAAACATTACCAATCCTATTACAGGAAGCAATATTCCCATAGCATGCAAAAGCATTACAGGTGTTTTTAAAGCCTGAGAATATCTTCTTGTATTATCTTCAGAACCTTGCAAAACTATTGATATTGCCTCATCAAGAGTTGCCAATCTTCTATCTTCAGGATATTTTAAGCTTTCTCTAATCAATTGAACCGCTTCAATAAAATATTTTTCTTCTTTCCATATAGTTAGATAATCAACCAAAGCCTGGTCAACAGTTGAATATTTTCCTGTTTCTATTTCCCACATTAATCTTTTCATATCCTTTCCAAGAGGACCAGAAAGATTTTCACTTGCAAATTTTAATGCTCCTTCCATGTTAGGAGAATCTCTTATGTATATAATCATATAAAGAATAAGAAAGGTTAATTCAGAGCCGGCTGATATTAAAAATCTTCTTTCATAAATCATAGGATAATTATATATGTAATATCCTATTGGAATAGCAAAAAACAAAACAAAAATACCATAAGAAATAGGAAATTTAAAATAAATACCAAGAATCGTTAAAATAAAACCAAGAATTAAGATAGCAAAAGAAGAAAGGAAGGTAAAACTTCCAACACCTTCTGGAGTAACTGAAAGATGAGATATATTGCAAGCCTTTTCTATTCTTTCGCAGGTTTTTTTGTCCGGTTTTATCTTTATAATTTTTTCAGATATTCTACACATTCTTTCGTACCAATTCTCTTTTTCTTCTATTTCCATATTCATCTTTTTGCAAATCTTTCTTTAATATATTTTTTTAACCATTCATCCCACTTACTATATATAATTTTTGAATCCAAATATCCAATCTCTTTTCCAACCTCTTCGCAAATTAGATGAAATGCTTGATTCGATTCTAGAACATGTTCAGCCTCTGCTAATTCAGGTAATGTTTGAGAATATTCTGCAATAGTTTTCATAACCCTTGCTCTCAAATTTATATTATCCCAAACAAGATCCCAATTTCCTTTCCATTCTCTTACCATTGATGCAATCTCATTTAAAACAAAAGATTCACCTATCAAAAGAGTTTGGGTTGGTTTTAATTCATCTTCCTTAGCAGAATATTCCATTAAAGTTACAAATCCACCTTCATCCAAAGGATCTTTTTTCCAATGCTTTCTTACTTCGGTTATAGAAACAAGTCTTCTAAATGCATGTAAGCCATCAGGAGATCTTAATCTGTTTGCAATTACAATAATGTCAGTTGCTTTAAATGATGTTGGTGGCACGCCTAAGTCATTAACAACTCTATCAAAAACTCCATATGGAGAATCGCCATGAATAGTTCCTGCAACAACATTAGCTAAAGCTCCTATTCTCATAGCTTCCCATAATGCTTTTGCTTCAACTGATCTTACCTCACCAACAATCAAACAACTATCACCTAATCTTAATGCTGTTCTTAATGCATCATCTGCAGGTAATTCTGTTTCTACTCTTGTAATAACTGATCGAGATTTCATTTGTTCAATATCATAACCAAGTTCCCTTAGCTTTGTTACAGGCAATTCAATTGTATCTTCGCATGTTATTATTCTTAATCTCGGCATTATTTGAAGCATACATGCTCCTAACAAAGAGGTTTTTCCACTTGATCGCGTGCCTGCGATAAGCATTGTTCTAGCGTTATCAATCAAAAACCATAACAAGCCAGCTGAAAGAGGATTCATATATCTATTTTTTATAAAAAGCGGAAATGTCCATGGCCTTTCTCTATGCCTTCTAAGAGCAAATGCTAATCCAGTAGGAGATAAAGTTCTTGTTATAGCACATACCCTCGCCCTTCCACCAGGAGTAATTATCTCAGCATCTAAAACAGGATTTGCTTCATCTAAAGGTCTTCCAGAAATAAGTCTTAGTCTTGTTGCCCATAAGTTTGCATCTTCTTGAGAAGGAATAAGATTTGTCTCGCAATTTTCAAAATCTGAATGATAAACAAAAATAGGAGTAGAACCAACAGGAGAGTTTATTGAAATGTCTTGAATATGTTCATCGCTTAATAATAATTCAATTATTCCAAAGCCAGCAGTATACCTTACAAGAATATTTGCAAGCTCATTTAATTTATCTCCATACAAATTTACTTTGTATCTCGCTGCCAAATCATTTAATATATCTCTTGAAAGTGTAAAGAATGTGTCTCTAATTTCTAGAGGTTCTGCAAGCTCAGCTCTTCTTGGTCTGTGAGACGCTAAATATCTTCTTGCCATATCCAAAATCATATATTCCTCTTCACTCAAAGTAAATTCCAAAGGAGTTATATGATAAATAAATCTTACTTTGTTAGGAATTCTCAATATTTTAACCTCATTTTTATCTACCATATATTTGTGAACAACCTCAGCACCCTTTGGAATCATTATTTGATATCTTGTGTACATAAAGTTTGGTCTTATAGAAGGAGCAAAAACTTCTCTATAAAATGCTCTACCTTTTACATGAGGATAATTTTGTCCAAGCTTTATTAATTCGCATGTTTCAAGAATTGATTTCATTGGAAGTAGGGCATTATTCAAGTAATGCTCATAGCATTTTTTGCATCTTTCCAAAGATCTTTTTATTTTTACATTCGTGTGCCTTATTTCTCTTATTAATGTTAGATAAGCTTCGATAGGATCATAATAAAGGGTTGACAATATATCCTGAAGTTTTGAAAATCTATTATCTACACATCTGTCACATCCTGGCAAAGAAATATTTTCTATAGATATTATTTTCTTTCTCATTATTGTTTGTATTGCGTTCGCAATCTCTAACAAAAGCTTTACTTGAGACCAATCATATTCATATTCTCTTGTTCCAGCAAGAATGATTTTTGTAGCATTTCTTGTTTCCATGAGCTTTTTTATTGTATTGCTCATGCAAACTTCTGAATTCTCTATGCTCAATTCGTGCAAACATCCAATACAGTTTACTCTTATAGTTCCTTCTTCAAAGGTATAATCACAAGGCATAATATTATTTATAGGTTTTGATTTTTAATGATTAGTTTTCATTTTTAAGTGTTTTTTTAATCTGTTATTCACAATTTTTTACTCAATTCAAATTATTTTTTAGAATCATATTTTATTTTTATTAAAGGTTGTTAAAATAAATTGCTGTCAAAATTGTAAAATCATTGTAAAAAATCAGAACTTTTTATATTTTTTAATTATTAGATCATTTCTTAATTTTCATTTTCTTCACTAAAATCGCTATATTATTCCTTCACACGGCCCTGTTCCATTTGGATTGAAAAAGTATCTTGTGAACCAGTTTTCTCTACCCAATTCACAAGACCCATAAGGATATTTTGCCTTTCCTTTCATTGTCTCTATTACTTTTTGGTTTAGTGTGTTAATATCTGAATACATTTGAGAATAGTATTTACACAATATCCTTCTACAATCTTCCATTGTTATTGTTGTTCCATACTCGCTACAATTAAATAGATGGAAGCAAAATATTGCATCCTCACAAACAGGCCATGGAGAAATAAGCGGAGTTCCTTTAGTTATATCAATTTTATCTACTTTGGCTATATCTCCAACTTTATTTTTCGTTCCTTCTTGCCAAAATCTTGAAATACAAAAGCTGACTGCATGCCCCAAATTATCCGGAGAAGAAGAAAAATCTCTGCAAAAGGATTTGCATCTCGTTTCAAACTCTTTAAATTCAGTGGTATCTTCCCAGCGTTTTTCCCAGCGTTCTACAGGCGATTTTCCCCAAATTTCTAAAAATGCTCTTATAACCACAACAGCAACTACCACAAGAATTAACAAACCAATGATCATCTCTAAGCTCATTTGAGCTTTTTTTTTCATTTTTTCCACCTTAATATATTTATTATCGCCGAGCTTATTTTTATACTTTATTTTTTGAAATTTTTTTAGATTTTTCGTCTATAATTTAAAAGGTTCTTCGCAACGAAAAAACTTAAAAATAGCGAAATTTAAAGTTCTAACTCATTTACCTTTTCCCAATTAAGCTCATTGAATACAACGACTTTGGAATATGCTATGATATATAACCAATCATCAATATATAATGCTCTTTTTGTTTCATAATCAGTAATTACTTTTTTGAGCTCTAAATTTTGTTTAGAATATGAAAATATATAACCTCCTTTATTACCTGGTAAAAAGAATATTTCATGTTTTTTATCAATCAGAAACGCATGGTGAGTTTTTAGAATATCGCTCCAGTATTCATCTAAAACATATTTATCAATTTCTTTTGGTTCTGAAGCTGACGAGACATCAAATAAAGATATCTTTACATTCCAATCTTCTTTGCCAATTCCAAGAATCAAATGCTCTTCTATTGGATGAAGGTATGATGAATAGCCCGGTATTTTGAGCTCTCCTTTAACTTGCGGATTATTTGGATCAGACAAATCTAAAACATAGAAAGGATCTGTTTGGCGGAAAGTAACAACATAACCCCTATCACCTATAAATCTTACAGAGTAAATTCTTTCCAATTTGCCAAGACCTTTTACAGAGCCTACTATTTTCAAATCTTTATCTAAAACATAAACATCATTCTCTGTCTTGCTATTAATGCCCACGGTAGTGGCAATTCTTAGGTATTCATTATACTCATCTAATGAAAACTGATTCAAAGGTGTGCCAGGAATATTGCCAGTTCCTGAAATAACAAAATTTTCCAGGTCTATTTTAATTATTCCTGTATTAACAATTTCTCTCGAAATCTCTTCAAAATATTTATCCATTCTATTCCTTAACTCATTTTCAATTTTCTTTCTCTCCTCTTCACTCAGGGAATTCTTATATTTTTCCATCTCAATATCAAACTCTAGCATTTTTGAGTAAATGCTTATGTTATAACTTTCTATCTCTTTCAGCCTTTCAATTACATTAGAAGGAATTATGTCCCTAGCCCTTTTATCAAAAAAATTCAGAAATATTTTAAACATATCTTCGTAATAATTATATGTAATGTAAATCGCTTTTGTAGACATATAAACTACTGATGAATAAGAGCCTACAAATGTAAGAGATCTTTCCAATTCTCCATTTTCTGGGTTTAGAATCAAAGCAGTATAGGTTACATCTACAGGAACTACTTGTATTGGATGATAAATTTCTTCACACGAGATTGGTATCGGCCTTCCATTAATGGCTATAGAATATATTGGACACGGTTTATAATAATTTATTTGATCCTTTAACACAATATAAACCCTATTTTCATAAAGCCTTGCATCCACTACACTTCCATTTGTCTCAATACTAAATTTTTTATTCGGCTTCGTAGGATCGCTGATGTCATAACCATGTATGTTATTGTAATTCAGTATCAATAATGTGTTAGATGTTAAAAACAAATCACCTGTTTCATTGATTTTTGATAAGATAGATAGATTTTCAGGAGGAAAGGCCTTTATAATTTTAGTGTAAGACATCTCTTGATAAATAGGCATCTCTTTCAATGGTTTTTCTATGATCTCTTTATAATAATAAAATCTTCTTTCCGGAGAAAAATATATATTTAGTCCATCTGTTTTAACCAAATCCGGTTCATCTATTCCTATCACTTGAACATTAGTAGATGAAATTCTTTCTTCAGGATAAGATTCTTTAGCTGCCCTTTCTTCCATAACCTCAAAATCTCTCATAGCAGCCATACTTCCCATTCCGGTAAAAGGTGTAGATATCCCCCTCGATTCTAAAACATATGTTTTAAAATCATTCTCTGACGAAAATTTGACTATTTTTTCTTTAAGAAAAGTTTTTGGTGTTATTAAAACATAGTTTATTATAGTTAGAATTAATATCAAAACTATTAATATCAAAATTATTTTATTTTTCATATATATTTTTACATTTTATTTATTTTAAATTTTTATTATCTCAGATTTTTAGGAATAACAGGAGTGAAATTAAAAATAGTTGTTTCTTTCATAAAGCTCAACATCCTTCCTTGCTATTTTCAAGAAATATTATTCAGCAAGAAAAACAGTAAGATAATGTTATAAGCATTTTATTTTTTAGTCAATAAGCCATTCTTTTCCAACTAAAGAATTTGAAAGAGGATGCTGCTTCCTAATGATAAAAAAGAATTGAAAATATTTGATAAATTAACCTAAAAAACTTTATTAAAATCCCAAACAAAATAAATTTTGATTACAATGTTTAGAATTCCAAAGTTTTTTAAGAAAGATGAAATTTCTAAGGTTTATAAAGAATTTGAAATAGAGGAAGAAAAAGAAGGTTTTATAGGATTTTATGAAAAGGGATGCAATTTTTCAGAAGGTATATTAAAAATCAAATGGCCAGAATCAGAAAATCTAAGAAGTGCAATTCTTAGTTCTGGTTTAAGGATAACTACTGATGGCGTTTATGCTTTTACAGTTTTAAGTTTTTTAGTCTCTTTTGCTTTTTTATTTCTAATATATCTTATATTTCCTACGATAGGAATTTTCCTGCTATTTATTCCAATATTTATTAGCTATATCATCTATACATATCCACCATATCTTGCTGATGTAACAAAAATAAGAGCTGCTGATGAAACAGTAAAGGTTATTTTGTATATGGTTATTTATCTTCGTCTTACCCCGCAAATGGAAGGAGCATTTAATTTTGCAGCAAAGCATTGTACAGGACCATTAGCAAGAGATTTAAAAGAGATGCTTTGGGGACTTAAAATAGGAAAATACAAAACATTAGAAGAGGCAATTAACAGCAAAATAGAAAAATGGCTTTCTTGGGATAAAGAGTTTATAGAAAGTATAAACTTGCTTTTCTCCTTAGAGCATGAATATACAGAAGAAAGAAGAAAAGCAATCCTTGACAAAGCTTTGACACATATCTTAACCTCAACCTATGACAAAATGCAAGCTTATTCAAGAGAATTAAAAATACCAATGACACTTGTGCATACAATGGGTATTACATTTCCATTAATGGGATTAGTAATGTTTCCGATGATAGCTATATTTCTTCATGAATCAGCAGGAGGATATATAACAACATATCTTGCCTTTGGATATACCATAGTTTTGCCTTTAATATTATTTTGGTATCTAAGAAGGATTGTCTCAAAAAGGCCCGGAGCATTTTCTTTTCCAGACGTTTCCCATCATCCAGAGCTTCCTCCTCCAGGAAAGTTTGCAATAAGAATTGGAAATAAAAAGATTTTTATTTCGGCATTCCTTGTTGCTTTTCTTGCTGGATTAATATTATCTCTTCAAGGCATAAATCACTTCGTAACATTGCTTTCAGACTATATGATAATAACTAGCTCTCCAGGAGCAGAAGAAACTTGGAAAGACTATATGAAAAACATGTACGACAAAAGCAATATACTAAAATATACGTTGCAATCCCTTTCTATTATTGTTGGTGTTGGGGTAGCGATCTCTCTTTATTCTCTTGGAAAGAGTTATCAAAGATTAAAAATAAGAAATGAGATAGAAGAACTTGAAAATAACTTTCAGATAGCTTTGTTCGATCTTTCGGAAATTTTATCTTCAGGAGTACCAATAGAATTTGCAATCCAAGAATTATTAGAAAAATATAAAAGGTCTAAGCTCGAAACTACTCCGATGTTTAAATTCTTCTACGGAGTATTGCAAAATATAAAAAGATTAGGAATGACAATAAGAAGTGCAATATTTGACAGAGAGTATGGAATAATAAAATGGTACCCATCTTTGTTAATGAGAGATATCTTAGAAATTTTGCTTTCTGCAGCAGGAAAATCATCTTCAATACTTTCAATGGCTTCTTATTCTATTTCAAATTTTTTGGAGAGAATGCAAAAGATAAGAAATTCTATAATAGAAATGCTTAGAGATATATCTTCTGCCCTTCAACTTCAAGCAAGCTTTATAGCTCCATTTATTTGTGGCATAGTTGGAGCAATGGCAACAGATATTATAGTTTTGCTTCAAGAGATTGTAAAGATGATAGCTAAAGTTGAGCAACAATTTCTTGGAGGTTTTTTTGTTGATCAAACAAAAAGCTTATCACAAATGTTCAGTTTCATTCAAATAGAAAGGATTATCCCACTAACAATATTTCAATTAATTGTTGGAATTTATATGATAGAAATAGTTATAATAATTTGCTATTTTTTGAATGGAATAAAGAATGGTTTTGATATTACAACAAGAAATGTTTTGATTGGTAAATCACTTTTATTCGCTTTGGTTATGTATTCAATGGTTTTGTTAATAGGAATTTTAGCAACAAAAGGTTTAATTGCTGGTATTGGATGAAATATGAAAGGATTAGAGATAGAAGCAATCTTTGTAATAGTGATAGTGCTAATTAGTATATCTTTATTAATCTTATTTGTTTCTGGTCCTTTACAAGATTTGGGTAGAGACGTTTTCTGCTTCTTTTATCAGAATGTTTTGCAACAAAAACACGAAGCTTGCAAACCTTCTGACATTTCTCACAAAACAGAAAATATATCACCATCTACAAGAGAAGAGTTAGCAAGATACATAGCAGCTTATTCTATCGCATGCTGGCAGAAAGCAAGATTTGAGAAAGGAGAATATGTTACATGTTTTTCACTCGTATTAGAAAAAAGTCCGGGAGAAATTACTGAATATGATGTAACAAAAATAATGGAAAGTGAAGAAGGTTGTAAAATTTTAGAAAATTCTATAATAAAAGATAGAAATGGAAATGAGATTAGCTATAACGGAAGTTGTGGAGATGAAGATCAAATAGATTGGAATGTGTATGGAAACTACATAAAAGATCAAAAACTTATATTGATACAATACAATAAAAAGTCAAATAAAGTGGTAATAAACGCTTGAGATGAAAATTTAAGTTTTTATAATAATTTAAATCTTGATGATATTATAAATAAAGTAGTATTTTTTTAAAGTGGTTTTATGGTAGAAATAGAGTCTCCTGAATCAATGCCGAAGATGGCTTATGATAGAGCTATTGTAGTATTTTCACCAGAAGGAAGGTTATACCAGGTGGAATATGCTTATAAAGCAGTAGAAAATGCAACAACAATATTAGGTATTGTTTTTAAGGGAGGGGTAGTACTTTCTGCTTATAAAACTACAAATAAGCTTTTGGTTCCAGAATCAACAGAAAAAATAATAAAAGTAGATGATCATATTGGCATAGGATTTTGTGGTTTTGTTGCGGATGCACATTCTTTAATAGAATATGCAAAGATAAAAGCTCAAGTAAATAAGATAACATTTAATGAACCAATATCAGTAAAAGGTTTGACAAAGGCAATAGCATACAAAAAACAACAATATACGCAAGTAGGCGGGATAAGGCCTTTTGGTGTTTCTTTTCTTATTGGAGGAATAGACGAAAAAGAGCATTTATTTGAGACAGATCCTTCTGGAACATTTAGAGAATGGTATGGAAGAGCGGTAGGAAGAGGAGCAAAGACTGCAAATCAGATGCTTGAAAAGGAATATAGAGATGATATGAATAAAGAAGAAGCAATAAAGTTAAGCATAAAAATAATGAAAGCTGTAGAAAAGAAAACAACATTAGAATCTTTGGATATCGGGGTTGCTGAAAATAAATTATTTAGAAAACTAAGCAGAGAAGAAATCTCAGAATATTTTTAACAAATTTTAATCATTTTTGAAGTTCTTGATTTTTTAGAATTTCCTTATTTGAATAAATATAAGGGCCAAAAACCCAAAGGTCTGGAAATATTTTCTTTCCTTCAAGATTTTGAAGTTTTGCTTCTAAAATTTCGTTGTATAAAGATTTTTCATTAACAAGAACAATAATATAACCATATTCCTTATCAGAAACTATTTGAACATCATCTATTCCTTCAATATTTGACATCTGTAAATCTAAAATTTTTTTCATCTTTTCTTGCAAAAGCATGGAATATTATTTTTATTTTAATTTATATAAATATTTTTGAAACTTTTTACAAATATTTGAATATGCTCTGTAAATGTGGAAGAGAGGCAATATATGAAAGAAGAAATGAGGGAAAAGCTTATTGCAAAAAATGCTTTACAAAATTTGTAGAGAAAAATGTAAAAAGAGTTATAGGAAAAAACAAGCTTATAGAAAAAGACGATATTATAGCTGTTGGATTATCAGGAGGAAAAGATTCTTCTCTCTTGCTTTATATTCTCAAAAAATTTTTTAAAAATAAAATTTTTGCAATAATTATAGATGAAGGAATAGGAGAATATAGAGAAAAATCTATTGAGAAGGGGATAATGCTTTGCAAAACTTTGAATGTTGAATACAAGATAATTTCTTTTAAAGAGTATTTCGGTTTAGGAATTTCAGATATAGTAAAAATTTTTAATAAAAAAGGAATTCAAATAAAGCCTTGCACATTTTGTGGTGTTTTGAGAAGGTATATATTGAACAAGGAGGCGAGAAAAAAAGGTGCAACAAAACTTGCAGTTGGAATAAATTTAGATGATGAGGCAGAATCAGCACTTATGAATTTTATTCGCGGCGATACTGAAAAATTTTTAAAACTCGGAGCACTCCCCGGACTAATAAAAAATAAATATCTAATACAAAGAATAAAACCTCTTGTAAATCTTAGTTCAGAAGAAATCATTTTATACAATAAAATAAATAAAATACCATTCTATAATAAAAAGAAATGTCCTTATGCTATTGATTCTGTTAGATTAACAATAAGAAAAATTTTGAGTGAACTCGAAGAAAAATACCCAGGAACAAAATATCAAGTAATAAGCTTTTCAGAAAAGATAAGAAAAGCGGCTTTAAAAGGATTAGGTTATAAAGAAGCAAAAAACATAGAAATCAACATGTGCAAAAAATGTAAAGAGCCGACATCAGGAGAAATATGCAAAGCATGCGAGCTTTTGGAAAGGATAAGAGCCCTAGGTTGATTAATTTTTATCTCTTTAATATTATAACAAAATTTAAAAAATGGATAAAACAAAAATTAACTATCTTGTAGATTTTCTCATGTTTATAATTTTTTTATTAGTTGCAACGATAAGCATATTTTTTGCCTGCTGGAATTAGACAGGGAAGATATCAAACATTTCTTGATATTACAAAATTAAATTGGTCAGCATTACACAGCTACTCAGGAATTATTTTGATATTATTAATGTCCATCCATTTAATCCTTCATTTAAAATGGATTATCAACATAACAAAAATTATTTTTAAGAAAAATAAGAAAAATTGATTATTCTTTAATTATCTCTTCTTTTTGTTTTAGTAAGCTATTTATAATACTTTCCTTTATTCCAATTTCTTTTAGTTTTTCTTTTTCCAACTCTTTCAAAAGTATTATTCCACTGTTAAACATTTTTTGAATTGTTTGTTTCTTTGTTTTTAAAATTGATACAGGATAAAGCTTTTTTCTCTCTATAAGTTGTTCTAAACTTTCATTTTCAGGATATCTCCAGCCAGTTAATTTTATCTTTTTTGCGCTTGAATAAATTTTTGCATGTTCAGAAAATTTTGTATTTGTGACTATCCACGCAGAAGTAAAGTTATAATTATTAAATCCTTTTTGAAAACCATCCTTCAAATCTTCTAATCTTGCTTGAACCTGAAGACAAACATCAAGACCACAAAATCTATGAGGATTTTCATGCCTTTTACATTCTACTAAAATCAATTCATTTTTTTCAGACCTTGCCACAATATCAACCTGATGCTCCACGCAAGCACCATTTATTATCTTATTGTACTCACAAACATAATTGTAATTTTCTAAAATCCTTTTCACATAAACTTCAAATATTAATGGATCAAGCGTAGAAATACTTTCTCTCAATCCATAAATGCTAGACAATCTTTTTTCATATTTTTCAAGAAGCTTTTTTATTCTTTCATAAATCTCTTTTGTTGTTATTCCGTCATATGCAATTTTTTCGATTTCGTCAGCAATTTTTTTAGAAATCTCTTCAGTAGCACCTGCTCTTATGCATGTATTTATTATTTTTTGTTTTTGGAATTCTTCCTTTCTTCCATCAAACTTTGTTACAAAAATTTTACTCACCCAAATAACTTTAAAGCAAATTTCATCACATTTTTAATTTTACCACCTTTTTTACATTCTTTTTCGCTAAAATTTTTTATCCCATTAGACAGATTTTCTTTATAAGAATAAAATAAAGCAGGTACAGAACCGAATTCATGTTCACCTGTTTTAAAAGGGGTTCTATGATCGCATGTTAAAACAATATTTGCTTTCATATTTTTAATCTCAGAAAAAACTATAGAATCAATTTTTTCTATAAAATTCTTTTTCTTTTCAAAACTTTTTTCATGACCAGCAACATCACAACCATTTATATGTAAAAGAAGAAAATCATACCTTTTTAAATTTTTCTTTAATGCTTCAACCTTTCCCTCCAGATTTGTATTAAGGCTCGCATCTGCTCCTCTAACATTTATACTATTTATTCCCAAATACCTCGAAATACCTTTTATTACAACATGTCCAGCAATAGAGCAGGATCTCATTTTATATCTCTTTTCAAAGCTTTCAACCTTTTTATACATTCCAGCACCTCTTAATAACACGAAATTTGCAGGAAAATTTCTTTTTTTGTTTATTTCGTGATTAGAAAGAATTTCATAAGAAGATTCCAAAAACTTGTTTAATATTCTTGCAGTTTTTTCCCCCATCTTATTTATTGGAAAAATCTTTTTTACATATTCTCCGATATCAGAATCTTTTACATCTTTTGATAATCCCTTTCCATCCAAAATTAAAATGCACCTGTGCCCAAGAGAACTTATACACTTTATTTTAACATCCTCAATTTTCATACTCAAAGAATTTGCTAAATCTTTTAAACCAAATTCTTCTCTTCCCGCTCTTCTGTCTGTAATTTTAAATCTATTTCCAATTTTTTTGACAGTAGCAAAATTTCCTCTTATATATACGCAATTTTTCTTTGGCTTTAGACCTATTCCTAAGGCTTCTATATATCCTCTTCCAGGATTATCTTTTGAAGAATATCCTAAAATCTCGAGGGTTGCTATATCACTCATAGACTTTGGATTATAACCCCTTTCTGCTTTCGGCCCTTCCCATAAGCAACAAAAAGCTTCGTTTGCTATCTTATCTAAGTTTGGTTTCCTTGCTTCGCTAAAAGGGGTTTTTATACCTTTATCAGCAGCACCATCTAATATGATAAAAATTAATTTATCCTTCATAAATTTTCACGAACCTTTATCATCTTTCTAAAACAAAACTTTTTTCATATTTTTCTTCTTCAAGCTTTCTTATTAACATATTTTTGCTTAATTTTTCTATTATTACTACAGGTTCTACCTCTTTAACATATTTTTCAGCTTCATTTAACTTTAAAGATTTTTCTGAATATATTGTTAATATTTTTTGGTTCTTTTTCACTTTATTACCAATCTTTACATGAAGCTTTATTCCAGCTCCTTTATCTTTTGGAGCTCCAGCAATCTTTGCAATCTCTGCTATTTCTTGGTTTTTTATCCACATTACTATTCCGTTCTTTTGTGATATTATATCTACTTTTTTGTCTCCTATTTCTATATCTTCAGGTTTTATTTTTGGATTTCCTCCTTGTTCTTTGATAATTTCTCTCAGCTTTTTTTCCGCCTTTCCACTCAATACGCATTTATATGCTATGTTTTTATTACCTTTTCCGACAAGCTCTAATAGTAGCCCAGCCAAGGAACAAGCTTTATCTATTAAATCAGCAGGCTCTTTTTTGTTTATCAAAGCTTCCAAAGCTTCCCTTGCTTCTAGTGCAGGGCCAACACAATATCCTATTGGCTGCTCTCCAAAAGTTATTCCGCAAACTGTTTTAATTCCAAGCATTTTAGAAACTCTTATAAAATCACTTCCAATTTCATAAGCCTCTCCAAAGGTTTTTACTTTTGCTCCCCTTCCTGTAGGAATATCTAAAACAAGATGAGTTGTAGATACCGCCTTCTTTTTGCTCATTATTGAGGGAATATAAAGAGGATCGAGATCCAAAGGTTGTTCTATTCTTATGAATAAATCGTCTGCAGGAGCTAAATCAAGAGCACCACCCCAAACAATACAGCCGTTTGTTTTTTCTACCACTTTTTTCATTTCTTCTGCTCTTAAGCTGACAGGAGCTAAAACTTCCATTCTATCTGCAGTTCCTGCTGGAGATGTTATTGCTCGTGAAGATGTTTTTGGTATTGTTAAATTACACGAAGCTATGATAGGTACAACCAATAATGTGGTTTTATCTCCAGGTACTCCTCCCAAGCTATGTTTGTCACATACAATCTTCTTATTAAAAGAAATTTTTTTACCGCTCTCTAACATAGCTTTGCTTAGAGAGACTATTTCATCCAAAGAAATACCTCTTATGTGTAGAGCAGTTATAAACGATGCAATTTCAAGATCATTTAAATTGTTATTTATCAGATCTTTTACTATTTCTTTCATCCCTTCGTATGGAATTTTTCCTCCATCTATCTTTTTTCTTATAAACTTTTTCGACAAAATCTTTTCTCTTCTTTTCACTTCAATTATTTCGCCCTCTTTTATTCCTAATTCACTCCAAACATCTTTGTATAAAGCTATTTCACCACTTTTTACAAAATCTTTACTTATGTTTACTATGCATGCAAATTTTCTATTTTTTAAAAAGATATTAATTCTATCTAAAGGATTTACTCCGAGTTCTTCAGCGTCTTCTTTGTTAAGAATTACTATAGGTTTTTTTCCTGCATCGATATCAAGACATTTTGATACTAGTTTCAAACCAACCACCTTAATTATTATAAAAATCTATTAATTTTGCCGTTTATAAAAACTTTAAATATTTTTACTTTATCCTAAACAATAAGGTGATTTGATGAGATTTGAGTGGAAAAAAGAAGACGAAGACTGGGAAGAAGAGGAGAAAGACGAAGACTGGGAAGAAGACGAAGACTGGGAAGAAGACGAAGACTGGGAAGAAGACGAAGACTGGGAAGAAGAGTGAAATATAAACAAAACCAAAATTACCAATTTGAATATTTTTTTATTTTATTTTGATATTCAACTAGTTTAAAGCAGAAATAATAAGGTTTTTTATAAATGAAAAGGAAACCGAGTTTTGAAATTTTAAAATCAGAAGAAATAAAGTTTGGAAAAATAATTTTATTGAGCTATTCATAAAAAAGCAATAACCAAAGAAGGAGAAAATGAATTCATATCCTTGAGTAGAGGCTTCTTTTTACCTCACGGAGAAAAATTTTCAACACATCACTAACTATACCTCTAAGTTTTGAGATTGTTGAATTTATAGCAGCAAAGTTAAGAGAGATGATTTAATGAGACTTAGCTTTAAAACTAGAAATGTAATTGTTTTTAATAATCATATCTATAAAATCTCACTGCGAGAAAAAATGAAAAAATAAAGGAATATCACCCTTAGTTGCTACAGTAATACTAATAGCTATAAGTGTTTCTCTAGCTCTTATAATAAATGCATGGCTTGTTAATTATGTAAATGAAAGATTGAAAGAAATAGAAACAAGCTATACAAGTTCAATGGAGTGTATAAAATCGTCTTTTAGGGTTTTAGAATACTTAATAGAAGAAAGGGAAATTTGAAGCTATTTTAGAGAATACAGGAAGCTATCCTCTGCACAACTTTAAGATAATCTATTATACAAAATCAAACATAGTTTCATCTTCTCTAAATATTTCTTTAGATCCTCATGAAATAAAATACTTATAGCACGAGTTACTTTTTGAACCAGAACATATAAGAATAATCGCACAAACTGATAACTGCAGATTAGTTTATGTTGATGTAATTAAATAAGATTGGTTTTGAACTAAAAGATTTAAAAATTTGTATCCTATATAGATAAAGGTGATAAAATGGTATTAAGTGTTTTCAAAAAGAAAGGAGAAGAAGAGGAAGAGTATGTTGAATTGCAGGTTGAAGAAGAACCAGAAAAAAAGGGTAGGATTAAAATTGTTGTAGAAAATTTAAGTAGTTTCGGAGATTCTGATAAAATTCAAGAAAGAATCAGAGAAGGTAAAATAGTTTTTATAAAAATAAAAGAATTAAAAGAAAAAGATCTAGGAGAACTTAAAAGAGCAATTTCTAGAATAAGCAAGACGTGTGCTGCCATTGGAGGAGATATAGCAGGAGTTGGAGAAGACTGGGTAATAGCTACTCCAGGTTTTGCGATGGTTGAGAGATCTTCACAATCGAGTATAGAAAAAGAAAACATATAACAATTTTTGTTATTTTAAATTTATTTTCTAATAGATTCTAGCATAGAGACTATATTCCATATCTTTGTTCTTGCATATATTGGCAAATTTATGTCTATAGATATCTCATCCATTGTCGAAATAACCTTTCCTATTCTTACGCTCTTTTCAACAGAATTATTTAATAATTCATTTTTAGCTTCTTCTAATCTCTTTCTTACATTTCTAGGTACATTCATGTCGTTGATAAGCTCATCAAAGGATTTTATAATATCTTTCATGTTTGACATAGACAACACCTTATTATGAATATTTTACTTTTTAATAAATATTTTTGTCACGTCCAAATCTTTTGGTTTGCATTCACAATTCAAAATTTCGCTTACACTAGGTTTAGTTCTTCCTCCATCTCCGGTTACTAATTCCTTTACATATAGCCCAGCTTCGCATCTTACTTTCAATATAAAGCATTTTTTATTTATTATCTTTGTTTTTATTTTAAATATTTTCCTTCTTCTAATTTTATCAACCCTTCTTTTTAATACTCTTGTAGGGGTGCGTTGGGTTATTACTGTTTCTAATGCTTTCAACTTTTTCAAATCATCTTTTTTTATTTCTCTATTACATTCCACAATAACTTTATATTCCTTATCATATCTTGCGTCTTTAATTTCTCTAACTTCTTCTATATTTGAAAATTTAAGATCTTTTACTCTAACCTCTTTTGTTTTATTAACAATGTTCATCAATTTTCTCAAATCTATTCTTCTTTTTTTAGGTTCAATTATCTCTATGACAAAAGGTCTCCAACCTAAACATCTTGCATCAACATCTTCTCTTCCAGCTCCGTGAAACTTATGTTTTTTTCCTAGAGTCATTTTCATAAGAGGCTTTGCAATTATTTCTTCAACAGAATTTTTATATCTTCTAGATTTTGTCTGTGCAATTCCTCTTACAAGCTTTTGGTATTTACCTTTTATGAAAAGAGGATTAGGCTTTATATTAACATTTTCATTTTCAATGTCTAGAAGGATTAATATATCAGGAAATCTAAGATTAGCTTTAATTTTAAATCTTTTTTCAATCTCTTTTCCTATCGTTCTATTTATCTCTGTTTTTATGGGCTCGCAAAAATCTACGCCAATATTTTCCCAAAGATCTTCCTCATTTTTTAACAATTTCGAAGAGAGTTTTGTGCCAACAACAAAAGAATTAAACTCATATCCAGACTCTTTTACCTTTTTTATTACCATTTCTTTCCATTTTTTTATATTATCTTCTTCAAAGAATCCATCACAAATTCTGCATTTCTCAACATCTTTTATTTTTTTTATTGCTTTTTTCAATTTTTCATTATGAAACTCAAAACCAATAAAATTTCTCATATCAAAATTTTTGTCAGAATTTGAGTCTATCAACATTGCAAAAAATTTTCTAAGAATTTTTCCTCTTTCCCTATTTTCCATTTTGCTGAGAAGTTGAGAAAATTGTCTTCCCAAGCAATTATCACAAATATATCCATATTTAAATATCTGATCTAATTTTTGAATAATCAAATTTTCCATTCAATCACCTACAATTTTATTTCAATGATCTTTCCATTCGGTTTTATTTCTTTAAATATTTGAGTATTAAATTTGTATATTTTTGCTTCTTTATTTTTCCAATATTCCGTAGGAAGCCCTGCTTTTAAGCACAATGCATCTAAAAATTCCTTTTTATCTCTTATCTTTTCCCAAACCTGAGGTAAAAATAAGCCACTATAAATTTTATATTTTAATATCAGCCCGTCTTTTCCCGGAACTATTTTATCTAGGTATTCTTCTTTATTTTTTACCTTTATTTCTTCCGGTTTCGAAAGCACAGAGATTTCAACAACAATATTATCTAACTCATCTTCACCTAAAGGAGGAAATCTTGGATCTACACATGCACTCTTAGCAGATATTAATAAGGCTTCTATTAGTGGTTTAATTGGATATGGAATCCCTATACATCCTCTTAATTCATTTTCAGGATATGTTTCTATTGTTGTGAATACTCCTCTTTTTTCAATCATCCAGTCCTCTATCTCAGGTTTTTTCAACCTTTCTTTTCTTACATATTTTTCTATAACATTTCTTGCAAATTTTACAAGAAACCTTCCTTGATCTTCAGATAAAAGAGTTCCCATTTTTATAAATTCGAATTTTATTTTTTTAATTTTTTTATAACAGTTTTATTATTCCAGGTTTAGGCTCAAAGCACACGCCCTCAGCCAACAACTCGTTGATTATTTTTTCGAAAGTATCTTCACTTATATTCGACTCCTTTAGCAATATAGAATATTCGCATCCATTACCAGAATCCAATTTTTCTATAAGTTTTATTATCTCTTCTTTCTTATTTTTCATTTCCTCTTCTGCGTGTTTTTCGTTAAAAATCTCTTTTGATAGTAGAATAGCCTCAATTTCATCATCTTTAATTCCAAACTTTTTATAAAGAATATTTTTAAGCTCTTCTAGATCACTTGTCTTTTTTTGATATTCCGAAACCAATTCATATTTTCTTTTTAATTCTTCTTTTTGTTTTTCTATTTCAAGCTTTCTTAATGTTATAAATCTTTGATCCTTAATATGCTGAATTATTTCTGGTACAATATAGATCTCTTCATTATAACTCCTAAGTCTTCCAATAATATCTATTATATCACCATTCTCAACATTTTCTATAATTTTTAAGTCTCCGAAAGCCTTTACTCTCATTTTTCCTGTTCCGTCATCTAAGGTTAGAGTACCATAGCTTTCATCAGAAGAAATAAATTTGTCTATTACTGTTGCTAAAACTCTGGCTCTAGATATCTTTTGTCCAAGCTTTGCTAGAACAAAAGAGCCAGAAAAATTTTCTGAGCTTACGTATTTTCCATTAATTATTGATTGAATATCTGTTTTTATTGCAGTCATTCTTTTTAATTCAACCATAAAACCACAAATAAAAAGTGGAGGCCACGCCCTCGGTGGAAATGCATTGCTGTAAGGATTGTTCTAAAGCATCGCTCCATCCAGCAACCCTTTAAGCGCACATGCTATAACTTAAGGCTGCTTCCTTCCGGACCTGACCTGGTTCATTATAGCATATGCCCTAAAGGACTGAACTTCTACGCTTAGCTTCAGAGTCCTTACAACAATGCAAGTCGCCCTCGGGCTTCGACTCCCGCATAAGCGCGATTTCGGGTTACAGGCAACGCGCACCTGCCCAGTCTAGGCCTCCAATAAAAATTATGAATTGAAAAAGATTAAAAATATTTAAATAAGAGAAAAGAATAAATATTTATGACCTTAAAAGGAATTTCGCCACTGGTTGCTACTGTTCTTTTAATTGCATTAACACTAACAATTGCAGGAATAGTGGCAATGTGGGCATCTTCTTTTACCCAAGCAAAGCTTACAGAATCAGAGCAAAATACTACGCAAATATGCACAGGTGCTAACTTAAGAATTTCTGATGCAAGGATAATAGGCGGTGTTGGGTATTTCAAGTTGGAAAATATAGGAACAGCAACATTAAAAGGATTTAAGGCATATTTATTTTATTCTGATCCAGCAAAAGATGAAACTTTAGATCCTTCTAAATGCTATTGGGTTCAAAATTCTTCATATACCTTAGAAAATTTAACAGTGTTGCCAGGAGAGATATATACAATAAATTTCACTAATTCAAGTGGCTCTCCATTAAGGATTAGAGTTGTTGCTGTTAATTGTCCATTAGCAGCAATTACAACTGAGATAAGGATTGAGTAAAAATATTTGAGATAAGGATTGAGTAAAAATATTGAAAAATTCTTAATTACAAATGTATTTTTATTGTAAATTATTAGAATTTAGCTGTTTTTAAACAAAAAAAACCTTTAAATATTACTTTTTGCTAAATTCATATTAAGTTTTATTTAGGATTGATAAAAAATGAAAGGATTAAGTCCATTGATAGCGTCTGTTTTGCTAATAGCTTTTACAGTAAGTATAGCAATGATAATAATGGGATGGCTTTCTACATTTGCAAGAACAACCACAACAAACATATCAACAAAAGCAGAAACAGCCTTGGGTTGTAGTGATGCAAGCATAACAATAGGCCATATCTATGTTTCTGGAACAAGTGCTGCGATTGTTGTAAAGAATACCGGATTTGTTGATTTGAATGTAAGCGGTATGATAGTTAACACAACAGGTGGAACATGCTCAACAACAAGTGCAACATTAGTACCAAAAGGAGAAACTAGAGCGTTGAGTTTGAGCGGATGT
>Ga0272449_1000799_pt1 | contig 35607 bp, 36 predicted proteins | sample YNPCB0241_FD_198679 | JGI IMG/M metagenome (GOLD analysis project Ga0272449, IMG submission 198679) | Hot spring sediment microbial communities from Yellowstone National Park, WY, United States - YNP-CB-024-1 | ecosystem: Environmental > Aquatic > Thermal springs > Hot (42-90C) > Sediment...
AAAGAATATACATTAGAAGAAGTAGGAAAGATGTTTAATATAACACGTGAACGTGTAAGACAAATAGAAGCTAAGGCAATAAGAAGATTAAGATCTCCAGAAATATTGGAGACATTGAAAGAAGTATATCCTGTAAAAGATTAGGAGGTTATAATTAAATGAGAACAAAAAGTGGATCTTATACAAGAAGAAGAAAAAAGGACTATTTTAAATTAGCAAAAGGGTATTATGCAAAACTCGGTTCAGCTTTTAGACAAGTAAAACAACAGGTTCCAAGGTCATTAAAATTTCAATATATAGATAGAAGAGATAGAAAGGGTGTTTTTAGAAGATTGTGGATTACAAGAATAAATGCTGCTGTAAGAGAACTTGGTTTGACTTATAGTAAATTCATTTCAATGTTGAAAAAGGCAAATATCAATCTGGATCGTAAAATTTTAGCTTATATAGCAGTTGAAGACCCACAAACATTTAAATATATTGTAGAATATGTCAAGGAGAAAAGTGAAATTAAAGAAACTGCTGTTGTTTCAAGTTAATCTTCTTTTCTAATTTCCTTCAGATATGAAATCACATCCTTATAAAGTGATATTTTTATTTTTTGTGATTTTTATCATTTTTGGTACAATTCTTTTGTCATTATCTTTTTCAACAACAAAGACAGTTTCTTTAATTGATAGAATTTTTACTGCTACTTCTGCTTTATGTGTTACAGGTTTAACTACTGTAGATATCTCCTTGTCTTATACATTCTTAGGTCAATTTTTTATTTTATTTATGATTCAGTGTGGTGGATTAGGATATATGGTGTTAGGAAGTATTATGATTATTTTATTTGGAAGGATAAATCTTTTTCAAAAAAGAATTATAGGTGAATCTTTAAACATCACAGATGTTAAAACTGTTAAAGAAGTTATTCCTTTAATGAAAAATATCATTATATTTACTTTTTTGTTTGAAATTTTTGGAATGCTGATTTTATTTTTAAAATTCTGTCTTGGACAAGGTTTTTCATTTTCAAAAAGCTTATGGTATAGTATTTTTCATTCAATAAGTGCATTTTGTAACGCAGGTTTTTCTTTGTTCTCAAACAGCTTTGAAAACTATCATGGTGATTTAGTTATTAACATTATCATCCCATTATTGATAATCTCAGGTGGTTTAGGTTTTATTGTATGGATTGATATTTTTCAAAGATTGCGTGGTAAAAAAGAAAGTTTTTTATTACATACAAAAATAGTATTTTTAATGACTTCTATTTTACTTATTTTAGGAAGTTTGTTAATATTTTTAGTTAATAAATTTGAGAGTTTGCCTTTAAAATCAAAGATATTAGTTAGTTGGTTTCAGTCAGTGACTTCAAGAACAGCAGGTTTTGATACATTTCCTATAAATCAGATGTCTATATTAGGAGTGCTTACAATCATTTGTTTAATGTTTATAGGTGCATCTCCGGGTGGAACAGGTGGTGGTATAAAAACTACAACTTTTTTTGTTATATTAGCTAGTGTATATAATTATTTAATGGGACAAAAAGATGTTTCAGTTTTTAAAAGAAGAATTAGTATAAATATTGTGTTAAAGAGCTTCTCAATATTTTTTGTTTGTTTGAGTTGGGTGATATTGGTTTCTTCAATTATCCATATATCAAGTGGATTTTCATATAAAGAATGTTTATTTGAAACAGTTTCAGCATTTGGTACTGTAGGATTATCCTTAGGTATTACACCATATCTTGATAATTTCAGTAAAATTTTGTTAATAATAACGATGTTATTAGGAAGGGTTGGAAGTCTAACTTTAGTTTCAATTTTGTTTACTAAAGAACCAAAAGAAATAAAATACTTAGAAGAATCTATAGCTGTTGGATAGTTCTGTTAGCAATCAGTCTTTTTGGGAGTTAAAAATATGAATAAAGAAAAACTAAAAACATTTGTAGTTATAGGTTTAGGAGTTTTTGGTCAGCATGTGGTTAGATATTTATCAGAATTTAAAGATATTGATATAATTGGACTTGACAAAGATGAGAAGAAAGTTGAAGATGTAAAAGAATATTTAAAAATACCTATAGTTTGTGATGCTACTGATACTAAACAACTTACTGAAGCAGGCATTAATTCTCAAGATATAGATGTTGCAATAGTGGCAATTGGTGAGAGTATAGAATCCAGTATTTATGTTACATTGTTGCTTAAAGAACTCGGAATAAGAAAAATAATAGCTCGTGCTTTAAACAATCAACATGCTAAGATCTTAAGCAAACTTGGTGTTGATAGGGTAGTTTACCCTGAAGCTTTCTCTGCTGAACATTTAGTAAGAAGTTTACTTTCTCCACAAATTATTGATGAATTTAATCTTTCAGAGGATTATAGTATTGCAGAGGTTGTTGCACCAAAAGAGTTTTATAATAAATCTTTGCAGACATTGGGAATAAGAACAAAATATAAAGTAACTGTTTTAGGTATAAAAAGAAAAGTTCCTGTTATTTTAGATTCAGGTGAAACAGATTTAAAAGAAGAAATTATTTTACTTCCTCAACCAGAAGAAAAAATTTCTGAAGGTGATACTCTGATTGTTGCAGGAAAAAACATAGATATTGAGAGATTAAAAGAAGTATGAAAAAAGAAAAACCATCTCAGTCCCAAGATGATGTTTTAGAACCTGGGAAATTTTATTTGATAAATAATAGATATGAAGAGGCACTACAGTTCTTTTTAGATATGCAGAAGAAAATGCCTAACAATCCTGAAGTTTATTACCACTTAGGACTGATCTATGAAGCAAAAAATGAACTTCAGAAAGCAAAAGAGATGTTTTTAAAAACTATAGAACTTGCTCCTAACCATAGTTTTGCTAAAAAACATTTAGAAAAAATTTTGGGAATTAATGATGAAGGGGTTAAGTAAAGAGATTCTTCAACAGTTAAAAGAAAGATGTTTAAAAGAGATTGAGAGTTCTAATTCTATAGATGATTTAGAGAATATAAAAATAAAATATTTTGGCCGTAAGGGTGAAATAAAGCTTTTGTTTGAAGAATTAAAAAAGATGCCTTCCGAAGAGAAAAAAGAAGTTGGTACAATACTGAATGAAATTAATAAAGAAGTCAGACTTTTATTAGAAAATAAAATTGAAAAACTTAAAGAAAATTCAGTTGAATATCAAAACTATTCAATATTAGAAAAGTCCCTTCCTGGAGTTAGTTTGCCTTTAGGTAATATACATCCTTTACAAAAAATTTATAATGAAATAATTGAGATATTTTTATATTTAGGTTTTAGTGTTGAAGAAGGCCCTGAGATAGAGCTTGAAGATTATAACTTTACTATGTTAAACATTCCTTACGACCATCCTGCACGAGATATGCAAGATACATTATATTTGGACCTTCCGGTCTCGGAGAAAGGCAAGGCTTTATTAAGGACACACACTTCACCAGTTCAAATTCGTGTTATGTTGTCAAAAAAACCTCCAATAAAGTCAATAATGCCAGGAAGGGTTTATAGGCATGAAAATTTGGATGCTTCTCATTTATTTAATTTTCACCAAGTAGAAGGTCTTGCTGTTGATAAAGGTATAAGAATTTCTGATTTAAAAGGAGTATTGACATTTTTTGCAAGATTGATGTTTGGTAAAGATGTTTTAATTAGGTTTAGACCTTCTTATTTTCCTTTTACAGAACCATCCTTAGAGATGGATATACAATGTTTGGTGTGTAAAGGAAGAGGATGTAGTGTTTGTAAAAACACAGGTTTTGTTGAGATTTTAGGTTGTGGTATGGTTCACCCACAAGTTCTATACAATGTAGGTTTAGGATATGAAGATTATACCGGTTTTGCATTTGGTTTAGGGGTAGAGCGTGTAGCTATGCTGAAATACAGAATTGATGACATAAGACTTTTTTATACAAACGATTTGAGATTTCTTAGACAGTTTTAAATAATTATGAAAATATCTTTAAATTGGATTAGAGAACTTTTAAATAATCCTTCAGGTTTTTCAGATGAACAGATAATCTCTTCACTTGAAAAGTTAGGATATGAAATAGAGAGTGTCAACCAACAAGGTTCTTCGGTACTGTCAAAAGTTAAAGTAGTTAAAATTTTGGATATTAAAAAACATCCTAATGCAGACAAACTCACTCTATGTGAGCTTACTGACGGTACTAATACACACAATGTTGTGTGTGGAGCACCCAATGTTTATATAGGGATGGTTGCTCCGTATGCTCCTGTAGGTGCTGTTCTATCTGATGGAACAAAAATAGAGGTTCGTAAAATTCGTGGTGTAGAATCTCGTGGTATGTTATGTTCTGCAAAAGAGTTAGGTATCTCAGATGACCACTCTGGAATTTTAGAACTTGATGAAAGTTTTAAGTTAGGTGATAGTTTAGACAAATATTTTAACGATATTATAGTAGAAATCTCTACTCCTGCAAACAGATATGACTGTTTAGGACATATAGGTATTGCGAAAGAGTTAGCTATAAAGTTAGGAGTAGATTTTAGATTAAAAGAAGACGCAATACAGACTTTAGAGAGTAAATTGTTACCATTTTTTGATGTTAAAATTACCTCAAAAGATCTCTGTAAAAGATATATTGCAATAAACATCCAATCTGTCAATAACAAAGTTAAACTTCCTTTTTATATAATTCAAAGATTATCTTCCTGTGGTATAAGAAGTATAAATCCATTAGTTGATATATCTAATTATGTGATGTTAGAAGTAGGACATTCTGTACATATCTTTGACTTTGATAAACTTACAGGAGGTAAAATTATAGTAAGATGTGCAAAGAATAATGAAAGTATATTAGCTTTAGATGGTAAAAATTATGTCTTAGATGAGAGTGTAATTATTATTTCTGATGAAGAAAAACCCATTGCAATAGCTGGTATTATAGGTGGAGAAAATAGTTGTGTGGATGAGAATACTAAAAATGTTGTTATAGAATCTGCTGTTTTCAACCGTAGTATGATAAGATTGGCAAGAAAAAAGTTAGATATAAATACTGAAGCAAGTTACAGATTTGAAAGAGGAAGTGGTTGGAAATTATGCGAGCTTGCTGCTTTAAAGACACAAAAATTAATACTTAAATATTGTGGTGGTGAAGTTGTAAAATTTACAGATGAGAAAGATATAGAATATTATAAAAATCTAACATCTTATCAGTCAAATGGTATAAATGTGAACCTTGATTTTATATCATCTTTGTTAGGTATAAATGTAGAGATAAAAGATTTTATAGAACTTATGCGTAAGCTTGATGCAGAAGTTGTTTTTAACAAAGATTACGAAACCACAAAAAAGTTTGTTGTTCTTTCTCCTATAGATAGACAAGATATAAAATTTCAAGCTGATATAGCTGAAGAAATAGCAAGATTTATTGGTTATGAAAATATTCCTGATACCTTACCTTCTTTAATCTCACCATATATAGGCAGAAACAAATTAGATATTTTGAAAGATAAAATTATTGACTTTCTTTTATCTTATGGGTTAAACCAGGCAATAAATTATAGTTTGTGTTCAGAAAGAGAAAATGAGGTAGTAAAGGATAATGAAACAAAAAAGATCCTCATATTTAATCCAGTGTCTAAGGAATATACTGAGCTCAGGTTAACATTATTTAGTAGCCTTTTAAAAAACATAATAACAAACTATAACAATCAAACAGAGAATTCTGCTTTTTTTGAACTCGGCAAGATATACTACAGAAATGAAAAAAATTATATAGAGGAGGAAAGGATTGGTATTATCACACATGGCGAATTTGAAATCCTTCCTTGGAAAAAAGATTTTTTAGAGTATGATTTTTATTTTATAAATGGATTAGTAGAAAATTTATTAAAAACACTAAAAATAAAATATGTTAAAAATTTTGAATTTAGCCAAAAAGATACAATAAGACCTACTTTGAAAGAAGAACTTTTAGAGAACTATATAGAGTACTTAGATGAAAATAACAGAGTTATTGCGACAACATTTGAAATTAAAAAAGAAAAGTTAAAATTAAAACTTCCTAAAAAAATTTTTTATTGTGAGATTTATCTTGATATTATAAAAGATTTATGTGAAGATATAGAAGTTTTTTATAAACCATTACCTAAATATCCTTTTGTATTACGAGATTTGTGTCTTAGTTTGCCAAATAAAGATATAAGTTATGAAAAAATTACTGAAATTATCAAAAATTTTGTATCTAAAAATTTCCCTGATACAAGTATTGAGATTAAATTGGCTGACTACTATGAAAAAGATAAACTCTTATCTTTAACATTATCAATGAAAATCCAAAGTGCTTTAAAGACATTAAAAGATGAAGAGGTAAACAATATAATAGGTCTACTAATTGAAGAACTTAAAAAGTATAATATTGATATAAGGAGGTGATTTAATTTATGACCACTGCTTTGATATTAGTAAAAATTGCTGCGGGACAGGAAAAACAGGTTTTAGAGAAGCTAAAACTTATTGAAGGTGTGACACATATAACCGCGGTTTTTGGAAGGTGGGATTTAGTTTTAGATGTTGAAGCAAAAGATTTGTCAGAATTAAGTTGGCTTGTAATATCTAAAATTAGAAAGATCAAAGGTATAGAGAATACAGAAACATTGATTACAACATCTATTTAAATAGTAGGAAGTAGAAAGTAGAAAGGTGTTAGGGATTTGTAGGGCACGGCTTCAGCCGTGCAAATATAGGTTATGGTAGTTTATCGTCGGTAATATTACTTCTCGTATTTTACAAATTATGTCAAAATTTTATGAAAAGATAATTTTTTTAATAGTATTAATTCTTTTTTTTCCTTTATACTTATACTCAGACCCACCAGATCCAATAACAGACCTGAAAGCTATATCTCATTTTAAATCAATTGAACTTCAATGGACAGTACCAAACTCTATAGAAAGTATAGTTTATTATGAAATAAGAATTTCTACTTACTCTCAGATAACAGAAACAAATTGGGATGACTTTGAATACAAGATAGAAATTTCAACTTCACAACAAAATAAAGGTGATACAAAATTATATTTAATTACTGGTCTTAATAATTCAAAATTATACTATTTTGCAATAAAATCCTCAACTTCAACAGACAAACAACCTTTATCTAATGTTTCTAATTCTCCAGCAGGAGTACCATCTAATACACAACCATTCCAGTTTAGTTTATCCACACCTACATATGGAGTGATTATTTCTTCATCAATTGTAGAATTTGATTGGAATGATGCTGATGATCAAGATATATCTTATGGAGATAGTTTAGTTTACATATTGGCTCTTTCAACTTTTCCAACAAACCTTTTTTCTTCAAGTCCTTCATTTACAGGTGCAATTGTGAAAGATAACATCACTACAAGTTATTATATGTTAAATGCTAAAAATGAATTACAAGACAACACAACATATTATTGGAGGGTAAAAGTAGTAGATTCTGAAGGACTAGCGAATTGGTCCTTCCTAAACATTGACCAAAGTAAGTTTATTATTAACCACACTCCAGAGCCACCATCTAATTTTAGTTTAAAAAAACCCGTTTTAAAATCCACAATTGCTACAACTTCCGATGTTGATTTTGATTGGGAGGACCCAACTGACCCTGACCCACAAGATTTTATAAAATATTCAATTTTTATCTCTTCTTATCAAGATTTTTCTTTCCATTACTCTTCATCAAATTTAATTTATTCTTCTTATACCCTAAAAAGCTCAGATTTTGACTGGACTGAAAACACAACATATTGGTGGTATGTTGTTGCTGAAGACAGTTTTGGATTAAAAACATATTCAGCTACATGGTGGTTTATAGTAAATGATACAAACGAACCTCCACAAAGTAATTTCTTACTTTCTCCAGGTACAACAATATACTATGAACCAATACCAATAATTTATACATTAAACCCAACATTTTATTGGACAAAATCATCCGACCCAGATCCTTATAGTAGCATAAAGTACGAACTCCTTATTTCTTCATACTCTGATGAACCTAAATTTGAAAATTCAATATTTTATCCTAATCGAGAGATAACACCTTCAACTTATTATTATCTCCCTTCCTCTGTTTTGCAAGATGATACAACATATTTCTGGCGTATTCGTATATTAGATGAACCAGACTCGGGTTACGAGATTTATTCCTCAACTACTTATTGGTTTTACACCTGTGTTTTTTTAAACTCTGCAAGTTTAAAATCACCACTTAATGAAGAGACAACATCATATTTAGAGCCAAAATTTGAATGGGAACCAAACATTTCTGGATACAAACTTAATTTTTCTTCACAGACACTTATATACTGGACAGATAGTGATACAACAACAATTTTAAATCTTGCTCCTTCCACTACATTTTATATTTCACCACAACCTTTAAAAAACAATTCAACATATTTTTGGCAGATAATTACACATAGCAATTCAGATGATATACCACTTATTTCAACCTCATCTGCTATTTTTAAATTTTATACTAAAAATCTTCCTCCAGCAAATTTTGAACTTACAACTCCATCAGGAACTATAATAACTTCAGACTCTGCGACACTTCAATGGGAAACATCCTCAGACGAAGATGAAGTAACCTACACTGTTTTTTATTCAACAAACAACTTTTTAACAATTTCTTCTTCTAATACAGCTTCAACATCACTTACAATTGATAATCTGCAAGATAACGCTACATATTTTTGGTATGTTTTAGCAAAAGATTTTTGGGGGCAAGAGACATTTTCAAACACAACATTTTATTTTGTGGTAAACCACATACCTGAACCTCCAACAAATTTTGCACTATATAAGCCATCAAATAATAAAATTTTAACAAATACTTATACAACATTTTATTGGGATGCTTCCTCAGACCCTGACCCATTTGAAAGTGTAATATATGAGTTAAGAATCTCAACAGATAAAGAATTTAACTTTATAGTTTTTTCTACAAGAACACAAGACACAAATTTTTTTCTTCCAAGAGGATATTTAGAGATAAACAATACATATTATTGGGTTGTTATTGCTTCATCTACAGGTAGTGGTTATACTTTTTCAAACTCAACCTTTAGTTTTCGTATATTTAACACACCACCTGTAGGTTTAAATTTAGTTTCGCCAAGTAATTTTGAAATATTGGAATCTTCTGATAATGTCATTATTATCTGGAATCCTGCTTATGACCCACAAGATGATGAGTTTTGGTATGAGTTATATTATACTACATCTGTAGGATTAAATAATGTATGGCTGTCAACAAATGTTTTAGTTTTACCATCTACACAGAATTATTACAAAATAGATACACCTGTAGATGATACAACATATTATTGGTATATTTTAGCTGTTGATACATATAACAACAAAACTTCAACTGGTATTTTTGTCTTTTATACTTCTTTTGAAAATCAGCCACCTACAAAACCCACAATTTTAGACCCAAAAGAAAACGAGATAAATTTGCCTTATATTATTAAATGGACAACTTCAACTGATTCTGACCTTTTTGATGAAGTAAAGTATACAATAAAAATCTCCACTGACGAAAAATTCTCAGTATACAAAATAATTGTAAGTTCAGTATCAAATACCTACTACGAACTTTATAATTTTGAACTCTCACCTAATACATATTATTTAAAAATTGAAGCATTTGATAAAAAATATGCTATAAATTTTTCTACTACAAGTTTTGTTGTTAAAAGATATTATTTACAAATTTCATCTCCAACAGATAATTATTTAGTAGAAAAACTTCCAATAGAAATAAGTTTTTCAAGTATCACACCATTAAAACCAAATGACAACATAAATTATAAAATAATTATTTCTTCCTCTCAGAATTTTGATTTTAAAACAGAAAAAATTTTGAGTAGTAACTCTTATAAAATCACAGACCCACCAATATACCCTTCAATATACTATTGGTATATTGAAGCATATTATAATAATGAATATGTTGGTGGAAGCTCAACATCTACATTTGTTGTTCCATATGAAAGACCTCCTTCAGTTGCAGGTATTGTTTTATCTACATCAACAAATGGTGTGTATTTATCATGGAATAAAGTGGATATTCCAAACTTGTGGGGTTATAAAATTTATTCTGGTGTTAGTTTAAATTCTCTTGTTGAAGTATATTTTACTACTTCAACAGAATATTTTGATTTTAACTCATTAGATAAACAATTGTTTTATAGTGTTGTTGTAGTAAACCAATTTGGCTTAGAAAGCGTTTCAAATCCAATTGTTAGAGTTTATCTTAATGAAAAAGCAGACCTTTATATAAGTGAAGATGGCAATTTGGTAATTTCTGTTCCTTCAAGTGAGCAACTGCAAAATGTAAACATAAAAAGATTAACAGATGAAGAAAGTGAGGTATATATTTATGTTTTTAAAATTGAAGCAAATAAAACAAAACTTAAAAGTTTTGCTGAAATAACAATATCAAAACCACAGAGTGAAAAAAATTATATTGTTCAATACTATGATGGACACAACTGGATAAATTTTCAGTCAAAAGATTTTGAAGATAAAATAATAGTTAAAACGCAATACTTAGGTAAATACCGGATCTTAGAAACAACAGAAAAATTAGAAGACCTTGTAATAATTGGTTGTTCTCCTAAAAAACGTATAATCACGCCAAACAATGATGGAGTAAATGATTACATTGAGTTTCAATATAAAGTTGGAAGTTTTATAGAAGGTAAAATTTTTGACCTTTATGGAAGAAAAATAACTTTATTAAAAAGGAAAGATACAAACATATTATATTTTGATGGCAAAGATGAATCGGGCAACCTTTTACCACCGGGAGTTTATATTTATAATATAAACTCAAAATCTGACAACAAAAATTTCAGTGGCACTATTGTTATAAAATATTAGAATGAAAAAATTTTTAATATTAATTTTTTTAATTTTTGACTTTAGCTTATTACTCTGTAGTTATCCCTCAGAATTTTCTTTTGTTGGATATCCTCAAGAAAGTTCTGTTTTATTTTTAAACCCTGCTTCCTTAGGCAATTTAGATAATTTTAATTTAGATTTAGGTTATGGGTTACTATTTAAATCTGCTATTAAAGAAAATTTTTATAATGCAGAACTTTCTTTTAGTTATGGGTTAAAGAAAATTTTTATAGGTTTTGGTCTCAGAGAACTCTCTTTATCAGATATCTATTCTGAAAATCTTATATTAGGGAATTTTGGCACAAAATTTTTCAACAATAAATTTTTTGTAGGTTTAAATTTTAAGTGTTATATTTTTAAATATTTTTATGACGAATATTATAAAGAAGACATCTTAGCAACAAATGATATTAAAAGTTATAACCTTGATTTTGGAATGATGGCAAAGATAAAAGATAACATCTTTTTATCATTGAGTATTTTAAACTTAATAGAGAGTTCCTTAGGGGAACAGATTAAGTATTCGTTGCCAACAGATTATATATTTGCATTTGGATATAATTATAACTACTCAACAATAAATTTTGAATATAAATTCACAAAAACTAATATAGATAGAAATGTTTTTAATAATGCAAAATTTAAACTTGGGATTAAACAGGAATTGTTTTATACTAAAAATTTATCTTTTAACATTATCACTGCTTTAGAAAGATTACAAGATTTTAATAATTTTGTTTTAGGGGGAGAATTGAGGTTTTTAAATAACAGCTTAGGGTTAAGATATTATTGGTCATATCCTATGTCTTTTTCAAATTTAAACTCATTTTATGGTAATCATTATTTAAGTTTTAACATTAGTTTTGGAAAGAAAAAAAGAAAAATAGTAATCCATGAACCAGAGGTTAAAGAAGAGGTTGTAGTAATTGAAAAGCTAAAAGAAGAATTACCAAAAGTCAGTGTAGAAGAAATAGAGGTTTCTTCTCCATCTGTTGAAATTCCAATTGTTGGAGAAGAGATAAAAATTTCTACTTATCCAGCAAAACCTTTAGAAAGAGTTGTTTATCAGCCAAAGGAAAAACCAATTGAAAAGGAAGTCAAAAAGATAAAAAAAGAAGAATATGAGGAGTACAAAAAGTATAACTTCCCTATTGCACATAAGGTTTTAGAAGGAGAAACCTTGATTTCTATATCAAAAAAGTATTATAATAATGAAAAAGGATGGAAGAAGATTTACGAAGCTAATAAAGATAAGATTATTAAAGGAGTACCGATTGTTGGCGAGATTTTAATAATTCCACAACCATAAATTGACAAACTATAAGGAGGATAAACCTATGGTTGACGAAGAAGAAAAATTTTATACTTGGGATGAGATAGAAAAAGAACTTTCAGAACTTGAAGCACAATATGGTGATAGTGATGAGATTATGCAAAACCTCATAACCCCGTCAGTATCATCATATTGGCGAAAAAAACTTGAAGAGGAAAAAAGTTTATATGAGAAAATGTTGCAGACAAAAGAAGAAGAAAAGAAACAAATGATGCTTAAATTACAACAGCAAGAGCAAATAATTGAGCAGCTGAAAAGCCAAATTGAACGCTTAGAAAAAGGTGAGTTTGAAAAATTAAAAGATAAGTATGAAGAACTACGTAGAAAAGAGTTAGAACTTGAGAAAGAAAAGGAAAAACTTGTTTGGCAACAACAGATTCAAGGGCTTGAGTTTGACAAAAGAGTTATCGAGCAGGAAGTTGAAAGAGCAAAACAAGAGTTTGAACGCCAAAGACAAGAACTTTTAGTTTATTATAATAGGCAATTTAATTCTCTACTTGAAGTACAAAATCAGCTTTTGGAAGAAACAACTAGGATTGAACAAGAGTTAGACAGAATAGTTGCTACTGCGAAGGAAGAGATAGAAAAGGTTAAAACTGAGAAGGAAGGGTTAACAAAAGAATTAGAAGATATGAAGAAAGTTGTGGAGGAGATAAAAAAAGAGAAAGAAATGCTAAAAAATGAAAAGGTTTTGTTGTTAAAAAATATTGAAGATATGAAAATAAAGAATGTAGAAGAGAAAAAGCAGCTATTAGATGATATTACTCAAAATATTAAAAGTTATCTTAATGAAATAAGAAGTTTGTGTGGTTTGATTATTGGTGCTGTAAATTTTATTTCTAAATTTCCTAAGCATAAGTATTCAGTGAAATTTCATTATGAAGTTGTCTTTAATTCAATTCAAAAAATTATTGGTATTTTAGATGAAGTTGTAAAATTTCTTTCAGAGTATAGGATATAGAGATGCAGAAGATATTAATTATTAGTTCTGACAATAATATTTTAAATTCTCCTTTAATGCAAAAAATTAATTCAGAATATCAAACAGAGTTTATATTGAATCCTTCTAAAATTAAACAAGTTGACAGCATTATTTTACAATCCAAACCGCAACTCATTTTAGTCGATGAATTTGTCCCATTGAATATCATTAGACACATTGTAAAGAAATATAGTTTTATTCCAGTGTGTGCAATAGGTAAATTTGAAAAAGAAGATAAATTAGAGAAAATTTTAGAATTAGGTATTACTATCATCAGACAACCTTTTGATGAAAATGAGTTTATTTTGAATGTTAAGAATATGTTGTGGTCTTCTTTAGCTCAAGTTGAACTTTGGGAAAAAGAGTATGAGATATCAAAGCGTGAAATTAAAAAAGAGAGAGTGTTTTTTCTATTTAAATATTTTGCTTTATTTTTTGTCTTTGTAATAATAATTTTTACATCTTCAAAAGTTTATAACTATGTTTCTGTAAATAAAGAATTATACGAAGTTGTAGATTTAAAATATATTAATCCTTCAGATATAGTAATCTTTGAAGATAAATATATAATTAATGATTGGACGATAAAAAATTTGTTTGAATATAGCCAAAAAAATGACGGGATTGTTGGAATGTTAGTTCCTGAGGGCAAATTTAATGCTATTGCTATTGAAGAAAAAAATAAATATTTGTTTGCCTCTTCTGCTTTTGACAAAAATTTATATGTTTTTAAATATCCTAACTTTGAAAATTTAGTTTCTTCTTCTAAATTAATAAGAGATGCAGGGATAATTTCTTTATCTGTTGATAGTAAACAAAACCTTTTTGTCTTAGATAATAAAAAAATTCTGTACAAATTTGATATTAGCAATATTGAAAAGATTTTGTTGATTTCCTCATATACTATAAATAATTTTTTCCCTATAGATGTCATTACTTTTGAAAATTATTTATTTTTTCTTGACAATGAGAATAAAATTTATAAAATTAGAGAAAATAATGGTAACTTGGAGACAGAAGGAATAATTATACTTTCATTGTATTTTCCTAAGTCGTTGAACCAATTTTCTTCTTTTGCAATAGGGAAAGAATATTTATATCTTTTAAATGAGAAAGAACACAAAGTTTATAAACTACCTAAAAAGATATTGTTATAGAGAGGAGTATTTATGAATCTTAAAAAAACAGATATAGAAATTTATGAAGCAATTAAACAAGAACTTGAGAGGCAAAGAAATTCTTTAGAACTAATTGCTTCAGAGAATTTTCCATCACTAGCAGTTTTAGAAGCACAAGGTTCTATTATGGGGAATAAATATGCTGAAGGGTACCCATCAAAAAGATATTATGGTGGATGTCAATATATGGATGTTGTTGAGACAATTGCTATAGAAAGAGCAAAACTTTTATTTCATGCAGAACATGCAAATGTTCAACCTCATAGTGGTACACAAGCAAATATGGCTGTCTACTTTGCAGTACTTAATCCTGGAGATACGATAATGGGTATGCATTTATCTCATGGAGGACACCTTTCTCACGGCCATCCTTTAAGTTTTTCAGGTAAATATTATAAAGTTGTTCCGATAAATGTTAGGAAGTCAGATCAACTTATAGATTATAAAGAATTAAGGAAACTTGCAAGAAAACATAAACCTAAGCTTATTGTTGCAGGTTCTTCATCTTATTCAAGAATAATTGATTGGGAGAAATTTAGAGAAGTATGCGATGAAGTTAATGCTTATTTATTAGCAGATGTTGCTCACTATGCAGGACTTATTGCAGCAGGACTTTATCCTTCACCAGTTCCGTATGCTGATTTTGTTACTTTTACTACTCATAAAACAATGAGAGGACCAAGAGGTGCTATAATTTTATGTAAGAGAAAATATGCTGCGTTGATTGATAAGATGGTTTTTCCTGGTATACAAGGTGGCCCTATGATGCATACAATTGCTGCAAAAGCTGTTGCATTAAAAGAAGCAATGTCAGAAGAATTTCGGCTTTACCAAGCAAAAGTTTTATCTAACGCAAGGAAATTAGCAGAAACACTGGCTAAAAAAGGTTATAAAATAGTTTCAGGAGGAACTGATTGTCATATGTTTTTAGTTGACTTGACACCACTTAAAATAAATGGTTTAGAGGCACAAAATATGCTTGAGTCCGCAGGTATCACTGTAAACAAAAATTCTATTCCATATGATAAAAAACCTCCAGCAGAGACATCAGGTATTCGTATAGGTACACCTGCAGTTACTACTCGGGGTATGAAAGAAAGTGAGATGGTGATAATAGGAGAACTTATTGATAAAGTTTTAAAATCTCGTGGAGAGAAAAGAGTTGTTTCATATGTTAAAAGCAAAGTTAAATCTTTGTTGGACAAGTTTCCATTATATCCTAATTTGAAATATTAATTTTTTAAGATATGATAAAGATCTATCTTTTTTGTTTTTTTTTATCTTTTCTTCTGTCAATTTTTCTTGTACCATTTTCTAAATTTCTTGCAAAAAAATTTTCTATATATGATAAACCTTCAAAAAGAAAAATAAATTTCAGAAAACTTACACGTTGGGGTGGATTTGGTATATTTTTGTCTTTTTTTTTAGTATTATTTTTAGGTATAAAAATTTTCCCTGAAATAAAAAATTTGCTAAATTACAAATATACACTTAATTGGGGCGAATATAATGAGACAATTTTGTTATCTAAACAGTTATTAGGTATATTTTTTGCTTCCTTAATTATTGTTGCTGTTGGCACTATAGATGATAAAGTAGGAATCCCTCCGATGACAAAATTTCTGTTCCAAGTTATAGTTGCATATTGTGCGATGGATTACGGAGTGAGGATCCTAGGCATAAGTTTACCTTTTTATCAAGAAAAATTTATTTTTTTTCCAAGAATAATAAGTCAGATAATAACTATATTGTGGTTATGCGGATTTATGAATATGATAAATTTAGCAGATGGGCTGGATGGTCTTGCAGGTGGTATTGTTTTAATTTCAAGTTTAACTTTTTTTATAATTTCTATTTTACAAAAACAAACAGGTATTGTCGGGCAACAACTGATACTATCTTCCATATTATCTTTAATCCTTGCAGGTTCTGTTGCAGGATTTTTAATATACAACTTTTATCCGGCAAAACTTTTTATGGGTGATACTGGTGCTTTGTGGTTGGGTTTTATCATTGGCTGTATAACAACGGTTGGTGTTTTAAAAACAGGAGCAATTATCTCTTTTGTCATACCTATATTAGTTGCTGGTCTCCCTTTTGTAGATGTAATATTAGCAATTTTAAGAAGAGTAAGAAAAGGAATAAGTATTGGAGTTGCTGACAGACAACACATACATCATATTTTACTTTATTCTGGTTGGACAGAAAGAGAAGTTATTTTGTTTTTTTATATTATATCACTCGTTTTATCAACAATATCTATAACAATAGTTGCTTTAAAGAGGTAAAAAAATATGAAAAGTTTTATTTTATGGAAGAAAAAAATAGAAGCTGTAAAAAATATTTCATACAAATTTTCTTCTTTAAATAATGAAATAAGAGACAAAATATTGAATAAAATCCGTAATGGTATTATTTTTTCTAAAGAAAAAATATTTATAGAAAACAAGAAAGATGTTTTGTTAGCAGAGAAAAAAGGTTTGTCAAAGGCATTAATTGATAGATTAGTTTTAAACGAGAAAAGAATTGATGAAATGGTTTCGGGGATTCAGACAGTTTTATCCTTAGAGTCACCTGTAGGTAAAATAATAAAAGAGTGGAAAAGAAATTTAGGCAGAGATAACGAGTTTTTAATAAAAAAAGTTGTTGTTCCGATAGGTGTAATTCTTATGGTTTATGAGTCAAGACCAAATGTTACAATAGATTCTGTTTCATTGTGTATAAAATCTGGAAACTGTGTTATACTTAGAGGTGGTTCTGAAACAATAAATACTAATAAAGTTTTAGTAAAGATTATTAAAGAGTCAATAATAGAAGTGTGCAAAGAATGCGGTTTAGATAAAAATTTTCAAAATATAGTTTTGTTCATTGATGATCCCTCTTATGAACTTTTATACAAAATTTTAACCTTTCAACAATATATAGATTTAGTAATCCCGAGAGGGAGTGAAAAGATGGTAAATACAATTAAAGAAAAATCTTTAATACCAATACTTGCACATGGAAGCGGAGTGTGTCATACATATGTTGATAAAGACGCAGATATAAATATTGCTTTAAAAGTTTGCTTAAATGCAAAAGTTCAACGTCCTGCTGTATGTAATGCTATGGAGAAACTTTTGGTTCATAAGGATATTGCTAAAGAATTTCTTCCAAAGATGGCAAAACTTTACATTGAAAATAATGTTGAACTTCGTGGTTGCGAGAAGACAAAAAAGTTGTTAGATAAATATGGAATAAAAATTAAACCTGCAAAAGAATCTGATTGGTGGGCAGAATATTTAGATTATATCCTTGCAATAAAGATTGTAAAAGATATAGATGAAGCAATAAGACATATAAACTATTATGGTTCACACCATTCAGATGCTATAATTACTAAAAATTTGGAGGCACAAAGAAAATTTGAGCAAGAGGTAGATTCTTCTGCTATATTTATAAATTCTTCAACACGCCTTCATGATGGCGGTGTTTTTGGATTTGGTACAGAGATAGGCATCTCTACTTCAAAACTTCATGCTCGTGGTACAATGGGTTTAAATGAACTTACTACCACAAAGTATGTTGTGGTTGGTAATGGAGCAATAAGGGAGTGAGAAAGAAGTTAAAATCTGTAGGGCAAGGCTTCAGCCTTGCAATTAAAAAATTTAAATATGAAAAAAATTATACTTTTTGGCGGAAGTTTTGATCCAGTTCATTTTGGCCATTTGATTTTGGCTCAGTATGCTCAAGAATTTTTAAATGCAGAAAAGGTTATTTTTATTCCTTGTTATAAACCACCTCATAAAATAGGATACAAACTCTCAAGTTGGCAACATAGGTTAAATATGTTGTTGTTAGCAACAAAAGATAATGATAAATTTGAAGTGAGCAAATTTGAAATAGATAGGAAAGATATTTCTTACACTTATATTACAGTAGATTATTTTAAAAATAAATACAAAGATTACGAACTATACTTTTTAATTGGTTACGATTCACTTATAACTTTGACCACTTGGCAAAGATGGGAAGATATACTAAAAAATGTATATTTCGTTGTAGGCAAAAGGATAGTTAAAAAAGACAAAAAATTACCAAAGCAGATATATAAAAAAGTTATATTTTTTGATACACCGATTATAGAAATTTCTTCAACTGAGATTAGACAGAGGGTAAAGAAATCCTTACCAATAAAGTATTTTGTTCCAGAAAGTGTAGAAAAGTATATAATAGAAAATAAACTTTATAGATAAAATTTTCTTTGAACAAATCTTTTATGAAATTAAAACACATCGTTTTAATAATTTTTGTTGTTTTCATATTACTTTTGTCTTACTTGAGTTATAAAAGTAAGTTTATTTCAAATAATATTCATCAAAGGAGAACAAATTTTATTTTATTAGGTGTAGATTTTGTAGATAATGCTATACATTCTGATACAATAATTCTTTTAAGTTATAATCACAAATCAAAAATTTTTGACTTCATTTCTATTCCTCGGGATAGCTATGTTGATATACCTGAACTAAAATATAAAAAAATTACAGAAGTATATGCTCACTTTTATCAAAAATCAAAAAACAAACTTACTGCGGCAAGAAATTTATCTTCAGTTATAGAAGAAAAATTTTTTGATAAAAGTATAGAAATCCCATATTATATAGTAGTTGATTATAATGGTTTTAAAGAAATTATTGATACAATTGGGAAAATAAAAATTTTTGTATCAGAGCCAATGGATTATGATGATTATGCAGGAGGGCTTCATATACATTTTTCTCCCGGCATATATCATATGAATGGAGAAGATGTTTTGAAATATGTGAGATATAGAGACGAAAAAGGAGACATAGGAAGGATTGAGAGACAACAACAATTTGTTAAAAGTTTTTTAGAAAAATTTATATCTCCAGTAGTATGGTTTAAGCTACCCATTATAGCTGTAAAAGTAAAACAAAATTTTCATACTAATATTAACTTATGGGAGTTAATGAATATGCTTTTAGAGTTTCGTAATCTAAGGCTAAATAATATAAGATTTTCTGTCTTACCAGGAAATCCCAAAGGGAGATATTTAGAGCTTGATAAAGAAACAATTTTAGCATTGACAAATTATTTGACCCAGGTAGACTCAGAAGTAATAAATAAGGAAAAAAGAGTTTTAATAAAAGTCTACAACGCTTCAAGTAAGCCAAAACTTGCAAAACAGGTTGCAATGTTTTTGAGAGAAAAAGGTTATGATGTTTTAGATTGGGGAAATTGGTATTGCAAATTACCAAAAAGTAAGATAATAGATTATAGTTGTAATCCTAAAATTTTAGATTCATTTTGTGATATGTTAAATATATACAATATATCAACAACATATTCATTGTATAAAAGTTCAGACAGTATTAATTTAGACCTTGTGGTTATTTTAGGTGAAGATTTTGAGTTTACTAAATAATTTAAAATTAGTAATGTAAAGATATAAGGGGGGAAACTATGAATCAAAATGCTTTAATAATAATTGATTTACAAAACGATTTTTGTCCAGGAGGCGCATTGCCTGTTCCTGAAGGAGATAAAATTATAAGTGTAATTAACAAAATTATGGATAGATTTTACAAAGTCGTAGCGACACAGGATTGGCATCCTGAAAATCATATATCCTTTGCTTCAACTCATAAAAAAAATGTTGGAGATGTTGTTGAGATTAATGGTATAAAACAAATACTTTGGCCCAAACATTGTGTTCAAGGAAGTTATGGTGCTCAACTACACAAAGAACTTGATATAAGAAAAGTAGATTTAATTTTAAGAAAGGGAACAAATCCTAACATAGATTCTTACTCTGCTTTTTTAGAAAATGATAAAAAAACACAAACAGGACTTCATTATTGGTTAAAAGGTTTAAAAATAAAAAAAGTATACATATGTGGACTTGCATTAGATTATTGTGTATATTATTCTGCCTGTGATGCTAAAAAGTTTGGTTTTGAGACATATGTATTATTAGATGCTACGAAAGGTGTAGATGTACCTAAAGGAAATATAGAAAAAGTTTTAAAACATATGAGGTCTATAGGAATAAAAATAATAAATTCTAACAAAATTAAATAACTATGAAAATCTACAACAATTTATTTCTTCTTACTGACTTCTATGAACTTACAATGGCACAGGGATATTTTTTGCACAAAAAAAATTTTGATGTTGTATTTGATTTAAACTTTAGAAGACCACCTTTCAATTCAGGATTTATTGTTTTTGCAGGTTTACAAACATTAGTTGATATTATTTTAAATTTAAGAGTGGAATACGAGGATTTAGAATATTTAAAATCCTTAGGAATATTTAGGAAAGGATTTATTGATTATTTAAAAAATTTTAAATTTACAGGAAGTATTTATTCTGTTGAAGAAGGAGAGATTGTTTTTCCTAAAGAACCTGTTTTAAGAATACATGCTCCAATAATAGAAGCTCAGATTTTAGAAAGTATTATACTTAATATAATAAATTTTCAAACATTAATTGCTACAAAAACAGCAAGGATAGTAGAGGTTGCAAAAGGAAGAGGAGTTTTTGAATTTGGGTTAAGAAGAGCTCAAGGTATAGATGGAGCAATTTCTGCAAGTCGTGCTGCATATATTGGTGGAGCAACAGGCACTTCAAATGTTTTTGCAGGCAAAATCTTTGGTATACCTGTTAGAGGTACGATGGCACATTCCTGGGTTATGAGTTTTGAAGATGAATACCAAGCATTTGAGAAATTTGCAGAATTTTATCCTCAAAATACAATTTTATTAATAGACACATATGATACACTACAAAGCGGACTTAAAAATGCTATCAAAATTTTTAAAAAATTAAAAAAGCAGGGTATAAAAAACTTTGGTGTTCGTCTTGATAGTGGCGATTTAGAAGTTTTGAGCAAAAAGGTAAGAAATATTCTTGACAAATTTGGTTTAAAAGAAGCAAAGATAGTGGTTTCAAACGAACTTGATGAAAACATAATTGAACAACTTTTAAACCGCAATGCACCAATTGACATTTTTGGTGTTGGAACGAAACTAATTACAGGCCATCCTGATGCAGCATTAAGTGGGGTTTATAAAATTGTAGCCAAAAAAATTGATAATAAGTATATTCCTGTGATAAAAGTTTCTGATATGCCAGAAAAAATTTCTTTACCTCATATTAAAAACATTACAAGATTTTATACAGCAAAAAGCTTTTGTTATGATGTTATAAATATAGAAGGAGAAGAGATTTCTAAAGATTGTAATATATACCATCCCGATTTTCACTATCGTATGAAGATAAATAATAGTTTTAATTGTAAAACAAAGCTATTGTTGAAAGAGATTGTAAAAAATGGTAATTTAATTTATAAGTTTCCTACAATTGAGGAAATAAGAGCAAATACAAAAAAGAATTTAGAAAAATTGCCGGCAGAGTATAAAAGATTGATAAATCCACACATATATCCTGTTGGAATAAGTGAAAGGTTGAAAAGATTAAAAGAAGAAATGATAAAGAAGGTTAAGAATAGTTATTAGAGTTATTAGTTCATAGTTGATAGTTCATAGTTGATAGTTTTGATATAGGGTTTGTAGGGCAAGGTTTTAACCTTGCAAAAATTAGTTTAGGAGGTTATTTTATGAAATTAATATTTTTATTGATAACTTTATTTTTTTTAGGCTGTCAAACATATCAACCTTCAATTCAAGTTTTACCTCCACATATAAAAACACTTGCAGTTAAACCATTTGATAACAAAACAAACATCTATGGTCTTGAAGATTTGTTAAGGTTAGAAGTTAACAACGAACTTTTAAAAGACGGAAGATTTACTATAACTAATAATATTGAAAACTCAGACGGATACATTGGTGGGGAGATTATGTATTATATTTTGCAACCAATATCCTATGGAGAAAATTTTGAACCACAACAATATAAACTTAGATTAATTGTAAACATATATTTTGTTGATAAGGTAAACAACCTTACACTTTGGAAAGAACCTAATCTTGAGGAAGTATTATTCTTTGCTGCGCCAACTTTACCTGGTGGATTAACTGAAGAAGAGGCAAAAAGAACAATTGTTTCAAATTTAGCAAGAAAGATTTATATAAGAACAATAGAAGGTTTTGGCTCAGTAACTGGCAGGTCATATAAAAAAGTACCATAAAAGACCAAGAAGGTTGTAGGGCAAGGCTTTAGTGGCTGTGTAGCAATTATTGTAGCGGTCGCATTTATGCGACTAAATGGCAAAACGTAATAAAGTTTGATCCCACAAATTTCGGGATAAACCGCTACAAAATTGGTAAAAATGACATTATGACACAACCTCTTCAGCCTTGCATGAGATTTATGAAGTAAAAATATGAAAAAAAATAAAAAAGTGAGAAGGAGTTAAAATATGCTCTCATATAAAGATTTTAGCAAGAATTTAGAAAGTGTTTTAAAGAGAAACAATTTATTTTTTTTCTATGGTGGAAATAATTATTATATGTTGGAAATTTTAGATTTAATATCCAAAAAATTTAATGTTTTGAAAGAAACAGTTTATCTATGGGAAGCAGAGATTGAAGATTTATCAAAAAAACTTACAACCTTGAGCCTATTTTCGCAGAAAACAATGGTAGTATTTAGATATTTTAACCTTGCTGAGAAAAAAACTTTCAAAAAAGATTTAATGGATTTTCTTCAAAAATATAAGTTTGATAATTATTTGTTTATCCTTTATGAAGAAGAATTATCTACTAAAGAAAAAAATGACGAAATTATTAAAGCATTATTAAATATTTGTGTCTGTGTTGAATTCAAAAGTCTTACAAAAGAAGAGTTGATTGCTCAATTTATAGATAAAAAAGTAGATTTGAATTTAACCCAGCAAGCAAAAGAAGTTTTATGTGAATATACAAATAATGACCTTTGGCTTATTTCAAATGAACTTGAGAAACTTAAATATTGTTTTGATAAAAACAAAGAAATTTCTGAAGAAGATATATATAAATATTGTAGCATCTATGAATTAGCAGAAATAAAACAACTAATAGATTCAATTGAGAAAAAAGATTTAAAAGAAGTTTTAGAAACATTAAATGTTTTATTAACGCAAGAAGTACTTCCTATACAGATTTTTGTTGCGATATATAGATATTTTAGAAAGAAATTTCTTTATCAAAGAATGGAAGATACAAAGATTTATAAAATTTTGAAAGAGATGCAAACAACAGATTTAAGATTGAAAACGACTGCAAACAGTAAGTATGTTTTAGAAAATTTTGTTCTTTCTTTGATGCAGATATATTGACTATTTTGACAGAATTGAATTTAATTTTTTTGTAAGGTCAGATTTTAATCTCGCAGCTTTATTTTTGTGGATGTAGTTAACTTTTGCAGCTTTATCAACTACTTTATAAAATTGTTGAAGCATTTTTTTTGCTTCTTCTACTTTTTTTTCATCAATAAGTTTTAAAAGTTGTTTTTTTGTTTCTTTAATTTTATTTTTTAAAACCAAATTTCTTTTTCTTCTTTTTAATGATTTCCTTAGTTCTTTTAAAGCAGAAGTATGTCTTCCTGTTTTAAGTTTTGCCATAGTTTTTCTCCTAAAGTTTTTAGATTATTTTGGATTTTAATAATATATTTTGTGGTAAAAATCAAGGATTTATGAAAAAAAATAAAGTGATTTTAAAAAATATGTCTTCAGTTTCTTTAGGTATTGTTATATCTCGTATTTTAGGATACTTACGAGATATGTTTGTTGCAAGCATTTTTGGTGCTGGTTTTTATGCAGACGCTTTTTATGCAGCATTCAGAATACCAAACTTATTTAGAAGATTATTTGGTGAAAGTTCTTTAAATGCAGCATTTGTTCCTGTATTTGCTGAATATGTTAAAAAAGAGCAAAAAGAAAAAGTTGAAGAGTTTATCTCAGCAACAACTACCGTATTGGTCGTATTGCTTTCTTCTATAACTTTGTTAGGAATAATCTTTTCCTTACCAATCACAAAACTTATCACCTGGGGTTTTACACAGAAAAAGTTATTACTTACCTCACAACTATTACAGATAATGTTTCCCTATATGATATTTATCTGTCTTGCTGCATTATGCCTAAGCATACTTAATTGTTTAAAAATATTCTTTGTACCAGCAATGTCATCTGCTTCTTTGAGTATAACAGAGATTTTATTTATATTACTTATAGCTTACTCTCTTCCTGAAGAACAAAGGGTTTTTGGTTTAGCAATAAGTGTTTTATTAGGTGGTGTTTTACAATTTGTTATAAATTTCTTAATGGTTAACAGAGAATATAAAATAAGAATAAACTTAAAAGAATTTTTGAATTATATCAAACTACCTGATATTAAAAAAATATATATTTTGTTTATACCAGTTGTGGTTGGCTTTTCTATTGACCAAATAAACGCTTTAGTTGACACACTTTGTGCCTCATTTCTTAAAGAGGGTTCAATCACTGCACTTTATTACTCTAATAGGTTGATGCAACTTCCATTAGCATTATTTGGGATATCTCTTACAACTGTAATTCTACCACAGATGTCACAAGAAGCAACAGAGAACAACTTTGGTGAACTAAAACAAACAATTTTATACTCTTTAAGGAACATTTTATACTTTAACCTACCAGCATCCTTAGGACTTATAATTTTAGGAAGACCAATAATAAAAACACTTTTTGAACATGGAAGATTTACTTCTGAAGCAACAAGTATAACCTATTTATGTTTAGCATTCTATTCCTTAGGTTTAATATTTTTTTCTTCTACAAAGATTTTTACAAGCATGTTTTATGCATTAAAGCAACCAAGTTATCCTGTAAAAATTGCTGGATATGTTGTTTTTCTTAATATTGTATTAAATGTTATTTTAATGCAATTTTTGCAAGCAGGTGGATTAGCATTAGCAACCTCAATTTCATCTTCAGTTGCTTCTTTATTGCTTTATAAAAAAATAAAAAAGATTTTATCTTTTTCAATCTCACAACTTAAAAGTTATTTTTTAAAAATCTTTTTAATAAACTTCATATTTGCTATTTTTCTCTTTATGTTTAAATTTTTTATAAAAAATTCATTTGTTTTGACATTTATAGGTGTTTTTGGTGGAGTAATAATTTATTTTTTTCTCACAAAATTATTTAAAATAGAAGAGACAAAAATTATAAACGATTTCTTACAAAAATTTTTACCATTCTATGATTGAAGATAACTTAAACTCACAACTTTCAAACATACCAAAACTGCCAGGCGTATACTTAATGAGAGATATCTCTGGTAAAATCGTATATGTTGGAAAAGCAAAAAACCTTTATTCAAGAATAAGGTCATACTTTGTAAAAAACGAAGATTTTAGATTAATCGGTGCGATGATATATAGCATAAAAAATATTGACTATATAGTTTGTGGTTCAGAAAAAGAAGCGTTGTTGTTAGAACAAAAATTAATAAAAAAACTACAACCACAATACAACATCATCTGGCGAGACGATAAAACATATTTAATGTTAGAACTTGACTTAAACGACCCATTCCCAAGATTAAATTTTATAAGATATAAAGAATACTTAAACAAGAAAAAAGATAAAACAAAACTTTATTTTGGACCTTATCCTTCAGCAAGACAGATTAAATCAGTAGTGAAATTTTTATTAAAATTTTTCAAAATCCGTAGATGTAAATACGATTCTTACATTTTTTTTAAACCCGAGTTAAAAAACAAATTTTTATCCTGTGTATATCTACAAACAAAACAATGTATTGCACCCTGCCTTACAGCATCTGAAAACAGAAAACAAACAGAACAAAATTACAAAAAACTTATAAAAAATGTTATTTTGTTTCTTCAAGGCAAAAACAAAAAACTAATAGACCAACTTCAAAAACAGATGCAAGAACATTCAAAAAATCTAAACTTTGAACAAGCAATTATATTAAGAGACACAATAAAATATTTATCAAACATTTTCTCAAAATGTATAATAAAACAGATTGAAGAAAAAGATATTGTAGAAGAAACAATAAAAAAAATAAATTTGTTAAAAAAGATAAAAGAAAAATTTAATTTAAAATCTATACCTGTGATAATAGAAGCAATAGACATCTCAACATTTCAAGGCGTGGGCTCTTGTGGCTCTGTAGTGAGATTTATAAACGCAGAACCAGACAAAACTGGTTATAGAAGATACAAAATAAAAATGTTAAAAGAAGGGCAAGTTGACGATTACACAATGATGAAAGAAGTTGTAGAAAGAAGATACAAAAGATTGATAGAAGAAAAAAAACAGCTTCCCAACCTCTTGATAATAGATGGAGGCAAAGGACAACTTAATGTTGTTTTTGAGATATTAAAAAATTACAAAATTGAAGAAAAAATAGATTTGATAGCATTAGCAAAACAACAGGAAGAAGTATATACCTTAAACTCTTCCTCACCAATAAAACTTGGCAACTCTCAAGAAGACAACCTAATAAAATTTATCCGAGACGAAGCCCACAGATTTGCTATAAAATACAATAGGTTGCTGTTAAGGAAAGGATTGAAAGGTTAATTTATTATTTCAAAAATTTTGTTTCTTTCTTTAGCACCTTTTATCAACCTGATTTTATTTTTTGGGATGTCAAAATAAGATGAGAGAATCTCAATAACCCTTTTGTTTGCTAAACCATTTTCTGGTTTTTCTTTAACCTTGATTTCAAAACTATCCTCTGCCTTTTTAATTATTTCTTCTTTTTTTGCATTCGGCAAAACTTTTACTTTAAGAAACATAGGGGTGCCTTGGTTTCTTTTTTATATTCATATAGTAAAATTTTATTAAAATTTTGTGAATCAGAGACTTCGTCTCTCCACCCAACCAAGCTACACCATAAATGGTAGCAACTTTTAGCACATTTTATATGTTTTTTGTTATTAATTTTTGCTACAAAATCCCGAGTTTTTTCTCCAATTCTATCCAAGACTTCTTCCTTTCAAAAAGCTCTTCAATATCTTTAGAGGAAATAATTTTAACTTTATCTTTTATTTCATGAAAAGTTCCATTTAATAATTGGTAAGCCTTATTAATATCTTCATTAGAATTTATAACCAGGAAAACATTGCTATTCCATAAATCAAAGGCGTGTTTTAGTTTACTTATAGCATGATAAATATCGCCACCTACCTGAATCTCAAATACATATGTGGGCGAACCTTTTTCAATCCTTCTCCAAACAACATCTAATATCATATTATCTACGCTATACTCCTTTTGACTTAAAAGTTCGTTCATTGTTCCAATCTTAGATATCAAGTCCTTTAAGTAATTATGTAAACTGTCTTTCTCTGGTTTTTCTTCCCTATATTCTATATGGACCTTTTCAGGTTGAATTGTAAAGTTAAATTTTCTTTTGAATTCTTCATACAAGAAGCTTATTATTTCTTTGTATCTAATAAAATTAATACCTCCACGGAGTAAATCTGCAAAAGCTCCTTTTCCCAAATTTATATTTATAAAGTCAATAATATCAATGCCGTCTGTCAACCAATCCCTCTCATTTAGTAAATAGTTAATGTTAAATTCAAACCTAAGAGGATACTTTACTTTATTTTCTTCTATCTCGTCAGGCCATAAAGGTTCCCTTTGAACAAATTTGTTTCCTATTTCTCCTACCCCAATGATTTTTTTTATTTTGGATATATAAAAAAAGACAATATCTCCTTTTTCTAAGGATTTCCATTGCGAATACCATTTATCTTGTACGCCCCAGACTTGCCTATACCTCATTGATAATTCAAAATTTTCTTGATTAGCAGATAAAAGCCAATGAGGGTGGGTATATATATCTATTTTCATATTTCTCCATTTCTCCATTTTATAAAACACTTTTTGCAAAAGTGTAAATTTTCATTACCTGTGGCACTATCTATATCATATAATAATTCGTGTTTTTTAGAATACTCACCTGTTTTAGGATTATACTTCCATTTTATCCAAACCTTCTGGACATTAATATTAGCAGGTTTACCACAATTTTCGCATTTTATCTCAAATTTTTTCATGTGAATTCTACTTATTCTCCAATAACTATTTCTAAAAATCTTTTTTAGGTTTGTAAATTGTTTTCGCCATAATAAATTTTATTTAAATCCTCGGAGAGGGCGGGATTCGAACCCGCGGTCCAGGTTTTACCCCGGACAACTGCTTAGCAGGCAGCTGCCTTAAACCACTCGGCCACCTCTCCGCTGTTTAGTTCAGAGTTAATAGTTTATAGTTAAAATCTGCTTGGTTGTCCTTCTATTATTGCTTCAACAGATAAATCTTCGTCAACATCAGGCCAATGGATACCTGTTCCATTACCAATTATTTGATAATTTTTTCTTTGTTTAGCAGTTGCATTTTTTAATCTTGGGTAATATTCAAGAGGAACTCTTATTTCTCTTCCGTCTTCTAACAATACACACAACATATTTCTTATAAAATAAACTTTTTTTACTTGTGGTTTATTTGCTACTTTTTCTGAAATACTCATACCATTTCTCCTCTATTATGTTTTGATATTTTATAACTAAATCAAAAGCTCTTCTTAACTCGTGTGGTTTCATGCCATGGTTTGAAGCAAGTGATACTGGTTTTAACCAGAATTTAGCAACTGCTGATTGATATTGTACATGAACATGTACTTTTTCATCTAATTCGTTTGAGTAGAAAAATAATCTAAAACCAGCTTCTTTTATTATTGTTGGCATACCAATATACTTTAGTTATTAGTTCATAGTAAATAGTTGATAGTTAATTTGCTTTTGATAATATTTTTTACAATATTATTTTGATAAAACTTATTTTTGTTCATAGATTTTGTTCATTAATTTTTTAATTAAGGGTGATGATGGGTCGGTTTGTTTCAAAAGGTCAACACATTCTAGGGCTTCTTTCCTTTTATTCTGTTTTAAATATAAAATTCCTGCTTGATAAAAATCATCGCAAGCAGTAGCAGGCATTTTTTTTAGATATTTATAAGTTAATCCGCGGAAGCAATATGTTATAGCCTCGTTTGGATTTAATTCTATTGCTTTAGTAAAATCCTCTATTGCTCGCTCATAGTTACCTCTTTCCGCGTAAATACTTCCACGAAGGTAGTATGCATCGGCGTCGTTTGGATTTAATTTTATTGCTTTAGTAAGGTCCTCTATTGCTTGTTCATAGTTACCTCTTTCCACGTAAACACCTCCACGAAAGTAGTATGCTTTGGCGTCGTTTGGGTTTAATTTTATTGCTTTAGTAAGGTCCTCTATTGCTTGTTCGTAGTTACCTCTTTCCCAGTAAACACCTCCACGAGAGCAGTATGCTTCAGCGTAGTTTGGATTTAATTTTATTGCATTAGTAAAATCCTCTATTGCTCGCTCATAGTCACCTCTTTTCTCGTAAATACTTCCACGAAGGTAGTATATTTCAGCGTAGTTTGGATTTAATTTTATTGCTTTAGTAAAATCCTCTATTGCTTGCTCATAGTCACCTCTTTTCTCGTAAATATTTCCACGAAGGTAGTATATTTCAGCGTAGTTTGGGTTTAATTTTATTGCTTTGTTAAAATCCTCTATTGCTCGCTCATAGTCACCTCTTTCAGAATATAAATTTCCACGGCTATAATACACCACTGTACCTTTAGGATTTGCTTCTAATGCTTTAGTGTATGCCTTTATTGCTTGCTCATAATCTCCTTTTCTCCCATAAATATATCCATAAGTATAATACCCTTTAACTGGGTTTAACTCTATTGCTTTGTTAAGGTCCTTTGTCGCTCGGTCAAAATTACCTATTTCAGCATAACAAGTCCCACGAAGACAATAGGCTTCTACATAATTTGGGTCTAGTTCTATTGCCTTAGTGCAATACTTAATCATCTGAATAGCAGTATTTGTACTGATTTTAAATTTCTCTATCTCTTTTAATCTTTTATTTACTGGCCCAGCTAGATGTTTCTCAAACTTATCATATTCTTTATCATGCAACTCCTGAGCTTTTTTGAGCCATTCTCTTGCTTCTTTCTGTTGTGGTGTTAAAGTTTCAGTTTTTTTTACTTCTTTTTGTTGTAATGTTAAAGTTTCAGTGTTTTCTACCTTTTTCTTTAGTGGTATAAAAATATAAACTCCACCAATTAAGATAAAAAATGTAACTGCTATTATTAGTAATATTTTTTGTTTCATTTAAATATTAACCCCCGAAAAACTTATTTTTGTTTTGTTATTAGTAATTTTTATGATGAAGAAGTGTTATATACTTTACTCTTTAATTTGTCAATTTGATCTTCCAGGCGGCCTGATAAAATGTTCCAATCAATATATTCTTCAATATATTCTGGTGCTATCAATATGTTTTTCTCCATTTTTTCCTTAATTTTTTCTGCCTCTGGATCAATTATGAATATTTTTCTCTTTTTAGGATTTTTATCATATCTTATATGACTAAGCAACATATGAGAGAAACTATCTGCTTCAGAGAAACTATAACCTATGATTAAGATATCGGATGCTTCTGAAATTCTTTCATATGCGGTATGCCACAAGAAAAGGATTTCTTTTGGCCATGATATTTTAAGATAAGTAGGTAATACAATATATGGTTCTTCACCTTTAATAATACCAAAATGTTGATAACTTTTTGGGAAAAATTTCTCGTTAACTTCGAGGCCAATATAAAATTTCTTAGGATTATCAAGATAATCTCCTTTTTTGAAATTCAATGAACCGTGTAATTTTAATATTTCTATATTCATATATTTTTTTTCATTTTCAGTTTCGTCTAATAATAGATTACCTACATATTTTGTATATCCTCCGGCGGGTGACCACTTCTTTTTTAACCAAAGCAAAGTTTCAAGATAGGTGTCGTAATTAAATGTAATAATTGTATCATTTTTCTTAAGCAGATCTACAAATTTCTTAGCTGCAGGTGTATAATCACTTTCACTTTTTGGCATCATTTTTTCAAATATTTTATATATTCTATCCTCTACATTTCTTCTATTTTGAACTAGGCTTTTATTGTTTGGTTTATATAGAATTTCCAAATCAATATAAGTCAAAGCCAATTCTATATCTTTAACTCCAAATTTACATAATTTGCATTTTATCTCTTCGGGTAATTCATCTGCAACTTTATCGTAGAGATTTTCCTTCAATGGACAATCATTGCCTATTATTGCACGAGAAAAACCAGCCCCTAGGATAAAAACCCTGGTTAAGATAGTGTGATTCATAAATAAATTTTTAAAATTACTTTTTAAAAATTACTGGTCTGCAACTACCAAAAATGAAAATTTAGGCATAGATGATCTCTTTCAAAATTTTGTTTTTTATTTGTGGTTTTAATGCTTTTTTTGTGACAAGGTCAACTTTCCTACCAAGTAATTTTTCTAAGAATTCTTTAAGATCAATAAATTCCCAACCGATCGGTTCATAAAATTCTACAAGTATATCTATATCACTACTCTCAGATTCTTCACCGCGTATATATGAACCAAAAATTCCTATTTTTTTAACTTTAAATTTTTCTTTTAAAAATGGTTTATGTTTTTTTAGTGCTTTTTCTATATCTTTTAATGATTTCATATTTGTAATTTCTCATTTCACTATACGCAGACTAAATCCCACCTGTGTGCAACTATCCAAAATAAAAATTTCCTAACAATAAAATAATAAAAATTGAAACATAAATCAATATATTATAAAATTGTAAAACAACAGATTCTTAGGGAGAGTTTATGAAAAAGCAGGTTTTTTTATTTCTTTTTTTGTTAGTTTTTTTGTTTTCTTGTAAAAAACAGCAGGAGTATTCTGAGACAAGGTTTTTGATGGACACAATTTGTGAGATAAAGGTTGTTTCTGATAATGAAAAATTTGCAAAAAAAGTTTTGGATGAAACTTTTAAGGAAGTTGAAAGGATAGACAAAGTTTTTGGTTATAGTAAGGATAGCGAGGTTGAAAAGATAAACTCTTTTAGTGGAGTAAAGCCGGTAGTTGTTTCATCAGAGGTTTTTAGTTTGATTAAAAAAAGTATAGAGATTTCAGAGAATACTGATGGTGCTTTTGATATAACAGTTGGAGTTTTGTCTGATATTTGGGGATTTAAAAAATTTTCTCAAGAAAAAAATTTCGTTTTGCCGAAGAAAGAGGAGATAAAAAAAGCACTTTCTTTAGTTGGATATAAAAATATAAAACTTGATGAAAAAAAACAAAGTGTTTTTCTTACAAAAAGAAGGATGGAGATTGATTTAGGTGGTATTGCAAAAGGGTATAGTATAATGAGAACAAAGGAGATTTTAGAAAAAAATAATTTTAGAAATTTTTTGATAAATTTTGGTGGAGATATTTATGTTAAGGGGAAAAATAAAGATGGTAAACCTTGGAAGGTTGCTGTTCAACATCCGAGAAACAAAAATGAGTTTTTAACAATTTTAAATTTGACAGATATTTCAATTGTTACTTCAGGAGATTATGAAAGATATTTTGTTGTTGATGGGGAAAGATATCATCACATATTTGACCCAAAAACAGGTTATCCTAAAAATGGGATTGTTTCTGTAACTATTTTGCATAGTGATTCAACAATTGCTGATGCGTTGTCTACTGGAATTTTTGTTTTAGGAGAGAAAAAAGTGAGAGATGTTTTGAAAAAGTATAATTTTGAATATATAATTGTTAAAGAAGAAAATGGTGTGTTAAAGACATTTGTTTCTCCTGGTTTAAAAAATTTTGTAAAAAGTGAGTAGTTTTTATATGGAAGTGAGGAAAAATTTTGTCTACAAAAAAACTATATTTGATTATATTCTTATTTTTTTCTTGCTAATTCTTGCTAGTTATTCTTTCCAACTTTTGTTTTACTCATTTAAAAATGATAACTATGTTGTTGAGGTGTATCAGGATAACAAAATTGTTTATAGAGATTTTTTGTCAAAAGATAATTTAATTCATTTAAGAAATGCAGTTGTGGAGGTAAAAAATAACAAGGTTAGAATGAAAGAGTCCAGTTGCCCTTATAAATTTTGTGTTAATACAGGTTGGATTGATAAACCATATAAACAAATTGTATGTGTGCCTAACAAGATTTATGTCAAGATATCAGGTAAAACTACACAAGGTGTGGATGGAGTGAGCTATTGAAATGAGTTATTAGTTCAGAGTTATTAGTTAAGAGTTCAGAGTTTAAAACCCAATAAACTCAAAAAACTCAATGAACTCTACAACTTTTTATATGAAAAATGATGAGGTTGGGATAACTTTTTTTGTTTTAACTGCGTCTTCACTTCAGATTATTGAATCTTTTTTTCCTCATCCTGTGCCTGGTGTGAGGTTAGGACTTGCAAATATTGTAAGTTTTTTAGCTATTGTATATTTTGGCATTTTTAAAGCAATTGAAGTTTCTATTTTAAGGACTATAATCTCATCTTTGTTTTTAGGGACATTTTTATCTCCATCTTTTATATTAAGTTTTTTTTCAGCGATAACTTCTACAATTTCAATGTGGATACTTTATAATATTTCTTTGAATACAATTTTTAAATTTAGTCCTTTAGGTATAAATGTTTTTAGTGCAGTTGTGCATAATATCACACAGTTGTTATTAGTTTATATTTTCTTTATTCAGCAGAAAAATGTTTTTTTATTTTTGCCTTTGTTGTTAGTTTCAGCAGTTGTTACAGGTTGGCTCACTGGAAGTTTAGCATTGGAGATTGTTAAAAAAGTTGGTTTTGATAATATCTTTTTAATATATGAAATTAGTGTGTTACAAAATAAAGAAGAAAAAGTTTTTAATGCAGATTGGTTAAAACTAATTTTGTTTTTAATTTTTTTTGTTTTGGTGTTTTTGTCAAAAAAAATCCATATTCAAGCAAGTTTTTTTATAGTTTTTTTTATTTTTTATCTATTGCAGAAAAACGATATTAATGTTTTTTGGAAAAATGTAAAAAATGTTTTGTGGTTGATAATTTTTTCTTTTTTGATATTGTTATTCTTACATCCTTATGGGAAGGTTTTTTTGAAATGGAAGTTTTTGATTATAACTTTTGATGGTATAAATTTAAGTTTTATATACAACTTAAGAATTTTGAATATAGTTTTTTTATCAAGTTGGTTGGTCCAGCAGTATAGTATTCAAGAGTTAAATTTTATTATTAAAAGGATAGTGTTTTTTTATCCAAGTGGTGGAAGGATTGTTTCTAATAGTTTATTTTTACTGCCTAATTTTTTAGAAGATGTTAAATCTCAAGTTAAAAAGATAAATTTTAATAATCCAAAAAGAATTTTTGAAAATATAGTTGATATCTTTATAAAAATTTTGTTTCAGCCAACAGGTTTAAAATAAATCTTATTTGTTTTTGGATTTTGATAAAGAATTTTTTATATGTGTAAGATCTAAGAAGTGTTTTCTCTCCTCGTTGATAATTTTTTCAAGTTCTTTATGTTGATGAGAAGGAAGGATATTTTTTACTTCTTGATAATAAAGTATTGAATCTTTTTCTCTGCCTATTGCAAAATCTAATGCTTTTTGAACAGATTTTATCTGTTTAGATTTTTTTTCTATTTCCTTCATATCAAATATTAAACCATCGGCATAAGCACGTAAATATTGGAAGTATTCTTCTGTATAAACTTCTTTTGGTTCATAAGATTCAATTTCTTTAAGCATTTTATCAAAGATTTTTTTGTGTTCAACTTCTGCCTCTGTAAGTGCTAAAAATATATCTTTTAATTTCTTATCTTTTACTTTTTTACTCCAAGAGCTGTAAAATTTTATTCCGTTTTCTTCAATTTTCATTGCTATTTGATATACTTCTGAAATATTAAGTAAATTTGTCATTGCACACCTCCTTAAGATTGAATCATTTTAATGCTAATAATAATCCTAATATTGCAAACCATATTGTTGAAATATATGGATTACAAGTCAACGGGCATACACCACCAAGTTTTCTAAATATACTTCCAATTATGAACCCAATTAATGCTCCAATTATTGGTCCTAAAATAAGTTTTAATACCATAGTCAAAAATTACCCTTCTCTTTTTCCTAAATGGTGGTCTAAATTAAACAATCCACCAACTGATTTTTCACATACTTGTAATTTTTGATATATCTCATAAGATTGTGCTTCTTCTTCAACTTGTTCTGCTACAAACCATGATAAAAAGTTTTCTGTTGCATAATCGTTGTTTTGTCTTGCAAGTTC
>Ga0272449_1000800_pt1 | contig 35501 bp, 40 predicted proteins | sample YNPCB0241_FD_198679 | JGI IMG/M metagenome (GOLD analysis project Ga0272449, IMG submission 198679) | Hot spring sediment microbial communities from Yellowstone National Park, WY, United States - YNP-CB-024-1 | ecosystem: Environmental > Aquatic > Thermal springs > Hot (42-90C) > Sediment...
AGTTGCTCGCGTGTGTTGAAGTGGTCTCCCCAGACGCCCACGCCTTTTCCAGCTGCAGGTTTGTCTGGTTTAACAACTGCTCTGTTATCGAGTTCGTCAAGCCACTTGTAAAGGTTTTTTTTGGCTTCATCCATTGTTTTAAAGTCTTTTGGGTTAAAGATTTTAAAGCATGGGTTTACTTCTGGAACTGTTTCTTGGAAGAGTAGGCGCTGCTGGACTTTGCTTGCTTCTATGGCATATTCTTTTGTTGGGCAAATCATCGGTATGCCCGCATTTTCTTCAACCTTGTCGCGGACGCCTTCTATTATAGGCTTTTCAGGGCCAACTATACCAAAATCTATTTTATCCTTGTGGGCTTCAGCGAATCGGCATATTTTCTCCACGTCTAAATCTGGTATGACAATATGCTCTGCGGCTTTTTCCACATTAAAGGGGTTCCGCTGTTTGTCAACTACATAAAGTTCAACATTGTAATTTGTGCTTCGTTTGAAGGCATCCACCATAGCTGCTTCACGCGCGCCGTAAGAAACAACAAGCACGCCAACTTTTTCAACCATGGCTAACCCTCATTAAAAATACAAAGATGCTGGAGGTTTCTAATCAGTTTTGCCGCTTATTTCCTCTGCAAGTTCAGCCATCTCATAAAGCCTTCCAGTCTCCTCGTAGCCTTCCAAAAACCACTTCTTCATTTTATCAGCTATCTTCTGAGCTAAAGGTGTTGGGTACTCGCCAGTTAAACATCCCATGCACAATTCGTCTCTTCTGAAGCCTGTAGCCTTCACGAATCCTTCTATTGATTGGTAGCAAACCGCATCTGCACCTATTATTTTCGCTATTTCTTCAGGCGTGTATCTTGAACCTATGAGCTGACTGTAGGTGGCCATGTCTATTCCGTAAAAGCATGGGCCAATTATGCGTGGAAACGTTACGAACATGTAAACTTTTTTGGCGCCCATTTTGCGCATTTTTTCTATGGAGACTTTTGTTGTGTCTCCTCTGACTATGCTGTCGTCGGTTACTATGACACGTTTCCCGTTCACTTTAGAGGCTAAGATGTTGATTTTCTTGTCTATTGTTGCATATCGTTCTTTGTTTAGTAGGATAAAGGCGCGCTCTGTTACATAGCGGTGTCTTCGGGTTGCCCTCTCCCACCTTAAACCAGACTCTTCATGCACTCCTAAAGCAGCGTCGTCGGCTGTTTCGGGCAGTGAAATTATGATGTCTGCATCCTTAACTATGTCAGGGTTTTCTCTAACAAGGTTTCTTCCAAACTCCTCGCGAACTTCGTAAACATATTTATTGTCAAAAAGCGAGTCTGGTCTGGCGAAATATGCGAATTCGAAGGCGCAAAAAGCTTTGCGCTCTTTTACCAGTCTTTCTCTTTCAAATCCTCCTTCAGAAGTAATCACAAACTCGCCGGGCTCAACCTCGAAATCCCTGCAAAAGCCGTTTATGTCTAAGCCAACAGTTTCAGATGAAAAAGCGTAGATTTTCTCTTTTTCGCTGTGTCCTGCACAGAGAGGCCTTATTCCATGGGGGTCTTTAAATGCGAAGAACTCCCCGTCTTTAGTTATTCCAGCAACTGAGAAGGCGCCTTCAATTTCCTGCATGCATGCCTTCGCAGCAGACGCTAAATCCTTTCTCTTTGCCAGCTCAATCAGAAATTTGTGGCAAATGATGTTTGCGTCGCATTCGTAAGAGAATCCAGGGTTTTCTTTGCGTATCTCCTTTTCAAGCTGCAATGCATTAACAATGTTGCCGTTGAAAGAAATAGCCACTTTTAAACCGTTTTTGGAAGCCACAACAGGCTGTGTGTCTTTCAAAAGTGACTTTTCATCTGTTCTCCCAGAAGTTGTATACCTAACATTACCTATTCCGACATGCCCGGGCAAACGTCCAAACCACTCTTGAATGGCGCTTGCTTTTAGTTTCGGCACAAGATCCAAACTTCTGTGAACGTAAAATTTTCCATTGTTATAGGTGAGAAAACCGTGAGATTGGTGACCCCTATGATTTTGGGCTCTTAAACCCCAGTATACGTAGGGGAAAATGGGATTTCCATTAAAGTTTTTTGCTCCGAAGACTCCGCATGCTATTTTTAAATGTTCTCCCATGTCAGCCAATAGGATAGACGGTTACTTATCAACTTTTATAACATGTTTAACTAAAAACTCCTTTGAATCCCGCCAGTTCTGCGTTATGTTGGCGTTGCAGAAATTAGAGGAGGGGTTATCCCTATTGGTGGTTTTCCAGCCAAAACTATGGTGTAAGCCTAAACTTATCCCTCGGATATAAGGTGACCTCTCTGATGTTCTTTTTACCAGTAAGCATCATTGTAAGCCTTTCTAAACCTATAGCCCACCCAGCATGAGGCGGCATTCCATAGTCGAAGGCTTGCAGATGATGCTTAAAGGATTCCGGGTTTAAGCCCTTCTCTTCTAGACGTTTTATCAAGAGTTCTTTTGAGGCTATCCTTGTTCCACCTGAGGCAAGTTCTATCCATCGCCACATGAGGTCGAATCCCTCGCAAAGTTCTGGATTATCATCTTTTGGTTTTATGTAGAAAGCTTTGGCATTGGTTGGCCAGTCGGTTATGAAGTAAAAGTATGGGTGGATTTTACCCAGTGTTCTAAAGGCTTGCGTTGGTATGTCTTCGCCCCATGGGATTTCCACGCCTTCTCTGCTTAAGTCCTTGAGAACTTCATTGTACGTTAAGCGTTTAAAGGGGATTTTCGGCACTTCCAGTTGATAATTAAGCGTCGCAATTTCCCTTTGACACTTTTCATTAACTTCTTTACACGTGTGTTGCATAAGCTGTTCCAGCAGTTGCATAACATCATCAGCATCGGCAAAAGCCTGTTCAATGTCTATGGAGACAAACTCGCTTAAGTGCCGACGAGTATGAGACTCTTCAGCTCTGAAAAACGGGCCTACCTCGAAGACTCTTTCAAGACTCATGACAAGCTGTTCCTTATACAGCTGAGGGCTTTGGGCGAGAAAAGCTTTAGTTTCGAAGTATTCCACTGGAAATAGGGCTGCTCCTCCTTCTGTGGCTGATGCAATTATGCGGGGAGTATGCACTTCTATGAAGCCTCTTTCAAACAGAAATTCCCGTATGGCTTCTACAGCTGTATGCTGAATTTTGAAAATTGCGAGGTTTTCTTCACGGCAAAGGTCTAATGCGCGAGCATCAAGTCGAACATCCAATTTGGCTGATACCTTCCCCGTAATATCTATGGGTAGTCGAGGCGAGGCGGTGCTGAAAATTTTAATTTCTTTCGGGATAACCTCGACTCCTCTAGGCGTTATATCAGTTTTCTTCGCAACTCCCCTAACGCCGATACTGTATCTCTTTTGTAAAGCATTAGCCTTCGAAAGAACTTCGCTGCTAACCTTTTTCCGTGGAACAGTAAGCTGTACTGTTCCTTCCCTATCCTGCAAGATTATGAACCGTATTCCACCCAAATCCCTAATTTCTTGAACCCAACCAAAAAGCGTAACCTCTTGCCCATCCAGTTCGGGTTTAACATCCACTGAGTAGTGGGTTCTACGCCAGTCACCAAGGGAATCCAACTTCATTAATTCACGCAGCTAATCAGTAAACTCCACACGGAGTGTTATGTTGCGAACTTTACGGGCAATCTCCTTTAAAGCCTTCACATCGAAGGGCGGCTGCCTACCTCCCTTCTTTCGCAGTATAACCCTTGTCTCTGTTGTTCCATCAGGAAGCCAAATAGTGTTTATAGTAACTATGCTTAACGGAGCAAACAAATCTTCCAAAAATTTTCTATCATCAACCCCATACTCTAAAACGCGTATAGCTTTCCCTGTTTTCTCTCCTAATGCTTTAACAATTTTCCCACCGTAACCCAGAAGGCGTGGAACATCACCTTTCCCGACAATTATAGCTAAAGTTTTTCCAGCATCCACAGCCTTATAAAAGTAAACATTCTGCAGAGAAGGATAGGTTTCCTCCAGAGACAAGAGTAAACGAGCAATTTTTAAATCGAGTTCTGTAACTTCGCCAGAACTAACTTTATTTGAACACTTTTGGCACAGTATTCCGCTTTTTAAACAGAAACTGCACAGTACTGTCTTCACCTAGAAACACGCCCTCCACAAATAAAGGAGGGGCGGCGGAGCTTTGAGTTTTGTGTGAAATCGCCTAACGCTCCAGAGTTATTTCGATTGTGCTGACGTTTGTGGCCGTGCCACCCTCTTCTCTGGGTGCCACTTGCTCTGTTCCGATGCCTACTTTCTTAATTTTAACGTCTGGTAGGAATCGACGCCTCACAACTTCAACGACATCAACAGCGCGGCTTATGGATCTTCCTCTTGCCTTAACATTCACTTCTTTTGCTCCGCCGTGGAAGAGGGTTATGCAAGCCAGTACATAGTTCATTACTGGCTTTCTCCCGATCAACACTGAGTTGCTTTCAGACATTCAGTACCGCCTCACTCCTTGTTCTCACTTTTCTGTGGCTTTATAACCATTTTTATCGATAAATAAATATCTTATGGTTTTCAGTTCTTTCAATAAAAAGTTTCAATGTTTTCGTTGCATGTTTAAGACACAATTTGCCATTTGCCAAATGTTTCAATAACAATCACCCTTGTAAAATTTAGCCTTAATAATTTAGAAGAAGGTTTTAGCAGAAAAGTATATTTGACACGAATTCTGTGAGTTGTAGCTGCAAAAGAAGAGATGAATAAAATGCCAATATTGGATCCGTTTAAAAAAACTTTGGCTCAGCAGCGTAGGCTTTATGTGAAAATATGCAGAGAATGTGGAGCGAGAAACGCGACCTCGGCAGTTAAATGCAGAAAATGTCGAAGCAAGAACCTTCGATGGAAGAAAAGAGAAATTGTAAAGTAATCTTATGCATATTTTTGCAATTCGGCACCCAATCCTAGTTTTCAATTTACAAGAATAATTATAAAAAATATTTAATGCTAATTTGCAATTAATTTGGTGTCATTTTGGGGTGCAATAAGTGTCCTGCAAGAAAAAGGCAACTAAGAAAAAAACAAAAGAAACAAAAAAGTAAATGCGCTTAACGCTTCCTCTTAACACCACAACTTCCCGTTATTTTTCTTTCAAAATTTCCTGTAAAGTTTCAATGTTAAAGAAAGTATTTGCACAGCCATTTTTTAATAAAGGAACAGCTTGGCCAGACACACCCATATGCCCTAAAGCTTCTCCAGCCAACTTTAACTCTTCACCACAAGCAACTCCCACGACGCCTTCGTAACGCTTAAGCTTTAAAATCTTAGAAACACAAGAACCGCCAGGGAGAATGTAAACGTCATAACCATTCTTCTCGGCAAGAGATGCCGCCTTATTAATCAAGCAGTCAGGAGAACAATGAGCACAAACGTATGATGGAATATCCGGCTCAAATTTAGCTTTACAACGGCTATCCATATACTTTCTTGCGCAGTGCGGCAAAAAAATTGCTCTTTTATCCGTTTTTCTGAATTTTTCCCTTTCCAAAAGATTTCTAGCTTCCATTTCCACAAGGTCTTCCAAAAGTTGAACAGCGTCGGACAAGTTTAAACCAGTTGCCTCTTGAATCTTAAACTTCCTAATAATATCTTGCAAAACAGTGCCAAACTTCCTATGCATCTTTTTCTCGTAGCTGACTTTAGTTAATTCTTTAAAGAAGAACCGCGGGATCTTTGAAAGGTCGAATGTGAATTTATATGGCATAGTTTACATGATAATCAAACAAACCTTTAAAATTAACTATTTAATTAAATGAGCAGCCTCAGATTTAAAAAGACACCGCAGAAATTTCTTGACTCTAATTCTGAAAAGCCGTTGAGGTGTTAGTTAAAAGCTTTACTGCTATTTTATTTTTCTTTTTCCTCAGAATAGCCTAAAAGTTCTCTTAGCGACTTTACCTCTTCCCGCAGCATGTTTACTTCACTTTCAAGTGCGTTGACTCTTGACTCTGCCGCTTTCTTTAACTTTTCAATTTCAACCATTAAATTTGTGCGTTCAGTTTCCAAAGTCTTTATCTTTTCGCGTAAATTCTTAAGGGTCTGCATAAGTTCCCCCTTTATACTTTTAATTTTTTCAACCATGTTTTTAATACTTACTGTTTCTTCAGTTCTTGTTTCGGATTCTATAGCTGCTCTAAACCGAGTTTTGCAATTTAGGCATTCAAGAATTCCCATAAGCTTAGGTGCGCCTTCTTTTCCTTCAATCTTCTGCGGTGAAATGCTCCATGTCTTAATGGTGGTGGCCGCTTCTCCTCCACATTTTGGGCATTTTACCAAATTGCAACCCTAATAATATAATTGGGCTTTAGGTGCTAAAATGCATTTTGCATCAAAACTATTAATTTACAGAAAAACTGCATGGAGGTTAATAAGTTTTAACAAAAATTAAATTTCGAGTCATAACATATATGAAATGCACCTCAGAACACTGCAAAACACTTTTTGCAATTGGAAAATAAATTAAGGGGCTTAAGTTAAAGGCTCATATGGAACATTAAGCGCTCAACAAGCTCCTTATAACGGTTTCTAATGGTGACTTCAGTAACCTGCGCTATTTCGGCTATTTCCCTCTGCGTCTTTCTTTCTCCAGTTAGCACAGAAGCTATATAACTTGCTGCAGCCGCTATTCCCGTTGGGCCTCGACCAGAAGTAAGCTTTAACTCTTTCGCAACAGCCAAAATTTTATGGGCGATTTCTTCAACTTTGCCTTGCATCGTTAACTGGTTTGAGAATTTAGTTATGTACTGGCTTGGTTTAAGGGGTGGGATGAAATAGTTAAGTTCTTTTATAAGGAAACGGTAGCTACGGCCAACTTCCTTTTTATTCACGTTGGACGCTTGAGCGATCTCCTCCAATGTCCTCGGAAGCCCACACTGTCTACAGGCTAAATAAATTGCTGCAGAGGTTACTCCCTGAATCGATCTCCCCCGTATTAGACGTTCCTTTACAGCTTTTCTGTAAATTAGAGAGGCAGTTTCCAGAATGTTTTTGGGCAAGTTTAAGTTGTTAGCAATTTTCGTTATCTCAGACAACGCAAAGGCAAGATTGCGTTCCGTGGCGTCTGAAACCCTTATTCGGCGCTGCCACTTCCTAAGTCGGTAAACCTGTGCTTTTTGTCCAGGGGATAAGCCTTTTCCGTAAATGTCCCGGTCATGCCAGTCAATCATTGTGGATAAGCCTTTATCATGAATAGTGTAGGTTAAGGGGGCTCCAACCCTTGTCCTTTTTGCCCTTTGCTCGTCATCAAAGGCTCTCCATTCAGGGCCTCTGTCAGCTATTTTTGCGGCTATGACATAGCCACAGTCCATGCAAACCAGTTCTGCGCACTCATAATCACGCATAAGTCTTGTGCTTCCACATTCGGGGCAAAATTGTATTTTAGCTTGCTGGACGGGTAACGTGGATTCGGAATCTACCGCATCTATATCATCCAATTAAATCTTCCCCGTTCTCTTTTTCGAGGGGGAAATGTATAAAACCTTGTTAACTAGACTTTCAGGTTTAGATGTTTTTGGTTTAACTGCCGCATAAGGCGCGGATACTGGACCGAAAATGTCAAAAACCTCTCCAACCGGCTTCAAATTTTCGTCCACGACTGTGTCACCAATTTTTGGAGTTTTTTCGATTTTAACTATAATGTTTCTGCTTGAACTAATATGAAGTGCCAAACCTAATCTGATCAACCTTTCAAGTTCCCCTCGAAAACAAAAAGTTTCAACGGAACATGTTATTTAAACCTTTCTACGTTGCTTTTTGTAGTGAAGGTTTTGAAGGGTTTCAGTCGAAACATTCATAAATAGGTGTTGTTGATAAAGACTGTGCATTTAAAGGGTGAGGCTTATGTCCAAACCATTCTACGTAAAATTTGAGGTTCCAAAGGAAGTTGCAGATGCAGCCTATGAAGCCCTACAAATAGCTGCTAAAACAGGCACCGTAAGGAAAGGCACGAATGAAACAACAAAAGCCGTTGAAAGGGCGCAAGCAAAACTTGTGGTCATTGCAGAGGATGTGGATCCTCCAGAGGTTGTAGCTCATCTGCCGCTTCTTTGCGAAGAAAGAAAAATACCCTATGTATTCGTTCCAAGCAAAGAAAAAATAGGCAGCGCTGTTGGAATTGACGTACCCGCTTCTTCAGCATGCGTTGTCAACGAAGGAGAAGCTGTTGGACTAGTTAAGGAAATAATTAAGAGAATTGAGCAAATCAAGAAAGGAGTTAAGTGATGAGCAAAGAAAAGGAAACAAGTGCGTCGGAAGAGGAACTAACCCCGGCAGAGGTTATTCAAGTTATTGGACGTACTGGAGTAACTGGAGAAATTTCACAGGTTAGAGTTCGAATCTTGGAAGGTAAAGACAAAGGGCGCATAATAACGCGAAATGTGAAAGGACCTGTACGTGTGCAAGATATTTTAATGCTTAGGGAAACTGAGAGGGAAGCAAAGAAAATTACAAGATAGTATTCGGTAGAAATCTTTTTGGGGGTCATTAATTGCCTAAACTTAGGAAATGCTCATTTTGCGGCAACGAATTTCCAGCTGGCATGGGCATGATGTACGTTAAAAATGACGGTTCCATATTTTGGTTCTGCTCAAGCAAATGTAGAAAAAACTCTCTAAAGCTTAGGAGAGATGCGCGTAAGCTTAAATGGACAACCTATTTCGGCAAAGAGGAAAAGGGTAAAGCCTAAAACTGCTATGTGCCTTTAAACCCTACTATTTTTTCCCATAAAGGCTTATTGTGGATGCATCCAATGTCTGGTGCCTTTACGTTTCCGTTAAAATAGCCGTAGGCTCTTGCTCTGCAACCCCCGCAAATGTATTTATCTGGACAGTTTCCACATCCAACTTCTTTACCTTCCACAATATAGGTTTCAAGGTTCTCCCTCACTCGTAGCTGCCACAATAGTGGGTCATTATCCCAGAGTTTTTCAAAGTTGTCTTTTAGAATGTTACCTATGACCGTGTTTCTATCCGTTGGGAGAAACACGCATGGTTTTATGTCTCCATTAGGCTCGATGGCGCAATAAAGTCGCCCAGCTCCGCATCCACCGAGAAAGTTTGCAACGTTTTCCACGCCCTTTTTTGCCGCATAATGGGCTTCGACCATAAATTTTTGGCCTTTCTGCTGGGATAGCTCCTTTGTCACGCTTGCATATTGTGGGCATGTGCTGAAGAATCTGTCCACTTTTATATTCGTCTTTCCAGTTTTCAACTCTTCCTCCTTAGCCTGCAAGTGTAGGCTAACTATTTCCTTACCTATGATTTGTAAAACAAAGAGTCTTTCATCAGGGGTCAAATCCAGTTCCACATGCTCTTTTGCTCTTCCCGTTGGAATGAAGTTGAAGTGCATAAACCTCACCTCTAAATCCTTGGCTAATTGTAGGATTTTTTCTGTTTCAGCGAGGTTGTCCCTATGCAATACTGTTGCGATACACGCGTCTATGCCCTCTTCAACGCAGTTTTTTACGCCTTGAATTGCCCTTTCAAAGGCACCTGGTATCCCTCTAAACTCGTCATGAGTTTGTGGTGATGCACCGTCTATGCTTATCTCTACATAGTCTATTCCAACATCTTTAACCCTTTTAGCGTTGTCCTTCGTCAACAAAGTTCCATTTGAGGCTACACTCACATATGGAATATGCTTTTTGGCGTATGCTGCCAATTCAAAGAAATCTTTTCTCGCTAGGGGTTCGCCTCCGCTAAATGAAAGGGCTGGCAGTCCTATCCCGGCAGTTTTTGAAAGCAAGTCAATAACTTGTTTGGCTTCATCTGTTGTAAGCTCCGGTTGCCTTTCGCCACCGGCATTTTCGTAACAATGTTTACATTTCAAGTTGCATTTATATGTAAAGTTCCAAACAACTTCGAAGGGCCCAGCAGGCACAAAAGGTATCCGTATACCATATTTCTCTATACCCTTCATCATTAAACCAAAACCCTTAAACCAAGCCCCACCATACTGGTCATGAATAAACTGCTTCTTCATGAAACCCTTATCCACCTTTAAAAGGCGGCTGCCAAACTCATAGAAAGGTCTAGCAACATTACGGCTTATATGCTGGCATGTGGGGCAAAGGGAAACAGGCTCTCCTAAAAAATCTCTTAAAGAATTAAGCAGGAGGTTACCGTCTTCAGGGCACTCCTTATCAAAGCGCCCAATTAAATGTTTAAGAACAGGGTTAATAGTGACCGAGAAGAATGCGCTTTCAACGGCGTCAACATTCATACTGGTCACCTTCTCCCTATAACAACAGTAGATAATTAACTTTCTTTCTTAATATTTTTAAGGTGGCCGAAATTTGAGACATATCGTGTTTTGATACGTGTCAGTTGCGTAAAGAATGGCTTTATTAAGATATGCGATATTTGTTGCCGAGGCTTTGAAATGGCTGCAAAGAAAAATAAGAATAAAGCAAAAAACAGTAATCTGCTTGAAATTCCAGAAATCGAAAGAATGAAAATACTAAAAGATTTACGGGAAAGCTTTAAACAAAAAATTGTTGAAGCAAAAATGTGGAAGTCTCTCTTAGAACTTGAAAACATAGTCATAAATGGGCAAACCATTTATTGCGGGACAGATTCTTTGAAAGGCTTTTACCTCGACAATAACCTATGATTTGCAAGAAATATTAAGACGCTTGCAATCCAAAGTTATTTTCGCCGCAACCAAACCTAAAAATAGTAATTAGTGAAATGGTAGCGGGGGGTCGATTTGAACGACCGATCTCTGGGTTATGAGCCCAGCGGGTTAATCCTGGCTACCCCACCCCGCTATGTGTATGCTGAACAAAACTTTCTTAAATCTTTTTAGGAAGCTAGAAAGGTTTATTATTGCAGTCTTCCTTATCGAGTTTGGTTTGGCGCTATGGATAAGCCTTATTTCCGTATGCTTTTCACTCCAGTGCTTAAGAATCCGATTTTTGTTCAGGGGCTTCCAGGCTTTGGAAATGTTGGAAAGATTGCAGCCCATCTTCTCATAAGATTTTGTGGAGCCAAGCCCTTTGCCGAATTGTATTCGCCCTATTTTCCTGATTATGTATCTGTTGATTCCGATGGAGTTTGCCGCTTACCAAAGTACGAGTTTTACGCTGCACCCATGGAGAAAAACGACTTCATAATAATGACAGGCGATACGCAACCTTCCTTCGAAGATGTTGTTGCCCATTACGAGTTATGCAGCGAGATACTTAATTTTGCCATAAAACATGGCAGTAGCCTAGTCATCACGATTGGCGGAGCGCCTTCATCGGAAGATAAGTCTCAAGTTTACGTTGCCGCCACTTCTTCACAGCTTGCAGTTGATTTTATGGAGAAGGGTGCCATAATATATGGTAAAGGCAGAATTGTTGGAGCTACTGGGTTAATGTTAGGTCTAGCTAAAGAAAAAGGTTTAGATGGTATATGTCTACTTGGCGCAACAACCGGTTTTAAGGCAGACAGGGGAGCAGGCTTTTCAGTTTTCAAGTTTCTGATGAAGGCTCTTGGAAACGAGGTAAAGGAAGGGTTATAAGTAAAATGGTTAACCTTAAAATGCTGTAAAATGTTGGAAAGTGAAAGCGTGAGTGAGGAAAAGAAAAGAGACTCAGGTGGAAAATCCAAGCTTGATTTGAGCTCAAATTTCTGGAAGGCTTTTCTTACGCTTCTCGCTGCATTGCTGACGTTTGCTGGACCCACATACGTGGTTCTTATGCTTTTAAATGTTATTGAGATAAACTATGCTGTGTCAATGTTTACTGGTTTTATTCTATTCATAGTAGGCTTGGCACTTATATGGTATCTGATTAAAAAGAAGATTATTTCTTAGCGTTTTATGCCTCAGATACCCCAGGGAGCATCATCTTTTCAGCAGCTAAATTCTTCATCGGCTATAGAAGTAGTTTTAAAACGCTGTTAAAAAGTGTTCGGTTACATCTATGAAGGAGCAAAGCATATAAAATATGTAAAAAAATATAATAATTATGCAAGGTGAAAGAGAAAGAAAAAGGGAAATTCCAAACAAAGATAAGGGTTCAGCTAAAAGGACAACAATAATTCTCGAAAAAGACGAAAGAGATTTTATAGACACGTTAATTCGAGAGGGGAAGGAGACCGGCATCAAACCTCTCATTTCTAAGATGCTTGACATTTACAGAAGTATGATGATATATGATTGGCGTTTTCCAGGGGAATATTATTATGGCATAAGCCGAATAACTTTCATGAACATTGAACTAACAAACATTTTAATCCAAAACATTCCAAGCGAGAAGCGGCGAGAGGTGGGGAAAAAAATGGGCGAAGCCACAAAGGTTTCTATGGAGGCAACGCTTGGTATTCAAACAACAAATCGTGAAAAATGGCAGGAAGTTTTCAAACGCCTAAGAGTTCAAGGTTTTGGAGACTTTTACCTTAAAGACAAATACATTCTCATAAAAGCGCCATTCATAAACGAGCCTGAAATATGGGCTGGTTTCCTTGAAGGCTTATTCGGCACGGATTTGGACATAAAAACTACAACTCCTCCGTTTGTTTTCGAGATAAAACCTGCGCCAAGCAGTTAGCGACTATTGCTATGAGAGAAAGGCTTCGTTTCACTATTAATAGGTGGTTTTCAGAAATTATAAGGCTTAAATAATATTGTCTTATTAATATATGAAAATAGTGTGATGAGCTTGAGGGAACAGTTTGACGGCCACAAAATATGTGAAGCCCTAAGCGACGCCACGCGGACAAAAATTTTCAAATACCTGTTGCAGGAGTATCCGAAAGCTAGAAAAATCAGCGAGATAGAAAAGATTTTTCAAAATTCCATTTCACCAACAACCGTATCTTTTCATCTGAAAAAGCTCCGTGAGGCTGGGTTAGTAGTGACCGACGGACATAAAAGGGGGTTTAGGGCAGTTCAGAAAGGTGTAAACATAAGCTTCAACGATAACGGCTTTCATATAATGGGGGAATAGAATTGCGTGAGGCGATGCTTTACCAAAAATTAGAAGACAAAAAAGTGAAATGCAACCTATGCGGCAGAAGGTGCCTAATAAATGATGGTGGAACAGGATTCTGCTTGGTGCGGAAAAACGAGGGCGGCACCCTTTACTCGCTTGTCTATGCAAAGGCTATATCTGCATGTGTAGACCCCATAGGGAAAAAGCCGCTTTCCCATTTTAACCCTGGAGCCTCAGTAATGTCCATAGCAACGGTAGGTTGTAACTTTCGATGTCAATTCTGCGACAACTGGATGATAAGCCAAGAAAAGAAAATAGCTGGCAGAGATTTCCCACCAGAAGAGGTTGTCAAGGCGACGCTGGACAATGGATGTCAAGGAATAAGCTACACCTACACAGAGCCAACAATATTTTTTGAATATGCTTATGAAACGGCTAAGCTTGCACGCCAAGTTGGATTCTTCAACACTTTTGTGACAAACGGGTATATAACGCCGGAAGCCGTTAAAACAATAGCGCCTTACCTTGACGCGGCGACAGTGGACTTCAAAGGCGGAGGCGACCCAGAGTTTTACAAAGCTTTTTCATCTGTTCCATCCGTTGAACCTATCTATGATTCTTTAAAGGAAATGAAGCGGAATGACATTCATATAGAAATAACAAATCTTGTTGTGCCAAAAATGGGAGATTCCATAGAAAGGATAAGGGAACTTGCGGCATGGATAAAAAGCACGCTTGGCGAAGACACGCCATTTCATTTACTGCGTTTCCATCCAGACTACCAGTTAACAAACATTCCATCAACACCAATCGAAACTTTAGAGAAGGCATATGCAGCGGCAAAGAGCGCTGGTTTAAACTACGTTTACATCGGAAATGTTCCTGGGCATCCAGCTGAAAACACTTACTGTCCAAGCTGCAATGAACTTTTGATTAAGCGTTACAGCTTTGAAATTGCAAGATGGAATCTTACGAAGGATATGCACTGTCCTGTGTGTGGGCGGGAAATACCAATTAGAGGCAAACTGCACACAAGCGGATACACCTATCCCTACGCTCTATTTTAGGAAATTTGCCCATGTGGAGTTTTCTTCGTCCAGACGCTGTGGCTGTTCTAAACGATGAAATGGCGAGGAAAAGCTTAGCCAGATATTTTGCTGTAATGCAAAATGAGAAGTCAGCAAAGTTTATGATAGCAAAAAGGCTTCCAGCAGATTTTAGCGAGGCTTCTCCTATAGAAAATCTTTGGCAAAAACATGCAGAACTCACCAGTGCCTTCTTAGAGTTGGAAAAAGAAATCGACAACAGTCAAAAAAGCTTGCAGAACATGTCAACCCCCCATAAGTCTTACCTAGACTTAAAAATTGAAATCGCAAAACGCATTCTTAGCAAGTGCCATTTTTGTTTTCGAAGATGTGGTGCCAACAGACTTGATGGCGAAATTGGCTTTTGCAAGTGTGGAAAAGAAATAATGGTCTCAAGCATTTTTGAACACGTGGGAGAGGAACCCGAACTTGTTCCTTCTGGAACCATTTTCACTATGGGATGCACCATGCGCTGCAAACATTGCCAAAACTGGACCATATCCCAATGGATAGAAAAAGGCGAGACCTTCCCGCCTGAAAAATTGGCTGAAGAGGTTAAATATTTGCGCAAAAACGGTTGCAGAAACGTGAATCTTGTTGGCGGAGAACCAACACCATGGATGGAACAGTGGTTCGAAGTTTTCAAGCACGTGAACATAAATGTCCCAGTGGTTTGGAATTCAAACACTTACTACAGCCAAGAAACAGCTCAACTTTTAGCCGGATTCGCCGACATCTACCTTTTAGACTTCAAGTATGGGCCCGGTGGATGCGCGGAGAGAATTTCTGAAGCCCCAAAATATTGGGAGGTGTGCACACGCAACCATTTAACGGCTAAAAAATATGGAGAACTCATAATACGCGTTCTCGTCTTGCCAAACCACCTTGAATGCTGCACAAGGCCTATACTGAACTGGATTGCTGAAAATTTGGGCAAGGAAACAAGAGTAAATGTAATGTTTCAGTATAGGCCAGAGTGGCGGGCGCATGAAATCCCAGAGCTACGGCGAAGATTAACTAGAGATGAAATGGAAACAGCCATCAAATTAGCAAAAGAAGCAGGATTAAAAAACTTTATAACATAAATATAAGCTCGGCTTTAACGAAAGCTATTTCTTAAGGCACGCTCACTTCTAAAACAGAAAAGTGATTTGGATGCCTTATTGTCCAGAATGCGGCGGAGAAATGCTTTACATAATAGCCACCAAACACTATGTTTGCCAAAGCTGCGGGTTGTCTGTGACACAGCAAGAGCTTATGGAATTAAGGGAAAAAATGAAGCCTTCTTTTGAAACCGAGGAAGAAGAGAAGGAAAAACGGAAAAAAGAATACCTAAAGTGGTGGCTCAGCAAGAAAAAGTGAAACGCCGATACAGTTTATTTAGGCGTTTATTAGCAAACAGCATAAAAGGAACCAGTTTATTTCTTTATTCTAGGCGGAATGTGAAAATGGAAATAGTCTGCGTAGGCAATGAGCTTTTAATAGGCAAAACATTAAACACCAATGCCCAGTGGCTAGCTAAACGCGCAACTTCTTTAGGGATAATGGTGAAAAGGATAACTGTGGTAGGCGACGAAGTTGAGGAAATTGCATGCGCTATACGTGAAGCTTTGCAGCGAAAACCTCGTTTTATAATTACAACAGGCGGATTGGGTCCAACCTTTGATGATAAAACTTTAGAAGGAATAGCTAAAGCTCTAAACCGTAAGCTGGAATTGAACCAAAAAGCATTGCAGATGATTAAAGAAAAGTATATGATTAAAGAAAAGTATGAGGCTTATGCCAAAGCGGGAAAAATCGAGGAGGCTGAAATGACTCCTCATAGGGTTAAGATGGCGATGCTTCCTGAAGGGGCTGAACCACTGCAAAATCCTGTTGGTACAGCACCTGGAGTAATTATAAAAGTCAATGATACCTTTTTGATTGCACTTCCCGGTGTTCCATCAGAAATGGAAGCTATTTTCGACGAGTCTGTGGCTGTTCTGCTCAAAAAAGAAGCTGGAGAAGCCATGTTTTTTGAAGCCAGCATATATGCTGATGGCATTATGGAATCTACTTTGGCTCCTTTAATTGACTTAACAATGCATGACAACCCATATGTTTACATAAAATCTCACCCTAGAGGTGAAGAGAAAAAGCCTCACATAGAAATCCACTTATCAACGACAGCAAAAGACTCTAAAACTGCGAAGGATCGTTTGGGGAAAACGATAATTCAGCTTTCAGAACTTATACGCGAGAAGGGCGGAAAAGTCAAGGTTTAGAAGATCCTTTCAAAGAAAATCTTTATCAAATTAGAAAATGCTAATATGGTTGGTTGCGATGAGGGCAGGCTAGACGCTGATAGTGGATGATTGGAAATCCGGGTGTCTGAAGCAACCGTTTAAGCCTATTTTAACTACTAATTTCTATTTCATAAGACCCATAAACCAGAACGCGTAATATATCACAGACCAAAATGAAGCAAAAAATTCCAAAAACACACGCATTAATAACAATTTTAATTGTACTTTCCTATTTAATTCCACAATGCCTTTCCGATGGCTACAGCTTATCTTATAAGCTTCTAGACAGTCCAGATGGTTCCGTAGAGTATAAACTAAATGTTGCAGTTTCCCAATCACTTTACGAATATTACCAAGGTAAAGATCATAAACTATCCTCAGCTAAAGACTTTGCCAAGTTCGTTACTCCATATGCTTTAAAACCCATAGCGGACAAACTCTCCGAAATTTACCAAGGCGACGACGAAAATTTTGCGAACGGGGTCCTAATGATTGTACATCAAATACCTTACAGTGCAACTAAACCTGCTAAATACCCTGTGGAAACACTGGTGGAAAATAGCGGCGACTGCGATTTATTAAGTTATATTGCTGCTTCCATAATGAAAGCCGGTGGACTTGATGTTGTACTTCTATATTATGAAAATAAGGCCCACATGAATGTGGGAGTCCACCTTTCACGTGCACCTCGCGATGCAAGAACCCCTGTATGTTATGTAACTTACAATGGAGTTCGATACTATATGGCTGAATGCACTGGTGAAGGCTTGGAAAATGGTTGGAGGGTTGGAGAATGCCCCCAAGATCTGAGGCATGAGGAAACACAGATAATAACTCTTGAAAACTGTGAACAATGGGCCCCGGGACAAGTTTCCGCAAGCTACAAGACTTTAACTTCTTCAACTATAGCGTTGGAAGCTTCCTCAACCTTCGTTTTCCAAGGAGGCACCGTCACTCTCTCTGGTCAACTTTCGCCGAACCTACAAAATGAAATAATAACAATATATGTTAAGGTGGGCGCCTCTTCGTGGAAAACATTGGCTACGCCTAAAACGGATTCCAATGGAAGATTCACGTGTGTTTTGAATGTTAATGAAACAGGCTTATATTATGTTCGTGCAAGCTGGTCTGGGAACAGCGATTATATGGGAACAGACAGTCCAATAATAAGCATAACTTCCCTTTCGGCGCTATTCCTCGTGTTCTTAGCAATCACTGCAGCTTTAATCTGCATAGGCGCCGTAGCATTTCTAATGGCAAGGCAAAAATACCCTGAGATAGAAGAGCAGCAAGTTCCAGAAGTTCCTTTCTTGTTAAAATAGAAAAAGTTTTTACCATTAAGATTTAGTCTTATCTAACAAGTTCCATTTAAAAGGGATGAATTGCAAATGTTTATTGTGTTTATTATTGGAACTGCAGGGTCTGGAAAGTCTTTGCTTACCGCCGCCTTCAGCGAATGGTTAAAAATGTCAAAGCAAGATGTTGCAATTGTAAACTTGGATCCCGGAGCTTTAACACTGCCATATTCGCCTGACATTGACGCCCGCGACTACCTAAGCGTGGATAAACTAATGGATGAGTATGGTCTTGGACCCAACGGCGCCTTAATAATGGCCGCTGATCTGCTGGCTGATGAAATTGAAAAAATTTCACGGGAGATTGAAGAATTAAAATCAGACATTGTTTTGGTTGACACTCCAGGGCAGATGGAATTGTTCGCCTTCAGAGCCAGCGGGCCCTTCATAGCAAGCGAACTTACAAAAGAACCAAAAGTCATAGTCTACCTATTTGACGCTATTTTTTCATTGAATCCATTAAATTATGTCTCAAACCTTTTCCTTTCCGCAGCTGTCTACAACCGTTTCCTCCTCCCACAACTCCACATACTTTCAAAATGCGATCTGCTTCCTGAAGAAAAGGTTAATCAAATCGTAGACTGGTCTGCTAATCCAAACGCCTTGGAAAACGCTATTGAACAGAAACTTGAGGGGACAAAGCGTCTTTTAAGTAGGAACATGATGAAGGCAATTTACCAGCTTGGTTTAAAATTTCTCTTAATACCAGTTTCAGCAAAGACCAATGAGGGAATGGTGAACTTTAACATGGCTTTAGAACGTATACTGGCTGGTGGAGATAAATATACTTATTAAGCGAGAAACCCTTTTCAGCAATCGTCAAGAAGAGTCCATGTTGCAGCCATGGCTCCATACTCCGCCATTTGTGGAGTGCCGGCGCCTCCAATTACAATAACATCATTTTCTTTTGGTTTAAAAATTTTAATCAAGTGTTCCGTAAGGTTTGGAAAATCTTTTGCAGCGTCAATGCTTACTGATGGAATGATGAAACGTCCCTCCTTGAATATGATGGCTGCAGCACCTTTTGCACCAATCTTCACTGCAGCGTCACGTTGCTCTATTCCTGATTTAATTTTGTTTCCACAATTTTTGGCTAATATTGCAAAATTGTAATTTGCATCTATCAGCTTATTTCGTTCAATTTCAACTTTTTCGCTAAAGATTTTTCTATATTCCCCCCAAAGTTTCGTTCCTTTACTTGTAAGTCTGCACCCCATTTTTGAGGTTGAGAGTAATCCGGCATTCTTTAACCTCTTGATTATGGTGCGCACAGCACCTTGCCCAACTTTTAGCTCTTCAGCAAGCCTACCGCGGCCTATTGGCTTTTCAGCGACAAGCTCTAATGTTCGCAGTATGTGCAGCACCGAAAATGTTGGAGTTGGCCCTGGAGCCTTTTCACCCGCGACCTCCTCTAAAAAATCTTTAATCTTATTTGGCATTAGCTTTCACAATCATAGTTTTAGATTATTTGATTATTAAAATTATCTGAGCTTTTGGATAAGCATGTGCGTTTTAGTTATGTCTATTTTCTTACATAGAATTCTCTTACTATGCCTGCTGTTAATGCAACAAGCCCTATAGTTAGAAGGTATAACATTGGGTAAATGAATATTGAAAGCATGGATTCGTATGTTAATGTTCGTGGTAATTGCGGAGAGAAGAACACTGCAATCCAAATTATGACGAAAGTGGCGATGCAACCAATGCCTAAACCTACGGCAAGCCCGTGCATAAAACTGGTTTTATCTTCCTCGTTTTCTGTTCTTATTTTTTCTTGCTGCTCAAATTTTTGTTCACGTTCTTGTTCAGAAGACTGTTGCTCCTCTTCCATAAACGCTTGAACTTCCTGTTCCGTTTCATGTTCTGAGTTTTCCCCGCTGAATTGTGTCTCCTGTTCGTATTCCATGACCTTACCCTTTTTGTGGTTTGTTATTTTTGAATTAATAAAACTATTCAATTTCAGATTATTATTCAGAATATTAATTTGAAATATAGAAAAATTACTTTGATACAAGTCTAGGCGCAAGTTTTTCTATTGCAGCTTTAAGTTTGTTCCACTCTTCAATGTTTCTTATGTTAAACTTATGCTTCCTCTTCCAAGAGTCGTTTCTTCTTTGCCATAGATATAAACCGATTGACCGTCTACCAAAGGATTCAAAAACCACTATGGCTTCCCACCATTTTTCGCTTTTAAAAATCGTAACGTAGTCAATAACCTTGTAGAAGTCTGATATTGGTAATTTTTCACTTGCCTCAGCCATTTTTTGTCCACCTTTGTTTGGCTTTTGGCTTTCAGCAAATGGGTATTTTTCCTTGCGCTAGCTCCATGCAGAATTTATCTATGTTTTCAAGTTCATACTCTAGTACTGCCGCTATTTCGTGTCTAACTTTTTCCAGTGAATTATTATCTTTCATTACAACTTGGGCTGCTGCTACAGCTGGTTGATCTATGGGGTGTCCGATTTTGCTTAAGAGCCATATGTAAACCTCTTCAAGTTCTGGCACTTCTTCATAGATATGTTGGGCAACCTTGAAGGTTAAAACGTTATAGATTTTTCCAACATGGCTCACTGGGTTTTTGCCAGCTGCTGCTTCTGAGCAGAACGGCCTATTTAACGATATCAGTCCATTTACACGGTTTCCCCTTCCAACTTGTCCAGAGTCCCCGCTGTCTGCGCTTGTTCCCAAAACTGTTAAGTATAATCCTTCTAGTCCTCTACCCCTTACATCTAAGGTGTTCAATTGGATATTTATACTGTCAAAATTCGTGTTTCCACGCGCAAAATTGTTAATTTCATCTAATATCTTCGCTTTTTTCTCAAAGTAGCCTTCCTCACTGGTTATGTAGCGGTCTACGAAAGCCATTGAAATTGTCAAGTTTAGATTATTGTTGGTTCTAAAGCCCATTACCTTTATGTCTTCGCCTGATTCAGGAAACTTTTGCTTAAATTCTTTTGAGTTTAGAAACTGTTCAGTTTTTAAGACTGTTTTCTCCGTTCTAGTCATGGGAGCATAACCCACAGCCGCAGAGGTGTCATTGGCTCCCAATTTTTCTCCTTTTCGCTTGAAAATGTCTACGAGGCCTGCTGAGCCTGGTTTTAGTTCTACTTGATACTTCACATGTTTTTCTGGATCTACGAATCGCATGTTTTTCTTAAACCATTCTTTTGCAACGTTTATGGCTATTTCTTCCACGTTGATTTTTGCGCCGTTAATTTCTGTTGTTGCTCTATCGCCGAACACAAAGAGCATTGGCTGTTTTACGTAACCTCCGCCGAATCTATTTTCTGATTGTCCAGCCACAAGTAGGGACTTGTCAACATTATGGTGTAGTATTGTGCCTGTTTTTTCTAGGTATTCTTTGCTTAGGCGTAGGGAAATTTGTTCCATTACCGCATCGCAGATGTAATCGGGGTGTCCTAAGCCTTTTCTTTCAACAATTTCTATTCTTTGTTTTTCAAGGGGTGTCTGTTTCAAATTTTCAACTATTATGTTTCGCATGTTGAGCCTCCGCGCATGTAAAGTTTCAACTGTATGTGCAGAAACAAATATATATTTTACTGTATTGTTTCTGCATTAGAAAATAACTGGTGGTTATATTGGCAATCACAGGCCCTTTGCTCAAAAAGTTAAGGCTGGAAGCAAAATTAACTCAGAAGAAATTGGCAGAAATGGTGGGAGTTTCACAAGCTCATATAGCAAAAATAGAACAGGGAAAGGTTGATCCTAGGCTTTCAACCATAAACAAGATCCTGCAAGTTTTAACAGAAAGCAAAGAGAAAAAGTGCAGAGACTTAATGACGAGAGGAGTACTTTCTGCAAGGCCAAATGACAGCGTCCTAAAAGTCAGCGAATTAATGGTGCGCAACGCCATTTCCCAGATGCCCATAATTAACGGAAATAAAGTTGTGGGAACAATAACTGAGGAAAACATAATCAGAAAATTGGGTTCAAATATATCAGAAGAAAAAGTGGGAAATGTGATGGATCCGCCGTTGCCCATGGTATCAGAAGAGACAAGCATCAGTGCGATTCTGCCATTACTTGAAAGACGCCAAGGAGTGCTGGTTGTAAAGGGCAAAAAAGTTGTTGGAATAATAACACGTTCAGACGTCTTAAAAACCATAGGATAAGTGGTTGTGGATGTCACTGCAAGATTTCAATCAATATGCTGAGCAAGCAATTAGAATGTTAAGAGAAGAAAAGCCAAAAGAAGCCTTGATAGTTCACCACGATGACGCTGATGGTTTATGTTCAGCTGCAATAATAAAAGGGGCTTTAGAGCGTGAGGGTTTAAGGGTTACAACTTTATGTCTGGAAAAGGTTTACACAGAAGTAATTACTGATCTGCACTCAAAAGAAGGGCGCATAATTTTTTACGTGGATATAGGCTCATCCCATGCAGATTTAATATCCGAATATAACAAAGGGCGAAATCTCACCATAATCCTAGACCATCACGACCCGAAAGCGTCTAAAGATCCGAGGGTTTTAGATTTAAATCTTGAAAACTTCGGCTTTAAGGGAGAAACAGACTTTTCAGGAGCTGCATGCTGCTACCTTTTTGCAAGAACTTTAAACGAAGCAAATTTAGATTTGGACTATTTAGCTCTTGTTGGAAGCTGCGAAATCCCAGAAGGCTACAAATCAATAAACAAAATGATTCTTGAAGAGGCCATAAAAAATGGAAGAGTTAACAAGAAAGGGAAAAGTTTTGAAATTGCAAAGTTTAAGGTTAACATAGATGCTTTGTTTTCAAAACTTCAGATTCTCGGGGCTGCTGGCTACTATGAGGGCGGGCCAGATCTTGGAATAGAAACATGCTTAAAAGGAATAACCAAAGAAGCTGAGGAGAAAATTGCAGCTTTAGAGGATAGGCGCAAAGAGGTTAACCGTAGACTTTTGGGGAGGCTTCATCATGAAAGACTTAGGGAAACAAATCATATCCAATGGTTTGACGCCGGAAACATGTACGCCAGCATGGGAACAAAAGTCATCGGGCAATTCTGCTCTTTTCTCTCATATCAAACACGTCTAATAAAGCCAAACAAGTACATCCTAGGCATTGTTAATGTGCCTCCAGAAATCCCAAAATGGGGAAGGTTAAAAGAAAATTTTGTAAAGGCTTCGATGAGAGTGCCTAAACAAATGCAACAACTGATCGACGAGGGAAAGTTGCCAGGGGCAGTAAACCTTCTAGACAAGGCCTCTGAAGGTTTTGGAGTAGCTGACGGCCACCAGTACGCTGCAAGCGTAATAGTTCCTGTTAATAGGAAAAATGAACTTATAGAAAATGCTGAAAAAGTTGCACAAACTAGTGGCTAGTAATGTTTCTTAGAAACCAGATTTAATGGGGTTACTGGTTTTCATAATCTCTCTGAGAAAAATTGTTGCGTATGAACCACGTTGAAGCATAAAGCTTAATTGCACTTTCCATTTCAATGGGTTAGTGTTATCCCTTAATATTTCGTCAAGCGAAAAATCGTTCAGTAGAGTTAAAGCCGTCCTCACTCCACCTTTTAGGCTTAATTCAGGCATTCCTTTAACATTAAAATTTTCTGGGAATACGCCTTCCTCATCTAAAATTTGTTTTTCAATTTCTCCTTGGGTGCCTTGAGACAATTTCTGCTTAAAACCAAGGAGCGGAATAGCCACGCGCATTTTTCCAGTTTCAACTTCTGCGTTAATGTGAGATAGCGTTTCATGGCTTGCCACCATGTAGTTTTGGGTGATCGGCAACCCAGAAGGATCCACTTTCACTACATAATCGCCAACTTCAGCCTTGCTAAGCGGAAGCCCTAAACTTATTCTCCTGCTTAAAAACCTATTAAACAGATATGATTGATAGGCTTGTGGGAAAAGTATTAACAACTTTTTAGGGAGTCTCCTAAAGGCTCCCATGAAGTCGTTGTCTCTTTTAGCCAGATGTTTGAGCATAAGCCTTTCATAATACAATTTTTTAGGAAAATCCTTTAATGCTTGTTTAAAGTCCCGTGTTTTCCAAAGTTGTTTGCGCACTTGCCTTGATTCTGGGTGCTCGTTAGGAGTTGATTTAGCAAGAAAAAGCATAGCTGCCTTTTTAAAGTCTCCTTGGATAAGAGCTTTTCCAACAATGTGTGTTATGGGCCGAGTGGTGCCAAACCTTTGGTGACCGAAGAAATTTGGAACGCCTCCAAGGTCTTCAATATTCTTTACAATTTTTGCAATCCGCTCTTTGATTGTTGATTTTGAATGGCGTATGTTTCTAATAACAACTTGGAAATTGTTTCCCAAAAGGTAATAGGATGATATGGGACTGTGGAAAAAGCCAACCGGGTAAACTTTAACATCTTTAACAGAAACCTTCCGGACGTCTTCGATGGAAACATTTTTCAAAGTGATGTGCTGGGCTGTGATCGCTTTTGTGTCTTTTATGCCTGCTATGTGAATATTGTCAGTGCTTATGCCTACCTGTTCGGCTATGGCTTTAAGGGCTATGAAAGTGTCTTTGTTGCGCTTTATGAGAACACAAAGCAAGTAAGGCTCCCTTATTGTTGGGGAACCCGAAACCTGGCTTTCCCGAGGCTGCAGTCCGGCTATGGAACCGTTAACCAGTGTTTCTTCAACAATAAAATCTTCTGCAGAATGCCGAATAACCCCTCCTATTCCAGGCGAGTCTGTTGCATAAACCTTTATGCCTATTAATTTTTCAACTTTAGGAATAAACAAAGCGTTATGCCTTCTATAAAAGCGGAAGCGCACCCGTTATTTTATCTATTTTTTCCGTTGGTGCTGGGCCTATCCCCAAGCATGTTATAGTTCCTGGCGGAATTTCTGTCAATCCTCTATCGATGATTAATGCGCGCGGCAAAGCCGATTCCCCCGCCTGCTTTTCCAGCTCTAAAAGCTCTTTTTCGCTCTTAACCTTAACCACAACCTTGCATTGGCCTTCACTCATCCAAGCCTTCCACCAAGACTTATGACTTTGGCGTGCCTCTTCTGCTGCTGAGACTGCTGCGTGACCCGCTTGTGCGGCCATTTTGCCCTTACTCAGTTTTAAATCGGAGCGGAAAACAATAACTTGTTTAAATCGGAATTCAGCCATGTATTTTCCCATCCGTTTTAAACAATTGTGAGTGGTTTAACTTTAAGAATTTGCCGATAAATAACTGGCGAAGAAGTAGGCTAGGGCGGCAAGAATTCTTGGATTTTTCCCTGCTTTAAGAATTGCTTGCCCTTGCAAATCTATCTCTTTAAAATTCTTGACGGCCTTGTCCAAGCTTATTTTTCTGTAAAAACCTATTATGTCATCTAACTTTTTATCAGAGATTTTATCCAACATTCTCCTAATAATAAGCATGGCCTTTATATCGAAACCTAAAATTTCCATATAGCGCTTTTGATAGGCACTTAAAAACTTGGAGGAAAAGTCATCCTTGTTTAAAGCTTTAAGGGCAACTTCAGCCGCTATTTTTGCACAGTTTAAACCGAATATTACCCCGCCGCCTGTTGTGGATTTTACTTGGGAAGCCACATCTCCTACTGCTAGAAAACCATTTGAGTATGCCTTAGGAATTGGTCCGCCTAAGGTTATGGGATGAAGAGATTCTCGGAGAATTTTTGCCTTCCTAAGTTTTAAAGAGGCTGCTGGATGCTTGTGCATGAGGTTTCGCATAAACTCTTTTGGGTTTCCTTTTCTAGCAGCCAATCCAACTTTAGCTTTTCCGTCGCGTTTTGGAATTAGCCAAGCGTAGAAGCCTGGCGCGTAGACGCTTCCAAGAAAAACTTCAACAAAGTCTGGCTCAATGTTTTTAATATTTTCAACTTCTGCTTGAAACCCGTGGACAATCATGTCGCTTCTAGGCGTGTGCAAACCTGTCTGTTTTAATAGCCTTGAAGATATTCCCTCTGCATCCACAACAATCTTAGCTGAAACTTCAAAAGTTTTCCCATTTTGTTGAACATTTACGCCTTTTACATGCGCTTTATCAATGATTAAAGATTTAACATGCGAATTTAGCTGATAATGGGCGCCTGAATCTTCAGCCAACCGTGCAATATGCTTATCAAACAATGTGCGGTTAACAACACATGTTATTGGCGAATCAAAGCGAACTGAAAACTCTGCACCATTTGGGGAATGAAATTTCGCTCCATAAAAAATGTTCTCAATAACTTCTTTTGGCAGTGGATATAACCCTAAACGTTTTAAGCCGATAATGCTTAGGTGGCCGGCGCAGTGCGATGGGACACCAATTTCACGATGTTCTTCGAAAACAGTTACGTTAACTCCGTTTTTTGCAAGGTTTAAGGCGCTAAAGGAACCGCATGGACCGCCTCCAATAACCACCGCGTCTGGGAAAGTTTCCATGATTCACACGTTGAAAATTGCTGGACACAACGCCTGTAGACTATGTTACTAGTTCAATTCTCTTCTTTCCACGAACTAGGGAAGTTGTGCGTATTTTTCCCGCAATCTCCAACCGCATGAGCATTTCGTTGAAGTCTTTGAAACCTAAATCTTTGAATTCTTCACTTATGTATTCGAAGAGTTCTGTGTCTGTCATGGCGCCCTTCTTTTTCAGTGTCTCTAATAAAATGTAGTAGGCAGGATGGGTTTTCCACAGTTTTATTGGCATCACGTTTCTCCTTAAGCGACTGGTGTGGCTGGTTTTTGCACTTGTCGAACTTGCTGCATGAAACCCTTGTACCACTTCTCCATGTCCGGAGTGATCGATGGCCCTATTCTTTTAAAGGCTTCCTCAAAGTCTTTCATCGTGACTTCCTTTGCGTTTATGTCTCTTCTTAAGGCTTGCATAGCTGCTTCTCTGCAGAGGGCTTCTATGTCTGCTCCAGAATAGTTTTTGGTTATTGCCGCCAAGTTTTCTAAGCTTACATCTTTTGCCAGCGGCATGTCTTTTGTGTAGATTTTGAATATTTGGAGGCGGCTTTTTTCGTCCGGTTCAGGCACATATATTAGTCTATCAAACCTTCCAGGGCGGAGCACTGCTGGGTCAACAATGTCTGGCCTGTTTGTTGCCGCTACTACGACAACATCTTCCAATGTTACTATTCCATCCATTTCTGTTAGAAGCTGGCTTATTACACGTTCTGTTACGCCGCTGTCTGCAAAGCCTAAACCTCGACGGGGTACAAGCGAGTCTATTTCGTCGAAGAATATTACTGCTGGAGCTGCCATTCTAGCTTTTCTAAAAACTTCTCTGATGGCTTTCTCAGACTCTCCAACCCACTTTGAAAAGACCTCTGGCCCTTTAATTGTTATGAAGTTGGCTTCGCTTTCTGTAGCAACTGCTCTTGCCAACAGTGTTTTCCCGCATCCAGGAGGTCCGTAAAGAAGTATTCCTTTAGGAGGCTTTATTCCCAGCCTCTTAAAGATTTCAGGGTTTTTCATAGGCCATTCAACGGCTTCTTTAAGCTCCTGTTTAACGTCTTCAAGTCCGCCTATGTCTTCCCAATGAACTGTTGGCACTTCCACGTAGACTTCGCGCATGGCCGTAGGCGTAACCTCTTTGTAGGCGTTTAGGAAGTCTTCCATTTTAACTTCCATTTTCTCGAGAACTTCTGGCGGTATGCGCTCCTCTTCAAGGTTTATTTGTGGAAGATATCTTCGTAAGGCTTTCATGGCTGTTTCTCTGCAAAGCGCCGCCAAGTCCGCGCCAGTATAGCCATGCGTCATTTCAGCAAGCTTCTTAAGGTCTACATCTTCAGCTAGGGGCATCCCCCTTGTATGAATCTGCAGGATTTCGTATCTCCCTTGTTTGTCTGGCACACCTATTTCAATTTCTCTGTCAAATCTTCCTGGTCTGCGAAGCGCTGGGTCTAAGGCGCCTGGCCTATTTGTTGCACCTATAACTATGACGTTTCCCCTTCCAGACAAGCCGTCCATTAAAGCCAGAAGTTGTGCCACCACACGTCTCTCAACTTCCCCTGTGACCTCTTCACGCTTAGGCGCTATGGCGTCCAACTCGTCAATAAATATTATGCTTGGAGCATTCTGTTGGGCTTGCTGGAAGATTTCCCTAAGTCTCGCCTCTGATTCTCCGTAAAACTTGCTCATTATTTCTGGCCCGTTTATGGAGAAGAAGTTGGCTTCTGACTCGTTTGCCACTGCTCTAGCTAGCAGTGTTTTGCCGCATCCTGGAGGCCCATGCAGTAAAACGCCTTTAGGCGGCTCTATTCCCAACCTCTGGAAAAGTTCAGGATGCCTTAGGGGAAGTTCCACCATCTCCCTTACTCTTTGAATTTCTTCATGTAAGCCTCCTATATCTTCGTATGTTGTTCTAGGCACACCTTTACCTTCAGGTGCTGGTTCACTTAAAATTGTAAGTTTTGTTTCTGTTGTAACTTTTACAATGCCATGAGGGCGAGTTTTTGTTACAACGAAGGGTATGGCGTGTCCAAGCATCATGACAAGTGTTGTGTCTCCTTCAACCAAGGTTCTTTCCATTAGTCGGTTTCTAACAAAATTTGTGAAGTCTTCATCAACGTTTAGCCTCATATCCACCGGCGCAAGGGTAACGTTTAAGGCTTCCTTAACCTTCGCAGGCCTTACAATAACATACTCGTTTATGGCTACGCCCGCGTTCTTACGTGTAAAGCCGTCTATCCTTATAATGTCGCGGTTTTGGTCTTCGCTGTAGGCTGGCCAAGCAATAGCTGATGTTGTTCTTTTACCAACTATCTCTATCACGTCGCCGGCGCTTATGCCAAGCCTCTGCATTGTTCTCTGATCTATGCGGGCTATGCCTCTTCCAACGTCTCGCTGTCTCGCATCTCCAACACGAAGCTGAACTTCACTCATCCAAAACCCCTTCCATTAGCGGATTCTATGTTTCGAAACAATGTTAATTTCTCATATAAAGGTTTAACCTTATTGGCTTACTCTCCTAACCATTAAGGTTTGCACTTGGCTTATTTCGCTTATCTGCTCAAATCTTTTCTCCAACTCGTCAAGCACACCTGTTTTGTCTTCAGGAATTTTTATTGCACATATTAGGGCGTTTAAACCGAAAGCTATTGGCTCTTCGCCATAACCATATATTGTGGCAAATTCGGGCAGGGACTCTTCAATTCTCTTTTTTAGGGCATCAAAGCTAACGGTTATATCCACGGGGAATATCTTATATGAAATTATTACGCTTCCCACTTCTTTATCCTCCCCATCACGGCCCAATAAAACCGCATTTTGGACATTTGTATGAACGCCCAAACTTTCTACACTTGGCACATCTTCTTATCATTATTTCTCCACAGTTTGGGCACAGAAACTTTGTAGCTTCCGCTCCCGGCGGGATTGGTTTGCCACAGTTTGTGCATGTTACTAGAGTTAGGGTTGATGCTTTTTCAGTCATCCTTATTCCTCAAGGGAATGACTGTTGTAATTGTTAAGCTTCCTTATATCTTATGCGTTTCAAAATGCTGGTTAACGCTGTAAAAATGCGTTCGCAAATTTATTATCAAACTTCGCATAGTGTATTCAAAGGGATCGTTTTGGGCGTAAATCTAAGGAATCTCGTTCCAAAAACTTCCATTAGACTTGAAGATTTGAGTGGAAAATCCATGGCCATAGACGCCTATAATGCGCTTTACCAGTTTTTGGCTATAATCCGCCAGCCAGATGGCACGCCATTGAAAGATGGTAGCGGGCGAATTACAAGCCACTTAAGCGGTCTCCTCTATAGAACAAGTAACCTTGTGGAGCTTGGAATTAAGCCAATCTACGTTTTTGACGGGGTGCCGCCAACTTTGAAGGAGGCTGAAATTAAAAGGCGTATGAAAGTCAAAGAAGAAGCCTTAATAAAGTATGAGCAAGCCTTGAAAGAGGGTAAAATTGAAGAAGCACGGATGTATGCGCAGGCTACATCTCGCCTTAAGGATTACATGGCTGAAGACAGCAAACGCCTACTGGATCTGATGGGGATCCCATGGGTCCAAGCTCCAAGCGAGGGTGAAGCTCAAGCGGCTCACATGGTGAAACGTGGAGATGCGGACTACTGTGCAAGCCAAGACTACGACAGCCTACTTTTCGGAGCGCCAAAGCTTGTTAGAAACGTGACAATTTCTGGGCGGAGAAAACTGCCAAGTAAGACTGTCTACGTTGAGGTTGTGCCCGAAGTTGTTGAACTGGAACAGGTTCTAAAGGAGCTTGGGATAACTCATCAACAGCTAATCGATATAGGGATACTGGTTGGAACAGATTTTAATCCTGAAGGTGTTAAGGGGCTTGGGCCGAAAACAGCCTTGAAACTAATAAGGGAATATGGAAGCCTAGAAAACGCCTTGCCTAATTTAAAAAACGCGGAGTTCCCAGCGGATCCCAAGAAAATTAAAGAAATTTTCCTTAACCCCAAGGTTACAGACAACTACAAAATAGAGTGGAGAGAGCCCGATGTGGAAGGCGTAATCGACTTTATTTGTAGGGAAAGGGACTTTTCAGAAGACCGCGTAAAGAAAGCGTTAGAGAAGATGCAGAAGGGAATAGCAAAATTTAAGGGAAAGACAACTTTGGAAAGATGGTTTGGATAATTTTACGCATTTACGGATCTTAAGCTTGAAGTTGAAGAATCAACTTTAAAGATTAACTTGGAAAAGTGGTTTCCTAAATTTTATGTCCGTAGCGTCCAGTTAACGGAACGAAGGCAACTCCACCTAGATTTTCTTCTCGGATTTTGCCGTCAACACCTTTCGTAACTTTTATGAGACTTTGGAATAGATGCACGCTTCCAATGGGGATAACCATGATTCCGCCGGGTTTTAACTGTTCCATTAGGGGCTTTGGAATATCCGGGGCTGCGGCTGTAACGAGAATTCGGTCGTATGGCGCTTTCTCCGAATAACCCATAGAGCCATCAGCACAAATTATCGTAACACGGTCTCCGTAACCAGCTTTCATTATGTTTCTTCTGGCTGAATCCGCCAAGCTTTCAATTATTTCCACTGTGTAAACATGACCCCATTCACTTCTTGGCGCTTCTCCTGGAGCAACTATTTCAGCTATTGTAGCAGCGTGCCACCCTGAACCGGCTCCAACCTCAAGCACTTTGTGGCCTACTTCCAATTGGAGGGCTTCATTCATTATTGCAACCATGTTTCGCCTAGCTCAGCTTTGAAGCTGATGCTATGTGGCGCTGAAACTGTTTGCCCAAAACCAATTGGAAGAGGCGTGTCTGCAGCGCTGTAATCCTGCATGTTTTCTGGCAGAAACTTTGCTCGTGGCACCGAACGCATAGCTTTAATCACTTTTGGAGAACGGAGGATGCCTTCCTTTGTTAAATTTTCAATGAGTTTTTCCCAGTCTTTATCCAAACATGGACACCAATTAAGTAAAATGCAGACTAGCATTTAACACATTTGCATCTTTAAATTAGAAATGCCATTCTATTTTACAGTTACAGATTTTGCCAGGTTTTTAGGCATGTCTGGGTTGTGTCCTTTTTCAACAGCCATGTAGTATGCTAGGAGCTGTAGTGGTATGACGAATGGTATGGGGGATAAAACATCAGGGACTCCTTTTGGCACCTCCAGATAATCGTCTGCAAGCTTTTTAACTTCCTCATCGTCTTCCTCTATGATCGCTATTATTGTTGCTCCTCTAGCTTTCATCTCCATGATGTTCCCTATTATTGTCTTATAGGTTTCGTCTTTGGGGCAAATGAAAACTGCTGGGAATCCATGTTCAACGAGGCTTATGGGACCATGTTTGCTTTCGCCAGCTGGAAAGGCTATGGCTGGAACATAGGCTATTTCCATAAGTTTAAGTCTGCCTTCGTAGGCTGTGGCTGTGCTTATTCCCCGACCGAGGAAAAAGAAAACTTCAGCATCCTTGTATTTTTTCGCAATGTCTTTGACTTTCTCTTCTTGTGTTTCAATTATTTTTTCAACAATGTCTGGTATTTGCTCCAGCTTTACCTCTAAAAAGTCCATCTCATCCTGTGAAATCTTTCCCCTTTTCTTTGCAAGTCTAAGGGCCAGCTGAGCGAGAACTGAAAGCTGAGAGGTGAAAGTCTTTGTTGCGGCTACGCCGATTTCTGGGCCGGACTGTTGACTTATATAGACCCGCGAAACTCGTGTTAAGGTAGAGCCTATAACGTTGGTTAATCCAAGCACTGTTGCGGCTCTTTGGCGGGCGGCGTTCACTGCTGCAAGTGTATCCGCTGTTTCGCCTGATTGGCTTACTGCCAAAATTGTGCTATCAATGTTTACGGATTTGCCGTGTTGTTCGATGAATTCTGAGGCTATTACAGGGTATGTTGCCAGAAAAGCAAGTTTAGAAAACATGTAGGATGCAGCCAAACACGCGTGATAAGAGGTTCCGCAAGCCACTAGGAAAACTTCGCGGGCGCGGTCTAAGAAGGTTGCCATCAAATCAAGATAATGCTCCTGCAGCCTTAAAGTGTTCCGTAGGCATGTAGGCTGTTCATGGATCTCTTTTAACATGAAATGGGGATAACCTTGTTTAACAGCCATTTCAGGTGTCCAATCAATAAGCTTGGGCTCCCGCATCACAAGGCTTGAATCCGCAATTTTTCTAATTTCAAAACCTTCTAATGAAAGGGTTACAAGTTCTCCATCATCAATTATAACAGCCCTATTAGTCAGAGGTAGAAAGGCTGGAATGTCCGAAGCACAATATAACGCGTTTTCTCCTAATCCTAAAACAAGGGGGCTCTCGTGTCTAGCGCAGATAATTCTGTCTGGTTCCTTGGGGGAAATTACCGCGATAGCATAAGAGCCTTCAAGCTTCCTAAGGGTTTCAAGAACTGCATCTGCCAAGCTTATTGAAGGGTTATTTTTGTATGCTTCTTCAATAAGGTGGGCTATAACTTCCGTGTCTGTTTTAGATTTGAAAACATGGCCTTTGTTTTCCAATTCAAGCTTTAACTCGGCGAAGTTTTCGATGATTCCATTGTGAACTATGGCTATTTGCCCATCGCAGTCAACATGAGGATGCGCATTAACTTCCAAAGGAGCCCCATGTGTAGCCCATCTAGTGTGGCCGACGCCTATGTTTCCGGGCAAAGCATCAAGGTTGTGAATCTTGTGGACTTCATCTATTTTTCCGCAGTCCTTTTTTATGTACAGCTTTCCCTCGTGAATTGTTGCTTCGCCTACAGAGTCATAGCCGCGGTATTCAAGTCTTTTTAGGGCTTGATGGATTATTGGCGCAGCGTTTCCGTCCTTAAGAATACAGCCGAATATGCCGCACATCTATAGGCCTCATAGTTTTTGTATTTTCTGCAAGCCATATCAGGCTTCTTATCTAATAAGCATTTTTAATGGAAAAATTTCAATTCTAAAAAATTTTTGCGAGCGTTTCCGCTATTTGCTTGGTTTTAACGGCTGAAAAATTGTTTATTCTTTAATAGCTTTAACAAAAAATTTATAACGGTTTTCTTCACGACTATTTTTCACCGATATCCCATTTTCTGAAGTGTGGTGGATTATCAAAAAATAAAAATATACATTGGTCTTAATAAAAGATGATGCGTTGTTTCCTATTGTCTTGGTGTCTATATGTTGTCTACAGGGAAGGTGAACGTATTAGATGATGAGGCTTAAGAACCTTATAGGGTTAATACTTTTAGCGGTTGTAATATCCCTTTTTTCATTTTGGCTTGCAATGAATCGAAATACTTTCATTTTTTCTATAGCTGCAGCGGGTTATCCTCAAAACCGGGGATACGTGATTTTAAACGCGCTTCTTGTCAGCCTTTTTCTTGTATTTATTAAGTTTAGACGAAAGGTTGCGCGTCTCCCTTCAAGCGTTTACTTAGCCTTCATTGTTGCCCCTCTACATTGAGATGCATGGTTTTCCTTTGACAATGTATTTCTTCGCTTGGTTCTTCGGGTACGAGAATGTAGCTACCTTATGGTACTTTCTTGTGGAATTAACAGGATATGACTTATTCGTTTATATTTACTTGGGAATTATACTGCCAATATCAAATATAATTATTCTGACTGGAGTTTTTTGATTATTTTCGGATTGAGCAGAATCTTTAAGGCAAAAAATAAACTCGTTACAACCGGTATCTACTCATACGTTCGCCATCCACAATACTTAGGATTTCTACTGCTAACTTTTGGCATAGATTTTCTATGGCTGACGTTCTCCACGCTTATATTATGGCCTATACTTGCCCTATTGTATTATCGGCTTGCCCAAGAGGAAGAAAAAACCTTAGAAGAAAAGTTCAGAGAAGAATACAAGGAATACAAAAACAAGGTTCCGATGTTCATACCTCGCTTATGGAAAAAGAATAATTATTAACATAAATTAGCGCCAAAAGTTTTCAACCTATGGCAATGAGCAACAAACACCTTGCATAATTTAAATCAGTTTTTAGAAACGCGTAAAAAGTTTACTTTGTAGCCCTAAAAGAAATAGACTTATGGCATTTTTGTCCATTCAGCTAACTATCTTTTGTTCTCTCTTTATAAAAATTTTAATAATAGAGAGGACTTTATGCTCATGAAAAGCCATGGACAAAAAGCTTCTGCTTCACGATGATGGAAAAACACAGAAAGTTAAAGAGATTAAAATGTTCGATGATCCACAGAAACTTAAAATGATTTTAAATAAATTCAGCTGGAAAATTTTGGTAATGCTTTCTGAAAAGGAAATGTATCCGTTAGAAATAGCTAAAAAACTTGGAATCCACGAGCAGAAAGTCTATTACCACATAAGAAAGCTTGCAAAAGCCGATGCCATAACCGTTGTTAGGCAAGAGGAGAAGAAAGGAGCTGTTGCCAAATATTATAAGGCGAAATCCTCTGCCTTCGGGATAGAACTTCCAAAAGAGTATACGCCTATTGGAAGGCTTCCTACAGTTGAGGCCTATGGTAAATTGGAAAAATTCTTCAGCGAATTTATTCGAGAAGATGGAAGTTTCAATGGTAAAATTGTTGTAGGCAGCCCTACGCCTCACGGACCTTTCAAAACAAGTGCTAGAGACGGACATTATGCTTCCCATTTGACTTTCTTCCTTGGGCGGTTCACTAAGACACCCGAGGACTTTGCCATAAAACTCGACGTGGACGTAAAAGCTGAAAAGGAAGAGAAAAACAACTTGGTGCTTGTGGGCGGTCCAGGAACAAATCTTTTGACGCAAGAGTTGAACGATTATCTTCCCATAAAGTTTAATATGAGACCTTCTGAACAAGGTTTCCTATTTGGCGGATTGGTGTCCCAGAAAACTTCGCAAGTTTACACTGCAGACAGCATCGGGCTTCTGGCGAAAATAGCTAATCCATGGGACAAAAACAAGCGAGTTATAGTTTTGGCTGGAAACAAAGCCGTGGGCACAAAGGCATGTGTTTTAGCCTTAACCAATTTTTGGGAAAAAACATTAAAAAACTATAAGGGTGAAGACACCTTTGCGACGGTAATACAAGGCTTCGACTTGGACGGCGACGGGAAAGTAGACTCAATAGAAGTTATGGAATAGTCTGGGCAAAGCGTTAACGGAGCATCTGATTTGTTTGGAGATAAGCGAAGTCGTTACGGCATATGGGCATGAAAACATACAAGCCACTCACAATTCTACGCTTGAGATTACAAAAGAAAAAGGGCTGTCAAAAAAGGGAGACTGCATCATTGCCACATCTGCAGACAAGGGTTTAACCGAACTAAGTGAAAGGTTTAGGGAAAACCTGCGCAGGGAAAACTCTAAGCTTACCATCCTTATTGAGGCTGGGGGAATAAGCGAAATTGTAAACGCTTATGGAAGTCCGCTTCTCGTTTTCACTCACCCAACAGATATGGTGGTTAGAAAAAGCAGTTACATATGTGGTCGCACATTGGCAATCCACGCAGATAAAGCCGCATGTAACCTTTCAAGGGAGCTTGTGGGGA
>Ga0272449_1000801_pt1 | contig 35431 bp, 28 predicted proteins | sample YNPCB0241_FD_198679 | JGI IMG/M metagenome (GOLD analysis project Ga0272449, IMG submission 198679) | Hot spring sediment microbial communities from Yellowstone National Park, WY, United States - YNP-CB-024-1 | ecosystem: Environmental > Aquatic > Thermal springs > Hot (42-90C) > Sediment...
ACAACATTCCCATCTTTCTCTTGCCATCTTTTTATAATTATTATAAAATTTATAATATGAAAAATAGGGGTTTTACTTTATTAGAAATCTTAGTTGCCCTTTTCATAATCGGTATTTTGGTTGCCATAGCAACACCCCTATATTTTGATGCCATTAGACAGGCAAAAAGAAATGCTCATCTTGAAAACATGAGAATTATAAAAACTTCTTTAGAGCTATATTATTTAAAAAACCATTCATATCCTGACGGAGGATCTGATCCTACAGGAGATGCCTGGGCTTTCACCACATATTTTTTCAATAATCCTCAATATTTTCCTGAACCCTTAATATGCCCATATAATAATAGACCCTATAGTGTGATTTTTTGGCAGGATTATTATACTGATTGGGATAGCATTTGGGACTGGATAGAAAGCACAAACAACTATCACACTATATATTATAGAACTGATAACCCCACTAAGGATTACGCCCTTACCTATTACTCCCGTTGATTTAAAACCAAAAAGTATAGTAAGATAACTAAATAGGCAAATTTTTTGCATATAAGGAGGGATTTTTGTGCCCAAAGTATTAATCCTATATGATAGTGTTTCTGGAAACACAAAGAAGATGGCAGAAGAAATTGAAAAAGGTGTAAAAGAAGTAGAAGGTGTTGAAGTTACAGTAAAACATGTGGATGATGCAAAACCTGAAGATCTTTTAATTTATGATGGAATTATAGTGGGATCCCCTGCCTATTGTGGTACCCTTACATGGAAACTTAAAAAGTTCTTTGATGAAAGTGTTAGTGTAGCTTGGGGAAAAGTAAAGGGGAAAATTGGATCCGCCTTTTCCTCTTCTGGAGGACTTGGGGGAGGAAATGAAGCTACTTTATATTCCATACTAACCATACTTATGAATTATGGATACTTAGTATTTGGACTTCCTGATTATTCAGCACCAGGTGTGACCGCCCATTATGGAGCAGTCTCTGTAGGATATCCCAAGGAGGCAGAACAAAAGGCATGTAGACTTCTTGGTAAACAGATGGCAGAATATGTGAAGATGATAAATTGTGGAAAGGAGAAATAAAAAATGAAGGTAAAATTTTTATTAAGTCCTATAGCTTATGATGTAGAAAATAAATTAAGAGAGGCAAAAGAATACTTTGGGAAATATATTACTCTGGAAGAAAGTGAAGATCCTGAGGCTTTAATATTACTCACAGGAGGAACTGAAGAACTATCCATACCTTATTTAAAAGATGGTCTTTATCTAATCCCATTTGGTACCTTTAATGGACTGGCTGCAAGTTTAGAGATACAAGCATATGCCAAAGAAAAGGGAATAAAAACTATATTGATACCAAATCCTGAAGAAAAAACCATGAAAGTTTTAAAAACTATTGATGAGATCAGGAATAAAAATATAGGAATTATAGGAAAACCAAGCGATTGGCTAATAAAAAGCGGAAATTATGATGTATTAAAAGAGTTAGGATTAAATATCATAGAGATTTCTCTTTCAGAAGTAGAAGAAAATATGGAGGAAGATTTAGAGCTTGCCAATAAAATATGGAACTTGGCTAAAGAGAAAAAAATCTCTTTTGAAGAGCTAAAAAAGGCAACTAAAATTTATTCATCTTTAAAGAAAATTATTCATAAATACAATTTAAGTGCCATTACAATAAGATGTTTCGACCTTGCCATAAATCTAAAAATTACAGGATGCCTTGCCTTATCTTTACTCAATGCGGAGGGAATTATAGCAAGTTGCGAAGGAGATACAGAAGCTCTTGCTACCATGCTATTTTCCTATAAATTAACTGGAAAAACCCCCTTTATGGCAAATTTAGCAAGAATAGAAGATGATATCTATACCTTTGCCCATTGCACTATTTCAGTTAATATTCCCCAGTATTTTAACCTTAATACCCATTTTGAAACCTTAAGTAGTGTAGGAATAGAAGGACACATAAAAACAGATAAAGTTACCATATTAAGGCTTGGTAAAGACCATAAATTTACAGTATTTACAGGAGAAGTAGTAGAGAAACCTTGGGAGAATAATATGTGTAGAACTCAAATATCAGTAAAGATAAAAGATGAAAGATTCTTAAAAAATCCAATTGGTAATCACTTCATAATTCTCTTAGGGGATGAAGAAGATCTCATAAGTAAATTAGAAAAGGTAGGATGGGAAAGGGTATGAAAAGAAAAGTATTAATAACAGGTAGTAAAGGTTTTTTAGGAAGCTACTTTGTAAAAGAGTTTGAGGAAGAGGAAGTAATTCCTATAACTCACCAAGATATGAATATAGAAGATAAAGATACAATTGATAAAATTATAAAAATAAAACCAGATTTAGTAATTCATCCTGCAGCCATAAGATCTCCCGATATATGTGAAGAAGATAAAGAAAGAGCATGGAAAGTAAATGCTATAGGCACTAAAAACTTAGCTATTGCCTGTTCTCTTTTAGATATACCCTTTATTTATATAAGTACTGATTATGTCTTCTCAGGAGATAAAGATACTCCATATACAGAATTTGATAATCCAAATCCCATAAACACATATGGAAAGACTAAGTTTTATGGAGAGATTTTTACAAAAGAATTTTGCAAAAAACATTTCATCATAAGAACCTCTTATGTATTTGGGGAATATGGAAATAATGCTCTAACCCAGATTTACAATAGCCTTAAGGAAGTCAAAGAAATACGTCTTAGTAATTATCACTTTGCATCTTGCACTTATGCAAAAGACTTAGTAAGAAAAGTAAAAGAGCTTTCCTACACTAATCTTTATGGCACCTATCATATTGTTAACAAAGGAATCATTACAAGATACGACTTTGCCTGTAAAGTGGCCGAGATAGCAGGTTTTTCAAAAGACAGAATCATCCCATTAAATCCAGAAAACTTTACAGCCCCTGCTAAAAGGCCACTTTACTCTGTTTTAAGAAACTATATGTTAGAGCTATATAATATGGATGATATGCCTTTCTATGAGGAATCTTTAAAAAGAGCAATAAATAATTTGTCATAATTCATAGAAATTTTTCCTTACCTGATCCATATCAACAATTTTATTGCTTAATCTGGCTTCTTCAGCAGAAAAAGCCATAAGATGGCTTTCAATAGACTCTTCTATGTTTGATAATGTATCTTTTACTTCTCCCTTTAATGCCTTAACAAACTCGTCTATAATTCCCTCATCTCCACCACCATGCCCTACCATATCTTTAAAGGGTAAATTGAGATTTATCCTTTCTTCTCCCTTACCAAAGTATTTCACTTCTATAATATTCTCATCCAAATCTCCATAAATCTCCCCATGAGTACCATAAACATTAATCTTTCTTGTAATCTTCTCTGTAAAGGCGGACATGGTAAAGGTAGCATAGATGGAATTTTCAAATTTTAAGGATACAACTTGATGGTCCACCACATTATTATCAGAGAAATATACACATCTTCCATAAGGACCTTCTCTTAATGCTTTAAGTCTTCCCTCTAAGGATAAATCTTCAGAGATCACAGATACAGGCCAACCCGTATAATCTCCAAGATAAATTTTCTTTGCATCATAAGGACAATCAAGTTTGCAATCTAAACATCTCTCTGTAGCACCAGAAGGAGCCTTCTCCTTCCTAAAATGCACTAATTCACCATAGGATGACAAATATTTAACTTTTCCTCTAACCAAAAATATGAGAATATCCAAATCATGACAGCTTTTAGCAAGAATTGAAGGAGCAGATGTATTTGAATTTCTCCAATTTCCCCTTACAAAACTATGGGCAAAATGGAAAAATCCAATGTTTTCCACAAGATTAATACCTACAAGATCTCCGATTGCTTTTTTTATTAAAAGCTCTCTTAACTTTTGGAAGAAGGGAGTATATCTTAAAACATGAGCTACAGTTATACTTGCATTATATTTCTTTGCCTCTCTATAAAGATCCTTTATCTCATCCATATTTACACCAATTGGTTTCTCAAGAAGTACTTTATATCCCTTCTTTATAGCACTCTTCGCAGGTGCCACATGCATCCTATCCATAGTAGTAATTATTACCCCATCAGCAAATTTTTCCCTCTCAAAAACCTCTTCCCAGCTTTTAAATTGAAATTCCTTTGGTATATTATGCTCCCTTGCAAATCTTTCCCTTCTTATATCATTTGGCTCTGCCACAGCCACCACCTTAATATCAGGCCTTTTCAAAATAATTCTTCCATAGGCCTCATAGCCTCTATTCCCAGCTCCTATCATTATTACACTTACCTTATCCATTCCCTTCACTCCTTTCTATATTTTTAAGATTTTTAATAAAACTCTCATCAGGATAATATCCATGATAGTTAACATAGGCATAAACAATAGCTCCAAGAACTGGAGAAAGCTGAGGAGGAATTACCTTGTATCCTTCTTTATCAAGAGCCTTTATAAATTCTGCTCTCACAATATCATTCTTTTCAATTACGCTTCCACTATAAGTTACAACAGGATACATAAGTCTTAACTTTTTCTTTGCTGTAACTACCGTTAATACTAATTCCCAAGCAGCATTTTTCAAAATCTTTATAGCTTTCTTTTCACCTTTTAAAGCAATCTTATAGGTTATCTTTGCTACTGATGCTATCTCTGACCTTCTATCCTTATTGGGATCATAAATAAAATTAATAAAATCTAAAGAATCTCTTAAATTTAGTTCTTCAAAGAGTAATAAAGAAAGTAGAGACTTTTTGGCTCTTCCATCCAGTTCCTTACTCACTTCTCTCAGAGTTTCCACTCCTATATAATAGGCACTTCCCTCATCTCCAATAATACTTCCCCATCCACTAACCCTAACTTCCCTTTTTCCCTTTCTCCCATAGGCAATAGTTCCTGTACCCGCCACTAAATGGATTCCATCCCTTGCTAAATTTCCACCTGCCCAACCTACTACCACATCATTTACAACAAAATTAGGCTCAATTTGAATCTCTTCTTTTATTATCCTTCTTAACACCTTTACATCATCTCTAAATTCGCCAACTGCGGGAAGTCCAAAACAAGATATAATTTCTTCTGGTTTTATTTCACTCAATATTGGAGATAAAAGCTCTCTTATATTTTTCCTAAAAATCTCTTCTCCATTTTCCAATATATTGGTAGGTCCAGAAACATTTTTAAATATAAGCTTACCCTTTTCATCTACAACACAGGCTAAGGTTTTTGTACCTCCTCCGTCAACTCCAAGATAATACATACCTCAATCTACTCCTCTACTTTACATTTACCTTTAATATATTATTTTCTTTAATTATCTCATCTATTTTATTATCAGGATCAGCCTTTAAAAATAGTTCGGATATATCAATCCCTTTAGGGAATTTATATTCCATCTCTTTAACCTCATTAGGTTTTAACTCATCAATAAAGAATTTTTCCAATACATTATTGTTAGAATCAAGAACTAAAACTTCCACATTTTTTGCAGATAAAAGTCCAGCATTTCCTACCCTAAAATATATTCTATCCTTCTTTTTTGTAATCTCATATTTTCCAAAATGAATTTCTGGCTTATTTGGATAACCTATAAAAAGTACTCTTGCTCCTTGAAAACCAAACTTTTGCTGTATAAAAGGAACATTAGGATCATTATCATACATTTCTTCCTTCTTTATTTTTACCTCATAGGTCTTAAAAGCTTCACTATCTCCAACAGGTATGGATGCAATAAAGGGCCAATTCTGACCATTATATGTGGTAATTTTTAATGCCAAATCCTGTACTCCTCCATCATAAATAGTAACATAGAATATGGAGTCCTTTTTCTCCTTAAAAGTCAAAACTACTCCTGCACTCCACCCCTCACACCTTCTTGCAAAGGTACCATAAATATTTTCCAAATCTTTCCATCCATCCCCATATATATAATCCTTATCATTTTTTCCCATAATTACTAATTGATCTATATTATCCATTGCATATTCCCTTGGTTTAACAGGTTTACTTAAATCATATATTTTTGAGATGTATAAATCAGTAATTGAGCCTAAAATACCATATTTTTGCCACTGACTCTTAATATAATTGATAAGCTCTACGTCATCCTCATCACTATAATCTAAAGCCAATATAATATACCCATATTTTTCTGCAAGATCCTTTTGCTTTTTTACTAAAGCATCCGATATAGTATTTTTCTCATATTTTCCTGAAACAAAATTATATCCACTGGCAAAATCTTCCCATAAAACTGCATCTATATATTTTCCTGTATCTTCAAGAAGTTGAAATCCTCTATTTTGTATTAATATAGCGTTAGGGAAAGAATCTCTTATCTTTTTTACCAGATTTACCATTCCGGGCTTTGTATCTGGATAGACAACTGCTGTATCCAAGGTGTCTAAGAAAAAGCCATCATATCCTTTTTCATTAATTAAATTTTTCATCTTAGTCAATACAAGATTTTGCCAAACTTCACACCTTGCATCTATAAACCATGAGTTCCAGTTTTCATTTTTTCCAAGAACACAATTTTGGGGTATACCAATAGTATTTGGATCCACATCGGATTCACCAATAGTAACATATACTACCACCTTTATTCCCTTGCTTTTTAAATATTGTACTTCATCCTTCGTAAGAGTGTAATCTTGTATTACTACAAGATCATATTTCTCTAATTTATCCACATTACCTTTACCGTAAAAGAATACAAAATTCTTTATATCCCTTAATGGATTCTTTCTTAAATCATTATCAGCCCAAATATTATTTCCTATATAAAAAGAAATAAGAAGAAGTAAAAATAATATTAAAAGAAAGCTTGAAAACCTCTTCATAAACTCCCACCTCTTTTAAATAAAAGGGGATAAGGAGAATTTCCCCTTATCCCCATCAAATTTATTTTATTAGAATTTTTCCAATGGATCTACTAAAATTAAGTTACCCCAGAAGGTTGGATTACCCCAGTTAGGACTTGACCCAGGAGCAGAACTCATCATCATTTCCTGATCTAACTTACCAGGAGTATCAGTATCGCTGGGTGAGAATGCAAATCCCATAATAAGATTAGGCTCAGGTTTTACCTTTAATAATGTCCATGGAATTGCAAATTCCAAGGTATATCCTCCATCTATCTTCTTTGCAGCAAGTTGTACCTTTTTAACATCTGCTGCAAGAACGGGTGGAGTCCATACCCAAACTTCTGGTTCTAAAAGATCAAAATCTCCAGGGCTTATTCCAAATTGAAAATCGTCTTTATTATTTGCCTTATCTTCAAAATCTCCTTGAAGATCGGTATCAAACCAGAGCTCTAAGTGGTCTCCCTGCCACATATTTTCACCAGTAGCAAGCTGTACAATACTATCATCCTTTACTATAGCTCCGATATAAAGGTAATTCTTATCCCATACCATGTAATATACTACGGATAGATCATCGGGTCCTTTCCAATTTTCAGGAATATAATCTACATCTTCCTTTAATCCTACATAATATCTTGGAGATAAGAAATATTCAGAAACTGAAACATCTCCGTCTACCTTAGGTGGTGTAGTTACATAAGGAACATAGTGGGTCCATGTACCCTTTCTTAATTTTACATCTTCACCAAAGGATATACTTAATACTACAAGAAGAATTAAGGAAATCATTAAAAACCTTTTCATTTAGAAACACCTCCCATATTCTTTGAATAGTATTGAAAAGAAATTTTTGAAAATAAAATTTTAAATATTTTTTTATCACCCCCTACTTATTTAATTTATCCCAGGCTTCTTTTAATATTTTGTTTACCCTTTCCTCTGCGGTCTTGGCTGCCTTCTCTATATCCACCTTCCCTTGCCATGCATACCCTAAAGTGGTCTCTAACATGTTGTTCCACTCAAGCCAAGATGGAGTAAACATTAACGACCTTAATTGCCCTTTCTCATATAACTCAAATATCTTTAACGCTGGCTTTATATTCTCCTCATCAAAATATACCCTCGTCTTTGTCTTCAATGCTGGTATGGCCTGATGCTCCTTACCCATTATCTCCTGCCCCTTCGGCCCTACCGCAAACTTTATAAACTCCCATGCCTCCCTTGGATACTTCGTCTTGGAATATATGGCCAAGGATAACTGGTTCGCTGTCATATACCTTCCCGCTGGACCACTTGGTATTGGCGCTATACCCCACCTAAAAGGTAACTTCTTGTATCCCACTATAAAGGACGTGAGCCCTGTAGTCATTGCAAAATTCCCTGTCATAAATGGGTCCGCTAATCCTTGCATAAAACTCTCCGATGGACATACCTTGTATTTATACCTTATATCATACATGAACTTTAATCCTTCCAAGGATTTGGGATTTGAGTATATTACACATGTCTTCTTATCCTTTGTTAATATCTCCCCTCCTGCACTCCATATGATGGGATAAAGTCCTCCTTCACCCCAAGTTGGTATGTACAGACCCCAAATTTCTGGAATCCCATCTTTATTCTCATCTATTGTTAACTTTTTTGCTGCATCCAACCATTTATTCCAGTCCCATGTCCAATCAGGATATCTTACCTTGTACTTGTCAAATAGATCTTTGTTGTAATACATTACCCCTCCAAGGTGGATATCCCTTACCATAGCATACTTCTTACCATTCCATTCACATACATCAGGAGTATAGTAATAATTTTTTATATTTATCTCTTTATCCATCCAATCAGTAATATCTAAAAATACACCTTTTGAAGCTAAGTCAATAAAATAGGCTCCGCTTATAAGCATCACATCAGGGGCATTTCCTGCAGCAATCCTATTTTGTAGTTGTTGCCAATAGGCTCCCCAAGCTGCTGATTCCAATCTTACAAAGATCTTATTCTGGGACTGGTTAAAAGCTTCAACTATCTTTTTTTCTACCTCTATTTCCTTCAGATCTCCCCATCTCATATATAATATCTCTACCTTGCTTTGAGCCCCCAAAGGTACAATTAAAAGGAGAATTATAAGAAGCGTACTTAAGAATCTTAATTTCATTTTTTCTTAACCTCCCCTCTATTTATTTAATACCAGCTTGAAGCATAATACCCTCAATAATGAATTTTTGAGTAAATAAGAATAGGATTAAAATAGGCACAACAGCTATTGTGGCACCTGCCATTATATAATTCCAATATCCAAAACTTTGTCCTTGAAGAAAGGAAAGACCAGCAGTTAAAGTCATTTTGTTAACATCATTAAGATAAATCAAAGGTCCAAGGAAGTAATTCCATTGATTAATAAAGGTTAAAAGTCCAACAGTTACAGTAACAGGTAAAGATAGAGGAACATATACATTTTTAAATATATGCCAGAATGATGCTCCATCAATTTTAGCTGCATCCAAATAAGATTGCGGTATACTCCTATAATACTGCCTCAAAAGAAATATCATATAGGGAGCACCTGTAAAAGTTGGAACCCACAATGGTTTTAATGTATTTATCCAACCTAAATATCTAAAAAGTATATATTGAGGAATCATGGTAGTATGAAAAGGAACCATCATAGTTAAAAGAAGAACAGAGAACCAAAAACCCTTTCCCTTAAAGTTTATAACCGCAAAAGCAAAAGCTATAATAGAAGAAGAAACCAATACACCTATAGTGGACATTACTGAGAGAAACATGGAGTTTTTGAACCATGCCCATACAGGAGCCATCTGAAAGAGTTCACTATAATTTTCCCAACGAACCTTAGAAGGGAAAAGAGTGGGAGGAAATTTAAATATTTCTCCCCAATCCTTTAAAGAGGTAAAAAACATCCAAAGAAAAGGTAAAAGCATAAGAATACCTAAGGCTATCAGGATCACCATTATTATATAATCAACTAAGGTTGACCTTTTCATCTTCTCTACTCTCCTTCACCATAAAAGACATATTTCTTCTCCAATTTAAACTCTATGTAGGTAACTAAAAGGATAACAGCGGTAAGAACCCATGAAATGGCAGATGCTTTTCCAATTTTAAAGTATTGAAATGCATTTTGGAAAAGATAATAAACAATAGTCAAGCTATGTTCATCAGGTCTTCCATTAGTAGCAATATAGGATATATCAAAAACTTGGAAAGACCATATAAAGGAAGTAACAATAACAAAAAAGGTTGTTGGAGATATAAGTGGTAAGGTAATCTTAAAAAAGACATCCCACTTATTTGCTCCGTCTATCTCTGCAGCCTCATATATTTGGGGATCTATTGCCTGTAAACCTGCTGTAAAAAGCACAATATCATATCCTAAACCTCCCCAAACTGATATAATTATCAAAGATGGAATAATCCAATTTGGATCACCTAACCAATTAGGGCCATTTATTAAAAACAATTTTTTAAGAAGAAAATTAACTACACCTACAGTAGGATGTAAAAGCCATACCCAAACAACAGTATTAGCAACCGCAGGAGTGATGGAGGGAAGGAAATATATAGATCTTAAAAATGAAAATATTCCTTTTGGTCTATTCATGAGATAAGCTAATAATAGAGATAGGAATGTCCCTATAGGAACAGAAAAACTAAAAATTAATGTGTTCCTAAAAGATTTCCAAAACATATCATCTTGAAGAAGATTTATGAAATTGCCAAGCCCTATAAATTTAGGAGGAACAATAAGATCCCATTCAGCAAAAGCCAAGAATATAGAGAAAAGTAATGGCCCAAGACCAAAGAAGATCAACCCAAATAACCAAGGGCTTAAAAATATATAACCTACTATATTCTCAATTTTAGACGCTTTTGTATTCTTCATCTTCAAAATACCTCACTTATTCAACTTATCCCAAGCTTCTTTTAATATTTTGTTTACCCTTTCCTCTGCGGTCTTGGCTGCCTTCTCTATATCCACCTTCCCTTGCCATGCATACCCTAAAGTGGTCTCTAACATGTTGTTCCACTCAAACCAAGATGGAGTAAACATTAATGATCTTAATTGCCCTTTCTCATATAACTCAAATATCTTTAACGCTGGCTTTATATTCTCCTCATCAAAATATACCCTCGTCTTTGTCTTCAATGCTGGTATGGCCTGATGCTCCTTACCCATTATCTCCTGCCCCTTCGGCCCTACCGCAAACTTTATAAACTCCCATGCCTCCCTTGGATACTTCGTCTTGGAATATATGGCCAAGGATAACTGGTTCGCTGTCATATACCTTCCCGCTGGACCACTTGGTATTGGCGCTATACCCCACCTAAAAGGTAACTTCTTGTATCCCACTATAAAGGACGTGAGCCCTGTAGTCATTGCAAAATTCCCTGTCATAAATGGGTCCGCTAATCCTTGCATAAAACTCTCCGATGGACATACCTTGTATTTATACCTTATATCATACATGAACTTTAATCCTTCCAAGGATTTGGGATTTGAGTATATTACACATGTCTTCTTATCCTTTGTTAATATCTCCCCTCCTGCACTCCATATGATGGGATAAAGTCCTCCTTCACCCCAAGTTGGTATGTACAGACCCCAAATTTCTGGAATCCCATCTTTATTCTCATCTATTGTTAACTTTTTTGCTGCATCCAACCATTTATTCCAGTCCCATGTCCAATCAGGATATCTTACCTTGTACTTGTCAAATAGATCTTTGTTGTAATACATTACCCCTCCAAGGGTAATATCCCTTACCATAGCATACTTCTTACCATTCCATTCACATACTTCTGGGTCATAATAATAGTTTTTTATATTTATCTCTTTATCTATCCAATCAGTAATATCTAAAAATACACCTTTTGAAGCTAAGTCAATAAAATAAGCACCATCCATGAGTATTACATCAGGGGCATTTCCTGCAGCAATCCTATTTTGTAGTTGTTGCCAATAAGCTCCCCAAGCTGTTGATTCTAATCTTACAAAGATCTTATTCTGGGACTGGTTAAAAGCTTCAACTATCTTTTTTTCTACCTCTATTTCCTTCAGATCTCCCCATCTCATGTACACAATTTCTATTTTACTTTGCCCAAATAAAGGTAGACCTATCAAAATCAAAGTTATTAATAGAAAAAGAAATCTTTTCATTCTTTATCCCCCCTTTAAAACTTCACTACTTTAGAAAGATTTCTTGGACTTTCCACATTTATATTTTTATAATCAGCAATCTTTAAACCAAGAATTTGTCCCCATAATACTTTAAGAAATACACTTTCTGGCAAGTAAGATATAGGAATATGATCTCCATCATCGCCAATAGTAATAACTTTTGCCCCATAAGATTCCAACTCTTCTATAAGATCTTCTTCCTCCTTTAATCCCCTTCTAAAAATAGATACTAAAAAACCTTCTTCTACTAATGATTTAGGTCCATGTCTATACTCAAAAGTAGAATAAGCCTCTACCTTTGATAAAGACATTTCTTCCAATTTTAAAGCAGATTCTCTGGCAATACCCTCTTCTATTCCAAGACCTAAAAAGACATAATGTTTAAAATTCATATATTTATCTGCTTCTTCTTCCATTCTTTGAATTACTTCAGGAACCTTTTTCACAAGATTTTTATAAGCACTGAAATCTTCTCCTATCATATAACTTGAGATAAGCTCTAAGGAAAGAAGAATTCCTGAAAAGGATTTAGTCATCACAATAGACTCTTCTCTAAAAGGAAGAATTATACTTACATTGGATATCTTTGTTAAAGAACTCTCAGGCTCTAAGGTTATTCCCAAGGTTGGGATATTCATTTTTCTAAAAACTTCTCCTGCTTTTATCACTTCTGTAGATTCTCCTGATCGAGATATTAAAATAGCAGATCTTTTTAGATATTTATTTCCCACATTCTCATTGGATGCAAAAAAGATTTCTCCCCCGGGAAGAAACTTTGTTTCCTTCTTTGTTTTTAAAGTAAAAAATCTACTGGCAGAAAGGCTTAAATATAAGGATGTACCACATCCTATAAAATAAATTAGATCACTTTCCAAAATAAAAGATGGTATCTTTTCCTTAGCAAGATAATTCTCCATATATTCAAGGGTAAGAGGCAAAGTCTCAACTTGTTCTTTTATCTCCTTTTCTACTAAAGACATCTTTGTACCTCCTTCATATTGGGATTAATACCCTCTATTTTTAACTTTGATCATTTATAGCCCTTATAATGATTATTTTTAGATTATTATAGATAGAAATTGATATTTTTGTCAATATTTTTAAAAATAAATTTATCATAAATGTTCTTTATTGATTGACATAAAAAATATGCTAAGTTTATAATTTTAATTAAAACGATTGTCTCCTAATTAAATAAATAGGGAGGTGTGAAAAAATGAAAGAAAACCTGGAATTTATTTACCATATTCCTCCAAGAATTCTTTTTGGACCAGGTAGCTTAGAAAAATTAAGAAACGAAAAATTACCAGGGAAAAAAGCCCTTATTGTTATTTCTGCAGGCGGATCCATGAAAAAACTTGGGTATTTGGATAGACTTGTTGATATATTAAAGAGCTTAAAAATTGAATATGTGGTTTTTGATAAAATTCTTCCTAATCCTATTAAAAAACATGTAATGGAAGGAGCACAAATTGCAAGAGAAGAAAAATGTGATTTTGTTATTGGGCTTGGAGGAGGAAGTAGCATTGATTCAGCCAAAAGTATAGCTATTATGGTAAACAATCCTGGCGACTACTGGGACTATATAATAGGTGGTACTGGAAAAGGAAAACCCATAGAAAATCCTGTTCTACCTATAGTTGCAATAACTACTACAGCAGGTACTGGCACAGAGGCAGATCCATGGACTGTGATAACTAATGAGGAGACCAATGAAAAAATTGGATTTGGTAATCAATATACCTTTCCTACCCTTTCTGTGGTTGACCCAGAACTTATGCTTAGTGTGCCACCTCACCTTACTGCTTACCAGGGATTTGATGCATTCTTCCATTCTGTGGAAGGATTTATTGCTAAAATTGCTACCCCAATAAGTGATCTTTACGCCCTAAAAAGTGTAGAGCTAATTGCCAAATACTTACCAATATGTGTAAGGGATGGCAAAAACTTATTAGCAAGAACATATGTGGCTCTTGCAAATACCTTAGCTGGATTTGTAGAGAGTACTTCAAGCTGTACATCTGAACATTCCTTAGAACATGCTCTCTCAGCTTTCCACCCAGAGCTTCCCCATGGTGCAGGACTAATTATGGTCTCAGAAGCATACCATACCTTTTTTGCTTCCAAAGTACCAGAAAGGTATATTCAATTGGCAAAAGCTATGGGTGTTGATGTAGATTCTCTCCCTGCTGAAGAAAGACCTTTTGCCTTTGTAAAAGCCATGAAAAAATTGCAAGAAGAATGTGGAGTAGGCAATTTAAAAATGTCTGACTATGGAATAAAGGAGGATGAAATAGAAAAATTAGCAGATAATGCTATAAAAACTATGGGTGGCCTTTTTGAAATGGATCCTTATAAATTAAGTTTTGAAGAAGCTGTTGAGATTTTGAGAAAAGCATATAAATAAAAAAAGGCTTAGAAACTTATTTCAGGAGACTATATTATGAATAAGATTCCTGTAATTCTTGATACCGATATTGGTACTGATATTGATGATACATGGGCTCTTATTATGCTTATCAACTCTCCTGAACTGGATGTTAAATTAATAACAACCGTAAGTGGAGATACTCTCTATAGGGCAAAAATTATTGCCAAATTACTTAAAATTGCAGGTAAAAAAATTCCAATTGGTATAGGTCTTGGAGATCCAAAAAATTCTTTAAATTTTCAAGAGCCCTTTGTAAAAGATTTTGATATAAATTCCTATGAAGGAGAAATATATAAAGATGGGGTTCAAGCCATGGTTGATAAAATTAAAAAATCAGAAGAACCAATCACTATAATATCTATAGGACCTGCCACAAACATTGCAAAGGCAATAGAAATCTATCCTAATCTACCTAAAAAATGCAATTTTGTTGGAATGCACGGAAGTATATATAAAGGTTATGGGGGCAAAGAAGAAAGAGATCCAGAGGCTAATGTAAGATCCGATATTCCTTCTATTAGAAAGGTATTTTCGTCAGATTTTAAAAGTAAAATAATAACTCCTCTTGATACTTGTGGTCTTGTTTTCTTAGATGGGGAAAGATATAAAAAGATATACAACTCAGAAAAACCCCTTCTAAAAGCATTAATGGAAAATTATAAAATATGGTCAAAACTTGTCACATGGACAAAAGTAGATCCAGAGAATCACTCCTCAACCCTTTTTGATACCGTAGCTGTATATATAGCATATTCTCATGAATTTCTTGAAATTGAGTCAATAAAAATAACAGTTACCGATGATGGTTACACAGTGCCAGATGAAAAAGGGGATGAAATATTAGTAGCTATAAGATGGAAAGATCTAAATGCCTTTCTTGACCATTTGGTAGAGAGATTATTGGGAGAGGAATAAGAGGGAAGAAGAAAGAGCCCGTAGCATATGCTACGGGCTTTATCTTTATTTTAATCCTATTAATAAAGAATCACTATTGAATGGTGACATTTTAATTATTGTTTCACTTTCTGTTTTTTTAACTTCTGGAACAAAAAATTTTCTTTCCATAAGCTCTATTCCTTCCCATTCATAATTCTCATTCAATCTCAATATTACATTAGAATTATATGGATTATATATTACAATTTTATTTCTTCCCTTTGATATTCTTATCTCCTGGGTATCATTTATAAGCAAATCATTAGCTGGTTCTATATCATATAATTCATACTTTTCAAAAATCCATTTTGCAAAACTCACGTCATAAACTCCGGGAAATACCAAAGCATCCCTCCAATAATAAGGAGGTAGATGTTCTGAAAGAGAATATTCTGCTATTCCTTTCTCCCAAGACCATATTCCATGAGCTCCATATGTTACTCCAGCTTTTGCCCCAGAAAGGAGACTTTGCCATACAGCCTTTCTTACATCATTCCTTGTAAATCTTCCATATATATTATAGTTTCCTATAGATCCTATCCCTTCATAGCAGGGTTCTCCATTAACAATAGGTCTTTTAACCTTTTTGTTATAAAACTTAAGGGCGGTTTCATATGCCCAATGCATTTTATCTTTAAAATGGCAAGATTGATACATATAAAAATCATAATAAGGAGAATTAATTATTTCCTCAGGGACGTCAGCATAACCACCACAAAGATGCAAGGTTGTTAAAGAATTGGGAGCATATTTTTTAGCCATCTCCAATGCCTTTAAATAGTATTCTGTTGCTCCCTCTCCCTCAAAATTTGTATCACCAGATATTATAAATATAGGATTATAATCCTTAAATTTGTTTATCACATAATATAAATATTCCTCTAAATTTTCCCTTGGTATAACATGAGATATACCTTTTTCCGCCAACATCTTAGATAACCAATTATCTGGTACATAATTTGCCCAAAGTATTACTAATGCAGGAATTAGATTCCTTTCTACCATCATTTCCACCATATTTCTTGCTCTTTCAAAATACTTTTCGTTTATCTTATTAAAATTCCATTTTCCATTAGGTAATACTTCAAAGGGATCCATGTAAATATGGGTAGCACTCCTATCCCATTGAGGAAGAACATCAATTTGGATAGTATTAAATCCTTGTAATCTTCTATAATTTAAATAATCTTTCCATTCCTCTATGGTGATATTTGTAAAGGCACTCCAGCAAGTATCTGCAAAATAGAAAAATACTTTTCCATCCTTAATAAAGTAATCCTTTGTATCCGATATTCTTATATAACCCATATATATACCTCTCTATTTAGAATTAGAGAATAACCAATCTACTACCTCTTCACTCTCATAGGCAGGCACCCAAGATGCATGAGGATGATATCCTATAGATTCAAGATAATCCTTAGGAAATTCTGTATATCTAACCTTTCCTCCTATATCAACCAATTTTCTTACTATATCACGAGATAAGGAAACAGGTACCATTGGATCATCTTCTGCATGAAATACCCATATTGGAATATCCTTTATCCTATCCACTCTATTTAAATCTCCTCCACCACATATAGGGATAGCGGATGCAAAAAGCTCAGGATGTTCCATAAGAATAGCAAAAGTACCATATCCTCCCATGGAAAGACCAGTAATATACACTCTATTTTTATCAATATTATATTTAGATATCAAATCCTTAATAAGATTTGCCACAGACAAAAGCTCTTTATTTGCCTTAAAGGGATTTCCCCTTGTAATAAGCCCTGTCCAACTACTATAAGGTGGGCATTGAGGTGCAAGTACAAAACAAGGATGCTCTGCTTGATGTCCAGGCTCTGCCCAAACTATAGCACCTCTATTGCCTGCAAGGGGTAAGTAATTATCATTTCCTCTTTCTCCTGCACCATGAAGAAAGACTACAAGAGGATATCGCTTTGAAGGATCAGTATTCTTAGGGATAAATAAACGGTAAGGTAGATCTACATTTAATTCCTTATCATGATATAATTCCGCTATAAAATCATCAATAATTAAATGTTTCTCATCAGTATTTTTCAAAGAAAAGGCTGGAATCTTCTTACCATCAATAGAGTAAATATCATTCTTTTGAGTTACTAAATACTCTAATTTATACCTCCCAGTTAAAAATCTACTGTTATCAAAATATGTAGTAATAGCATTCATATCCTTTGGATCTAATTCTATAATCACATATCTTCCTCTATTGGCAAAAAAATTCATTACTAATCTTCCATCTGAATTTGCATATACCCTTTTTACAGTCCTTTTGCCAACATTGCCAATCTTTGACTCTACTTCAAAGATATTTGGATTTAAAGTATTACCATCTACCTCATAAGAATATTCCAAAACTACAGCAAATACCTTCTCTCCCTCTGGAAATACTCTGGTAACTAAAGTAATACTTTTAACCTCATCCATGGAAAAACTCACCTCCATTAATAATAGAATTAGAAGTAAGAAAATAAAAATTGTTGCCCTCATCCCTTACACCCCCTATATAATATTATTTATGTTATTTTATCATGATTTTTTAAAAAATATTATTAAAAAGTTTTCTAAATAAGATTTTTCTATTCAAATTAGTTATACAAGCTAACTAATTAAGAATAATTATAATTTATAAGAGTAAATTAGTCATTGATATTTACTTTTTTCTCATATATAATATAACCGTACCATAAATTTTAATAAAAATTTTATTTAAAAGGGGGAGGTGCAACCCTTGAAAAAGGTACTTTTAATCTTAGCTATCCTCTTAGTACTTTTCTCCCTAACTGGGATCACAGCCCAAGTATTACCCCAAGGCATACCTCGAGATAAAACCTTAATTCTACCATTTCTTTTTGCTCCTTTACCTGTACCAGGTAACTGGAACCTTTGGGCAGGATGGAGAGCCCAAAACTGTGGTCTTCACCAATTTGTAACAGAGCCGTTATGGACATTAAACCCAGACGTAGTAAAGGGTGGAATAATAAACGCTTTAGCTTCTGAAGGTCCAATTTATAATAAAGATTTTACAAGACTTGTTATAAAGTTAAGAAAAGGTATCTATTGGAGCGATGGGGTAGAATTTACAGCGGATGATGTAGTGTTTACAATTCAAACAGTAAAAAATACAGAAGGGCTTGATTATCATGGTGCAATGCAAGATGTGAAAAAAGTTTATGCTCCTGACAAATACACTGTGGTTATTGATCTTAATAAACCAAATGCCAGATTCCATACCTTCTTCTTAGAAAGATGGGGCGCTCTCAGACCAATGCCTAAGCATATATTTAGCAAAGTAAAAGACATACTTACTTATGATTTTAACCCACCAGTAAGCTTAGGACCTTACGTATATGTAAGCCATGATCCAGCTGGTTACTGGGTACTTTGGAAAAAGAGAACAGATTGGCAAAGAACAGTAACAGGACAGCTATTTGGAGAACCTAAACCCGAATACGTATTATTCATCAATTATGGACCTCCTGAGAAGCAGAACATGGCTATGTTAAGGCACGAATTAGATGCTATACAAGGAACCGCAGAGCAGATGTTAACAATGCTAAAGATGAGTAACACTACAAGAAGTTATCGTGATACATGGCCATATATTGATCCAAGAGATATTTCCACAAGAGGACCTGCTTTTAACCATTTAGTATTCCCATACAATAATAAAGATGTAAGATGGGCTCTTGCTTTATCAATAGATATTGTAGAATTAGCTATTTCCACCTATAACGGAATGGTGGCTATGACCCCTGGACTTCCTCTTGTAGTTGGTAAAAACTTCTATGACTGGTACTTCAAACCATTAGAACCATGGTTAAAGAATCTTACCCTTGATATTGGTGGAGGAGAAAAATTCAAACCTTGGGATCCAGATGCACCTTGGAGACTTCTTGATTGGGCAAAGAAAAACTACAAGGTAGATATTGATCCTAAAAATAAGGAAGAAGTACAACTAACATTAGGATACGGTTGGTGGAAATATGCTCCTGATGTGGCAGAGAAATTATTAGTAAAGAATGGATTTAAGAAAATTGGAGGAAAATGGTATCTACCTGACGGAAAACCATGGAAGATAACCATATTAAGAGGTCCTGATCCTACTGATATGGCAAACATTGTGATTCTTGGAGTTGCAGAACAATGGAAGAAATTTGGAATTGATGTTGTATTTAATGTGTCTGCAGCAGCTGCCACCCTTGCTTTAAATGGACAATTTGAAGTATTAAATACAGGACATGGTGGATTTGCTGGTGAACCTTGGGGATTACATCCTGACCTTTACTTATGTTTCAACGCCATGAATAGTAAATTTGTAAGACCTATTGGAGAACCTACCCTGGGATGGGCATGCAGATGGAGCGATCCAAGAATGGATAAGATAATCTCTGAACTTGAAAAAACTCGTTGGAGTGATCTTACAGCTATTAAAAAGCTTGGTCTTGAAGGGCTAAAAATTCAAATAGAAGAAATGGTTGCTATTCCTTGTTTCAACTGTCCTATTGCTATAGTCTTTGACGAATATTATTGGATCAATTGGCCAAGTCCTAAGAATGATTATGCACGTTCTGACAACTTTACAACTTGGCCTCAATTAAAATATATTCTCCATCAAATTAAACCAACTGGAAGAAAGTAAACATTGATTTAAGGCCGAGCAAGGTTAATTCCTTGCTCGGCTCTCAATAAAAGGAGGAATAAAGGAGAAATGTCTTTTATAAAAAGATATTTAATACCAAGATTAATCCAATATGTAATAGTAACCTTTCTCGGTTTAACTGCCATATTTATTTTCCCTCGTCTTCTTCCCGTTGATCCAGTTAAGCAACAACTTACCCAATATCAAACCTTTGGAGTATATGTTTCTCCTGAACAGCAAGAGGAGATAATCAAAACCCTTAAACAATTATATGGTCTTGAAGGAACCCTTTGGGACCAATATATAATGTTTTGGAAAAGATTTTTTAGTGGAAACTTTGGTCCTTCTCTTTCTCGTTTTCCAACACCTGTAAATCAGCTCATTGCTATGGCTCTTCCATGGACCTTAGGACTTCTTTCTGTAACAACCTTTTTGAGTTGGATAATAGCGGTTATTGCAGGAGGTATTGTAGGATATTTTAGGAAAAAATGGATGGAAGCCATTGATATATTAATTATGATCATAAGACCTATACCTTATTATATAACTGCTCTTATATTTCTTATTTTATTTTCCTATATATTCCCCATTTTTCCCTTAGGGGGAGGTATAGGGGTAGGAAGAACTCTGTCTTTTAATTTACAAACTATTTTAAACATAATAAAACATGCCACTCTACCAGCCTTAACTCTTCTTGTAGTGGGAATAGCTTGGCAATTTCAAAGCATGAAATTAATTGTCCAAAGTATACAGACTGAAGATCACGTAATATATGCAAAAACCGCAGGAGTAGATGAGAAAAATATAGTTTTTAGCCATATCATAAAGAATGCCATGTTACCTATGATAACCCAATTAGGGCTACAATTTGGAGGAATATTTAGTGGAGCATTAATTACAGAGATGGTCTTTACCTATCCAGGAATTGGACAGATTTTATATGATGCCATAATGAGAGCAGATTATAACTTAATTATGGGAATCATGTGCATATCTGTGGTAGCAGTTACCACATCAGTTTTATTTTTAGATCTTATTTATCCCTTCTTTGATCCAAGAGTACGTTATAGATAATAAACTTAATTCTCATTGGAGGATGAAAAAAGTGAATACTGTTAAAAGTTTAATTTATGATCTATTTAAAGACTATAGATTTGTTATAGCCTTCCTTATTATTTGTATATTTATTCTTTTAGTTATCCTTTCCTTTTTCTCACCTTATAATCCACAAAGAATGTATCAAGTACCTTCAGGCCTTCCACCATCTTTTAAGTATCCCTTAGGTACTAATTGGTTGGGACAAGATGTATTTTGGCAACTTACCTTTGCTATAAAAAATTCTCTCATAATTGCATTAGTTACTGCCTTTTTCTCAAGAATAATTGCAGTAATTGTAGGAATTTTAGCAGGATACAAAGGTGGGACAACCGACAGAGTTATAACTACCATAGGAGACACAACCATGGTACTTCCTTTCTTAATAATTCTTATTGCCATATCTATGATTCTTAAAGACTGGACAAATAACTTCTTTAATTTAGGAATACTATTAGCTTTCTTTTCATGGGCTTGGGATGCAAGGGTAATTAGATCTCAAGTTTTAAGCTTAAGAGAAAGAGAATTTATAAAAGTAGCAGTACTTTCAGGTATGCCCACTATAAGAATTGTTAGAAAACAGCTTTTACCCCATGTACTACCAATAGTTTTTACCACGTTTATAAATAATATGTCTTGGGCTATTGGTATGGAGATCACTCTTGCTTATCTTGGCCTTGGTATAGACCCTACTGTACCTACTATAGGTACGATGCTTCAAACTGCCATATATAGGCAAGCCTTATTCATGGGGCTTTGGTGGTGGCTTCTCACTCCTATAGTTACCGCTATTCTTCTTTTTGTTGCTTTATACTGGATATCTGTAAGTTTAAGTGAATATTTAGATCCAAGAGCTCGATTCCAAAGAATTGGCTTTGGAAAATAACATATATTTAGATTCATGCCATTTATGGAGGAAGATTAAAAATGGAAAAGGTATTAGAGGTTAAAAATCTAACGAAGGTATATTCAATAGGAAGCGTATTTTCAAAAGTTAAGATAACCGCAGTTGATAATGTATCCTTTTATATAAATAAGGCTGAAATATTTACCCTTGCGGGAGAAAGTGGCTGCGGAAAAACTACCACCGCAAAAATGATTTTAGGCTTTGAAGAACCAACCTCTGGAGATATTATAATAGAAGATAAATCCATTCAAAAGAATAAATCTCAAGATTTTAGAAAAAAGGTCCAAGCAGTATTCCAAAATCCCTTTGAAAGCTTTAATCCTCTCCTAACTATAGACGATATTTTCTTTGAAACAGTATATAACTATAAAATGGCTGAAAACAAATCTCAAGCAGAAGAGATAATCAATGATAAATTAAAAGCGGTAGGACTATCTTTTGATGAAATAAATGGTAGATATCCTACTGAACTTTCTGGAGGACAACTTCAAAGAGCATCTATAGCAAGATCTCTTCTTACCAATCCATCCATATTAATAGCAGATGAGCCAGTTTCAATGGTAGATGCATCCTTAAGAATGTCAATAGTAAATCTGTTCTCAAAATTAAAGAAAGAGATAGGACTTAGTGTTTTATACATAACCCATGACCTTGCCACCGCCTATTATGTTAGTGAGCGAATTGCAATAATGTTTCGAGGAAATATTGTAGAAATGGGACCTGTGGATAAAGTACTTATTTATCCTAAACATCCTTATACTCAACTTCTTATAGAATCCATACCTGAGGCAGATCCAGATAAAAAATGGAAAAGAAAAATAAGTATTGCAGATACTGAATATACAGAATATCTTAAGACAGGTTGTAAATTTGCAGGAAGATGCCCGAATGTGATGGAGATTTGTAAAAAAGAAGAACCAAAAGAAGTAATGGTGGATAATGTTATAGTTAAGTGCCACCTATATAATGGGAGGAGAGCATAAAAATGAGCGAAGTATTAAAAACTGAAAATTTAAAATCCTTTTATATCCTGGAATATTGGGGAGAAAAAAGAGTAATTAAAGCAGTCAATAATGTTAACCTAAGTATAAAACAAAATGAAATATATGGTATTGCGGGAGAAAGTGGTTGTGGAAAATCTACCCTTTTAAAAGCATTACTTGCTAACTTAGATCCTCCCCTCCAACTTATAGATGGAAAATTATTTTATAAAACAAATGGAGATTTTATTGATGTTTTTTCCCTTTCCAAAAAGGAGATTAAAAATTTAAGATGGTCTTTTATCTCTTATATACCCCAAGGATCTATGCATGTATTAAACCCTGTAAAAAAGGTTAAAGATTCCTTCTTAGAAATTTTAGAAAGTCATATAAAAGCAAAGGATATAAAAGAATACTTTGATCTAATGAGAGAACATTTAAAAGATTTAGGACTATCTCCTGAAATATTAGAAGCCTATCCCCATCAACTTTCAGGAGGAATGCGTCAAAGAGTTGTGATTGCTCTTGCCACCCTTTTGCATCCTCAAGTTATATTAGCAGATGAGCCAACCACTGCCTTAGACGTTGTAGCCCAAAGAGCTGTTATTCAGCTACTTAAAGATATTCAAGAAACATTTCAAAATACCATTATTCTTGTAACCCATGATATGGGGATACATGCCCAATTGACCACAAGAATGTCTATTATGTATGCGGGAAAAATAATTGAAGAGGCACCAACTCAAGAAATCTTTAAAAATCCTATACATCCATATACTAAATATCTTATACAATCTCTCCCTAAAATAGGAGAAAAAGAGCAAAGAGAGGGAATAGCTGGGAGCCCTCCCTCGCTAATATCTCCACCACCAGGATGTGCCTTTCATCCCAGATGTCCAACTGCAAAACCAGAATGTGCGGAGGAAGAGCCAAAACTTATAGAAGTTTCTCCTCAACATAAAGTTGCCTGTTTTCCTACTTAATTTTAAAAAAGGGGAGGTTATTATTATGAAAAAGATAAATATAGATAGATCATGGGAATACTTAGAAAGTCCTCTTAACTATATTGATTCTGTTATGAGGGAAAAAAATTGGACTTTGGTAGATTTACCCCATGATATAGCCATTGAAAAGGAAAGAAGGAAAGAAAATCCATCTGGACCTGACGAGGGATTTACCCCAGGATGTAGTCTTTTTTATAAAAAAGAGTTAGATCTTGGAGAGGAGTACAAAGATAAAAATTTAATCTTGGAATTTGAAGGAATAATGGGAATCTCTGAGATATTTATAAATGGCTTTTTAGTAAAGAAACATTTTTATGGATATACCAGCTTTCTTGTAGATATAACAAAATACATAAAAATTGGGGAGAAAAATACCCTTATTGTGCATGTGGAAAATACCCATAAGCCAAGTTCTCGATGGTATGCAGGAACAGGCATTTATAGACATGTTTGGCTACATGTAGGGGACAGAGTTTATATAAAGCCATGGGAATTTCATGTAACATATGACATATTAAATAATGAAAAAGCCATTATATATCCCAAAGTTATATTAAAAAATACTGATGACAAAGCCCAAAATGGAAAATTGATCTTTGAAATCTTTGCTAAAAACAATGAGTTATTAAAATCAAAAGAGATAGATTTTTATTTAGATTCAAAAGAAGAAAAGGAATTTAAAACTGAGATAGAACTTTCTAATTTTATTTTTTGGGATATAGAAAATCCTTATATATACAAAATGAAAGCAAGGGTTATAAAGGATAATAAGGAAATAGATAGCTCTGAGACTGAATTTGGCATTAGAAGTATAACCATATCTCCCGAAGAAGGGCTTAAGCTTAATGGTAGACCAATAAAATTAAAGGGTGGATGTATTCATCATGACCATGGAATATTGGGAAGCAAAAGCTATGATAGAGCAGAAGAAAGAAAGGTAGAAATTCTTAAAAACAATGGCTTTAATGCTGTAAGACTTGCCCATAATCCTTATGCCCCCTCCTTTTTAACCTATTGTGATAGACTGGGATTATTAGTAATTGAGGAATTTTTTGATGTTTGGACATGTGGTAAAAAATCTTATGACTATCACCTATATTTTGAAAAATACTGGGAAGAAGATATTGAAAGTACAATTAAAAGAGATTTTAATCATCCCTCCATCATCATGTGGTCTATAGGAAATGAGGTTACATGGGGATCTGGTATAGATTGGGAAAGAGAAGAAGGATATTCAAGTATATATGAATGGAGTGATAAATTAGCTAAGAAAGTAAAAGAGCTTGATCCCACAAGATTAGTTACCTCCGCCTTTTGTGGTCTTGCCTTTGAAAGTATAAATGTGGAAGATAGGGAGGAAGATAACATTGTCCTTTTAGGTATATGGAAGGGAAATGAAGAAACTAAAGAAAGATGGGGAGAGATAACTAAGAGATTCTTTAGGCACTTGGATGTGGCAGGATATAATTATAAGATTGAAAGATATGCATATGATAGGATTAAATATAAAGATCGCATAATATGTGGCACTGAGACTTTCCCTTATACTATGTATGATAATTGGAAAGAAACATTGGAAAATCCAAATGTAATTGGAGATTTTGTATGGACTGCCATTGACTATCTTGGAGAGGCTGGAATAGGGAGAGTATCTATAGATAGGGAAGAAGCTAACAATTTCTTAGGGAAATATCCGTGGTTTCTAGCCAACTGTGGAGATATTGATATATGTGGTGAGAAAAGACCTCAATCTTATTATAGAGATATAGTATGGGGAAATAGAAAAGATCCTATAATTTTTGCACTTCCACCAGAACTTTATGGGAAAAAATTATATATGAGGGCATGGTCATGGGAGCCTGTAGAAAGAAGCTATAATTTCAAAGGATACGAAGGAAAACCTATAAGAATATACATCTATGCAAATGCGGATGAGGTAGAACTCTTCTTAAATGGAAAATCTCTTGGAAGAAAAATCTCGGGTGAAAAAGTAAAATTCAAGACTACTTATGATATTACTTATGAACCTGGCATATTAGAAGTTATAGCTTATAAAGATGGTAAAGAGGTGAGTAAAGATCGTTTAGAGACCACTTCTAATCCATATGAATTAAAAATTATTCCTGATAGAAAAGATCTACTCTCATATGGAGATCTATGCTACTTAAAAATTATAGCTGTAGATGAAAAGGGACTAATAGTACCTGATGCAGATAATAAAATAGTGGTAGAGGTAAAAGGAGACGGAAAATTAATAGCTCTTGGAAATTCTGATCCATTTTTTGAAGGCTCCTTAGTAAGCCCCTTTGGAAAACTATATAAAGGTAAAGCCTTAGCTGTAATAAAGAGTATAAAAGATGAAGGAGAGATATACATAAAAGTATCTGGAGATATGTTAAAATCCTCAGAAGAAAAAATTTACATTAAAAGGGAGATACCATAAATTAAATTAAAGAATTGACAATTATCTATAAAAAATAAAAGATAGAAGCCTGAAGGGGAAAGGCTGTCTATTATATTAAATCTTTCATTTTTAAATTGGGATATCTTTTTATTGTTTGATAAAATGTAACAATACTTAATATATAGGGAGTTATAATCGTCTTTAAAAGATAGTTCTAAAATAAAATTATTCCTTTCCCCTTTATACCCTATATTTATATCCAACTTTAACGGAAGAAATTGAATATAATCTTTATAACCCTCATAACCACTTATTAAAGGCCTAAAAGCTATATAACCATTCTCATCCACATATTCCCTATCCGAGGAGGCTTTTGCGTTAGTATATGGAATATCAAACCAATAAACTCTACCCCCTAAGTCCTCTATATTTAAAGAAAAAGAAAGATTTTTCAATAAATTAAAAAGAATCCCAAAATCAAAAGAATAACCTATACCCTTACCTTTCACCATATCTATTCTACGATATAATAAATTATTGTTATAAATATAATTTAAAAAAATATCAAAACTGTATGTTTCTTCATCTATTTTTGAAAAATTACCTGACAAAACCCCATCTTGATAATCAAAGCCAATATATAATTTAGGAGTAAAAAACAAAGACAAAAAGTTTCCAAGATTTATACTCCTTTTTATAAAAATACCACCTATTGAATATCCTTTAATCTCTCCATAAATATCATAATCTCCTATTGATAGATTATTATTAATTAAACCTTTTACAAAATCCAATGTGGAATTTTCCATAAAACCATAATAATCACTAAAAAATATAGCTCCTATCTCCATATCTTTAATGGATAATTTCAGCTCATCTTTATGAGTTAAAAACATATGATTCTTAAGATTTATTTTTGTATCTCCATTAAAAAAAGTACTTCCAGAAATATCTAAAAAATTACTAATGGAAAAACTATTAAAAGTTATGTTGCTTGGGAAAGAAAAGCCATAACAAAATTTAATAAGAAAAAGCAAAGTAATAAAATATAATTTTATCCTCATAAGATTGTAAAGGGGGAGAGTTTATTCTCTCCCCCTAAAATTAATATTTAGAAAATAGATTCAATATATCCATCGCTATACCTTACCATGGGCACACCATTTAAAAGATAAAGATCAGCAAGACGTGATCCAGCATTATTTTTTATGGTTCCTGTAAATACATTATCTCCACTTTGATTCCCATCTACTGTGAACTTCATAATCAATCCATCTTGGTTATTTAATGTAACATCTAATATATTTGTATCTTCGTTAAAGGATGATACGGGAGTATTTGGAGTCTTAAGCCATACCTTTGTACCATCTGGATTTGTTCTTTCATATCCAGCGGATATCACATAAACTTGATATGTATCATGTAAAATTCCAAGGTTTGCATCAATCTTTGGTCTATTTGGAGCTTCTATATGACCCACAAAGTTTGCCTTCCATTTTGGGAAATTAGCAGGACTTTCGGGCTGAGTAATATCATAGGTATCCGCATTTAGATACTGGCCTGTTATAGTACCTGTAAAGTAAGCACCAGTTGGCATACCATTTTTTAGCTCTCTAAAGGTTCCTGTAAAGGATATATTTTGGGGAGGATTTTGAGTGCTACCATTTTGATAATAAACATGGATAAAATTCATATCAAGATTTCCTTCTGCTTGAGCTGTGGTGGTAGAAATTAACCCAGATATAAGAATTCTCTTTAGATAATCTCTATACTCCCTTTGATTCGAATCATACCATTCTCCAAACTCAACATAAAGCATTCTGTTATTGTTTTTAATATCAATATTTAAATAATGAGAGACAATGGTACCAGTAATTGTTAATGTGGCAGGAGACTTCAAATGCTCAAGTTTTGTGGCTGTAAAGTTTCCATTTATACTTAAATTTCCATCCTTTGTTCCAAAAATAGCATTCAATTCTCCCCTTGTTGGGAAATTATTGGCATCAAAATTTACTTTGATATTTCCACTATCAATTATTGAATTATTTTTATATCCATTAAAAGAAATTGTTATAGTTGAAGTGTTTCCTGCTTGGGTAGTATTAACAGTAATATTTAATGTATATCCTAAATCTGTATCTTCAAAGGTATATGTACCTCCTGGAGATGTTTGAGAAGTACATGCTAAAACAAAGCCTATTCTATACATCGTTTCACTTAGATCTGGCACAATCTTTTCCTGTATCTCCTCAGAAAGTCTATTAAATGGTGTATCCACAATTCCAGGAACTCCTATCCCTTTATAATCATGAATTGTGAGTATGGTATTTCTTAAATCAGCCACTAATAACTTTGCCTTTGCCACATCTCCACTTTGGGTAGTAGTAAACTTCCAAACTGGCCCTTCAGATATGGCTCCTTTACTATCTTTTGCCACTACTTTCCAATAATAGGTAGTATTGTATGCCAAATTCTTAACTTCAAAGCTACTTGTAGAGTGATTACTTACCAATAATCCTAAACTATTTTGACTTACTCCCAAGTAAATATCAAATACTAAAGGATCATTATCAGGATCTGAACACTCCCAACTTAAAATTACATTGATAGGTACACCTGTAGCATTATCTTGTGGAGAAGGTGAACTTGGAGTTACTGGTGGATTATTGGTTTGTCCTGAAGATTGGGTAGTAAAACTCCAAACTGGACCTTCTTTTACTCCACCCTTTCCATCCTTTGCAACTATCTTCCAATAATAAGTAGTACTGTAATTTAAATCCATTACTTGGTAACTCTTATAAGCATAATTTTGTTTAATAGGAGTAAGATTATTTGTACTTTTTCCAAAATAAATGTCAAACACCAAAGTATCACCATCAGGATCGCTACATTCCCAACTTAAGACTGGATCAATAACAACACCCGTTGCACCATTTGGCGGATTTGGATTAGATGGAACATCTGGGGGATTATTTGTAGGTTTTGGTGTGCATCCCCCTATAAACAAAACTAAAAGGATCAACACTAAAATCTTCTTTAAAAACATTGAATTCTCCCCCTCTCACTTTAGAAATTATATTAATTTATATACAGCTTTATTATACTACTTTAAGAAAATAAAAAAAGTGATATAAATCACTTTTTAAAATAAACTATTTGATTAATTAGATTAATAAATCTTTATTTCTTTGCAAAGATGCCCACATTCCTACAATACCAAGTACAGTAAAGAGATATAAAAGTATTTTAAAGGTATACATAAAATTATGAGAAAAATCTAAACTTGATGTATCTTTTAACAATATGGAAAAGGCAGAATTGACAAGAGCCATGCTTAAGGTCTGTCCTATAACTCTCATAGTTGCCAAAGTAGAAGACGCTATACCATAAAAATTTCTATCCACAGAACCCATAACCGCATTAGTATTAGGAGATGAGAAAAGGGCAAAACCAAAGCCTAAAATAAATCCTGAGAGTAAGATAAGAAAAATAGGAGTATCAGAAGATAAAAAAGATAAGAAAAATATAACTGAAGAGATGATGAGCATACCAATAGATGCAATGACTCCTGGATCTTTTTTATCTGACAATCTTCCAGCCCATGGAGAAAAAATAACCTGGGAGATAGGCTGAAGGGATAGAACCAAACCTGCCCTGTTAGGAGAAATCCCTCTTATATTTTGTAAATATAGACTCAAAAGAAAAGAAAGAGCAGAAGTTGCTCCATAATTTATTAAGGCTGATAAGTTGGAAAATACAAATCTTTTATTTTTAAGAAGATTTATAGGAAATATAGGTTCTGAAACTCTTTTTTCCACAATATAAAATAAAAATAGCATAAAAGTACCCAATAATATACCTATAATTCCCCATTTATCATTCAGCCTTGAAAGTCCTGACAAAATAAAAGTAACAGAGAAGGCATAAAGAAGAGATCCTAAGATATCCAATTTCTCACTATTAGACTCTTTCCATTCTTCTTTCACAAAAAGAATTAATATAAAAGAGATAAGTCCTAATATTAATGTAAATATGAAAAGGCTTCTCCAAGAAAAATACTGAGTTAGAAAGCCACCTAAAAAGGGTCCTAAGGATAATCCTAAATAAACAGAAGTAACATAATACCCTAAATTTTTTCCTCTTTCAGATGATAAGGAGACAGATGATACTAAAGCTGGAGTTGTTGCAAAAAGAATAGATCCTCCAATACCTTGAATAACCCTTGAAACCACAAGTATATCATAATTAAAAGCTAATATACTTATAAAAGATCCAATAGAAAACACTACTAAACCTATAGAAAATAGTCTCTTTCTTCCATAGATATCTGCAATCTTACCAAAGGGAAGTAGAAAAAAAGCATTTGAAAGAAGATATAAAGTAGATAACCAGCTTAACAAAATAGGAGAAAGATGAAATTCCTTCCCAATAATAGGCAAAGCCACATTAATAGCAGATGCAGAAAAGGAAGTGATAAATGCGCCAAGAAGTAGAGCTATAAAAAGTCTATTTCTCACTTCTTGCAACCCTCCTTACAATATCATTGCCTTATTTTTAATAAGCTTATTAAAAGATTATAGGAAAACTAACCATCATTTACCTCTATATACAAATTGGGTAGGACTTGCAAATTTTAGGGCTATTAAAAGGAAGGTCATAGTAATTAGAAAATAAACTACTGCAAGAGCATCTATAGCTTGAGGGGGACGTGTTCCAGCTGCATAGGCATCATAATAAAGAGCTACAATAACGGTTTGAGATTTTGGACCTGCCACTAAGAAGGTCAATTCAAACATGGCAATAGTTCTTACGATAGAAAGGAGGGCAGCTGTAAATATACCAGGCACTGTTAAAGGTAATAATACCTTTACAAAGGTTCTTAATCTGCTTGCCCCTAAAATTCTTGCAGCTGATTCATAGCTAACATCTATCTGCTCAATAAAAGGATATAAGATAAGTACCACATAAGGAATTATAGGTACTAAATTAGCAAGAATCACTCCAGAAATTCTTGTAGCAAGCCTTAATTTATATAACATGGCTGCTAAAGGTATACCATAGGTCATAGGAGGTACTAACATAGGTACAAGAAGAAGAGATAGAAGAACATTTTTAAACTTAAAATTATACCTTGCAAAAATATATGCAGCAGGATATCCAATAAGAAGCGAAATCAAAGCTACTGATATTACCACTACAAAAGTGGCAAAAAGAAGCTGTGGAAGATCATGCTCTTTAGCCATATATGAGTACCATTCTAAGGTAAATATCTTAGGAAACCAATCTGTATACCAATTTTTACTTAAAGAATTCAAGATTACAGTAAAGATTATCCCTAAAACATTAAATACATAAACAAAGATGGCTATCCAATATAATATTCCTGAAAATTTTATCCTTCTCATTATTTATAAAATCCCTCCTATCCCTTTCCTCCTGAGGTTGCAACAATTTTGAAAAATCTTTGTCTTATAAGCATAACAATAAGGATAAAAATAAGCTCTACTAAGCCCATAATTATAGCTATAGCTGAAGCCATATGAAAATCAAATTTTTCAAAAGCCCATTGGTAAGCTGCTATGGAAATTACCCTTGTAGGTCCAGAGGGCTGGCCTAATAACACAGCAGAAGGAAAAACTGTAAAATTCATGACAAAATTCAAGGATGTAGCCATTGCTATTCCCGGCATCCAAAGGGGAAAAATAATTCTTCTAAAGATATACCATCTGCTTGCACCAAGTATACTTGCAGCCTTCTCTAAGGTTGGATCGATGCCAGATATATATCCTAAAAGCATTAAAAATACAAAGGGAAAACCTTGAATTATCAATGCAAGAAGTACTCCTAAATAATTATGAGTAAATCTATAAGGTTTATCTATAATTTTTAATGCCATCAAAATCTTATTCAACCAACCATTTGGTCCCATATAAGTCAGCATACCCTCTGCCACAAAAACACTTCCCAATGTAATAGGCAAAATCAAGAGAAAAGATATTAATTTTTCTCCCTTTATTCCATGACGCATATAATAGGCAAGAGGCATGGCTATTAATACATTCAATAAAGTGGCAGGTATGGCTATCTTTAAAGTAATCCATATAGTATTAGCATCCCAAGGATCAGTTAAAAATCTTATAAAATTGGCAAGAGTAAATTTTCCCTCATCGTTAGTTAAACTTAAATGAAGACCATATATAAATGGATAGACAAAAAGGAAAATAAAATATATTAGCACAGGCAAAAGTAATAAAAATACTGTTAAAAATTCTCTCTTTTTCATTGAACATCCTCCTCAGGAAAGACAAGAATTCTCTCAGGAGGAATATATATCTTAATCTTATCTCCTGGATTTAGAATTATCTTCTCAAAAGTAGATATCTCAATACGTATATTACCATTTATATATCCCCAAAGCTGTCTTACCTGTCCTAAATATTCCATAACCTCAACCCTCATCTCCAAGGAATTAATAGGTCCTTCTCCTATCTTTATATCCTCAGGCCTTATAGAAATATAAAGCTTCTTTTTATCTCTAATAGAATTATGAATATGTTCTTTATATTTCTCATTTAATACTGCATTTAAAATAAAATCTCCTAACTTAAACTCTATCTCTCTGTCCTTTACATGGATTACATCCACATTCCATATATTTCTAAATCCTAAAAAGTGGGCTACAAATAAATTTCTTGGATAAGAATAGATTTCTTCTGGAGTACCAATCTGTTGAATTTTTCCCTTATTTAATACCACTATTCTATCGGACAGGGCTAAGGCTTCTTGTTGATCGTGAGTCACATAAATAGTAGTAATACCTAATTTCTCATGAATAGCTTTTAACTCATATCTCATCTCAATCCTAAGAAGGGCATCAAGATTAGAAAGTGGCTCATCAAGCAACATAAGACGAGGCTCTGTAACTATACAACGAGCTAAAGCTGTTCTTTGTTGCTCACCTCCAGAAAGCTGTCTTGGATATTTATCTATATGCTCCTCTAAATGTACCATTCTTAAAGCATTAATAACCCTTTCTCTTATCTCAGAGGGGGGAACTTTTCTAATTCTCAGCCCAAAAGCTACATTTTCGAAAACAGTAAGGTGTGGAAAAAGAGCATAATTTTGAAAAACCATTCCAAAATTTCTCTTCTCAGGAGGTATAAATCTCTTTCCATCATCTATGCATTCATCATCTATGTATATACTCCCTCCATCAATAGGTATTAAGCCAGCAATTGAATTTAAAATAGTAGTTTTTCCACAACCTGATGGCCCCAAAAGAGTAATAAACTCTCCATTTTTAATAGTAAGATTAAAGTTATCTACTACTTTTCTATTGCCATAATATTTTACAAGATTTTGGATTTTAATTTCTTTAAAATCCTTCATTCTATCCCCCTTACCTTGATTTCATAATTTTTAAAAAAGGAGGGGAGATGAAAATTATCTCCCCTCTTACTCTTATACTTACTTTACCTTTGATCCTACTAATCTATCCCACATATCAAAGGCTTCTACTAATTCTTTTGCACCAAGTTGAGTAGTTGATGGGAATTTTCTTATAGCATCCTCATATTCTTTTCTCATAGCAGACTTAATCTTTTCTTGAATTTCAGCAGGAGCCTTACTAAGAGGTACATTCTTTATAGCTGGTCCAGGATAGAAGTATCCATTATCATATGTTAAGGCTTGCATTTCAGGTCTCAAAAGCCATGCCATAAGTTGAAGAGTAGCTTTCTTTCGATCTTCATCCAAGCCTTTTGGCATGCACATAAAATGGGCATCTGTTACCCATGTAGTATTTTTCAAGAAGAAACCCTTGAAGGTTTGAGGAATTACTCCCAATATTCTTTGATTCATATCCCATCCAAGATGGCTTGCAATTATATAAACACTTCCCTCTGCTAAAGCCCTAAAAGTAATAGCGGTACCAGTAGGATAATAATCTATATATTTATCAAGCTCCTTTAGATATGCCCATGTCTTTTCCCATGTTTTTGGATTCTTAGGATCTTTATCACCTAATATATAAGGTAATCCCTGTAATAATGCTCTCCCTGGTCCAGAGTTTGCAGGCCTTGCATACATAAATTTTCCAGGATTTGCCTTTGCCCACTCAAGAAGTTCCTCAGCAGTTTGAGGTACCTTCTTTACTTTTTCAGGATTATAGGTAAACATTGGTCCTCCGGGACAATATGTTACCACTATTCCATAACCTTGGAAAAGATCAAAGGCTGCTTTTGCTCCAGGAAGATATTTGGTTTCAAGGCCAGGAAAATATTGTTTATAAGTTGGATATATATTTTCCCAAAGTCCCATTTCCAATCCTGACGCCATAGCATCATAACCAGTAAGTACCATAGTGGTAGTAACATTCCCTGCCATCTGTTGTGCCTTTATCTTTGCTGGAAGTTCTGGGGCAGTAGCCTTTAAATATTCAATATCTTCTACCAAATCAGGATGTGCTGATTTAAAAGCTTCTATAGCATCTTTAGTAAGTTGTAAATTTCCTGCCACATCTATAATACTAAGTCTTACCCTTTTCGTTTGTGCTCCAATGTTTGTTACAAAAATTAACATTAAAAAAAGAATCAAAAGCATTGAAAAAACTTTCTTTTTATTCATAAGACACCTCCCTATTTTAATAAAATTTTAATCTCTTTTGATCTATTATAATACCAATTTTAATTTTTTTTTAAACAAAAAAATGATATAATTTGAAAAGATGAAAGAAATTATAATTATAATTTCTTGGGGAATAGGCTGGTTATATTACAAGACTCTTAGGTTTCTTAAGAGGGAAGATCAAAATTTAAAAGACTATAAGATATCGATAATCATCCCAGCAAGAAATGAAGAAAGAAATCTTCCTAAACTTCTTTCCCTTCTTGAGAAACAAACATATAAACCATATGAAATCATAGTTGTAAATGACAATTCTGAGGACAACACAGAAGAGGT
>Ga0272449_1000802_pt1 | contig 35420 bp, 31 predicted proteins | sample YNPCB0241_FD_198679 | JGI IMG/M metagenome (GOLD analysis project Ga0272449, IMG submission 198679) | Hot spring sediment microbial communities from Yellowstone National Park, WY, United States - YNP-CB-024-1 | ecosystem: Environmental > Aquatic > Thermal springs > Hot (42-90C) > Sediment...
GACCATAGATTTCCACTTACAAAAAGATTTGCAATTATATCTCCCTCACTAAGTCCAGCTGCTTCATAAGCATAGGCAAGTGCTTTTATTATATGCTCATATTCATGTTGTTCATAAAAAACATACTTGGGCTCGCTAGTAGAACCACCACTTGCAAAATATATTCCTCTAACAGGTCTTGATGTAAAAAGATTATAATTTTTAGGTGGTGTGTTTTCATATATATGTTTTTTTTCAAGGAGTGGAAGTTTTTTAAAATCATTAATGCTTTTAATCTCTTTGTTATTCCTGTAAAATTTCTTATAAAAAAAACTATTTTTTCTTACAAAATCTATTAGTTCAATTATTTTATCTTGGGTTTTATTTCTTCCTTCAAGAGAAACCCAGTTAACAAGATTTGATAAAACAAATCTACCATCATGAGGTGCTCCTGTTCTTCCGATGGTCATCTCTCCAAGCTCTGTAAATCTTAAAACACCGGTATTTGCAAACTCATTTAAAATCATCTTTCTTTTTATTATATCACCACCTATTCCAACTGTCTGTAAATAATCATAATAAGGTTTTATCAATTTTTTTATCTGATAAATATCATCAACGGTTTTAATATAAAGAACCCTATTTAATGGTGAAATTCTATATGATGGATTTCTTTCATAGATAATAGTATAGTTTGAGTTTGGAAATGAGGATATTATTTGTGCATTTTCAAAACACATATCAATCTTTGCAAGTTCCCTTGCTTTTGTAATCTCAACTTTTTCATCATCTAAGAGTTTTCCTTGAGGAAATTTTTTTGAAAACTCTTTTAAAGATTTTTCCAAAGATAACATAAGATTTTTAACAATTTTTTCTCTATTTTCTTTCTTGCAAACTACATATAAATCATGCATATTTGAACACGCTGACTGATCCCACATAGCACAATCAATCGCAATTTTTTTAGCAACATCATCATAACCATTTCTTTCAATATAATCCTCAAAAAGAATTCCAAAACTCGTCTTTGGTCCAAAAGAAAGAACATCTGTATTTATACCTGCCATTTTTCTATAACTATCAACAGCATCATACCCACCCCAAACCATAATGGTATTTACATTTTTTGCAAAAGCCTCTTCAATATTTCTCTTACCACTCTGCCAATAAAGTATTGCAAATGACTTTGCAATTACACCTTTCTTATCAACATCCTTTACAGCCTTTGCAAAAACACTCATAAAATTTGAACCACTTGAAGAAACTTTAACTATATTTACATTTTTCGTTATAATTCCACATACAAGAGAATCAAGAATACCTAAAAAAACATTTCCAGCCCCTATATGAAGAACCACACCTTTTGGATATGCCCTAATATATCCATCATAATTATATCTTTCCATAGGATTGTCAAGCGAATATAGATAGAAAACTTCAAGAGAAAGTCTTTTATAAAGTTCTTTTTTATTTAATATCTCTCCAACAAGTTTAAATGTCTCATCAATCATTGGTTTTGAAAATTTAACTTTAGAAACGACATCTTCAAAGGCAGTTTTATAATATATTGAATTCTTATCCATAAATAATTTTCCAACCTTATCAAGAACATCTATAATATACTCATAACTTTGATTATAAACTTCATTTTTTAAACTATGAGCTTTTTCAACAATATCAAGTGCTTGTTTGTCAAGAATTATATCATCATCAGTTTCAATTGAAAAAATATAATTTTTGAATATCTTCATAGAAATCACCTATTTAAGCATTTCTGCTGCTGTTATAGCACAACCTTTAAGTTTTTTAATCCCTGCTCTTCCAAGTATTTCAAGAACAGGCCCTTTTATTCCACAATCACATCCCTCTTTAACTATTCCCCAGTCAGATGAAAGAAGTGAAAAAGATGGATAGGAACTCAGATATGGAGTCATAAATTGTAAAAGCCCTTTTTTATTATAACCAAGGTTTTTGAAACTTATTGGATCTCTTGCAATAACCTTTCCATAAATTGGAATATGAAAATTTCCTAATTTGCAATCAACATAAGCAACACCATGTTCAACCATACCAAAAAGGTCTCTAACATTTTCAACAGGTATTGAAAGATTATCTGCAAGAATTTTTCTATATATTCTTTTATCTATCGCCTCATCTTGAAGTGTTTTCCATCCACCACCAGTTATAACAAAAGATGATGGATTTAAAACAGGATATCTGCCAAATTTTTTCTTATACTCCTCTGTAGTTTTTAAAGCAAAAGCAGGAAAACCTATTAATCTAACTGGAAGTTTTTTTTCCTCATATTCTTTAAGAATATTTATACATCCTTCAACATCAAAATAAAACTCCTTTTTAGTTTCATTCCATTTAAAAGCATAATAAATACTTCCACCTTCTTTTGTAAAGGAGGTTAAAAGCTTATCAGTCCATGCAGTTCCAACATCACCTGCAACATTTGGATCATATGTAAAACATATATAATGATACGAATTATTCATATCCACACAACCAAGTGCATTAAAAATTTTAAAACTCATTCTTCTAACTCTCAAAAGCGAAGACAAATCCAAGCATATCTTAGAAGTTTTTCCTGATGTCCCACTTGATTTAAGTTCAAGAACTATCTCACTTTGCTTTAATGTCAAAAGATCTCTTTCTTTAAAACCATTAACAAAAACAAAAGGAATTTTTTCAATATCGCTATATTTTTTTATATCAGAAGGTCTAAATCCAAGCATATCGTAATATCTTTTTAAAAAGAATGATTTTTTATACTGATACTCAGCAATATATTTCATTGCTTTTGTAAAGCTTTCAAGTGCTTTTTTTGAATACTCAAAAGCATCAAAGTTTTCTATAAAACGATCTGCTGGATCATTTATTTTTATTACCTTTGATGGATGAGGAAGTTTTTTTTCTATATCAAGTTCCTTCATTTAAAAACTATCTCCACATAATTTTCTCTCCAGAGTTTAAGATACTCTTTTAAAAAATTTCTGTATATTGATGAGAGTTTAACATTTCTGAAATCAAGCACATCAAATGTTCTTGAAAAAACAATACAATCATATCTTGTTCCATTATCATATTTTCCTGCAACAAAATATCCTGAAGGTATAAACCTTGCATCTATCGCTGCTCTTTGTAGTTGGGGAGTATAAGCATCAAAAAGTATCTCAAGATAAGCCATATCAAGGTCCCTCATCTTTCTTGCAACATTTTCAAGAACAACAGTCGGATCAAGATCAGTAAATCCACCAACAAAAACACTGTATTTATCTTTTGGATTGTAGGTAATATATATCTCAGTTTTTCCATCAGGTGTTATTAAAAGCATATTTGGCTCATGGAAGGGCATAAATGTATTTCTAAACCATCCTTTATTTTTAACCTTTGAAAATCTTCTTTTTATAAAAAACGGTGCGGTTATAATCTCAAAATCAACAATTGGTATCTTTACTGTATGGTCTGAATACTGTCTCTTAATATTTTTAACCTCTGCTTTTTCAAGTTTTATCTGTTCCAAAACAAGATTGTAAAAAGGAAGTATCTCTGGAATTAAAACTGGGTTTTTCTTTCTTTTTGCAAGCGCATTCTTTGTCAAGTATGCTGTGAAACAATGTGTTTCATTCTCCTTGAGTTTATGAGTATTAGGAAATATACCCAATTTTACAAATCCAAGACTTTCAGTGAGTTTCTGCGGTGCATAGGATGTTGTTCTTGTTGTAGCATATACTATATCAACTAAATCTTGATTTTGTGTTATATCATCAAGTATTAATTTCATCATTATATATGCAATATCATTTTTTCTAAACTCCTCACTAACAACAGCACCAAACGCTTTTGAAATTCTATTTTTAAGATCAAGAGAATATACAAGGCTTGCTATTATCTTTGAGTTATAATCTCCAACAAGCCAATAATAATCATCACTCTCTATAGCTTGTTTCATCTTTTCTGGATCTGTAATTATTGGAATAGAATATGAAGAGCCATAAACCTCTGTATATAAAACCTGAATCCTTCTTGCATCAATCAACCTTGCAGGCCTTATAAGAACATCACCTTTTCCTGGAACATTTATCTTTGTGGTAAGGTATTTAACTGACATATTAACTCCTATGATTAAATAATCCCTATAAAATTATTTTATCATTTTTTATCTTTGATAATTTGAAAAAGAAGTTCTTCAAAAAACAAATCAGTATCAATAAAATCTATATAATTGTTAACATTAAAACAAAAAGAATAAATTCTTCCATCATTTTCTACATATCCAACATAACTTCTAACTCCATTTAACGAACCTGATTTTATCCTTGTATTAAGATTATATTTCAACCCAAATTTTTTTATATGCCCCTTTGCATCCTCATCACCTGGATAGATAAGCGACTCATAAAAATCTTTATAATAATCTCTATTTTTCGCAAATTCAAGAAGTTTTATAAAACCATCACAACTAAAAAGATTTCTTCTTGAAAGCCCGCTTCCATCTACTATTTTAAATCTCTTTATTCCATTTTCATTTAAAAAATTTCCAAGTTCTTTTAAATTTTCATTAAGCCCATATACTCCTTTCTTTAAAAGTGAATACCTAAGTAATGACTCTGCATAGAAATTAAAACTCTTTTTATTCATAACCTTTATTATTTGTGAAAGAGAAGGTGAGTAATAAGTTTTTAAAACATTTAATTTTTTATTTAATAACTTATAAATAACATTAGTATTTTCAACAATTATATTTTTTGATTTTAAAAACTCAACCAAAATTTTTAAAAATGTTTCTGGTGGATTTGAAAGTGAACCTTTAACAATATATGCCGAGGTAGTTATGCCTAAACTCCCTCTAATAACCGCACTTTCACAGTATGGGTTTGAAAATATATAAGAATTATCACCAGTTTTAGGCAAATCACCAACAACATAATTTTTTATTTTTAAACCAGGATCTGGGTAAATCTTTATTATATCCGTTTTCTCACCAACTCCATAAGTTTTAAAATAAATAGAATATTGATTGTCGTTTATTGAAAAAGCGCTTACCCTTGCTGCATAATAATTTCCAATATCCTGCCACTCCCAGGAAGATTCAGGATAATCATCAAGAAGCGACGTATCAACAATGAGATTTTTTATCCTGTTAATTTTTCTACTCTTGATAACATCATAAATATCATTTAAAACACTATCAATACTTGAGTTAAAATTTGAACTCCCAAGCGTCATATCACCATATCCTTTAATAACAAAAAACTCCACAGTATTGTTTTTAACATCATCGCTCATTATTTCAGTTTTAAATTTAAAATCTTTTCCAAGTTTTTCAAATGAATAAATTGATGTAACAATTTTTAAAGAACTTGCTGGAATAAGCAACTTGTTTGAATTACAACTAACAATATCATTTTTGCCATTAGAAATTTTTAATGACCAAATTGCATCTGAAAAACTTTGAGATATTTTATCGCAATAATTAGAATAAAGATTTACAATAAAAAAAATTAAAAATTTTATAATCATTTCTTTGCTCTTGGATGATATTTATTATAAACCTTTTTTAAATGCTCAATTGATAGATGCGTATATATCTGAGTTGTTGATAAATCTGAGTGTCCAAGCATTTGTGAGACCCCTCTTATATCACAACCATGATTTAAAAGATGCGTAGCAAATGAATGTCTAATCATATGAGGTTTTATTTTTCTTGTAAATCTTGCCCTTCTTGCCATTTTTTGAAGTATAAGAAAAACTGATGTTGATGAAAGCCTCTCACCATTTTTATTTACAAAAAGAGGTGATGATGCAACTAGATCATTTCTTGTATCAAGGTAATTTTTTATCGCCTTTAAAGCATTTTCTCCAACAGGAACTATTCTTTCCTTTCTTCCCTTACCATAAACCCTTACGAAACCTGATATAAAATCAACATCACCAACATTTAATCCAACTGCTTCACTTCTTCTAAGCCCACTTGAATAAAGAAGCATAAGGAGTGCATAGTCCCTAAAAGCAAAGTTATAATTTGGTTCTTTGCTTAAAACCTTCCAAGGGGTATTTTCTTTAATTAAAACCTCTATTTCCTCTTCTGTAAGAAAATAGGGTAGTGTTCGTTCTTTCTTACAAACACTGATAGTTTCAAATGGATTTGATTTTATAATCTTATTCTCATAAAGATAATTTATAAAACTTCTAACAGCGGAAACTTTTCTTATGATAGTATTTTTTTCAAGGTTTCTAACAGATAATTGTGAGAGATATTTTCTTAAAATTATTGTGTTTATTTTTTCAACACTGTTTATTCCATTTTTTTTACAAAAATCTATAAATTCATTGATATCAAAACGGTACGCTTTTTCAGTGTATTTTGAAAAGTTCAACTGTGTTTTTCCGTAAGTGATAAATCTATTGAGTATTACTTCCATTCTTTTTTATGATATCCTCAGCATCATCTTGAGATATCTGTATCACATTTCTGCATTTTGGGAAATTTGAACATCCAAGAAAATAATTTTTTGGTCCCTTTCTTAAAACCATATATCCGCTACTACATTTGTCACATCTGCGATCTATTTTTATCCCCTGAAATTTAGCAGAGTTGTTATTATCAAGATTTACCTTACCCCTACATTTAGGATACTTACTGCATATCAGATACTTACCATATTTACTTTCCTTTAAAATCATATTCGAACCACATATTAAACATTTAATAGCTGTGTATCTACCATCTTTTTCTTTTTCCATATTAACCATCGCTTTATTAAGTTCGGCACTAAACTTCTCATAAAAATCTTTAAGGAGACTAAGCCAATAGAGGTTTGCATCAGCAATATCATCAAGTTTGTCCTCTATAGTTGCTGTATAATTCAAACTCATAATATCAGGGAAAAATTCTATAAGTTTTTCTGTAACTTTTCTACCTAACTCAGTTATTACAAGTTTTTTCCCTTTATCACGCTTTACATAACCCCGTTTAATTATTGTTGATATAATTGTTGCATAAGTAGACGGTCTTCCTATTCCATGATTTTCAAGCGTTTTTATTAAACTTGCCTCATTATAATTTGGTGGCGGAGTAGTTGTATGTGAATTTATATTTAGGTCCAAAAGAGTTATCTCATCCCCTTCCTTTAATGGAGGAAGAATATTTTTTTCATCTTCATCATCTTTTTTATCCTCTTCATCTTGATAAACACGAAGATATCCATCAAATTTAAGAGTCCTTCCCCCTGTTTTAAAAACTGCTTTATTTGTCTCATCAACTATTTCCACACTTAGTTGATCAAAAACAGCACTTTCCATCTGACTTGCAATAAATTTTTTCCATATAAGGTCATAAAGTTTATACTCATCCTCAGTAAGATATTTTTTTATTGACTGGGGTGTTAGATTTACATCCGTTGGATGAATGGCTTCATGTGCTTCCTGTGCCCCTTTTACTTTTTTAGTATAAATATTTGGTGTTTTAGGTCTATAATCTTTACCATAGTTTTTTTCTATAAAATCAAGTGCCTGTTTTTGAATAATCTCATTTACATTGTATGAGTCCGTTCTCATATAAGTTATTAAACCTTGCATCTTCCCGCCAATATTTACACCTTCATATAATTTTTGTGCTATCTTCATAGTTTTTTCAGGTGTAAAACCTAATTTATTGTATGCTTCTTGTTGAAGCGAGCTTGTTATAAATGGTGGTTTGGGTTTTGATATTGTGGTCTTTTTCTCAATTTTTGAAACTTTAAATTTTTTATTTAAAAGATAATTTATGCAAGCAGTTGCTTTTTCTTTTGTATCAAATATTGATGATCTAAACTTATAATCCTCTGCAAAAAGTTTAAGTGTTGTATATTTTTCAACATTTTCATCTTCCCACTTAAACATCTTTGCATCAAAACTCTGTTCATCTTTTTTAAATTTTCCAGAAATTGTATAGTAATCTTTTACCTCAAATGCATTTATTTCTTTATCTCTTTCATATATTATTCTTACAGCAACAGACTGAACTCTTCCAGCACTAAGCCCACCTCCAATTTTTTGCCATAAAAGTGGAGAAATCTTATAACCTACAATCCTATCAAGAATTCTTCTTGCTTGTTGAGCATTTACTAAATTTAAATCTATCTTTCTTGGTGATTTAAGAGCTTCAAGAATTGCATTTTTTGTAATTTCATGAAATGTTATTCTTTTAAATTTATCAGGATTTATATTTTTCAAAACCTGAGTTATATGCCAGCTAATTGCTTCTCCTTCTCTATCAGGGTCGGTTGCAAGATATATATTATCACAAGATGATGCAATCCTATTAAGTTCTGCAATAATTTTTTTAGCCCTACCTATAACAACATATCTTGGTTCAAAATTATTCTCTATATCAACACCCATCTCTTTTTCTGGCAAATCCCTTATATGCCCGAAAGAACTTCTTATAATAAAACTTGATGGAAGAAATCTGGATATTGTCTTTTGTTTTGTTGGTGACTCAACTATAACAAGATTTTTCATAACATAACTATTTTATAATTTTTTAATCATAAAAAATAAAAAATCCAATCTCAAAATTATATAATATAATCAAAATACAGGTTATGAAAGAAACAAAACTTAAAAACATTTCTGCAATTTTTGCTTTAATATCATCGGTTTTTGCTTCAGTATGTTCAGTATGCCCTTTACTAATTACATCAATTATAGGAATAACATTCCCTTTCTTTTTTATTTCCCAAAAAGCAAACTACTATTTTATTGGATTAACATATATTTTTGTAATAACATCTCTATATTTTTGGTATCGTGAAAAACAAAAAAATATCTGTATAACCTGCAATTCTAATACCATAAAAACAAAAAATATTTATTTATATTTGTTTCTTTTTTTAACACTTCTTTTTCTAATTTTTCCAGTTGGTGCTTTATTTCTTATACTTTTTCCAACCTGTACTATATGTCCTGTTCCTTTTGTTTTTATTGGTGCAAGTGGAGTTATCCTTTATCTTAAATACTTATCCTCATATCATCACATAATTTTATTTATTATCATAATTCTTGCTTTTTACTTCTTTTACAAAAGAAAAAACAAATGCAAAAACTGCAACAAATTATTAGGAAGTTAACTCAAATACAAGTTATATTTAAAACTTATTTCATTAGGTGATTGCTTAAAAAGTTCCACCTGACATAAATTAAATGTAAAAAAGAGGAATAAAGGCATGAAATTATCAGAGCTTATTTCAATTGCCGGTTCTGAAGAGAAGTCGGAGGAGTTTCTCAGATCAAAGGGGATCCTTAAGACATTTAAATTTTGCCCTTTTTGTGGTGGTAAATCAATAGGCAGAGTGAGAAGGAAATTTTTCAAATGTTATAATTACAGGAGGGAGTGGTCAGTCAGGAAAGATAGCATACTTGAGGATTTAAAAGTTCCTTTTTCAAAGTTTTTATTGGCTGTTAAGCTTTTTGTTTTAGAGGTTCCTGTCAACAGAGCATATAGGGAGTTAGGGATTGCCTATAATACGACACACAAAATTTATAGGAAGATAAGGGAGCTAATATACAGGTTTTCAACGAGGGATGAGAAGGTTTTATCGGGTGAGATAGAGATGGACGAAAGTTATTTTGGAGGCAGAAGGAAAGGCGGAAGGGGTAGGGGTTCTTTGGGTAAGATACCTGTTTTTGGTATACTTGAGAGGCGAGGGAAGGTAAGGGTGGAGGTGGTGGAGGATGTATCGGCTAAGAGCATCCTAAGGTCAGCAATAAAGAAGGTAAAGAGGGGTAGTATCATTTACACTGATAGATTCAGAAGTTATGATGGATTAGTCATGTATGGTTTCAGGCACGAGAGGATTGACCACGGGAAAAGATTTGCGAATGGGAAGGTTTATATAAACGGGATAGAGGGTTTTTGGAGTTATGCGAAGGAGAGGCTTTTGAAGTTCCATGGTGTTGGGAGGGAAAATTTTGTATATTATATAAAGGAGCTTGAGTTTAGATACAATAACAGGGATAATTTAGAGGAGGTTCTTTATAAGGTTTTAGGTGGAATATATTGAGCAATCACCTTTATTTATTCTAAAACAAGATTTAATGAAAGGCAAAAAAAATTATAAAGAATGCGATGAGAAAAATAAATAAAAATTCTAAAAACATTAAAATGGAAAACTCTCAATTTTAATCTGTTAAAAGAAATAATAATGGAAATATTTTACGCTGTTCTAACAGTTAATAATTCCACACAAGAAAATATCTTGAAGAAGTAAAAGAAAGAATAAATCAAAATTAATAAAATAAGTTTATTTTAAAAATTTATTAGACAAGTAATAAGAATTTCAAAGGAATTTTAACAATTGAATTTTCTACAAGTTCAAGATTTTTACTGCCAAAAACCAAACCATATCTTACATTTTTTACCTTTTTCATTGTTTTCTCCACCTGTCTTGTTTCTTCCTTATTAAAACCCATTTCAATGACAATATTGCTCCTATCCAATAAATTTAAAATAAAATCTGCTCCTCCCTCTGCAATATCATAAAATAATTTATATGCAATATTATTTTTTAAATCATTTTCAAAAATAAGTCCAAAATAATCTTCTAACTTTTTACCTTCTACGCCCGATATAAAAATTCCATCTAAAATAGAATTACGAAGAGAAGGGGTAATAAATAAATATTTCGGCGTTTTTCTTGTGCTCCCATAACTCTGCCCATAAGTTTTAACCTTAAAAATCATACCGCTCATAATTAAAGCATCAAGCAAAGCATTAAGCGTTCTAATATTATCTATACGCAAAGATTGTAATAACTTCTCATAACTAATAATATCTGTATTTGCCAATAAATAAAGAAGGTCATTTATTTTACTTACAGTTTCTGTTTTAAATCTTTTAAGATTTATAATATCCTTAATAATCACGCCATTAATAACATTTTTTATTCGTTCTGATATTTCATTATCATTCTTTAATTTAGCTACGAAAGGAAATCCACCATTTTTATAGAAATCTTCCTCACAATTGTATGGCAAATTTATGAAAAATTTATCCACATTATGTTCTATTTCCTTAAGAGAATAAAAAACAGATTTTGCAGATTTAGAATTAAAAAGTATCTTTTTTAAATCCATAGATAAATTTTCCGAAGGTAAAATATTGTATTTCAAGATAAGATACTCAATAAACTTCATTGGAAAAATTTCAACTATTTTTGATCTTCTCATCAAATCAGCACTTATTTTTAAATTAATTGCCGATGAACCTGTGGCAATAATAAGTAAATTTTTATGTCCTTTTATGCTGTCAAAAAGCACCTTCAAATACAAACTCCATTTTTCATCAAAGTGAACTTCATCAAGTAAAAGTATTATTTTTTTATCAAGATTAATAAAGTTAAAATCATTTATTTTTTCAAAAAATTTAAAAAACTCATTAAGAGTAATTTGCTCAAAATGAAGCCTGCTAATATCAAAATAAAATCTATAATCAAGTTTATTTATATTCTGTAGTATTTTTGCATCTAAAGGATTAGAAGCATTTAAAAACTTCTCTATTTTTAAAATTTGCATTAAAAGGGTAGTTTTTCCCACCCCTCTAATTCCATGTAAAAGAATTATTTTTTCAAAATCATCTATATCATTAGTTAGGAATTTACTGATAATTTTTTTTAAATAATAAAAGATATGGCGCGTTGGAAAAAGTTTTTTATTTTCATCATAAATATAACCCTCACTTAACTTGGGAAGATTCTTATTCCATTCTTTATAAAAATTGTCTAAATTTTCTTTCATATTTAGATTGTATTATACTACAATTTGATTACATATTTAAATTGTATTAAAATACAAACTGAATGTCAAGCGATCGAATTAGGCATAAGTTTTGTAACTGAAGCAAACACCTCTTTATTTAGTTAATATCTAAAACTCTTTTTCCATTAAAATGGAATTTGTAACAACTGAGATAGAACTTAAAGCCATAGCCATTGAAGCAAAAACAGGATTTAATAGAAAACCATTTATTGGATATAAAACACCACTAGCGACAGGAATTCCTATTATGTTATATGTAAAAGCCCAAAAAAGATTTTGCTTTATTTTACTAAAAGAATATTTCGCTATTTCAAAGGCTTTTATAATTGTTTTTATATCATTTTTGATAATTATTATATCCCCGCTTTCAATTGCTATATCGCTTGCCTTTGAAAAAGAAATTGAAGCATCGGCTTCAATTAGAGAAGGAGCATCATTTATCCCATCTCCAATCATTAAAACCTTATATCCCTTTTCTTTTATCTCTTTTATTTTTTTTGCTTTTTCATCAGGTAAAACTTCAGCTATATAATCAATTTGAAGTTTATCAGATATATACTTAGCAGTTTTTATGTTATCTCCGCTAATCATTAAAACTTTCTTTCCTCTTTTTTTAAGATAATCAATAAGTTCTTTTGCCCCATCCTTTATATCATCAATAAAAGAAATAATTCCAAAGCCATTATTTTCAATTGCTCCAATAATAATACTTTTCCCTTCTTCTTCAAATTTATTTATATCCTTTTCAAAATATTTTAAATCAAATCCATTTTCTAAAATAAATCTTTTGCTTCCTGCTATAATTTTTTTGCCTTCAACAAAACCTTCAACTCCAAGTCCACTATATGATTTAAAATTGTTTACATCTTTAAAATTTATATTTCTTTTTTGAAATTCAGATAAAATTGCTTTTGAAAGTGGATGATTTGAATTTTTTTCAATTGAGGCAATATAAGATAAAAACTCTTCTTCAGATATACTATAAGTTTTTATATCAAAAACTTTTGGCCTTCCTTCTGTAAGAGTTCCAGTTTTATCAAAAACAACAAAATCTATCTTATTCAATAATTCAAGAGCAATAGCATTTTTTATTAAAACTCCGTTTTTTGCAGCAATTCCACTTGCAACCATAACCGCTGTTGGAGTTGCAAGACCTAAAGCGCAAGGACAAGCAATTATTAAAACTGAGATTGCATTTGAAATTGCAAATGAAAAATCATTTTTTAATAAAATCCAAACCAAAAATGTTATTATAGATATTCCTAAAACAGATGGAACAAAATACATTGCCACTTTATCTGCAAACTGCTGTATTGGTGCTTTTGAATTTGTGGCATCTTCAACGGTCTTTATTATATTTGATAAAAAAGTATCCTTACCAACTTTTGTCGCCCTAAATTTAAAACTTCCATCTAAATTTATACTCCCTGCAAAGACAGTATCCCCTAACTTTTTAAGTACCGGCATACTCTCACCGCTAATCATTGACTCATCAATAGATGAAAATCCATCTATTATAATTCCATCAACAGGTATTTTATCACCAGGTCTTATTAAAATAATATCCTCAACATTTATCTCATCAACCTTTGTTATAATTTCTTTTCCATCTTTTATTATAGTAGCTTCTTTTGGTTTTAACTCCATTAATTTTCTTATAGCATTTGTCGTTTTCTTTCTTGCCTTATTTTCAAGAAATTTACCAAGCGAAATAAAGGTTATCAGAAAAGCAGCAGTTTCATAATAAAGATGAACCATAAAGCCATTTTTAAACCAAATAAATGTCTGATATAAACTATAAATATAAGATGAGCCAACCCCAAGAGTTATAAGAGTATCCATAGTCGCTGTTTTATAACTTATTACTGATTTTATTCCTTTTATAAAAAAATCCCTTCCTGTAAATATAATGATACTCGTAATTATAAACTGAACAATAGGATTATATTTTAAAATAAGCTCAGGGATATAAAAGTTTAAATGCTCACCCATTGATATATAGCCAAGAGGTATAGAAAAAATCAGGGCAAGAAAAAATCTTTTTTTTAATCTAAGATATTCTTTATTTTCTTCTATTTCATAGTCATCCTCAACTGCTTTATAACCAGAATTTTCAATTATTTTATAAATCTCTTTTAAGTCAATAATATCAGGATTATACTCAATATATCCTTTTGAATTTGAATAATTAACTTTAGCGATTTTTATTCCTTTTGAACTTAAAAGCGCTTTTTCAACTGTCATAGCGCAATTTACGCAGTGCATCCCAACTATTTTAATTTCTTTTTTCATAATTTTTTCCTTTAAAATAAATCATACAAGAATATAAATCCTTACTATACCAATCATCTGTCAATAACTTTGCTCTTGCTCTACATCCACCCTTACATCTATAAAATTTATCGCATTTTAGACATTCTTTCATTTCCTTCCAGTCAAAATTAACTCCGATAGAGTCACTTTTACTATATAGCTCATATATTTCCTTAAAACTATTTTTATTCAGATCTCCAATTGGTTCATTTAAATTCTGAAAATAATGGCAGGGATAAATAAGCCCTATGCTGGATATAAAACATTCTTTTATTCCAGCTCCGCAGTAAAAACCATTAGTTGAAATAATAGCCGATATATCTTTGCTTTTCATTCCATCATTATTATCGCAATCTCCTTCTATAGAATTGATATTAACCTCTATTGAAACCAGATAACTATTCTCTTTTGCCCTACCGATAGGCATAATTGGAGAAAATCTAATTCCCAGAACTCCTAATTCCTCAAGGCAAAACTTTTTAAAATCTTCAATTTCACAAACATTTTTATCTTTCACCATAGCGGTAATGAAAACTGGAAGATTGTATTTTTTAAGCGTTTTTATAGAAAATACCGTTTTCTCAAAAGAACCTTCGCCCCTTATAAAATCATGAAAATCTTTGAAAAAATCCAGGCTCACAACTATTTTTGCGATGCCATATTCACTCAAAATCTCGCATATTTTTGGATTAACTAATATCCCATTGCTCATAATTATAATTCTCATATTCCTTTTTGAAGATTCTCTCAATATATATTCTAGATTAGAATTAAGCAGTGGTTCTCCGCCGCTTATTATTAGATTCACCGGTTCAAGGTCATCAATACCAATAAGGATTTTGTCTATAATTTCAACGCTCATATCCTTTCCTGATAGAGAAGAAAAACAGTGCTTGCATCTTAAATTACATCTACCGGAAAATTCTATTTCTATTGACTCTAACAAACTTTTATTTTTAATCATCGGCTTTTCATATTCCAAATCTTCATCTATCATATTTCTGCTTTTTAATTTCTCATAAATAAACTTCTGCCGTTCATCCATCTCAAATGAATTTTTCTTTTTCATCATACTATCTAATATATTGAGCGTCTCTTCATTTATTCTGACTTTATATCCGCTTTTAATATGATGAAGCCATATATCAGTCTTAGTCTTTTTGATAATAGAATCTTTTAATTTCATTTAATGCTCCTATAACACTTTAATCTCTCTAAAAACAATTGGACATAAATTAGTCATTTTAAAATCCTTCCTCTTTTCTCCTTTTCCCGCCATTTGCCAGCTGGTAGACAAAGTAGCTGTCAGATGTGAACTATGCGATGTAAGAATGGGGCTGCTCCCCCTGTTATGGAAGAACAGCCCTTTTATCAACTAATCGCCAGGCTCTCCACAGGTACAAGGACACTGAGGCTTTGTCACAACTTCCACTGCCTGGTCGATGTGTTCTTCAAACAACATGTTGCCTCCTTTTACTTAATCTCATATAGGACTAATGCCTATATGAGAAAATCTTAATTCTCACCACTATCTATTTCCATTGGATCGCAGCAAATTCTTTTCGGGTCATTTGTAACTCTATAACAGCCCGGGCAGATATATTTAGCATTTTTTGCAAGTTTTTTTAATTCTTCAATATTTTTATTTTTAGCAAGTTCGCATAATGTTTCTTTTTTCTCTTTGCTACAACAATCCATAATAACCTCCATAAACTATATATTTTCAAAATCCTTTCTCTTCCATAAATAATATACGGCAGGATAGACAAGCAGTTCTAATGCAAAACTTGTAAAAAGCCCGCCTATCATGGGAGCCGCAATTCTCTTCATTAAATCAGAGCCAGTTCCAAGAGACCACATTATTGGAAGAAGTCCCATAAAAGCAGCCATTACAGTCATCATCTTTGGCCGAACTCTTTTGACAGCGCCATATATTATTGCTTCTTTTAAGTCAGAAAGATTTTTCAATTTCCCGTTTTTCTTAAACTCATTATAAGCGAGGTCTAAATATAAAAGCATAAAAACTCCTGTCTCAGCATCAAGCCCCATTAAAGCGATCATGCCAACCCAGACGGCAATAGAAATATTATAACCAAGTAGATAAATAAACCAAATAGCTCCTATTATTGAAAATGGAACTGCAAGCATAACAAGAATTGCCTTAAAAATAGATTTTGTATTTGAGTAAAGAAGAATAAATATTATAAAAATTGTAAGAGGCAAAACTATTTTAAGACGCTCACTTACCCTTAACATATTTTCATACTGTCCGCTAAATGTTATTGAATATCCTAAAGGAAGTTTTAATTTATTATTTAGTTCTTCTTTAGCATTTTTTACATAACTTCCTATATCCACATCTTTTATATCCACATATACATAACCAGTTAAAAGCCCATTTTCATCTCTTATCATACCAGGATCTTTTTTTAATTCAATGTCCGCTATCTGTTCAAGCAAAACGCTCATTCCATTTTCAAGCGGAATTACAATTTTTTTTAATTTTTCCACATTGTCTCTATAATCGCGAGGATATCTCAATAAGACGCCATAACGCTCTCTACCTTCAATAGTTGTGGTAAGATTTGCTCCGCCTATAGCGGTCATTAATAAATCTTCAACTTCTTTTACCGAAAGCCCATATCTTGAAATAACTTCTCTTTTTATATTGAAGTCAATAAAATATCCTCCTGTTGTTCTCTCGGCATAAACCGACCTTGTTCCTTTTAAATCTTTTATTATTTTTTCTATTTCAATACCTATCTCTTCTATTTTCTTTAAATCGCTTCCAGAAACTTTTATTCCTATTGGAGTTCTTATACCAGTGGAAAGCATATCTATCCTTGCTTTGATAGGCATAGTCCAGGCATTTACAAGACCTGGAAATTTCATTTTCTCATCCATCTCTGAGATAAGTTCTTCCCAGGTTATTCTGTCATACCATATATGCCTTAAAATTTTTTGTAAAAATTCTGGAGCCCAACTGCTATACCATCTCTCTTTCTTTCGCCATTTTTCTGCTGGTTTTAATATAACCGTTGTCTCCATCATTGAAAATGGAGCAGGGTCAGTAGATGTATCCGCTCTTCCCGCTTTGCCAAAAACCCTTTCAACTTCAGGAAATGATTTTAATATCTCATCTTGTTTTTGTAAAAGTTTTTGCGCCTCGCTTACAGATATCCCTGGAAGTGTAGTCGGCATATAAAGTATAGAGCCCTCATTTAAAGGCGGCATAAATTCAGAGCCAATCTTAAAAAATAAAGGTATGGTTGAAATCATCAATAAAATAGCAATTAAAATTATTGTCTTTGGCTTTTCAAGAACCCATCTGCAAACTGGTTCATAAAATCTAAAAAGTATTTTGCTTACCGGATGCTTTTCCTCTGGATAATACTTTCCAACTGTTATAGTGTTTAAAATATTTGAAATAAATTTTGGCTTAAAATTAAAATAATCCATTCTTGTAAATATCATTCTAACAGCGGGGTCAAATGTAAGAACCAAAAGAGATGCTATAAGCATAGTAAATGTCTTTGTCCAGGCAAGCGGTCTAAATAGCCGCCCTTCCTGGTCAATCAGAGTAAATATAGGCAAAAAAGCCACTGCTATAACTAAAAGCGAAAAAAATACTGAAGGACCAACCTCCATTAAAGCTTCTAACCTTACTTTATGAAAATCCACTTTAGATCCTTCCTCCTTCCATCTTTCAAGTTTTTTATAGGCATTTTCAACCTCAACTATAGCTCCGTCTACCAGAACTCCTATTGATATAGCAATTCCAGAGACAGACATTATATTTGAGTTTATATCAAAGATATACATCAAAATAAATGTGAGTAGTACTGATACAGGTATAGTAAGAATTGGGACAATTGCAGATGGTATATGCCATAAAAACAAAAGTATTACAAGACTTACTATTATCAACTCCTCTTTTAACTGCCTCTTTAATGTATCTATGGCTCTTAAAATTAAATCCGACCTGTCATAAGTTGTAACAATTTCAACACCATCAGGCAGATATGGCTTTAAGTCATTTATTTTTTGTTTTACTCTTTTTATTACATCAAGAGCATTTTCTCTATGCCTCATTACTATAATTCCGCCAACTGTATCACCTTCCCCATCCAAATCTGCAATTCCTCTTCTTATCTCAGGGCCTATTGAGACATTCGCTACATTTTTAATCAGTATAGGCACTCCATTTTCGCTAGTTGAGATAACAGTATTTTCTATATCCTTTATCGATTTTATATAACCCTTTAATCTCACCATATACTCTGCGCCCCAGACCTCAATTAATCTTGCGCCTGTTTCATAATTTGAGTTTTTAACCGCTTCAATAACTTTTGAAAGCGGAATTTTATAAGAAACAAGTAAATGTGGATCTATATTTATCTGGTACTGCTTTACAAATCCGCCTATGCTTGCAACTTCGCTTACGCCAGGGATCTGCTGTAATTGGTATTTCAAAAACCAATCCTGATAGCTTCTAAGTTCTATTAAACTATGTTTTCCGGTTTTATCAATTAGAGCATATTGATAAACCCAGCCAACACCTGTGGCATCAGGACCAAGTTCCGTTTGAACTCCTTCTGGCAATTTTGGAAGTATTTTGCTTAAATATTCAACAACCCTTGAACGCGCCCAGTAGATATCTGTTCCATCCTCAAAAATCACATAGACATAAGAAAAACCGAAATCAGAATATCCTCTTATCGCTTTTACCTTCGGCGCTCCCAAAAGAGATGTAATTATAGGATATGTGACCTGATCTTCTATGATATCAGGGGAGCGATCCCATTTAGAATATACTATAACCTGAGTATCTGAAAGATCTGGTATAGCGTCAAGTTTTATATTTTTAATACAATAGTAGGCGATAAAGATAAGGAAAGAAAATATCACAAGAACAAGGTATTTATTTTCAGCTGAAAATTTTATAATTTTTCTTGTCATTATATTCCTTTAAGTTTTGCCTCTGAATCAAGCATAAAATTTCCTTCTCTCACCACTAACTCTCCGGATTTTAATCCATGTTTTACTTCAACAAATTCTTCATCTGACACACCCGTTTTTATAATTCTTTTTTCAAAAATCCCATTTTCCCTCTCCACATAGACAATCTTTTTATCTCCTGAATCTAAAATACAATCCACTGGAATTACAAGTTTATTTCCAAGTTTGACTTTTATTTTCGCTTCCAGATAATTTTGAAATTTGAGCAATTTATCCTTATTTTCAACAATAGCCCTTACCCTAAGCGTTCTTGTTTGAGGTTTAATAATAGAGTCAATCGCCTTTATAACTCCTTTAAAGACCCTATCCCCATAGATTTTACTTGTAAGTTCAACATTATCACCTATCTTAATAAATGGAATATCATTTTCATAGATATCTATATAAGCCCAGATGTAATCAGAATTTTGATTTATTATAAGATTGGAAAAATCGCTTTCTGATATTTTTTTTATTTCTTCTTCATTAAGCCCTAAAATTTTAAGTTTTAAGCGAGCTGACTCAATCATAGAGCCGGAGATATCCTTAATATTCTCGTTTTTAGATGACTTAAAATTTTCTTCTATTTTCAACGCCTCTTTATATTCATAAAGAGCGTTATACAAATCAGGATCATAGGCAATATATGCCGGTGCCTTTATTTCATATTCCAAATTTCTATAAACCGCTTTCACCGTTTTTATTCCTATCATCTGTTTTTTTTCGTCTGAAAGTTTAATATTAGTTGTTTTATTATTCTCGATACTTTTATTTTCAGAATTCAATTTTTCATTTTTTTCTTTTAACACCAGATCCATACCGCATATAGGACAACTACCAGGTTTATTTGAGGTATAATCCGGATGCATAGGACAGTAATAAATGGTAGAATATTCAATAGCGATTGGTTTGTGAAATATGTTTCTTTTATAATACACAATAGAAAAAAATCCTAAAATAATAATCAATAAAGTAAAAATTTTCCTTTTATTCATTTTCTTCCCCACCAATCCTTTTAATTTCTGCCTTCAATATAAAATAATTTCCAAGATAAGAGTAATATTCTTTTTTTATCTCAATAAAATTTCTATATGCATCAAGAAAATCTATAAAACTTCCTTTATTATTTTCAAATTCTCTCATAGATAATCTCAATAAGGACTCTGCCTGAGGTAAAAAAGCGGTTTTATATAAATCTATAAATTTTTTATATGTTTGAATTTCACTCAATATCTCTTTAAGTTTTAAAAAAACCTCGCTTTTCTCTGCGTTATATCTTGCCATAAACATTTCTTTTTCTATTTTAGAGGCATTTATATTATCTTTTTGTTTTCTAAACCAGATAGTCAAACTAAAGCCAATGGAAAAGTCATAGGTATTATCCATAGATGAATTATTTGAATTTCTTTTCCTGTAAGAAAGCATAATATCTGGAATATTTTCCTGTTTGGAAAGATTAATATTTTTTTCGGCAATTAAAATATTAAAAAGAAGAGAATTTAAATCAGGATTATTTTTTTCAATTTTATCTTTTAAATCTTCATATGAAAATTCCTCTTCTTTAAACTCCAATTCAAAAGGTATTCCTAAATCTGAATTTACATCTCTATTTAAAATAGAATTTATTTTGGATTTATAAATCTCTTTTTCCTGATTTATAAGTTCGGCGCTGTTTTCAATCCTTAATAACTCAATCTTGGCTTTTAAAATATCCCTTTGCTTTGCATAATTAGATGAATTTTTGGCTTCAATAATTTTTAAAAACGCCTTCATCAAATCAATATTTTCTCTATAAAGCGATTCATAAGCAAATGAAAGATAGTAATTGATATATGCCTCATATAGTTTATAGATCACTTCGTTTTTTACCGATAAATACTTCCACTTATAGACCTGATAATAATTTTCTGAAATCTTTTTTTTGATATGGAGTTTAGTTGGAAATTCTATTTCCTGTCTTATTACAAAATTCTTTTCATCCCCGCTATACATTCTTTCAAACTCAATCTGTGGATTTGAAGGATAATAACTTTCGGATATTTTACTTTTATAAAATTCATATTCCTTTTTTGCAGATAAAATCTCTGGATTTCTTTCAATTGCCTCTTTAACCAATATATCAATATTTATTTCCTTGTTTTGATTTTGTGGAAAAATATTTAAATTTAATAAAAGGATAAAAAACAAAAGGGCAAAAAGATATTTTTTCATAACTAAATACTCCTATGGAGTATCATACACATAAATATTATAGCAGAAAAAAGACAACTTGACAAGCATACTCCAAGATAGTATAATGTATTTATGATAACAGATAAAACCATAAAAGAAATAAAACCAAGATTGAAAAGAATAGAAGGGCAAATTCGCGGTATTTCCAAAATGATAGAAAATAAGGAATACTGCATAGATATACTTCAGCAGATATCTGCTGTAATTGGAGCTTTAAAAAGCATAAATCTTATAATTCTTGAAGGACATTTAAATACCTGCGTAAAGAAAGCGATGCAATCAAAAGATGAAGCCGAGATAAACGCAAAAATAAAAGAACTTATAGAAATTTATAAAAAATTTTAATCTTATGAAAATAGAATTAAAAATAAAAACAATTGCCTGCGCTGGATGCGAAAATTCTTTAATAAACGCATTTAAAGGAATTGAAGGAATAAATAAAGTTATCCCCTCGCATAAAACTCAAACTATGCTTGTTGATTTTGATGAGTCAAAGATAAATATTGAAAAAATAAAAGAAATAGTTAGAAAAACAGGAAAGGAGGTGATAGATGAATAAAATAAAAACATTAATAGCAATAGTATTTGCTATTGCGATAATTACAAATATCGCATATAGCCAGAAAAATAAAGCCAGTGATACAGCAAAAAAATCAACTCAAAGAATTAAAAAGGAAAATGTTATAGGAAATACCTTTATATGCCCTGTATCAGGCGAGAAAAAACAAATAACTTCAAAGACGCCAAAATATGAGTATAATGGAAAAACATATTACTTTTGTTGCAATCATTGTATTGAAGAGTTTAAAAAAGACCCAAAAAAGTATATAAAAGAAGAAAAGGAAGGCTCAATTATAGGGAATAAATTAATATGCCCAGTTATGGGAACAGAATTTATCGCTACTGATAAATCACCAAAAACAGAGTATAAAGGAAAAACATATTATTTCTGCTGCCCTGATTGCGTTGAAAAATTTAATAAAGAACCAGAAAAATATCTAAAATCAATGAAGAAAGGAAAAATGTGTAAAGAATGCGACGAACAAAAAGGGAAGCATAAACATCCAAAGAAGTAAAAGAAATAATAAAATCAATAATTAGCCAAATAGATTTATTTTAAAAAATTTATTAAATAAGTAATAAAAACTTCGATGGAATTTTAACAGTTGAATTTTCTAGAGGTTTAAGACTTTTACTTCCAAAAACTAAACCATATCTTACATTTTTTACCTTTTTCATCGTTTTTATTACCTGATAAAAAAGGAAAGTAAGAGATAAGGAGTATTTTTATTTGGAATTATCGCTTTAGTTTTAACACTTTTTTGGGAATTGCAAGTTTAGGATTAAAACATTTTCTACACCTTGCTTCATATTTATCGCTTGCACCAACCTCTATCCTTGAATTTCCCTCAACCAGTTTCTGAGAATAATGTGCTGGATTTCCACATACCATACATATTGCAAGATTTTTTGTAACATACTCAGCAACAGCCATAAGTTTCGCCATCTGAATGAAAGGCTTCCCTCTCCAGTCACAGTCCAACCCTGCTACTATAACCCTTTTACCCATATTTGCAAGTTTATTACATACATCAACTATATCATCACCAAAAAAATGAGCCTCATCTATGCCAACAACTTCAGTATCATCTTCAACCTTTAATAAAATATCTTTCGCACTCTTGACTGGGGTTGCCTCAAGCATACTCTTATCGTGAGATACTATATGTTCCTTTAAGTATCTCGTATCAAGATAAGAATTAAATATCTGAACCTTCTGCTTTGCAATTATACAGAGTTTTAACCTTCTTATCAGTTCCTGCGTCTTCCCCGAAAACATGCTTCCAGTTATAACCTCTATACATCCTCTAACATTTATGTTATTTGCATGTATCATGGCATACCTCTCTGTTATTTTTAAACCACTCAAGTGTTTTAAAAAATCCTTCTTCAAATCCAACTTTTGGTTTGTAATTAAGCTCTCTTTTTATAAGCGATATATCAGCATATGTCTTTCTGACGTCACCAGCCCTTTTAGGCATAAACTTCTTTTCAAGTTTATAACCTAAATATTTTTCAAGTAGTTTCACTATTTCAAGAAGTGATACCGTCATTCCACATGCAACATTATAAATCTTACCATTGGATTTATCCGAAAGTGCAGCAATAATATTTGCATCAACAACATTTGAAACATATGTAAAATCCCTTGATTGCTTTCCATCCCAGTGAATCTCAAGAGGTTTTTTTAAAACAGAATTTTCTATAAATTTAGGTATTACAGCGGAATAGGTTGCCTCCGCAGGCTGTCTTGGACCAAAAACATTAAAATATCTTAAAGAAACTGTTGGAAGAGAAAATGTTTTCCAATACATTATACAGTAATACTCACCGGCAAGTTTTGAAACAGCATATGGCGATATTGGTGAGGGTAGAAAAGATTCTCTCTGTGGAAATTTTTTACAATCACCGTAAACAGAACTTGATGATGCATAGACAACTTTCTTTACTTTGCATTCTTTTGCAGCAATAAGAATATTCAAGGTTCCATTTACATTGTTATCATTTGCAGATATAGGGTCATCAACTGATTTTGGAACAGACCTCATTGCAGCCTGATGCAAGACATAGGTAACATCCTTCATCGCTCTTCTTACAGTATCAATGTCTCTTATATCCCCTCTTACAAGTTCAATTTTGTCTTTAACATTTTCTAAATTTTCGATTCTACCAGTAGAAAAATTATCAAGAACCCTTACCCTCTCTCCTCTTTTTACAAGTTCTTCAACTATATGGGAACCTATAAAACCAGCACCACCACTAACAAGCCACAAATCTTTCATAAAGCACTCCTTTATTCCAATTTTTTTTCAAGAGCATTTTTAACAGCATCTATTAACTCATCAATATTGAAAGGCTTTGTTAAAAAAGATGAGACCTGATTGAACTTGGCAAACAGTCCCTTAGATGGTTCAAGCGCTGATAATACCACGATTGGAATCTTTGAAAGTTCAGCATCATCAGCAAGAGAAGTAGTTATGGAATAGCCATCAATTCCTGGAAGCATAACATCTAATATCATTACATCAGGTTTGAATTCCTTAAGAACATCAACAACATTTCTTCCGTTATCACATATTCTTATGGTATGCCCCATATTTTCAAGAGTAAGCTGTAGTAAACTTGAAACCTCAGGGTCATCATCTACAACCAATATCTTTGCCATACAAATCTCCTTTAATATAATTTTACAAAATTAAAATTATGGAAAATAGATACTAAATGGCGAATTCTTATCTTCTTTCCTTTCAATAGTATTTTCCTTATCTATTTTTTCCTCTTGTTTTTCATCATCCGTTTTAACATCTTTTTTCTCTTTTTGCTTTTTTATTATCTCATCCATTTTTTTTAGCTGTTCTGTGTCCAGATATGATTTTATTATAACCGTTACCTTTTTATTGTATTCAATTAATTTGCTTTTGAGTTCCTCAATCTCCTCTTCTATTTTTCTTTTCTGTGATAACTTCTTCTCATATTTTTTATTTAGCGAATCAAAATCTTTTAAATTTTTATCAAGATCCTTTTTTATCTTTTCCATCTGTTCCTGCGTAAGGTTTAATGTCTCAACTGCCTTTAAAACCTTCGAAGGTTCAGGACGCTGAATTTTATCCTCAGACCACATAAAAATACTAAACACTATTATAAGAAACATACTCCCTCCCACAAACTATTTTTCAATTCCCTCAACAAGATCAAAAATTGTGTATCTACTTACATGATATGTCTCTCCCCAATTTTTTTTATCCCTAAAAACACCAAGTAAAAAAATTGGTACTCTTAAAAAACCTAGTATCGGTTGCATAAAATACCCCACAACCACATCGAAATCAACTTTTTTTCTGACAAAAATACTAAAAGGAAATATAAAAAATGGAATCATTATGATAAGAAACTTAAAAGCAGTATCATATGGTATTCTGTAAAAAAGATCCAAAAGAATATTGAATTTATCTTTAGTAAGATAAATCGCAACACTGCAGAAACTTACCAAAAGTACTCTATATACTCCAAAACAGTATATAAAACCTTCAAGATACCTTAAATCCAATGTCTTAAGAAAACCAATAAAAAGATTTTTGGAATGCTTTTTTGCTGTATCAATGGACCCTCTTGTCCATCTGACCGATCTTCTAACATACTGCGAGATATGAAGTGGCTGCTCATCATAAACAATCGCATCCTCACACCAGTTTATATGAATACCATTTGATATGAGTCTCATCTGCATCTCAAGGTCCTCTGTAAGACATTCCTCATCCCATCTAAACTTTCTAACAACATCCGTAGAAAAACATATTCCTTTACCATGAAGGGTTGCAGAAAGCCCAAGGTATTCTTTTGGCTTCTGAAAGAAATAGTTTGTTATGAACTGCCCACTTGAAACAATCAATGATATAATGGTCTCCCTTGTATTTTTTGGTATCTGCTGTCCTTGAATTACAACACAACCTTCATTAAGCTTTTTAGACATTGCTTTTAAAAACTGAGGATGGATAAGAGAATCAGCATCAAAATAACAAAAAGCATCATAATTTTTGACCCTAAGTATTTTATCAGTTGCCCAGTTAAGTGCCCTTGCCTTATTTGATGGGAGATTATCCCGCATAACAAAAAGATTACATCTAAGAGGATGTTTGATTACAACATCTTCAGTATCATCGCTACAATGGTCACATATTATATAGATATCGTAAAGTTCCTTAGGATAGTCAATATAAAGCAAACTGTCAAGAAGATTTTTAATAACATTTTTTTCATTATGAGCAGGCACAAGAATTGCAAAACGCTTATTTTTATTATACCCAATATTCTTATCATCCTTTTTACCAATGATAAAAAGACCAGTAAACGCTATAAAAAAATATAAAAACATATTAACTACAAAATAAAACTGAATTATATTACTCAAAACCAGAAAAAATACCAACATATTGAAAGCCATCCAAACAAAATACTATAATTATTTTATCAAATAATTTATGGAAAATACCAAGAAAAAATCAAAATTCTGGTTTTACCTAATACCTCTCTACATACTTATTGCTATTCCACTTATAAGATGGACATTAAAGTTATCATCACCGGATATAGAGTTATCCCCAGACACATTAAAAACCTTTTCAACTGATAAAAAAATCAAAAACGACGATTTTAAATTCTACGAACCAAACCTCGAAGATGTTTCTTATGCTGTGAGATATAAAAATCTTGAAGAAAGCAATACTTCTATATCAAAAATATATAAACTTGCTGAAAGTGATGATGAAAATAACAATAAAAAAAGTTCTAAAAATGCTTCCGAAAATAAATCCATATATACACAGCAAACAAATGAAGCAGAAGTTCCAAAAGTAAAGGATATAAAAGAAAAAGAAATGGCATCAATAGGTTATAAAAAAGGATTTTTAACCGATGTTGTTGGAAAACTTATAAATAATCCCAAATCCATAAAATCATTGTTTGATAATGAATATGTTGTTAAGGGTTTTTTATCAAGGGATATCGTTAAAAAAAACCTGAGCGATCCAAATGCGCTTAAATCTTATCTTGTAAACACAAATGCAGTATCAAATTTTTTAAACAATGCAGTAGTAAAACAAGTTTTAAACAATCCCCAGATCTTAAACACCATAGCACAAACAAAACTTGTCCAAGAAATAATGACATCTCCAGCAGTAAACGCACTTCTAAATGATCCTAACGCAAGAAATGAGATTCTGACAAAAAATCCAGAAATACAAAATCTCCTCTCAAATCCAAATGTAATAAACGCACTCTCAACAAATCCAAATGCCTCTAAGTTTTTGATGGGAAATAAATAAAGTGAGAAGGTGAGAGGTGAGAAACGTTAAAAAGGTAAGAGGTGAGTTTTTATTTTATGTATTTGAGTTTTTTTATCTTGGTTTGTGGGAAATAAAAATTCAAAATCTCTTTATAATCTTTATTTCTTTTAAGAGCAAGTCCAACCGCACCCGATTGACACATTCCTATTGAATGTCCCCACCCACCACCATAAAACCATATATTTCTTATTCTTCCATCATTAAATCTGTTTATCTCTATATTAAAAAGTGTTGATTTTAAGGAATTTAAACCAAAACTATTTCTTATTACATGCTCTTTCTCAATAATAACTGTTTTTTTCGTACCAACAACCTTTATTGAGTTTACATTACCGCTTCTACTTCTTCTTAGAATTACAATACTTTTCAAATCACCTATACCATATCTTTTGTTAAGTATAAAACTTATATCAGACCTTTTAATTATCCTCATCCATCTGAAATGACTATCTGGAACCATTCCTGGATAATTACAAAAACTTTGAGGATTTGTCTTTATCCATATATTAAACTCCCAGGGAGATAGTCCTTCATTCTTTTCATCTGAGTCAGGATGAGCAATAAGATATGATACATTCCCCCATCCCTTTACCTCACTTGCTGCCTGAATAAAACCACCGCAGTTTGCATGATAGAAAGCATAAGCAAGTTTACCATTGTAGGTAAGAACCTCACCTTCAGTTTCAAAAACACTTTTGGTTGTTGAATTACTTTCAGATACAACCCCTCCATAAACCTGACAATGCTGGCTATCGCACAGATGATAGCCGCTTTTTTTATGCGGTCCTTCTTTAAATCTTCTTACAGCCTCGGTTCTTGCAATAACAGTTTGGGCTTTGAGTGCTTCAATAGGCCATTTTGGTTCCACCTCTCTTGGCACAACTCCCAAAAGATAGAGTTCAAGTTCTATATTGTTTATAATTCCAAAATATCCCCCATAAGGAACTATTATTATTTCCCCTCTATATTCTCTATCGGAGTATCTAAAATAAGGGTTTTTATTTTTAGTATCCGCCTCTATTATTATAGTCCCATTTCTCTGATCTTTTGGTCTTAAAACAAACGGTTTTGTAAAAAAATTCAAAAGTTTACCTGAAGAATCCCATACCCCAACACCATTATTTTGATATCTTACAAACAACCTTTCTCCAGAATTTAGTTCCCTGTATAGTTTCTCACTGCCAGAACCATATATCCGAATATTATCAAAACTCCTTATCTTTATTTCCCTGTTTTTTCTATGATTTCCCATCTCATCTGTTCCTATAGCTACCTTTAGTTTTATACTTCCGTTTAAGAAATTAATATCATAGCTTTCAGAGATTATAGTTGGATGAATGATTTTAAAAGGTGGTCTTATATCCTCTGGCTGTTTTGTAATTCTGCCTTCAATTGCCCGCACCATTTTCCTTGCAAGTGGATGATCAGGTATATAATCAAGTATTCTGTAATACTGATTGTATGCATTGTTATAATCATCCTCCTTAAGATATATCTGTGCAAGAGGTATTCTTGCTTCAATAAAGGATGGGTCCTTCCTAAGCGTTTCTATAAGATACTCTTTTGCTTTATCATACATCTCAAAATTTACATAATTCCATGCAAAAAGATAATCCACACCAGCATAATCACCTCTTATACTTTTATAAATATTTAAATATTCAATCGTTTTAACAAGGTCCTTACGCTGGGAATAAACCATACTAAGGCCCAAAACACTTAGATAATTCGAGTTATCAAGAGAAAATGCTTCCTTAAAGTAATCTTCCGCTTTATCAAGTTCTGATTTATGAAAATAAAGCCATCCAAGTTCACTATATACATAACTATCTTTATGAAACTCAAGCGACTTTTTAAGATACTCAATAGCACCATTATAATCATCCATATACTTATAGAGCGCAGCAATATCAAGAAGTGCTTTATAGTCCTTTTCGCTTTCATATATAGATTTATAGTACTCTATCGCTTTTTTATAATCACCCTTAAGGTAACTCTCATAAGCAATTTCTTTTAAATCAGCAAAAAGCAAAAAACCCATTAGATATCCTATAAACAGCATAAAATCATTTTATAATATTTAGGGGTGCACATTATTAGAGATGCACCCCTTTTTAAGAATTACCAGTTAAGGTACTTTTCTTTTGTTAACTGATTTAATCTTTGGTTTACTATTGTTTCCTTGTTTTCCCTTCTCTTTGAGATATTATCTTTAAGGTCTTTTAATCTCTCCTCAAGTTTTTTAACCCTTAATTCCATAACCTTTGTTTTTATATCAAATATCTCATTGAGTTTTGCCTTTATCTCATTTTTTATCCTTGTCTTATCAACATCTTGTGCCTTGTCGTATTTTTGTGACAATTCCCTCACATCCCATTCAAGAGATATCGCTCTTGTTATATCTTTATCTAAATTAGAACCAAGGTCTTTTGTCATTGCAAACATATTGAATGCTATTTTTATGAGATGCTCGTATTTTACTGAATCATTTTTCTTAAGGTCGCTTACTCTATTATAAAGAGAAGGGTCATTTTTCTTTATAACCTCAAGAACTTTATCTTCAATCGTATCTAGCGCAAAACCAGTTCTTAGCCCCTTCATCCTTTGAGGTCCTATACCAGGTTTAAGTGGCCTATTTGGTCCAAAACCAGGACCCATTCCCATACCTGGTCTGCCAACTAGATCTTCAACTACAGTTTCATCATTAGGTAACTCCCCTGCCACCAGTTGATTTACAACAACACTTGACAGGATAATAACAAGCATCCCGACAACACTAAGTATTTTTTTCATACATACCTCCTTTTTATTATTCATAAAAATCAAAATCGTAAAAATTATTTAAATCATAATTTATACCTTCAAGGTTTTTTTCAATCTCTGACATCTTTAATTGAATTGATGTTTCATATCTATAATATGTATTTTCTTTTGGAAGTATAATAAGAGCAAGAAATACGGCAAATGAAAGAGAATAAATAAATCTTTTGATTAAAAACTTTGAATCTGAAACAATCTTTCTTGAATAAGAAAGTATCATATTATTAATCGTAGGTGAAGGATTTTCAAAAGGAAAAGAATTTATTTTTTTGAGTGTTTCATAAAAATTATGACACTCCATACACTCAGTTGTATGTTTAATAATCCTTTCCTTTTCACTATTGCTTATCTCGTTATAAAACGCCATTATTATCTTTTCTCTTTCATCGCACATAACTTTCTCCTAATATTAATAACGATAAAGTAAAAAAATTATTGCATAAAATGATAGAATAATAACAGACAATAATGTGAAAGTAAGAAGTAAAAAAGTGAGAAGGTGAGAGGTGGAAATTGTAAGAAATGTTGGATTATGGATTTTGGATGTTGGATTATGAATTGTAGGGCAAACCTTTAGGTTTGCAAGAAAACTAAGTAGCAGGTGAAAGGTTAAAAAGTAAGTGAAAAGTGAAAAGTAAAATGTGAGAAATGTTGGATCTTGGATTTTGAATTATGAATTTTGGATTAGAATTTTTGTATAGATCCCCGACGTAGCGTAGAAGAAGATAAATCCCCTTCAAAAATCCCCTTTAACAAAGGGGAAAAAGGGGAGTTTTAAAAAGTAGCAAACAGCATAAATTTATGGATGATAATGAACTAATAGAAGAATATCTAAATGGTAATGAAAAGGCATTTGAGGTTCTTTATGAAAGATATAAAACTAGTATTTTTAGTTTTATTTTTTCAATGGTGAAAAATAAGGAAATTGCAAATGATATATTTCAAGAGGTTTTTATAAGTGTAATAAACAACCTCAAAAAATACCAGAAAGGAAATTTTAAGGCATGGATTTTTTTAATAGCAAGAAATAAGGTTCTTGATTATATAAAAAGCCAAAAAAACAGATTTGAAAAAGAAATCATTTCTATCGATGAGAGTTTTGATGAAGAAAATAAACTCACATATAAAGATATAATAAAATCAGATACAGACCCTCATAAAAATTTAATAAAAGAGATAGAAAATGAAAAACTATATTCTGCAATAGAAAAACTTCCACCTCAATATAGAGAAATAATATTTCTAAAGCATTTTTCAGGTTTAAAATTCGTTGAAATCTCAGAGATTTTAAATACTCCAATAAATACACTTCTTTCAAGATTTAAAAGAGCAATTGAAATGCTTCAAAAAATAATGAAAGATGAAAAATAAAAAATATCTCTTGCATTAAATAATAATTTTGTCTTTGTATAAAAGATGAAGAACTCAAAATTTTGATCTTAAAAATATTCAATCATTTAAAATCTCAAATCCCCCTTTTGATTTCCCCCTTTGACAAAGGGGGAATTAAAGGGGATTTTATAATTTGTTTTTATATTCAAAAAAAGAAAACAAAAAATTTATAGAAAACTTATGAGATTAAAAGAAAATATTAGAGTAGATAAGAGTTTATGAATAGATTTAGAGACATTTTTTGATCTAACACCAAAATTAAATTATTACTTAAAAACTTTTTCTTTACCTTTTATCTAATTGTGTTATTTTATCCAAACTATGACAATTTATATTTTGTTCATATTTTCAACAATCATTTTGTAGTATGATTTTGGTTTGTTTTCTTTAAAATAATTCAAATCTTTACATCCTTCAACTTTATAACCTTTTTCAACTAATTTATGGCAACTTAAACTCTTAGAAACATCTTCTTTATAAAATGGTAAAACTTGATTTAAAAAACATACTTAAATCATTTAAAGAAAACAAAAATAAACTTAATTGTTTTTCTTTTTTGTAAAAATATGAAAAACCTTCTAAAATGTAAGATATACCATTACCCATATTGTAATGTCAATTATTGCATTAGAAAAACTTTCTATTTCGATTTTATAATTTTCTCCTTATCAAAAAATTCTTTCATAGTATTCGTTTTAATTTTTTGTATATCTGTCCAGTGACAAATACCCATAGTGTATAAATTATAACACTTACAGGTATAGTTATAAGTAATCCTTTCCAAAATCCATATTTTTCAAATAATTTAAAGCAATTATTTATAATAAAAATTACTATTAGTATGCCTGTAAATCGAATAAAAAAATTGTTGTAATCTTTATCTTTATTTATTTTCTTTATAATATCAATCATTAGAATCCTACCTTAATTATTGACAAACAGTTTGACCGTTGGAATTGGTAACGCATTGCCCTGGTTGAATATTACCTACCTCTTCCCAATGGCAAACAGTATCGCATTTTTCAACATTACTACATTCTTCAACATCCTGACACACCTTTTTGGTTACATAATGACAAGCCGCCGCACCAGCAACTCCTCCCGCAATTCCACCCACGACTCCTCCACCCACAACAGCGCCAACACCGCCGCTTACCCCCCCACAAATCAACTCAGTAACCAATTCACATCTTTCTTTCCAACCACAAACTTTTTCGTATCTACAATTTTTTTGTTCACAAACTTGTATTTGGCCTTTTGATATACCTAAAAAACTACTTATATCCGGTGTCTCAAAAGAAATTAATCTTTGTGGAACAACAAATTTATCTTTTGAATTTAAAAAAGATAACTTCTCTTCATTATTTCCATAAACCAGTAATTTTTTGAGCCCGTCAGTAATAGTTGGTGAAATATCATTTTTTTCACAATATCTAATACTATTTAGTATTGAATTATTAACCTCTTTTATTCTTTTACTGCTAATTACTGTAGCGCTACTTACCTCTGGAATAACAGATTTGATATCAGATTGTAGTTCAAAGAAGTTGTTTTCAACTTTGTTTTTCATATCAAAATCAAAGTTAATTTCTTGTCCATTTGCTAAGTTTAGAAACACAGCAAGAAGCATAACTATCATTTTACTATTTATTTTTTCCATTTTTCCCCTTATGTGAAATATCATACAAGGATATTATAGATCAGAGTAGATTAAACTAAAAGGGTCCTTTGGGGAAATCTTTATTAGGTCTTTGGCTCTATTATCGTTATAATTTAAATTCATCATCCAAAACTTATAATTATCATTAGTCTAATACTCAAATTCTTTGACAAAGGGGGAATTAAAGGGGATTTTATAATTTGTTTTTATATTCAAAAAAAGAAAACAAAAAGTTCATCTAATTTATTCTCTCAAATCCACAACCCTAAGTCCAAATTTTCACTTCTATATATTTATCAAATATCTTTGCTTTTAATTCCATAATTTTTATATCTTTCCTTAAAAAATTTTTGAGCAAGTTCCAAAGAATGTTTTTCATCCACACCAAAGATTTTATGAGAACGCTTGTCTATTGAACAATATACATCAACAACATAACTTTTTTTTGTTTCATCAAAAACCGGATCCGATATTTTCAACTTTCCTTGTTTTTTCTCTTTATTCTCATAATAAGAAAAACTATATTCTCTCATTCTTTCCTCCTTCACAATTTCTAAGGCATCTAGAATACACTGTCATTGCTGATTCATAGCATAATTTTCTTTTTGTTGCATCATCAGGAAAATGATTATTACAATTGTCTATTAGCAATTGATAATCATCATCGCATTGTTTTTTACAATTTTCAACCTGTTCATTTGGAGGATTTGAAGGGATAGGTAACGGATGAGGAACAGGTGGAAATGGTGTTGGATGAGGGATTGGAATTGCTTTTTGAATTATTGAAATATAATTATCTGAATCAAAATTTTTCTGACAAATTTCTCTTTTACTGTAAGTCTCATTAACATTAAGAAAATTTATATCAGTTTTCACTTCAGTATCTTGTAAAATATCGTAAAACTTGGAAGCGTCTATGACACCGTTTCCCTGCTCTGTATCTTTTAAATTTGGAAGTTTAACAGCGGATTTTATAAGGACCTGTTTAACCTCATCTGGATTTGTCACTCCAAGACCTACAACAAGAGCCGCAAGACCAGCGACATGAGGACTTGCCATAGATGTTCCGCTTGCAGTCCTATATTTTCCATCCATCCAGGTTGAATAAATATTCACCCCTGGAGCAATAAATGCAATCTCAGGTCCTCTTGATGAAAATGATGCAATATTATCAGATGAAGTAAGCGCAGACACTGCAATTGCACCAGGATATTTTGCTGGATAATTTACTGCCCCACCATCATTTCCAGCAGCACAAACTACAACAACTCCAGATTTATAGGCTGCCTCTATTGCTGCTTTTAAAGAATCACTTCCATATCTTGAGCCAAGGCTCATATTTATAACATCCATTTTATTATTAACTGCCCATTGTATTCCATCAATAACCGCTGAATAAGTTCCGGAACCACCAGCATTAAGAACCTTTACCGCATAAAGTTTTACATCAGGAGCAACTCCAACAACACCTTTTAAATCCTTTACTGCAGCAATAGTTCCTGCAACATGCGTTCCATGACCATTATCATCAAGAGGTGTTTTTGATGGGTCAATCGCGTTGTATCCACCTGCATAATTTGCTTTTAAATCCGGATGATTATAATCAATTCCAGTATCAATAACACCAACTTTTACATCTTTACCAGTAGTCCAATTCCATGCCTTATAGGCATTAACCCTCTTAACACCCCATGGAATTTCATTTAGTTCTTCATCTGTAAATTTATCCGTTGAAAAAGATGGTTCACTTATTGAATAATCATAATTTCTTTCCTCTATGTTTTTTCTTACACTCTCAACAGAAGGAAGCTCTGGAAGTATTGTTTCTTCAATCCATTTTATATAAAGGTCATCTTCAACTTTTTTTACATATCCAAGAGAATATATTTCACTATCCTTTATATAATCAGGAAATTTAACAACAATAGCATTTATAATTGAGAGTTCTTTAATAATCTTACCACCTAATTTCTCTATATCGTTGTATGAAAGTTTTATATCCTTGCCATCATTTAGCATTACTATTTTATCTATAGCATATATATTTGCCGTAAATAAAACACTCATTATTAGAGAAAGCATTTTCATCTAACCTCCTTAATTTAGTCTTTGTATGGCTCCGACGTAACGTCGGATCAATTCATCATTCATAATCCCTAATTCAACATTTCTCACTTCTAACTTTTTCACTTCTTGTATGTTAAAATTTAGTTATAATATTTTAAAATTAAATTTATAGAGAGCAAAAGTTCTCTTGAAAACTAAAATATATACAGAGGTATGGGAACTTGATCACCTCTTGAACTTTAAAGTTCGTA